>ENA-OSEO01003431-OSEO01003431.1-sediment-metagenome-genome-assembly--contig:-NODE-3431-length-18811-cov-3.541636_pt1 | contig 18811 bp, 14 predicted proteins | sample MGYA00237883_ERZ534232 | MGnify/ENA metagenome assembly ERZ534232
CAATCATGGAATCCAGCTTTTTATGATCTTTTTCGCTCATGCCCAGACGCTCTAAGGAGTAAACGCTGTTGCTGGAATCCAGCAGCCGCAGCACCATATTTTCACCGTAAATGGAGGGAATCGTTGAGGCCCGGATATTGATATCCTTGTTTTTCATTTTGACGGTGAAACGTCCATCCTGCGGAACTCTGGAGATGGCGATATCCATATTGGCCAGAATCTTGATGCGCGAGGCGATGGGGAGCATCAGCGATTTCGGCGGGGACGGGACCTCGCGGAGCTTTCCGTCGACGCGGAACCTGATCTGGATCCTCCCGGCCTCCGGGCTGATATGGATGTCGCTCGCCCCTTCCCGCACCCCCTGGGCGATGATCGAATTCACGATCCGGATCACGGGGGCCTCTTCGGCCATCCCCTGGAGGGAACTGACGCGGATATCCATCTCCGTGGCCGCCGTATCCCTCTCCACGGCGACATCCGCATCCTCCATCCCGTCGAGAACCTGCTGCAATCCTCCCGCCTGGGTTCCGTAGGTGAGGGTGATGAGCTGATTGATCTCCTTTTCGGAGCATACGACGGGGAAGACCTCCATGTTGGTAAGCACCTCCGTCGAATCGATGGCGGTGATGTCCATGGGGTCCGCCATGGCCACCGTGAGGAGGTGCATCTTCTTTCTCAGGGGAACCACCTGATATTTCTGGGCCATCCAGAAGGGAATCAGCCCCGCCAGCGACTGATCCACGGGATACTCGTTCGAATCGTATTTCGCGATCTTCAGCTGACGGCTGATCTGGTCGATGATCTGCTCTTCCCTGACGATCCCCTCCCGGATCAGATACTGACCGAGTTTCAGGCCGGTCCCCTTCTGGCGGCTGAGGGCCTGGCGGAGCTGGTCCTCGGACAGCAGACCGGCATCGATGAGCATTTCCCCTAGTTTTTTGCGTATCTTCACCGTGAGATCCTTTCTCTGTGCGCTGTTACGTCTCCGCGTCCGCTGTTATGGTGGAAAAGAAAACCGTGTCCCGGTCCCACTCAGTGATAATGCGCGCTCCCGACGATACGGACGGCGGCAGTGCGCCGATGGCTCTTCGCGCCGCGCCTTCGCCGGCGAAACGCCCCTTCAGGATGAGTTCGAAGCGCAGGCCGTCACGGCCGTTCCAGTGGGAACAGACCTGCGCGGAGAGCCCCTGCTCGCGATAGCCCCGGTAGAGGCCGTAGGCATCCTCGAGGTTGTCGCTCCGGGCCAGCGCCACCCAGCATCCCCCGTCCGCCGCGGGAGTACCATCGGCAGGAACCGCCGGAAGCTTGAGCATGGCCCCCGGTTCGATCCGGTCGGGGTCATGGACGTGAGGATTGGCCCGGCGGACCAGCGCGACCCGGCTGTCGATGCAGTCGATCCCGTAGACCCCCCGGATCACCTTGCAGATCGTTTCCCCCTTCCTGACCACCAGCCACCCCAGCGACGCGGGGCACTCCTCCGACTCCGGGGGAGCCGCTTCCGCGGCGGAGATCCTCTGCGGCGGGACGCTGAGGGGGATGGAAACCTCCTCCGCCGCCGGCCGGGGGGCGACCACGACCGCCGGTCTCTCCGGCGCCCGGGGGACGAAGAGGTGATCCCCGAAATCGGGGCCGATGAGGGTAATCACGATCCCGCCGAGGATCCCGGCCAGCGCCGGCCGCCACGCTCGCCGCGGGGGCTCCCCTCCGCGGGCGCAGGAACGGACCAGGCCGTATCCCGCCTTCAGCCGTTTCCGGATGATCAGGGCGAGAATCACCCGGTGGCAGAGCCCCACGATCTTCCGCGGATGCCCGCCGGTGGCCCGGTACACGGCCCACAGGGCGGGGAAGGTGAAGCGGACCTTCCTGCCGTCATTCTCCCCCCGGGCGGCATCCAGGCGAAACCGGACCATGGCCCGCGTGTCGGAGAAGGTCATGGGGGGAAGCTCACAGGAGAAGTTGATGCGATCGGCGAAACCGGGGTGCGCCTCGAGGATGGGGGCGAACTCCTTCTGGGCGAAGATGATGATCTGGAGCAGCTTGTGATCGTTCGTCTCGTAATTGAGAAATTCCCGCAGGATCTCAAGGGAGAAGTCGGCGATCTTCTGCCCCTCGTCTATGATGAGGACCAGGGTTTTCCCCTCCCCCACCCCCCGGTCGAAGAGGTGGTTCTTGATCTTCTCTTTCAGGCGCCATTCCGCAAGCTCCGACGCGCCCTCCGGTATCCCCAGCGTTTCCAGGACGGCGCGGAGAAACTCGATCGGGCTGTCGAAGCCGGGATCGAGCATGAGGAAGGTCTCCACGTTTCTGTCGCCGGCGAACCGGCGGATGATCTGCCTGCAGATCGTCGTCTTTCCCGCCCCCACATCCCCGATGACCGTGTTCAGCCCCCGGCGCAGACGCACCGACAGCTCCAGTTTCTGCAGGCACTCCATGTGCCGCGGCGACTGGTAGAAGAGATCGGGCTCGGGAGAATTGGAGAAGGGCTCCCGTTTGAAATTGAGCATGGTGAAATAGTCCATATCATGCCTCGCTGCGATAACCGTCTATCCGGGGGCGTCCGCCTTCTGCGACACGACCTCCGGTTTGAGGATGCGGGGGGTGATGAAGATGAGCACCTCTTCCATCGTCTCGGCCCTGCTGTCGGCCTTGAAGAGATACCCCAGCCCGGGAACGTTCTTGAGCCCCGGGACACCGCTGTCTCCGCTGGAATTCCTCTGCTTGCTGAGCCCCGATATGACGATGGTCTCTCCGTCCCTGACCATCAGCGTCGTATCGGTCTGTTTCTTGATGATGAAGGGATTGCCCGCCACGGTGCGCGACGTGTCCACCTCATCCTTCTTGACCAGTATCTTCATCTTCAGGGTCTGGCCGTCGATCACGTGGGGCGTGATCTCGAGGCGGAGGACCGCGTCCTCCCAGCTCACCTCCTGATCGCCGTCGGAATAGGAGACGAAGGGAACCCGCTCGCCGTTCTCGGTAAAGGCCATCTGATTGTCCAGGGTCGTGATGGAGGGGCTGGACAGGATATTCAGTTTCCCCTTGGACTGGAGGGCGGTGAGCTGCATCTCGAGGATGTTCCCGCCCACGGTGCCGAAGGCCAGCCCCAGCGCGGACACCCCGCCCGCCGTCGTGATGGCCGTGTCCCCCACGGGGAAGTCGACCGCCATGTTGTTGCTGTTCACGGTGGCGGACCCGGCGGTGCCTCCGGAAAGGGAGTAATGGTAGGGCCCCGTCGTTCCCCCGTAGGACCCGCCCCACTGTATGCCGAGCTCGCGGGCGGTCTCCTTGGTCGTTTCCACGATATTCGCCTCGATCCGGATCTGGGGGGTGGGCTTGTCGATCTCGTCGACCATGGGAACGATCCGCTCGAGGTCGCTCCTCGTGGCCTGGATGACCAGCGAGTTGGTGTGCTCGTCCACCCGGATCGATCCGTAGGGCGTCCCCTTGTCGTCCCTGGTGAGGAAGCTCTCGAGATTCTTCTTCAGCTTCTCGGGATCGGCGTAATTGACCGGCACGACCATCGACAGGAGCGGTGACAGCCGGTTCGTCATGATCCGCTGTTCCCTGCGTTCCCGCGCGATCTTTTCCAGCGCCAGATCGTTCTGCAGATCCGCTGCCGTGGTGATCCGGATGATATCCCCGTCCCACACGTAGGTGAGCATCCGGGAACGCATGATGCTGAAAAAGGCCTCGTCCCACCGCACCTTCCTGAAGTCAACGTTGATCTTCCCCTGCACCTCCGACTTGATAAGGATGTTCTGGCCGGCCGCCTTGGCCAGGGTGAGCAGGGCGACACGGATATCCGTATCGCGCATGACGAGGGTGACTTTCATGGTGGGAAGGGTCTTCCGCTCCGCCGTGACCCCCGCCGAACCCGGATCGTCGGGAATCTTCAGGGAACGGACCCGGGGAGCCGGTGATGTGCCTATCGATTCCTCGGCCTTGAGCTGCCACTGTTCAAAGAAGGGATCCTTCTTGATCTCCTCTTTCGAGCCGGCACACCCGAAGACGAGGATGCCGGCCATGACAGCCAGGGCCGTCCGCGCCAGTCTTTTTTTTGTGGGTATCTTCAAGGGATCATCTCCTCCATGCACGCTCACTCGTCCACCAGGGGGATCGTGACGCTTTTCCCCGTTCCTTTTTCACTGATCACGACCGCCGAAGACCGTATCCGCTTCACCACATACCCTCCCAGCTCCAGTTCGTCACCGGCTTCATAGCTCATGCCGTTGATAACGGCGATCCGTCTCGATCCGATCTCCACGTACCCCGTATAGGCCAGGGGACCCAGATTCTCGGCCCGTGCGGCGGGGGTGATTTCCGCGTGGAAGGGGTCCCGTTTCCACTCGGCCCCGGCGCCTGACACAATGGCGGCGTACACCGGTGCCGCGGTTCCCGTCTTCAGGATCTCCGAGGCCTCCTGTATGAGCGTGTCCACCTGGGCCGCGCGCTCCCGGCCTCCCGTATCCCGCCATTTCGACGAGGCGGCGACGAAGAGCTCGTGGACACCGTACAGGACCGCGACCAGCATGACTGCAACCACCACTATCTCACGCTTCGATACCGTGACCCTTTTCATGATTCCCATCCGCCGCGCTTCTGTTTACGGGCCCATCACCCGTGGCGTCTCCTATGCGATGGCGAGACGCACCGTCACGTAAAACTGCTTCTGATCCTCTTCCTGCGTAATCTCTATCGTCTCCACCCGCGTGAGAGAGGGCACGCCTCCCACCCCCGCCAGAAATTTTCTGAAGTCGAAAAACGCGCCCCGCAGGTGAATGGTAACGGTCATGTCCGTTGACTGGTCCGTCAGTTTCAGCACATCGGGTCTGATGGAGACAACCTGCATGCCGCTCTCCTCGGCTATGGCGCTGAGGAGGGGGGAAATCGTCTCCAGTTCCCTCCGGGAAAGCGGCTGTACGTCGGGAACCGGGAGCGTCCCCCGGATCCGGTGCTCGCCCTTCTTGACCATCGCTTCATAGAGGGGGGAGAGTGATTTCTGCTTTTCCATCAGGTTCGTGATCTGAGACGTCTTCGCGTTGACGGCCTCAAGGGCGCGCTGGTGGGGATACACGGCGCCGAAGTAAAAGATGACCAGGATCACGGCGCAGATCACGAAATATATGACGCTCCGGCCGGGGATCCTGGATATGTTTTTCGGGAGAAACTTCATGCTACACCTTCGAGAACACGATGGTTATGCTGAAATGAAGCGCTTCGCCCCCGCGAAAGCGTCCCATGGCGTTTCTGTCGATCGTCACCGTCCCAAAGAGCGGGGATTGTTTGAGATGAAAGACATAGCTCGCCAGGACGGCCTCCTGGGAGCCGGGATCGCCGGTGACAACCCCGACGATGGTGGCGTTCTGAAGGGATTCCGCCGCTTCCTTTCCGGCATCTTTGCCTTTTTGAATGGTCTTCGCGGCGGTGTTCTTGGCCGGTTTTTCAACCTTTTCCGCCGCGCTTTCCCCTTTCATGGATACCGTCAGGCCCGTGAGGCACACCTCCCGGGGGGTCAGTTTCGACAGTTCTTCTATCACCGCGACGCCGAAATACCGCTCTTTGAATCCCCGCAGCACCACGCGGTTTTTCCGTATCTCGGACACGATCGTGCGGGCGGCCCCCTCGGCCGTCTCCGTCCCCCGCCGCGCCTGCCGCTCGAGTTTCGCCAGAGCGGCCTCTTTCTGATCAACGGCATGGAGCGTCCAGAAGAAGAAAGCGGTCAGAATCAGCAGGGCCGCGGTAAAGACGGAAACGATAATGCCGTTTCCCCGCCGGATGCTCGCAAAATTTTCCTTTTCGCCGCGGGTAAAGAGGAGATTCGGGGTGTGTTGCAGGCTCGAAAGGGCCAGACCGAGGGCCGGCGTCAGGGACGCCCTCTGGGATGTGGATGTCCGTTCCATGTCGCGCGATGAAAAGGGGTGCTCCGGGGCCATGGGATCCAGGATGTCATGATCGACCCGGAGCTGATCGCCCACATAGTCAACGATGGGCCGGTACACGCCGAAATCGGAGAACACGTATATGAAGTGTATCCCCGCTTCCCCCAGGATGACGGTCAGGTGCTCGATGGTTCTCTCCACCTGCCGCACCAGCCGCTCCAGAGCGGGGTTGACGATCTCGAATATCTCTTCCCTGCTGAGTCCGAAACGGTCAATCTCCTCGCGGGGAAGGGAGGAATCGAACCCCATGCTGAATACCAGGTTCTTCGCATCCTCGATGGTCATGCGGTCCCGCGACGGCTCCAGATTCGTGACGCCGATCCTGTCATCCCCTATCCCACCGAAGGCGGCGTAGGTGGTGTATCGTTCCAGAAGCGTTTCAGCCATGCTGTTGATCCCCGCCCGTATAACGCGCGTCATGGCCAGATTCCCCCCGGAGAAGACATCGATGCGCGACGAATCATCTCCGATGTGCAGTATGGCCGTCCGATCAGGCGGGGACGCCCAGCCCGACCGGAACAGATTCTGGAGCGCGAAGGGGGGAGCGACGAGCCCGGTCAGGGGAAACCCGATGTCGTTGAACAGGCCGGATGTCTCCTCCACCTCCCCTTTCGAGGCGGTGCATATCACCACGGACAGTTTCGCCACCCCCTCCTCGACCACGTCTCCCTGAACCTCAAAATCAAGGATCATCTCCGCTTCGTCAAAGGTTGTATTCTTCTTCGCGGTCCAGTAGACCGCGTTTTCGATCTGTTTTTTCCCCACCTTGGGGATACGGACGCTCTCCACATCCGCCTTGTCCGACCGGATCAGGGCCCACAGATTGAAGTCCCTCCCCGGACCGCAGAAGCGCTCGAGTTCGGCCTTCAGGAACCCGGCGAATTCGGCCGTGCCTCTCGACATGCCGGGTTCGATAAACACCTTCCGGCAGTCGAGGAGGGTCCACTGGCCGACCGAGAGCTGTTTCACCTTTACCAGCCGCAGCTCATCGGTTCCGATATCAACACCCACGGATATGGTCTTCTTCGCGAGAAGGCTTCCCTTCCCCGCTTTCCGGGCCTTCCCCGGCGGAGAAGGAGCCGGATTTTCAGGGATGGTCCCCGGCTGCTCGTTATCCCGGATCAGCTCCAGCAGCCGTTCCGTTGAAGAGAGATCTTTTTGAGAAGGCATATGAATCAAGCCTCCATCCACCCGTTGCCGCAAGAATTCAGTTCATTCCATACTGTCGACGTATCCCGCATAGAGATTCTCAGAAAATGGTGAGCTGCTTGTCTTTCCTGAGCGTCACCTGCTGCCGGCGATAATTCTCAAGGATCTTCCGGGCCTTTCCCAGGTACTCCTGTGGAAAGTGCTTGAAGGTGCGCAGCCCCGATTGCACTTCCGGAGGCTCCGGGATAATCCCCTTGTCGATATAGCTCCGTATCGTTTTCGCTGAGACACCAAGAGCCTTCGCCGCGTCCGCCGTCGTGTAGTATGTTTTCCCGTCGATAATAACCATAAGATCCCTCGCACCGTATGGATTTTCGTTACCATCCATTCATTCTGATAGGTTCGCCACTATCGATGTGTTCATCAGGTATGCACATACCCTACCTTCCGCACCCATGTCAAGCCCTTTTATCTCTTTCATCGACAGGAAAACAAAAGATATTTCGCTCGCACCGACCATGGCCGGGCGGTGGGCGGAACCGGGGTATTCTTTCCGGCCGAAACAGCATGATAACTGTTGACACACGCGGTCCCCCGTACTAGAAATACCCCACATGCGGCGCGTGTCCTGCGCGGGGCGGGGAAGCGCCCGGCAATGCCGCATATCATACCGATCTCTTTGGCTATATTGCATCTCACGGCGGTCTTTCGGAACGGGGGAACGGGACAGCACGGCCTCCGGCACCGCCCTGCGGAACCGCATCGCCCACTACGCCTGAAGGAGAGGAACTATGGCCGGCATCACGTCTTACGGGGCCTACATCCCCTGGTACCGGATGAAACGCTCGATCATCTTCGAACAGCTGGGATGGTTCAATCCCGGCAATGCCGCTGTTGCCCGGGGGGAGAAAGCGGTCGCCAACCATGATGAGGACAGCGTCACCATGGCCGTGGCGGCCGCCCTGGACTGCCTGGGGAACGCCCCCCGTGAACGGATCGATGGCGTGTACCTGGCATCCACCTCGTTCCCCTTCGCCCAGAGACAGAACGCGGTCATCGTCTCTCAGGGACTCGATCTCCCCCGGGGGGTCCGGACGGCGGATTTCGGCGGTTCCACAAAGGCGGGAACGAGCGCCCTCATCGCCGCCCTCGACGGGGCGGGCGACCGGCGGCTGATGGTCTGCGCCGGCGAGAACCGGCTCGCGAAACCCGGCAGCTCCCAGGAGCACACCTACGGAGACGGCGCGGCGGCCTTTCTCACGGGGGACGAGAATGTCATCGCGGAATTCAAGGGTTCCTATTCCGTCTCTGCCGACTTCATCGATTTCCGGCGCTCTCAGGAAGAACAGTTTTCTCACGGCTGGGAGGAACGGTGGATACGGGACGAGGGGTACGCGCGGATCATCCCGCAGGCGGTCACGGGGCTTCTGGACCGCTGTAGTCTCAAGATTTCAGACTTCGCGAAGGTCGTCCTGGCCTGCCCCGCGGCGGGCGCCATGAAGGGGCTGATGAGGGCCATCGGGGCCGCCCCGGAACAGGTGCAGGACACCATGATGGATACGATCGGGGATACCGGAGCCGCCCTCCCCCTCATGATGCTGGCGGCGGCGCTGGAAGAGGCCGGAGCGGGGGACAGGATCCTCGTTGTGGGCTACGGGAGCGGGAGCGACGCCCTCTGGTTCGAAGTGACTCCGGCGATAGAGGGATTCCGCACCGGCGGCAGAAAGGGGATCGCGGGCCATCTCGCCCGGAGAAACAATCTGTCCGTGTACGGGAAATATCTGGTCTTCAGAAATCTCATCCCCCTGGAGGTGGGGATCAGGGGGGAGGAAATAACCCCCACGGCGATGAGCTCACTCTGGCGGGACGGAAACGCGATCTCCGCCCTCGTGGGTTCGCGGTGCCGGGTCTGCGGAACCCCTCAGTTCCCGAAGGAGCGTATCTGCGTGAATCCGGACTGCGGCGCCGCGGACGACATGGAGGAATACCGCTTCTCCGACAAGCGGGGGACCCTCGCCTCCTACACCGGAGACAATCTGGCCTTCAGCTGGGACCCTCCTCAGATCTACGGCCTGGTCGATTTCGAGGAAGGGGGCAGAATCCTTCTCGATCTCACCGACTGTTCGCTCGATGCCGTCCGGGTGAAGATGCCCGTCATCATGAGTTTCCGCAGAAAGTACGCTGACCCCCGGAGGGGGTATTACGGCTACTTCTGGAAGGCGGTCCCCGCCCTATAACAATGGCGACCGATCAATCCGCGCACAAGGAGGGTGTCAATGGCACAGGGAATCAAAAATGAGGTGGCCATAATCGGCATGGGGTGTACCACCTTCGGCGAGCTGTGGGACAAGAGCGCGTCCGATCTCATGGTCGACGCCTTTCAGGAGGCGATCGAGGACGCCGGCATCGAGAAGAAGGATATCGACGCCGCGTGGTTCGGCACCTGCTTCGACGAGGTCAATGTGGGGAAGAGCGCACTGTCCCTCACGAAGACACTGAAGCTTCCCTTTATCCCGGCGACGAGGGTGGAAAACTTCTGCGCCAGCGGGACGGAGTCCTTCCGCGGCGCCTGCTACGCCGTCGCCTCGGGGGCCTGCGACATCGCGCTGGCCCTGGGGGTCGAAAAACTGAAGGACACGGGGTACGGGGGCCTCCCCGACTTCGGCAACCTCCTGGGTTCGCAGAACCGGGCCATCTTCGCCAATCTCACGGCGCCGGGCGGGTTCGCCATGATGGCCACGGCCTACTTCGACAAATACGGCCTCTCCCCCGAGGAGGGGAAGCGGGCCCTGGCGCACATCTCGTCCAAGAGCCACCATAACGGGACCCTGAGCCCCAAGGCGCACCTGCGGAACGAGGTATCCATCGAAAAGATCATGAACGCGCCGATCATCGCCTGGCCCCTGGGGCTCTTCGACTGCTGCGGCGTGAGCGACGGAGCCGCCTGCGCCATCGTCTGCCGGGCGAACAGGGCCACAGAGTTCAGGAAGGACCCCATTTACGTCAAAGGCCTGCAGATCGCCGTTACATCGGGGGAGGAAATGGCCCACCAGAAATGGGACGGCACCCACGTCATCCCCACCTACCGGGCCGGGTGTGCGGCCTTCAAAGAGGCCGGGATCACGAATCCACGGGAAGAGATCAGCATGATGGAGGTCCACGACTGCTTTTCCATCACGGAGCTTTCCACCTACGAAGACCTTCAGATATCCCCCCGGGGGAAGGCCGTGGACGATATCGAGGCGGGCTTCTTCGATCTGGACGGGACGATACCCTGCCAGACCGACGGCGGCCTGAAATGCTTCGGCCATCCCATCGGGGCGTCGGGGATCAGGATGATCTACGAGGAATACAAACAGCTCCAGGGGAAGGCGGGGGAGCGGCAGGTCGAAAACCCCCGGATCGGGCTGACCCACAACCTGGGCGGATTCCCCTGCATGAGCGTCGTCAGCGTGGCGCTCTTCGGCAATACACTGTGAAACATCCGGACCGGCGTCGGAGTCCCGCCCATCGGGGTTCGGGATTCCCCGGCCGGAAAATCTGAAAAGAGGAGGACATGATGGAATTACGGAAGATATGCGTCCTGGGGGCGGGCCTCATGGGGAACGGCATCGCCCAGGTCTGCGCGCAGGCGGGATATACGGTCGCCATGCGCGACATCGAACAGCGCTTCATAGACAGGGGGATGGACACGATTCGAAAGAACCTCGCCCGGAACGTATCCAAGGGGAAGATGACACCGGAAGAGATGGACGGCGTCCTCGGAAGGATCACCCCGACCCTGGACCTGAAAGTGGCGGCGGGCGATGCCGACGTCGTCGTCGAAGTCGTTGTGGAGGTGATGGATATCAAAAAACGGGTATACGCCGAACTGGAAGAGATCGTGCCGGACCGGTGCCTCTTCTTCACCAACACATCGGGCCTGAGCATCACGGAGATGGCCTCCATCACGAAGAGGCCGGACAGATTCATCGGCACCCATTTCTTCAATCCCGTGCCGGTCATGCGGCTTCTTGAGATCATCAAGGGGCATGAAACATCGGAAGACACCCTGGAGACGGCCAAAGAGTGGGGGAAGAAGATCGGCAAGGAGATCATCATCGTCAACGAGGCGCCGGCCTTCGCCGTCAACCGGGTCCTGTGCACCATGCTCAACGAGGCCTTCTTCGCCCTGGGGGAAGGGGTCGCCAGCGCGGAGGACATAGACACGGGTATGGTCCTGGGATGCAACCATCCCATCGGCCCCCTGGCCCTTGCCGATCTCGTCGGCCTGGAGACGCTTCTCAACGTGATAGAGGGGCTCCATCGTGAGCTGGGAGACAAATACCGCCCCGCCCCCCTGCTCAAAAAACTGGTCCGGGCGAAGCGATACGGCCGGAAGTCGGGGAAAGGGGTGTACGATTACACCGGGGAACAGGGATAACCGCTCAGGCGGAGCCGTAGAAAGAATTATATAAAGCAACCCTTTAAATTCATACTAAAGTGGTATTTACAAACCGTCGGTATCCTACCATACTGCAGCCGAGTCTGGGGATTCCTGCGCGAAGAAGAGGGGTACGCGGCGGAAACAGGAGGAGCACATGGACTTTGAACTGCCCGAAGAGATGAAGATGCTGCAGGACATGGCGTACCGGTTCGCCCAGGCGGAGATCGCCCCCGTCTCGGAGGAGTGCGACCGGGGCGAGACGTATACCCCCGAGCTGCGGAAAAAGGCCGGGCAGAACGGTCTCGTCTCCCCGTGGATTCCCGAAGAGTACGGCGGAGCGGGGGTCGGCATCCTGGGCAATGCCCTGGTCATGGAACAGTTCTCCCGGATCGACACGGGGATCGGTCTCAATATCGTGGCGGCGGGCTTCGGCTGCGAGGCGGTCCATGCCTTCGGGACGGAAGAACAGAAAAAACGGTACCTCCCCCCGGTGTGCAGCGGGGAGCAGGTAAGCGCCGGTGCCTTCACGGAACCGAACGCCGGAACGGATGTGGCCGGATACGCGACGCGGGCCGTGAAAGACGGCGACGAATATGTCATCAACGGCAGCAAGATGTTCATCACCAACGGGACCGTCTGCGACTGGATGGTATGCCAGTGCGTCACCCATCCCGATGAGAAGACGCACCACCGCTTCAGCCAGATTATCGTCCCCGCCGACGCCCCCGGCGTTACCCGCACCAAGATCCACGGCAAGATGGGAATCAGGGCCAGTGATACGGCGGAGATCGCCCTCGAGGACGTCCGGGTCCCCCGGGAAAACCTGGTGGGAGATGAGGGGAAAGGGTTTTATCAGCTGATGCATTTTTTCGATATCACGCGGATCATGGTGGCCGCCCAGGCCCTCGGCCTGTCTCAGGGATGCCTCGATGAGGCCGTCAGATACGCCCGGGAACGGACCGCCTTCGGGAAACCGCTCGGGAGCTTCCAGATCACCATGCAGAAGCTGACCGAAATGGCGATCAGGACGGAGGCCCTGAGAAACCTCGTGTACAAGGCCGCGTGGTCCGTCGACGCGGGCCATCCCGATTTTCACCTGGGAGCGATGGCCAAATACTTCGGGGGGCAGACCGCGGTCTTCTGCGCCAATGCCGCCGTTGAGATTCACGGAGGGTACGGCTACATCGACGAATACCCGGTCCAGAAGTGGTACCGGGACGCCAAGATACTGGAACTGTACGAGGGGACAAAAGAGGCCGAGATCCTGACCATCGGGCGGGTTCTGCAGACTCGATAGGCCGGGGCGGCTGAAACCGACCGAAAAACGGTCGGTTGTCTGGCATATAACTTGCTTTTCATCCAGGGAAGGGACAGCGCCTTCCGCACGAATGATACGAGGGGCAGCGGGGAGAACAGATGATCGATTCGGACACAGAAGATCGTTGCTCTCACGATTCTTCCCACACGGGGACAGAAGGGGGGAACAGTACGCAGGCTCGCGGGGAGACCGGAGAAAAGGCCCTTCTGCCGCCGCCTCTGTTCAAGCATCGCGATCTCACCAGGATCCCCAAATCCGCTCCCAGGATAGAAAAGCGCAAGCTGACCAACATCATCAACCATCTCAATTTTACGGACGGGTACCTCTGGGTTCACCTGCGAGACCCCCGGTATGAAGAAGACATCTTCGTCCACGCCTACCCGCAGCCCTGCACGGGAGAAGCGATCACCTGCCGGTGGTCTCAGGAAAACTTGACAGGCTTTGAATACCACCGTTTCCTCAATCTGGTTATCGATGACGGGATGGCGGTAACCCTGATCCCGGTGAAACTGCTCCACATCAACCGGGAAGGATTTACGATTCAGATGCCCGACGCGGGGCATGTCCTTGGAAAACGGGAGGCCAGGCGATACGCGTGCCAGGGGGTGACGGCCGAGCTCACTCAAAGCGGGTTCCTCGCCCGGGGGACTCTCCTTGATTTCAGTTCCCTGTCTTTCCGCGTCAGGGTCGCCCCCGCCCTTGAAGGATCATTCCACTGGCTGAATCCCGATGAACCAGCCACACTGACCCTCTACCAGGGGCAGAAGATCGTCTTCTCGGACCCCTGCCGGTTCATTGATCAGACAAGCAGCATGTCGGTGAAGGAGATCGTCCTCGCCCCTCAGAAAACGAAGTTTCACCGGTTCAGAGGGAGAGAAATAAGGAGTCCGCGGGTCAACCTTGCGCCTTCCTCCAGCGTCACTTTCGTACACCCCCTTGTGGGGAAGGATATACAACGTGACATTATCGACATCTCCGTCTCCGGACTTTCAGTGCTTGAGAATATGGATGAATGCGTTCTGATTCCCGGCATGATTATCCATCATCTCACAATTCGATACTCCGGTGCATTGAAACTATCCTGCACCGCACAGGTCGTGTACCGGAGAAAGGAAAAAAAGGGAGGGTTCCGCTGCGGTCTTGCCATCCTGGATATGGATGCCTCAACATACGGAAAGTTAAGCAACATCCTGGGCAATGTGCTGGATCCACATCTACACATCTCAGATGAAATAGATACCGAAGCCCTCTGGAAGTTCTTCTTCGAGACCGATTTCATCAATTCTAAGAAATATGCCCTCCTGGAATCGCATAAAGACAAGTTCAAAGAACTGTATCGCAACCTGTACCGGAACAGTCCTGAACTTTCAACGCACGTCACCTATCAGAGAAACGGCAATATATACGGCCATGTGTCGATGATGCGGGCGTATCACCGGGCATGGATGGTTCACCATCTCGCCGCCAAACCGATGCCGGGAAACACCAGTCATACCGGTCTCAAAGTGTTACACCAACTTTTAAACTATTTTGACGGGTTTACTCATCTTCCATCCGCAAAAATGGACTACGCGATGTTCTATTTTCGGCCGGAGAACCGGTTCCCTAATTTCTTCTTCGGGGGATTTGTGCGGGACATGCACAACCCGGAAATCTGTTCACTGGACCTGTTCGCATATAAAAATTACGGGGTAAAATCGTCGCAAAACCCGCTCCCCGACAAGTGGTCGTTGAAGGAATTTTCAGCCGCAGACTCATATAGTCTCGAACAGTTTTACCGGAACCACTCTAAAGGTCTGCTGCTGAGGGCGTTGGACTTGGGCTCCAAACCTTCTGGAGACAGCGAATTAAAAGAAGTATACAAAAAGCACGGATTTAAAAGACAATGGAAGATGTTTTCGCTCACCCATGCGCAGGAACTGAAGGCAGTCCTGATCGTTGATCAATCGGATATCGGCCTTAATCTCTCCGAGCTTCTCAACGGCATCAAGATTATCGTCACCGATCCTCACGGTCTGCCATGGGATATACTGACGAGCGCCATCGATCAGTTGACCAGCGTGTATGAGGTTGACAGCATCCCTCTTCTGGTTTACCCTCATACCTATCTTGAAAACAGCAATGTTTCTTATGAAAAACAGTATTATATGTGGATTATAGATATCCAATATGCAGCAAAATTCCTGGACTATATGAAGAAAAAAACAACTATAAAGCTTCGATATGCTTTGAAATTCTTTTTTAAGAGATTCCTGAAAAAATGAGCGATACACCCCTTTACAACGTACGGATTACCAAATCCTACATGGAATACGCCAAAAAATTCTATCCCGAGATAGATGTTACCACACTCCTGGAGTACGCGGGGATCACCCCCTATCAAATCGAAGACGAAGGCCACTGGCTGACGCAGGAGCAAGTTGACCGATTCAATGAAATCCTGGTCCGGCTCACAAAAAATCCTCACATCGCCCGCGAGGCGGGACGCATCGGTCCATCCTCCATGGCGGCAGGGGCCGTCAGGCAATATATAAGAGGATTTATAACTCCCTCGTCTGCCTATCAGTTCTTAGGAAAGCTCGTCTATCCTCAAGTGAGCCGCCACGGCACAATCACAACGAAGAACATTGGCAGAAATAAAGTAGAGATTGTCTTTGTACCATCTCCTGATGTTGTCGAAAAACCCTACCAGTGCGAGAATCGGATGGGGATGTTCGAAGGGATAGCCAAATTGCTCACCGGCAAGCTGGGCACCATTGAGCATACAACGTGTCTGCATACAGGCGGATCGGAGTGCCGCTATATCATTACCTGGCAACGTTCACAGGCGTTTCTCTGGAGGATGATCCGTAATTATTCCATTCTTCTTGCACTGGCGGCCGTCGTCGCCACCTTCTTTGTTTTCGATCATCATCATGATCGGCTCACGTCATTCCTGCTCATCTCTCTCATCTCGGTGGGAGCAATTCTCGCCTCCGTATACACCGAAAAGCAGGACCTTGCTTCAACCATCCAGGATGAGGGAGAAATGGCGAAGCATCTCCTCGAGGAGACGAATCTCCGGTACAATCACGCCCTGCTTGTTCAGGAGATCGGCCAGGGAACTTCTTCCATTCTGAATATTGATCGGTTGCTCTCCCATATTACGGATGTTCTTCGGAAACGTCTCGACTTCGACCGGGGAATGATCATGCTTGCCGACGAAGAGAGGCTCCACCTTGTGTATGCCAAAGGCTACGGATACAACACGGAACTGGAGGATATTGTAAGAAAGACGGCCTTCCACCTTGACAAGAGAGAATCTCTCGGACCGCTGGTAGTCGCCTTCAAGGAACAACGGCCTTTTCTGATAGACGACATAAATCAAATCAAGGAAAACGTAACACCCAGATCTCTCGAATTCATGAAGTTACTTGGAATCCAGTCTTTTATCTGTGTCCCCATAATCTATGAAGGGAGATCCGAAGGGGTTCTGGCCGTGGATAACCTGAAATCGAAGAAACCGATCAGCCAGAGCGACATCAACCTCCTCATGGGCATTGCTCCGCAGATCGGCATCAGCATGAACAACGCCAAGGCGTACCATAGAATCAGGGAGAGTGAGGAGCGATTCAGGGCTCTGGGGGAAAACGCGCCCGATATCATCTACACACTGGATGCCGACGGGGCGTTCAACTATCTCAACCCCGCGTGGGAGGGCATATTAGGGTACACGCAGGAAGAGGCTATCGGACGATATTTCATCGATTTTCTCAAGAAAGAGGATGTGGGGCGTTTTTCCCGGTATCTCGACCGGATAAAAAACACGAAGGAAACGATCACCGGAGTCACGGGGGTACTTCTCACCAGGGAGGGGAAAGAGCGCCTCTTCAATATCAGCTGTTCTCCGAACTTCGGGCCGGAAGGCAACGTAATCGGTGCTATAGGCACTATCAAGGACATTACCGATCTTGAAAAGAACGTTGAAATACTGGAAGCCACCCTGCAGAGCACCATCGATGCCATGGCGGTCATCGTGGAATCGAAAGATCCTTACACATCCGGCCATCAGAAAAGAGTCATGGGCGTAGCCGTTGCCATCGCCGAAGAGATGCATCTCGATGAAAGGCAGATAGAAGGCATTCGAATGGCCGCCATGATTCACGATATCGGAAAGATAAATGTCCCCGCAGAAATCCTCAACAAGCCGGGGAAACTGTCGGATATCGAGTTCAAGATCATAAAGACCCATCCCGAGGCGGGGTACCATATCCTGAAGAACATCGAATTCAGGTATCCCGTTGCCCAGATCGTTCTGCAACACCACGAGAAAATCAACGGTTCGGGGTATCCGGCGGGGCTTACGGGGGATGAAATCCTGATAGAATCTCGGGTGATAACGGTCGCTGACGTGGTGGAAGCCATGGCTACCGACCGGCCGTACCGGGCGTCACTGGGTATGGTTGAGACATTGCAAGAAATAGAACAGGGGGCAGGCACCCTCTACGACCGGGATGCGGCGCATGCCTGCCTGAGGCTCTTTGAAGAAAAGGGGTTTCGCCTTGATCAGGTCTGATGAGTCCTGCTTAATAACACCTTCGAGTAGTTTCCGGGTAAGGCGATGGTTTGACGCGCTCACAACTATAGATCAAAGGAATGAATCATCCTGAGACAGTGATTCCCTATGCCTGCTTCCGCGAAATCATAGTCGTTCATGTTCCTCATCGGACTATCTTCACCACGCGTATCCTCAAACAAAAAGGAAGAAAACCCTTCGAAGCGAGCAATATTGGGAGAAACAAGGGCGAGGGCTTGACCAGCCCTGTTGAGAATATTCGTTTCTCCCACATGGGCCCCCAGCTGAAAATTGACCCCTCTTGACAAGGCAAAATCCGCGATTCTCTTCGATTTGAGCAGCCCCCCGCATTTGGAGACCTTTATATTGAGCATGTCGCATGCGCCTGAGTCGATTAACAGTTGAGCATCGGACAGGGTGCACATCGACTCGTCAACGATAACGGGGATGCCCGTCCTCTCCCTGATCATTTTCAATCCATCCACATCGCCGCTGGACACGGGCTGTTCTACAGCCACAATATCAAGCTCTTTAAGCTTGTTGAGATTCTCCATAGCCTGCGCGCGGGTCCATTTGCCGTTCGCCTCAATGCTGATTTGCGCGTCCGTCCCGAACAGGGATCTGACCAATTCGATCCGTTCCCTGTTCCCAGCGACCGATTCTTCCATCAGGACTTTGATTGCACTGAATTCGACCCCCGCGAGATACCGCGGCAGTTCACGTATAACATCGAACGGCAGGAGAGGTATGGGAAGAGTATAGGTTATGGTGTCCCTCACCAACGGACCCAGTAATGCGCTCACGGAGATGTTCAGGCTTTTGCCGAGGGCATTCAGGAGAGCTATATCCACAGCCCCCAGAGCGGAGAGATAGGACGCAATTCCATGTGTACGGCACTCATCCTCCAATGAAGAGAGTGTCCGTTGGATATCATTGACGGATGCGATTTCCTGCCCGAGAAGGAGCCGCAGCACGCGGCCGAGCTCGGCATCGCCATCGACGACGAGGCGGCGGCGCCGACCTTGGAGGGGGGCGAAGCCGTCACGCCCGACATGCCGATGGGGCAGGGTGCCGCGGGCACGCAGCCCCTCACCGGCCCGCGCGACGACCCCGACGACCTGGTCTCGCGGCAGTAGCCTCCCGGCGGGCCGTGCGTCCGCCGGCGGAACGACGGGGGCGGGCGCCTCCGGCGCCCGCCCCCGTCGCCGGCCCGGCCTCGCCCGCCGCGTCAGGCCACGCCGCGCTCGCGGTCGGCTGCCTCGACGACGGCGCGCATCTGCTTCGCGGCGTCCGGGTCGACCGGGTCGGGCGTGTGCGACTCGACGATCTCGAGCGCCGCGGCCCGCGCCCGCTCGTAGAGATCCGTGGCGCCACGCTCCACCCAGTCTTCGCGCACGCGGCGGTCGAGGTACTTCGGCTGACTG
>ENA-OSEO01003434-OSEO01003434.1-sediment-metagenome-genome-assembly--contig:-NODE-3434-length-18798-cov-5.290850_pt1 | contig 18798 bp, 18 predicted proteins | sample MGYA00237883_ERZ534232 | MGnify/ENA metagenome assembly ERZ534232
CTCATGCAAGCGTCGAGTATCTTTCCAAACAGGATCCGGCTGAGATTTTGGCGCAACCCGACCTGAGAAGTTTCGATGGTCGAAGAGATGCGGTCTTGCTGAGCGTGCTCTACGACACGGGTGCGCGGGTTCAGGAGTTGATCGACCTTTCGGCCGGAGATGTGCGATTGGACTCACCCGCGCAGGTCCGCCTCATGGGGAAAGGGCGAAAGATGAGGGCGGTCCCTTTGATGGAAAAAACAGTACAGCTCCTGCGCGACCATATGAACGAAAACCATCTGAATCGCACCGAAGAGTTTGATCAACCTCTTTTCCGGAACAGACGCGGCGAACGTTTATCTCGTTCAGGAATCCGGTATCTGCTTCAGAAATACGTGCGCAAAGCAGCAAGCACGCATCCGGGCCTGAGCCGGAAAATCAGTCCGCACACGCTTCGCCACACGAAAGGAATGCATCTGCTTCAGAGCGGAATCTCCCTCGACATCATTCGCGATTTCCTTGGCCATGTAGATGTCAAAACAACTCAAATCTACGCAAGAGCAAACCTCGAGATGAAACGAAAGGCCCTCGAAAACATCAGCGACTCTTCTGCAGTCCCAAAGATACCATCGTGGCAACAGGACAAGAACCTTCTCGAATGGCTCACGTCATTATGACATTTGGGAGCTCAGACATGACAAGTTGTATCCGAGGCCCGCCAAGGGCCGAGACGATTTTAATGATGAGTTATCGGGGCCAGAATCCCTTGCACTTAAAGGGTTGGGACGTATCACTGTACATAACTACTGTCTGTGCATAATAGACGATGGTGGTGATTTGATCTGCATATTGTACTTCATAAATTCCCGGGAGATCTTCAGTTGATAAATGGCTTTTTATTCAGCGTGTTGAGGGCTTCCTCGTCAAGGGCGAATGGATGCCAGGATGTTCATAAAGACATTCGGTGCGATCGTTACAGGCATATGCTTTGAGTGTTTCCCGTTTCGCCCATTTCCGCACTGTTGCCCTTGTTACCCCTAATAGATTTGCCATCTCGCTTGCAGTCAGTTTCCCCGCGTGTCGCAATCCGGCATATGGAGTCTTCAAGTCGTAGTTGGCGCGGATGCTCCCAATAAGTTTGCTGTAAAATCGACGACCTTGATTTGTGTCCTCGCTCATTCAGTATCTCCGCTATCTCCAGATAGCTGTGATGATCCATGAGCCGATCGATAAGCTTGACGATTTCCTCACTTGTCAACGCATGCTGTCAGCCTTTGGGTGGAAGAGGAATGTTCGGAGTTTTAGCCGCGCCGCCTTTAAAACGAACATGCAGGATGATCTCTTGTTCTTTTATCATTGTCACATCTTCGAGCAAAAGTCTAATCATTCGTTTTTTCTCACGTAAAGGAGTCTTTGGATTCCCCCGCAGCTTCGGTAAATCCTTGGCTGACCCGAGTATGCTCTCCTGCTCCTACGTCCTCAAATCATTCACTGCCCAAGCATTCTCCCCGAATGCATCAATGCGCAATAGCCGGCATCTTTGGCAATAGCGGCAGCTGACCGATCTTACCAGGCAACCACTTGACTCGCCGTTCATGTTGAATCAAGTGCCGCCCGGCAAGAGTCGTCACCTGGAAAGTATCGAGCATCGCTGTGACGGGATGCCGGAAAACGGGATAGCAGGCGCTTGCTTCTGTTGCATGAGGCAGGAATCGGCCCAAATGAGAACGCAACCGCTCCCATTGCAGAAGCATGTCGGGCGGTTTCATTTGGCCGTCGGGCGCCATGGCTGCAGCGGGAACATTCACCGGAATATTGAATCTCAACACCAGGAGAACCGGATAGAACCTTCACCCGGGAAACCGGGGTGCGCTTCAAACATATCATCTCAAAAGAATCTCCAGACTGAATCCGGGGGCGTGCGTGCTTTAAAGTCCTCATAAGCTCTGCACACTGGATAAAGCAGCAAGAGTCCAAGCACCCAACTCGCATACACGACCGGTGTCGAGCTATTCATGCCGACAACGGCGCTCAGCAAGCCATAAACGTACAAATGCACAAGGTAAAAGAAGAGCGCCGTTCGACCGAATGTAAGAAGAAATGCACCTCTCCTTTCCAATAGTCTTTCAATTCGGCAAAATGCAAAAATGCAAAGAAAATTGAGACCCATGGTCAACAGGATAAAGGCAACGCTCGGCGGATATTTGGTGACATTCAGATAGGCCATCCAGTTGTCCGCAGCGGGAGGGTGAATGTTGCCGAATCCTCCCCAAATCCGAATCAAAACGAAAAAAATGAGACAGATAATCGAGGCCGGGAGGGTTTTTTGGAAGGCATGGCTTCGATCCCGCAAAAGCTCCCGGCCGAATATCATTCCTAAAATAGACAACCCCACCCACGCAACCGACGGATAGTAGACCAGCAACCGGCCGCACTCGCCGGGCAGAAAAAGCAGTGCAAGGATGCAAGAATCGAGGTTTCGCGGGTTGGAAAAAATGAGGGGAAAGACTTGTATCGCCAGAATCGTTATTAAGCTCACACCTATGAGGTACGCATCTTTTACCCGCAAGAGTGCGGAGCACAAAATCATTGCTGTACCCAAGCCATACAAGACTCCGGCGTAGATCGAGAATGTCCCTTCGCCGGCCGTCGAGCTCTCCGAGCTGAAAATGCCACGCAGCATCCAGGCCGGATTTTCTACCGCTATCTGCAGTGCCACCAGCAGCAGTCCGCGCAGCACGAAATGGCGGAATATCTTCATCTCCGACCAATTGATGCGCCGCCTCGCCGCATGGAAGTAAGCCATTCCCATTCCCATCAAGAAAAAGAATCCGGGAGCACACACGTGGGTGACCCATCGAGTGAGAAAGGAAACGGCGTCAGCATACTGGGGAAGCGGCACGCCCCAGAATTCGGCAGGATGGAGCCTGCCGATGAAATACCTGGCATGGTCGAGCGCCATCAGGACCATGATCCAGCCCCGAAACCCGTCCAGGGCAGCCAGTCTCGCAGGCTTGACAAGCTGAGAATCGGAGGCGCTTTGTTCTCTTGACATCTTATTGCCTCACCCGAACAATTATAGACTGGTAAGGTTAAACTGCTGCATATTTACCTCACCGCAGAGTCGCAGAGAACGCCGGGAAAGCTCCTCATAGTGAAACTCCGTTCCCTCTGCTCTCCGCGGTGAAAAATAACGATTTCCAGCTTCAAGAATATAATAGTTGTCTTCCCTGGCTGCCGCTCTTTCTTCGGGTCAAAAAGAATGGGCAGGCCTTGAAATTAAAAAGACATAGGTTATGAAGAGAGGCTTTGGAGCGAGAGTCTAAGGAACGGTCCAGGCGGCATTATCGCAAAACAAAGCAGAGCATGATGTAGAATGCTCTTGTTTGATCGGCCGCCCTCAAACTGTGATGGTCCGCCTGAATGGAGCCACTCGACTATTTATGAGCTTTAGAATCATGGCTCATCGCGGATTACAGTGATTTACGCACTTGGTTCGTGCTGAGGTATCGAAGCACGAACGGATGGGTTGCCCTTCGATACCTCAGGGCAAACGGCTGCAGAGCTACACGATCACGCTAATCCACGATGAGCCTTAATGATATTGCGTTTAGTGAGTGGAGATACTGGCGGATTGTCGGTGGAAACTCTGCGCACGCACCTTGTGTCTTCGCTCCATCTGTTCCCGCGATTGTGAAAGCGCCTGATTAAAAAAACCCTCGTTGCCTGAGATACGTTCGTCCGATTTTTGCAACAGTTGCCCGGAAATCCACTTGGTGTCGAAAATCCACTTCATTGCCGATTCGTAGTTTCCAGTGTACAATCCCGAGCCAGATTGAAAGCGTAATCCAACCAAAACGCGTCATTTATTAACCTTCAGCCGATTGAGAAAGCCGCCTATGCCGAGGAATTCCAGAATCATTCTCTGCTGTCTGCTTGCCCTTGTGCTCTTCTCCGCAACTGTTTGCCCCGGGAAGATCAGAGCGGATGCTGAGAGCACACCGCAAACAATCGAGTTATTGATCAAGTCGGTTGCCCAATCACGTCTTATGTTCGTGAGGAACGGAAAAAAGCATACATCCCATGAGGCTGCGGAGCACATGAGAGAGAAATACGCCTACTTTCGATCCAAAGTAAAGACTCCGGAGGACTTCATCCGTCTTTGCGCATCCAAGAGCCTTCTCTCAGGAAAGCCTTATCTGGTGGTCACACATCAGGGAACGATCCCCGTAGCGATATGGCTCCGGCAAAAGCTTGCCAAACATCTGCAGAGCCAGCATCATTCTCGAGACGTACGGCTCCTCACATGATGCCTTGATATTGATTCTCTTTTTTTGAGGGTCATTTCTGTTTGTATGGCGTAAAGTGTCGTTTCTCCTTTCAGATTACCCGGAATCACCGGTAGTAGCAGTAGTATCTGTCGTAATATCCTCTGTACGGGTAGTTACAGTAATACGGAGCATAAACCGGGAAGCCAAAAACCCAGGGCAGACCATAGAAGTACCTCCCGGGGCCGCGATGTCCATAGTATCGAGGAACACCTCGATTTCGGTGACCACCGCGATAGCCGGGGCCGCCACTAAAGCCCTGCCTACCACCAATGCCGCGATCACCACGACCACCACCAGGGCCGCCGCCGGCCCTGACCAGAGTGAAACCGGTTTGATCTGGCGATGAGGCTGTCAACGTGCTGTGACCCACCGTGCCTGTACTAGCGCCGCTGGCGCTCGAGGCAAAATACAACGCGGGCAAGGCCCAAAACAGAACGGCCAGTATGAAAAGAAATGTTTTATTCATTTTGTGCTCCTTTGCTGCAAAAGGTAACTCTTATAAGATAACAATGATTCTTATAATTACACGCAAGTGTCTCTGTACCTTTTTCACAAAAGAGTTTTCGTGCCCCAAATTGCCGCTGATAGTGGTTTCCCTCGGCGCAGCGTTTGCACTGGTCCAGGCGAGGCATCGAGAGCGGAGACCTCAGGCACTGCAATGCCCTCGAGGTGCTGCCGCATCGACCATGCAGGAATTTAGACGGTGCTAGAAATCCCCGCCGGTGCGAAAATCGCCGCCGCCGAAGCCGCCCCTCTCGTCGCCAGGTCCCTCTGAACCGCCGCCAAATCCCCCCCAGCCGTCTGCAGGTTGCCTGCTCTGATGGTGGCGACCGACCTCACGCCAGACCATGTCCGAATTCATAAGGCCCGCCAGCATCTGACCGAGCAGGGCGCCCAGGGCAAAGTTGCCGGGGAAGGATGAATTGTAGGCATCATAGCCGTTCTGGCGATAGCGACGCCGCAGTTCCTCTAAATCTGCCATACTCCTCTGCTGTTGCTGCAGGAAATAGTTGAGGGATTGGATTTCTGCGCCAATCTGGTTTTGCTGTTGCTGCATCTGCTGCAGTTGGGCGACCATGGCGTCGTCTTCCGGCCGGGGAGTAGCGCGGGCTTTTCGCAGGAGCTCGGTGAGATCCTCTCGCTGCAGGGCGGAAATCTGCAGATCGATTATCTGCTTCGATAACGGGTCCGTTCCTTCATTGAAACCGGCCTGTTGCTGCAAGAGCTGCCGATGTCGGGCTTCTTCAGCCTCGATTTGGGCATCATGCTGCTTGAGCCGTTCTTCTCCCTCCCGCACCCTGGCCTGAAGTGCGGGAATGCCGTCCGCTTCGGCAGCCTGCCGCTCCATGGTCTGCAATGCCTGAGCCTCCAGCTGCGCTGTCTGCTGCGCTTTGGTGGCGTGCTCGCGCAGCCGACGGGGCAATTCCTGGAGCATGTGGTAATTGGCGCGATTGCGCTGATAGTCAATGTGTTTTGCCACCCAATTATCAAGTCGGCGGCTGAACCAACCGGCGTGGTACTCCGTCGTCAGGTAGCGTCTCTTCCACAGGTACATGAAAAGGCTGTCGGCTTCGTAGGGTTTGCCCTTCTCAAGCTGGTCCTTTTCGGTCCGAGATGCCTTTGCATCGGCCTGCCTGGCCACTGCCTCGGCCTCCTGCACCCGTTCCAGCTGCTGACGGTAGACGTCCGTCGCCGTGATCCTCTTACGGGTCTCTTCCACTTGGCGCTGGACTCCCTCGCCGGCCTCGTCCCGCTCGCTCTCCAGCTCTTTGCGTTGCTCTTCGAGCTGCTGTTGCCGGGAGATGTTGGCCTTGATCTGCTGTTGCAGGTCTTGCCGGGCCTGCTTGAGTTTTTCCAGCAGACCGAGAATGACCCGATCTGACTCATCCAACCGGGAAACCAATGGACCGGCCTGAAGGTTGTCTAGTCGAAGCCTGGCGAGCGCCCGGTAGCGTTTAACGGTTTCCAGGTGCAGGGCGTCGAGTTGCTGATGCAGCTCGCCCAGGCGGCGTCCAGCTTTCTCCTGCTCCGTTTGCGCCTGATAAATGTGCTGGTTGATCAACTGCAGGTTATCTCTTCCCGTCATCATGATATCGCTCTCTTACCACTGGGTAATCGCACCGCCCGTGGTCGGCATCAGGTAGTGAGGGGTCAGATAGCCGCGATCTTTGACACCAACCCGTTTGTTTTGGATGATGCCGTCATCGAGTTTGTCACGGCGAATTCTCTCATAAGTGGCGTTGTCTACCCGAAGGCCCCATTGCACTACGGTGCGCGTGGTTCCGTCCTCCTCACTGGCTATGGGCAAAGCGAGCCGTTCCCCCCCAGGTGTGACGGCATCGACGATCACATAATAGTTGCGAGCTCCGGCCCTGTTCCGAGGCTCCCGCCAAACACCGCTGGGTGTGCCAGGTTTGGAAACGATACGCAATTCGTACTCCTGCACCACACGCCCATACAACTCATGGAGGGCAGTCGATCCCTTGCGGGCGCCCTGAACATCGCCAGTGTTCAGGGCTGCCAGCGCATCGGCGTACAGCTTTTCAGCCTGCACTCGAACTGCATCCTCCCGGCTTTCCGACATCAGGCTCCGGCGCTGACCGGCAAGTTTTTCGCGTAGCGCGGCAAGCCCGCTCAAATCGGCCACGGCAGCTTCCGCCTTGTCCAGCTGAGCGTCCACGTCTCTCAGCAGCCCTGCCCGCTGTTCCAGTCGACGCTTGATGCCATCACCTTCGCGGACAAGGATATCGGCGTCCAGATCGGGCTTGAGAGGGAGCTTGTCGAAAATCTGAAGTTTGCTATCGGCTCCTGCCAGCTGCATCCCGGCTTCTGCAAGAAGGCGTTTCGCGGCTACTTCGGAAGACTGGTAGGCCTTGTTTTCGGCGCTCCTCAGGGTTTGGCTCAGATTTCCCAGGCGTTGTCCGGCGATCGTGATATGATCCTGCTGTTGGCTGATCTGTGTATTGATGTCTCGGGCCGTCTGGCTGCGTTGACGAGCTTCAGGCGCTACAAAGGCAAACCGGTAGATGATAAAAACGGCTGTCAGGAACGCGACCATACCCCCTACCAGTTTCGCCCATCTCCATCGGTTGACGTACAGCCTGGCCAGCCACAATGTCCCTTTGGGCGGGGGCGGCCGGTAGACGAATCTTTCCTCGCGCAGAGCGGCAACGCCCTCGGCGATCATCTGGTCGGTGACTTTTAACCCCTGTGAAGCATACATGCGCTTCACCTTCTCAAACAGGGCCTGGTCTCGTTCGTCGGACGCAAGTTCCCGTTCCACCAGTTGCTGCTCATGGCGCAGCGTGTCCACGACGTCCATGGCGAGCAGCACTTCGTCGAGCTCGATTTTATCCGGCTTCTCGCTATCAACCATGGCTCAGGGAATCTCCGGCAATGGTCAATTCCACCAGGCGACGTTTGCCTGCTTCCACGGCCTGCCGGATCTCCTCCTCGTTGCGCGCACTCAACTCCCGCAATTCGGTAATCAGGGTTCGGGACTTCTCCTGAAAATTGATCACGGAATCCAGCAGTTTTTTGACGCTTTGGGCTTTCAAAGTTGGGCCATACCCGGCCCGGAGGGCGTCTTCCTGAACCTTGCCTCCCACCTCGGCCAGAGTCTCCAGGCTCTGGTTGATGCCCTCTTTCATGACCTCAAGAGTCCGGGTGCTTTCGTGCAGTCCCTGCAGGCTGGTAAAGGAAGCATTCAGGGCGGTAAAGACCGTCTCGTTGGTGCCGAAAAAGGTCACGGCCTGGGAGTACACCCGCTCTTTCACTTCATTGGACTGAACCAGTCGGGCCATGATTACTTCGGTCGTGTTGTAGTTGATGGACAGGTTTTCAGCCAGATCCTTAGCCACCTGATAGCGCTTGTCCTCCTCCTGCAACTCGCGCAACCGCTCATCTCGCGCCAGCTCAAGCTTGGCGATCACCACCTGGTCAGTGCTGGTATTGGTTTCCAGGGCTTTGGAAGCTTCCTCGAGACGCGTTTTGGCCTCCTGCAACTGGCTTTCCGCCTTTTTCAGGATCTCGTAGGCCAGCACCTGAGCCTCTTTCAATGCACCGCGGAAGTCCCGGTAACTCTCCAGGATGGTCAGCTCCCGATCGATCTGGTCCCTGCTGTCGCGGGTCACCTCGTTATAAATCTGCTTGATCTTATCGAAACGGCTTGGGATATCACCCCGGGTGGCCTTCATCCAGAAATTCCCCATGCGCTCCATGGTGTCGATCTTGCCGTCTTCCAGTTGCTTGACCATATTTTGGGCGTCATCGCGAATGCTGTTGAATGCGGCGGCTATCTGCTCGTAGCGCTCGCCCACTTGCATGGCCGAAACCTGTTCGCGCACCACCTGGTTGAATAAGGCAGTGTGATTCAGAGTGCGGGCAATAGCAACGGCTTTTTCTTCGTCCAGGTCGCTGATCTTCTGAATAATGGCCACCACCGGCGTTTCGTCCGGCTTCTCGGGCATGAGCCCGAGGTCTCGCAATTTGGTCACAGCCTTGTCCAGGTAATGCAGAGGCATGGGCATCAAGTCTGTAGTGGTCATGGTTCCGCTCCCTTCTTTATGCTTCGTGGTTCATGACGGCATCGAGGTTATCCGTGGGTTATCCGTGGAAGAGAACCGCTTTCGCCCGCGCAATGACGCTGCATGCAAGCTAGAGCGAGGCAAAACGGCTTTCACATCAGCTCCGGAAGAAAGCCTCGCGTCAAGCCTCTGCGGCTCATTCGGCACGGTTCGTTCGCAGAGTCTCCATTCCAAATGACAAATGAGGCATTCACGGACAAAGGTGGCTTCTCAGAGTCACCGGGATCTTCCGGGTATCGGGAAATATCCCTCCTGACTCTTAAAAATTCCAATCTTTTCATTCTCACTGTTAAAGACCTCATAAGTCTGTGGCTTGATTCTTCGCAGCTGCCACCCCTTATCACTGCAAATTTCCTTTCTAAATTCCCAATATCCCATTTCTGTTGTGCCTTTCATAACATTAGATTCGGTCCCGGCAGCCTTCATTTTATCTTTCTCGGATTCCATAAATTCCCTTTCTATCTAGATGGAAGAAAACGACCCTTGGAGATTATTTCTACTCCAAGTCCCAGTCGAAGACAACGAATTTGAGCTTGGAGTCATCTAGCTCAATTATGCGAGATTCCAGCATTAGATGAAAGACTGATTGTCGCTATTACTCAAAGGTTTGACACTTCTATTGACAAGAAGTTTCTAGAATTTATCATGAGGTCAAATGTTCAGCAGATTGAGTTAACCCGAAAACCGACCGGGCATATCCCGTCGCCGACCATGACATGGAACAAGGGCGTGCCGCGCCCGGCGGTCCGACCTCCGGATGGTGCGCAGTCGGCTTTGTCAAAACGTCTCTAACTTCAATGAAAGGAGGAATGAATCAAGAGCAGCTCGGTTCGATCAGGACACGGAGCCTCAAGTCACAATAATTGGGGTGAAGGCTTGCTGGTTAACTTTTTTGAATGATTATTTCGAAGGAAATGAGGATCGCCATGGGACTTTTTGATTTCGTAAAAGACATTGGGAAAAAGCTTTTCAGCCGCGACGAAGAAGCAGCCGAGAAGATCAAAAAACACATTGAAGAAGCAGACCCCGGGATCACAGGACTGGATGTCAAGTACGACGGCGGTATAGTCTCCCTTGCCGGTCAGGCGGCCAGCCCTGAAGCAATGGAAAAAGCAGTGTTGATGGCAGGAAACGTGCTGGGAGTCTCGGAAGTCAGCATCGAAGGACTTCAGGCACCGCCGCTCCAGGCAAAGGTTGAATATTACATTATCAAGAAGGGAGACACTCTCTCAGCCATTGCCAAGCAGTTCTACGGTAATGCGAATGAGTATCCTAAAATCTTTGAAGCCAACCGGGAAGTCATCCGGGATCCGAACCTCATATTTGTCGGCCAGAAAATCCGGATCCCCCTCGGCTGAGCCATCTGAGGAACCTCGACCTCCGGCCCTTTCCCCCTGCAAAATACCGCAGGAAAAAAACACTATTCACTCGAAGAATTAGGAGAGTACCATGAGTTTAAGTGAATTGTTAGGTTCCATGATCCAGGCCGGAATGACGTCGTCGTCCAACGATCGGTTGAAAAACTCCCTTAGCGGAGGCGGTGGAGGTCTGCTGGAGAGTCTGTCCTCGATGCTCGGCAGTGCTGGGAGTGGAAGTGAAGGCTTGCTGGAACGTCTCTCTTCGATGCTGGGGGGGGCTTCGAGCGGGACTGGTGGTCTGGGTGGTGTCCTGGGGGACGTCGGACAGGCGGTCGGCGGAAAAGACAACCTCGCCCTTGGCGGACTTGGAGCGCTCGCCGGCGCGCTCCTGGGAGGTGGCGGCAAGTCCATGGGTGGTGCTCTGGGAGGCGGGTTGATGGCGCTTCTCGGGGCCATGGCTTACAAGGCCTTGAAAGGCAGTGGAAGTGAACCATCGGCTGTGCCGATCGGCTTGGTGGCTCCAAAGACGGACGCTGAACGGCAGAGACTGGAGCAGCATGCCGAACTGATCCTGAAGGCTATGATCAATGCAGCCAAGGCGGATGGTCAGATTGATCAACGCGAAGTTCAGCGCATCCTTGGTAAATTGAAGGAAGAAGGCATCGATGAGAATGAACAACAATTCCTCATTATGGAAATGCAGAAGCCGATGGAGACTCAGCAATTGATCGCAGCCGCCCAGGGTCGCCAGGAGGTTGGGGCGGAGATCTATGCGGCTTCATTGTTCGCCATCGAGGTGGATACCCCCGCAGAGAATCAATATCTGGATCAACTGGCATCCGGTTTGGGGCTTACTTCGGATGTGACACAGCAGATTCGGGGATTTGCCGGCGTACCAGTGAGTTGAGAGTTAAGGGTGCTTTACTGCTGCGTCAGCGGTTGTATTTTGATACTTCCGCTGGCGTAGTTTTTGCCTGGAAGGAACACTTGGCCGTTGGGATACCGCCTGACCATAGATCATGGTGAAAAGCAAAAAATTTTTGCCTGAGGGGCTTACTTTCATTGCGGGAAGCGCCCATTTATGGCTGTAACGGACAAAGCGTTAAAGCTTCAAAGAGCAAGGTCTCTTGCCACTCGAAACCCATAACTCATACTGCGCAGGTTCGGTCTGCGGTTGCGGAACGAACACCGAAAATAGTCCTCGTTGTCCAGGACCCAGGAGCCCCCACGAGCTACGTGGAATTTGCCGGATGCAGCCCGCCTCAGGTCTCCTGCCCGATACCGCTCATACGCCTGCTTGTCATAGCAGTCCTCACACCACTCCCAGATGTTCCCTGACATCTGATAGTGGCCCCACAGGCTGCAGCCCCCGGGATAGCTCCGGACACTGCAGGTCGTTTCATTGCCGCGATTTTTACCATTGCGGCATTTCACTTCATCCCACGCATCCCCCCAGGGAAATCTTCGGCCATCCACGCCTCTAGCCCCCTTCTCCCACTCCAACTCCGAAGGCAGCCGTAAACCCGCCCAGAAGCAATAGGCCTTTGCATCTTCCCAGCTCACATACACCACCGGGTGGTCGGAAAACTCCGCCGCGAGACTGCGCCCTTTCCACTCCGGAGTCCCCCAGGGCGGGTTCGGGGGCCGGTGCCCAGTCGCTTCCACAAAACGCAGATACTGCCTGTTGGTCACCGGGAACAAGCCCAAATAAAATGGCGCAAAATCAACCGGGAACAGTTCTCCGCCTCCCTCGTCCTCGCCCGGCCCACCTGCCAGAAAGGTTCCTCCCGGCACCAGCAACAGCAGACTTTCGTCCTTTTTGTTCTCAATCAGCGACTCGGTTCCCTCGGGCAGCCACTGAGGAAATTCGAGCTCAGCAAAAATTTCGATGCGCCTGTTCATCATCGACTCCCTCTGCCTGTAAGCTGAAGTCATAAGGTGAAAACGAATCGCTTTGTGGATGTTATTAGATACTGTCTGTTCCTGTATGAAACTCCATTAGCTTCATCTTCGTTCAAACCCCGTCGGGCTAATGAGAAAGCTGAGCTGCGTTATTGCGCTTTCTGCGGTATGAGCACAGATCGGTTTGGGGGAGGCCTTTTCAACGATCCGACTCCGCCAGTTTCCGCGACAACGCCAGTAAAACAATCTCCTCAAAGTCGACGAGCTCTTCAATAATTTTGTATTTTGGACGATTCAGCAATTCCTTACGCTCTTTTTCCGCTAACTGCTCGATTTCAATTTGCGAAAATTGAAGCTTCTGCTCGGCCAAAGAGATAAGGTCTTTTGCTTTCCCGATCCGTTCGGCGTGTTTCGTTTCAAGTCCTGATATTACATTCTGCAGATATGCTTTCATGGTGGCCCCCTTTAACTAAGGCACCAACGTATCAGGCTGCTGCCAAAAGCAATTGATCCGGCTAGTTGGTTAATCAGCAATCTTTGGATAAACGAATCCGGCTAGCAATGCTCCGACAATGGGCGCCGACCAGAAGAGCCAAAGCTGCTGCAACGCCCAGCCACCGACAAAAAGTGCCGGGCCGGTACTTCGAGCAGGATTGACAGATAGATTGGTGACCGGAATTCCAATCAAATGAATGAGGGTAAGGCCGAGTCCGATAGCGATAGGTGCGAAGCCTTGAGGAGCTCGTGGATGGGTGGAACCTAAGATAATAAAGAGGAACATAAAAGTAAGAACTACCTCACTTACCAAACAACTAAAAAGCGGATAGCCTCCAGGGGAATGAGGACCATAGCCGTTAGCCGCAAAGCCGGCACTGAGTGCAAAATCTGCGTTGCCCACTGCAATGACATAGAGTATTGCCGATCCCAAGATCCCACCAAGAACTTGAGCTAAGATGTAAGGGAACAATTCAGAAGCCGGGAATTTTCCACCAGCCCAGAGGCCGAAGGAAACTGCAGGATTGATATGACAGCCTGAAATATGTCCAATCGCATAGGCCATTGTTAACAGGGTCAGCCCAAAGGCCAGCGCTACTCCGACAAATCCAATACCCAACTCAGGGAAGGCAGCCGCAAGTACCGCACTGCCACAACCTCCAAAAACCAGCCAAAATGTACCAATAAGCTCTGCTACACATCTCTTTATAAGTGACATAACACTCTCCTTTTTCACGGACGGGTAGGCCAATTGGGCGCCACATCACAACACTCAACTCCATAAAGACACGCTTGCTCTCACGATGAGCGGTTCTCTTTCACCTCTTTCACTGACCCAATGCACAAGCAGGCAAAGTCGGTCAAGCGATTCTGTCCCGAGTGCCGTACAGGATCATGAGATGGGATCTATCTCAATCCGAGCGGCACGAGAATCTGCGTTTATTGGTAACGCCCTTCAGGTTTGCTATCAGCGTGGGCCTGCTCGGACTGAGGTAGATAGAACATTGTACGGTTTTAGGGTGTTCGGATATTACATGCCAAGGCGGCGGCCGATGCTACGCGTACGAGCAACGGCACCCTATTTGAGCATCATCATCTCGCCGTCTTTCATCATCTTTTCGCCATCGTTCATCAGCAACTCGCCTTGAGAAGGCGCGTCTTTCTCTATCATCTTGTTCTGGGTGAGATCGTCCAACATTTTCTTCTTGGCGTCCGCCATCATTTTTGCCCCATCCAGCATCTTCTTCTTGCCGTCGGCAAGCTTCTGCTCTTGAAGCAGCTTGTCGCCATCCACCATCATTTCATAACCCTCGGACATCGACGTCTCCCCTTCCAGGGCGGCTCCTTCTTTGATGCTACCGTTCTTGACCAAGTCCTCTTTCAGCGCTTTCTTGCCATCCAACATTTTCTTGGCCCCGTCCATCATTTCCGTCCGACCCTCGACCGGTTTCTTGGCGCCGAGCATCTCCATCGCGCTTTCTTTGGCGGTCTCCTTGACTACGTCTTTCATTGATACCTGGGAAAAGGCCGTTCCTGCAATCATCAGGATGAATAACCCGGTGATCAGGGAATAGGCGGCTACCTTCATCAGTCTTGAGGTTACACTTTTCATGACTCACTCCTTCGGCAAGCGGGATACGTATAAGGAAATCCAACAAAAGTGACTATCGGCAACTCCGGAACTGCATTATGCTTCAGTTGTCCAAGGGCTTCACCCCCCTCCTGGCGTAAGGTCTTTTTTGATTTGAGAAAAGGCCTGGTTTAGGATGGTGCGAGATTCCTGCCATGTATCCCCGATTCCTTCTTCGAGAATGTCAACATGGGCAAAAGCAGAGACAGTTTCATCCATGGGAAAGCAAGATCTCCATGTAAATGCCACTGATCAATCAGATTTAAGGGGAAGCGAGGCCCGGTTCTCTCGCCGCCTGCTTTGTATTGCTTTCTGTAGCAAGTGATGTGCCAGGATTTGTCGTGGTGCTGCAATTTTTGTTAGATACCTAAAAAAATAGATTTTCCAATAACATGGCCGTGATCGATAGGAGTCGAATGCGGTGTGCATGAGGTGGCGTGAACGTAATGCACCAAAATTTTCACATTGTTTGAGTCGTTGTGCAAAAAAATGCTATGAACACAAATGTCGGTTGGATCGTTGACTGGCAGGGGATCGCACGGCCTGTCGGGCCATACTTAACCAGCGTTTTGTTGAGTCGTTCTCTCTCAATAGATTACATTTCAAGACCTGATTCCATAATTCTTCCCGTTCCGTGTGGACTCAAAGTGTCCGGCTTGATGCGTAAGCGGGATTAATTTTGGACCATGTCCGAAAACGGCCAGTATTTTTTTTGTCCACGCATATAATAAAATTGAAGGATGGAAATGAGCATGAGGAAAATCGGAGCCGCCGGAATACCTTTGGATGACAAAGCCTGCTATGCAGCCATGCAGGCCCACGATGTTCGCTTTGACGGTCGTTTTTTCTGCGGCGTTTCTTCCACCGGTATATATTGCCGCCCCATTTGCCGGGTGAAACTTCCTAAAGAGGAAAACTGCACTTTTTTTGTCAGTGCGGCGGCGGCAGAGGCGGCCGGATATAGGCCGTGCCTTAGATGCCGTCCCGAACTGGCACCGGGTTTGGCCCCCGTGGATTCAACTGCTCGGCTCGCGCGAAGCGCCGCCATGGTTATGGAAGCTGACTGCCTGACTCCCCGCAAAATCTCGGAACTGGCAGCTATCCTTGGAATCTCGGACCGACATCTGCGTCGCGTCTTTTCTGCTGAATACGGCGTCTCGCCTGTGCAATATCTGCAAACCCAGCGGTTGCTCTTGGCCAAAAATCTGCTTACCGACACGCAACTTACAGTGACCGATGTGGCGATGGCCGCAGGCTTCGGCAGTATCCGCCGTTTTAACGATCTGTTCAAAACACATTACCAACTCGCACCGAACGAGATTCGCAAGAACGGACGAAGTATGGCGGAGAACAATGACTGGATTACCGTATCGCTCGGATATCGTCCCCCATATGCTTGGGACAACCTGATCACTTTTCTTGGAGTTCGGGCTATTCCGGGGGTTGAGAGCGTGGTCGGAGATACCTACCGCCGCACGGTAGCCATCAAAAAGGGCGAAACGACCCATTTCGGCTGGATCTCGGTAGCGAACCTGCCAACCCGGAATACTCTTTCCGTAGCCGTTGCGACATCGTTGTTACCGGTTTTATCCCGGGTAATGGCGAGAATCAGGCTTCTGTTTGACGTAAACTGCAGCCCTGAGAAAGTATACGAGAAGCTCGCTGCGATGAACAAACTTGCACCAAGTATCTGGGTGCCGGGTATACGGGTGCCGGGATGCTTTGATCCTTTTGAAATGTCGGTGCGGGCCATTTTGGGACAACAGGTAACCGTTAAGGCCGCCACTACACTGGTCGGGCGACTGGTTAACAGCGTCGGGGAGAAAATCGATACCCCGTTTGAAGAACTTGTTTTTGCGTTCCCTCGCCCCGACAGATTTCTTGCCCTTGAAGGCCCGATCGAAGATCATCTGCGGCCGCTTGGCGTAACCAATGGCAGGGCACGCTCGATTTTCGCCCTGGCGGCGGCTTTGACGACCAATTCCATAACCCTTTCTTATAGTGCAAACCCGGCGGAGGTGATGGAAAAGCTTCGTAAATTGCCCGGGTTTGGCCCCTGGACAGTCCAATATATCGCGATGCGGGCGCTCGGTTGGCCGGATGCCTTTCCGCACACGGACTACGGTGTCAAGAAAGCGCTTTCGAATCGACCTCCCCACGAAATTTTGGCTCTGTCCCAGACTTGGAGTCCCTGGCGTTCATACGCAACAATTTTGTTGTGGAATTCTCTTGCGAATAAGCTTGGAATTCAGAAAGAGAGTTGTAGCACCCCATGATCACCACTTGCACCATTGATACTCCGCTAGGAGCTATGACGGCGGCCCTAGAAGGTGAGGCCATTATTGGCTTGTGGTTTCTTGGCCAAAGATATTACCCGCCTCAAACAGCCGACTGGGGTTGTGAACCTGATCATCCTATCTTCAAGGCGCTGCGGCAGCATCTGGAGTGTTATTTTTCGGGAAAGGCCAGTGCGCTCGATTTCCGCCTTGCTCCTTCAGGATCACCTTTCCAACAAACAGTATGGAATATCCTTTTGAAAATCCCCATGGGGCAGGTCGTTACCTACGGGCAAATTGCGAAATACATTGCTCAGGCCCGGCGCTTAACTTCAATGTCGGCCCAGGCCGTAGGTGGCGCTGTCGGGCATAATCCGATTGCAATCCTGATTCCCTGCCATAGAGTTGTAGGTTTTAACGGCGGCCTGACGGGCTATGCCGGTGGGCTGGATAAGAAGGCGACGCTTCTGCGGATTGAAAAAGTGAGCCTGGCCAAGCTTGATTTGCGCCGAACAGGAAAAGGGAAAGGGGGACGTTGGTTCTAAAGCGACTTACATGCTATAGCGCTGAGACTCCGGCAATTCTTGCTGACTGACCGGACGGTTGGCGGCCGAGGTTGAAATGTTGAGATTACGGGCCAAATTGGTCGGAATTTCACCCTGAAAAGCAAGACCGATAGGAACATCGTTGTTTACTCTTCATTTTTGATCTTTATGATTTTTGAAATATGCGCTTCTAATGCCATGACCGCTTCTACGACTATCGCGAGATACTTCTTGTCCGGATCATCGTCAGGCATTTTTTCGTACAGTCTCCGCGAAAAACCACCAACTACCAGCAGTGGATTTCTAAGCTCGTGGGCCACCCTGTTTGCCATTTTTCCCAGTGCAGCCAGTCTTTGAGCCTCTTCGAGCCTACGGTTATCTTCCAGCGCCTTTTTTTCATGCATTTCCTGGAAATAATCGCTGAAGCGATGGATCGTATAAGCCAGACTGCGGTTGATCAACATCACATTGTCGCAAAATTCCTCTATTGTTGTGATTGCAGCTTCTTTCGCTAACAGAGGAATCACGATGCTTCGGTAGAGCTCGAAGGCCTTCTGCACATCGGAGAGGAGAAAACCGGAGGCAAGACGAAGGCGAGTAATCTTGTCTATGAACCGATCGATCGGCCCGTAATCCTCATGGAGGAGCAACTGGAAATTGGCATCGAATGCCCCCGTGCAAGTGCCGTAAAGCTCCTTTCTCGGCCTCCGGGCATATTGCTCGCCCACTTCTGTGTTCAACCGCTCGACCCACTCCCGGATAATTTTTGGCCTGCACCTTTCAGCGAAATCGGAAAGAGAGAAGCCCATGGCCGAGGCTCCAAAAGGGTCATCAACAAGGGGCAACGCGATAAGTTCTGGAATGAAGAAAACTGAATAGGCCCATCGATTTTTCAAAAGAATATGGCTCAAGGAAGCCACGGATGTCAAGAAGATTGGAAAGCCCACAAGAGGTCTTGCCTTGACTTCACCGCGTCAGGTGGTTATTTTTCCACGGTTAATGCATCTCTTGCTGGAGGAACGATGCCCGGCAAAGACTACTACCAGATCCTGGGAATACCCAAGTCAGCGTCCGCTGATCAAATCAAGAAGGCTTACCGAAAGCTTGCCCTCAAGTATCACCCGGACCGCAATCAGGGAGATAAGGCCTCTGAGGCCAGGTTCAAGGACATCAGCGCGGCCTACGCCGTCCTGAGCGATCCAGAAAAACGGAAGAGCTACGACATGTTCGGCGCCGAAGGCTTTCAGCACCGCTTCAGCCAGGAGGACATATTCCGAGGCTTTGATTTTTCCAGCATATTCAAAGAGTTCGGGTTTGGGGGCGGGAAGACCCAGTCCATCTTCAGTCAGATGTTCGGCTCCGCGGCAAATGGGGCGGCTCAAGGCCCGTTCAGGGCGGGAGGGACGCCTTTTTCCTCGACTTATGAAGGATTCCAGGGCAGGACCCGAGGCGTTCAGGGCCAAGACCTGGTCTATGAGCTGACCATGACCCTGGAAGAAATCGTTCAGAACACCACCAAAGTCATTTCATTCGAGGTGGACGGCCGAAGCGAGTCCGTATCCGTGAAAGTGCCCGGCGGGATCCGGACCGGGCAGAAGCTCAGGCTGCCCGGCAAGGGCCACTCGGGTCTCTATGGTGGCCCTGCAGGCGATCTTTACATCCACGTGCGCATATTGGATCACCCGCTGTTTGTGAG
>ENA-OSEO01003436-OSEO01003436.1-sediment-metagenome-genome-assembly--contig:-NODE-3436-length-18784-cov-3.994120_pt1 | contig 18784 bp, 23 predicted proteins | sample MGYA00237883_ERZ534232 | MGnify/ENA metagenome assembly ERZ534232
TTTTTATTGCAAAGTGTTCATTAACCGGAGAAAAGGTGTGCCTTGGACCGTTAAACCCGAATCTAACTTTTTCGCATTCAATGGCGATCCTGGATCTCTGATGCGTTTCCGGATGCGGGTCCCTGCGCACGCCGGATAGTGACCGGCCCGGCAAAGGCCAACCCGGCTTCGGATAGTGTCTGTCTGAGGACCGGCAGGGTCTTGGGGCCTACGCCGTGAAGTCCTAAAATTTCTCGCTCGCTGTGCTTTGTCAGCTCCGCGAGCGTTGAGATCCCCGCATTGGTTAATGCGCGTCGAGCCGGCGCACTGAGGAGGGAAAGAAAACCGGTCTCAGGTTTATCCTCAGCCGCACAAATCGGACAGGAATTGCAATCGGAGCTCTTAAAGAATTTGTGCCCTCGATCACAAGTTTTAAGTTTTTTTTCAGGCATGTTCCCTCTTATTTCTATAAAAAGGATACTTCACAGCCAGGAAGAATTTTTGCCTGTGGTTTTCGCGACAGTTCCCCATTTATTCTTTGGCACCCGAAATATTAACCAGCCAGTTCACTCCGAATCGGTCGGTAAGCATCCCAAACGAATCACCCCAGACCGCCTTCGCCAGGGGCACACTTATTGTGCCTCCTTCTGCCAGTTTCTGGTAGTAACCGGTCAATTCTTCCTCGTTGTCGCCGCTCAGCGACACGCTGAAATTTGTTCCCGGTTGATATTCCATCCGGTTCGGGGTATCTGAAGCCATAAGCGTCATGCCGTTTTCTGTTTCCAGGACGGAGTGCATGATCAGATCGTCTTCATTTGGGTCCTGGGAACCGTGATAATCTTTGAATGTGCTCATCGTGAGTTCGCCGCCAAAGACGGAATGGTAGAAAGTCATCGCTTCGCGCGTCTGATCCTTAAAGTTGATATACGGATTCAATTTCGTTTTCATCTTGTCTCCTGTAAACGGTTGTTCCTGGTGGTAACGACTCATTTTCTAGTTCGGAAATGAATTTTCCAAACCTAGATCTTCTTCAGCAATTCAGCCAGCTGGTTTGCACACTGCCCCCACCCTTGGTAAAAACCCATCTCTTCGTGACGTTTTCGGCTTTCGACAGTCCAATGGAGGACACGCGCGGTGTATCTGGTTTTCTCACCCAGGTCTTCAAAAGTCACAATCACCGTCATGAACGGCTCCTGAGAAGGTATCCAGGCCTGGGTGTAGGCATCGGTGAACACCAGGCGTTCATTTGGGATAACCTCCAGGTACACACCGCTATTCGGATAATCAACACCTTCCGGGCTGCGCATCACGGTCAGATTCGTTCCACCCGGGCGAATGTCAAGTTCCGCGTGGGGAGTGGTCCAGGGTAATGGCGCGAACCACTGCTTGAGCAGTTCGGGTTCGGTCCAGGCGCGGTACACTTTTTCAGGCGGCGCGTCAAAAATACGTTGCAGGACAAGTTCTCGTTCGGAAATATCGGCGCTGGAGTTGGTATTCATCAGTTACCTCCTTCTGGGTATTTACATCAAATCCAGGGTGTCCGAGTGTTCGGCCTGAAAAATCCATTGGTAAGTAGATGATACATAAATCGGAGTGCTTTTGTATTCTTTGTATCAAGTTATCCCCAGATGCCAATTTGTGAGAGTCTTTAACTTCCCGATTCCGGTCCCGGCAGTCAGGTTTTTCCTGTTAATAAAATAAATAATCCTCTCCGGCGTGTTCAATATACAGGAGAGGATTATTTAAAATCAGGCTTCTTTTTTGAACCGCCACACCGCCAGGCCAAAACAGCCCGCCGCCCAGGCCAAAAGCACCGCTGCGGGGAGCAGGACAGAGTTTATCCCCTGCCCGCGAATCAGGATGTTCTGAAAGCCGGTCATGGCGTGCGCGCTGGGCATCCAGCGCCCGATGGCGGCAAACGTGCGCCCGACCCCTTCCAGCGGGAACCAGGCCCCGCCCAGCGCCGAGAACAGGAACATGCCCGCCATGGCGTACAGGATGACCTGGTCTTCACCCTGCGCCAGGGTTCCGATCAGCATCCCCAGGCTGGCGGCCCACAGCGCCAGCGCGCTCAGGACGATCAGGGTCGCCAGCGGCTGGCGCAGGTAGTCCGCTTCGAAGGCGAACTGGCCGGCCAGCACCAAGATCAGCCCCTGCAGGAAACTGACCGCGAACATCGCCAGCAGGTGCCCTGCGATGACTTCCGCCCGGCTCATCGAAGTGGTCAGCAGGCGCGGCAGGCAGCCGTTCTGGCGCTCAAGCACCAGCAGCATGGCGCTGTTGATCAACCCGAACACCGCGAACTGCACGATCATCCCCGGCGAAGCCTGGTTGAAGGGGTTGTCGCCGGCCGGCGCGGTGGTCTGGTTGTCTGCCTGCGCCTTTTCGATGGTGAATCCCAACGCTGGCGCGGCCCAGGCGCGGCTGGCGGCTTTGGCTGCTTGCCGCAGCGCGGCAGCATCCACAGCAGACCCTCCGGCGCGGATCAGATCGGCGGCCAGCCGCGCGGTTTCCGCGGCGCTCAGGGCACGCACCACCGCGGCCCGGATAGCCTGTTCTGCCATCGATCCGGACGAGGTAGCCCGGTCTGCCAGCAGGTCCAGATAAATCACTTCTCCATCCAGGGTTTTTTGGCTGAAACCGTCCGGGATGGTCAGGACAGCCGCCAGCTTTCCGTTCTGCACCAGCCGCCCGGCCTGCTCAGGTGTGGTTTCCTCCAGCCGCAGGACTTCGGAGCGCTCCAGATCCGTACGCAGGGCGGCGCTGAGGGTGCCCCCCTCATCCAGATTGATCCAGCCCACCGCCAGACGCGGGTCTTCGGGTTGGCTCATCTGGCCGTAGGCGAAACCCATGAAGAGGGTGAACACCAACGGCATCAGCACCAGGAAAAGCAGGGATTTTTTATCCCGTAAAATTTGTTTGATATCTTTGAAAGCCAGTTCAATACTGCGCATGTTATTTCTCCAACGAATTGAATAAAGATTGCTTTTGATACCGGGTTGCGCTGCCGTTATCAGGCCAGCCGCCTGCGGAACAGCGCGGCGCCTGTGGCAAAGAACGCCAGTCCCATCCCGGCCAGCACCAACACCGGGAGCAGCACCTCAGCAGGCGCGGCACCGGCCAGCGCCAGCTTCCAACCGCGCATGGCCCAGCCCTGGGGGACCAGCAGGGTGACTGTGTTGAAGGCTTTTGGCAGGTTCGCCATTCCGGCGGTGAACAACCCGCCCATCATACCAGTGCCGCTGATGACGCCGCCGATCACCGGGCCGGATTGGCGCAGGCTCTGCATGCCCGAGAGCAGCAGGATGCCAAACCCGGTGCTGGCCAGCGAAAGGCTGAAGGCCAGCAGCGCCACCGTGGCCGGGCGGCCCCAGTTGATCCCGAAAATGAGGGCCGAGGCTGCTAACAGGACCGCAGCCTGGACAAGAACCATCACGAACACCGCGCTGAATTTTCCCAGCAGGATCAGCGCGCGGGGTACCGGGGTGGTGAACAAACGCGCCAGGGTGCCTTCTTCCTGCTCGCGCAGGATGGATTGGGCCGCGGAGGCGCCGGTGAAGAAGTTGAAAAAGATCACCATGCCGGCCATGGTCGCGCCCAGGATGGTCTTTATCGGGTCTTCGCTGGCCTGTCCGCCGGCGGCCGGGCGCCTGACGGCCAGGATGGGCTGCCCGCTGTGGTGCAGGTTCCGCTGCAGGTCGGCGTACCAGACGGCGTATGCCGCGGTCGCGCCCTGCAGGTCGGCGCTGTTGACAGCCACCCCGGCCTGTTGGGCCTGTTCGGAGATCACTTCCGAGGCAATCCGCGCCCCGGAAATACCGTCCACAAACAGCCGCACCAGATCAGCCAGCACCGCGGGGCCAATCGAGAGGGTGGGGTCCTGCACCAGGGTCAGGCTGGCCGGATGGTCGGCGGACAGCAGCGCGTCCGAAAAATCCGCGGGCACGATCAGCGCCACCCCGGCTTCACGCCGGTCAACCGCCGCGCGCGCAGTCGTTTCGTCCAGCATCTCCCGCGCCACCAGCCAATCGGGCATGCTGTCTTCCTGCAGGTAGTCCACCAGCAGTTCGCCCAGGCGGGGGTTGTCCCCGGTTGGGCGGTCGTGGTTCACAATGGCCACGTTAAGGTCCGGCAGGTCGTTTCCGCCCTCTCCTCCGGCTAACCCGCCGAAGGCAAAATAGATCAATCCGGTGATCAGCAGCGGCGCGGCGAACATCATGCCAACCGCGAACAGGCTGCGGAAAGATTGGGTCAGGTCTTTCAGGGCGATATCCAATATTTTCATCCGTCTCTCCTTTATTGCTTTTTACGGGCCTAATCCCGCAGCGCGCGGCCGGTGAGGTGCAGGAACACCGCTTCCAGGTTTGGCTCACGGATATTCACACCGGTGATGCGCACGCCGGCCTGGCTGGCCGCTTCGAACAGGCGCGGCAGGGCGGCGTTGCTGTCCTGCACCAGGGTCTGGATGGCGCCGTTTTCGCGGCTGACCTTGCTGACGCCGGGCAGGTTTTCCCAGGCCCGCACCGCGATGTCCGGATCGGCGTTGACGGTTAAGTCCATCCGGGTTTGCTCGCCGATCAACCGGATCAATTCCGCGTATGTCCCGCTGGCGATGATCTGCCCGTGGTCCATGATGGCGATATGGTCGGACAGTTCTTCGGCTTCTTCCATATAATGGGTGGTGTACAGCACTGTCATTCCCTGCCGGTTGAGGGCCTTGACGCTGTCGAGGATATGGCGGCGGCTCTGGGGATCAATGCCCACCGTCGGCTCATCCATGATCACAACCCGGGGGTGGTGCAGCAGGGCAGCGCCAATATTCACCCGGCGTTTCATTCCGCCGGAGAAGGTGCCGATCCGGTCTTTCTGGCGGTCTGCCAGCCCGGTCATTTCCAGAATTTCGGCTGCCCGGCGGCGCAGCTCAACCCCGCGCAGGCCGTACATTTTTCCCCAGAACATCAGGTTCTCATACGCGCTCAGGTCGGGGTACAGGGCGATATCCTGCGGGACGACACCCAGGGCGGTTTTGGCCGCCGTGGGATTGCTCCGCACGGAATAGCCGCTGATGGCCGCTTCTCCAGCGGTCGGTTCCAGCAGCCCGGCCAGCATCGAAATGGTGGTGCTTTTTCCAGCTCCGTTGGGTCCCAGCAGGCTGAAGATTTCGCCGGGTTGGACGGTGAAGCTCACGCCGCGGACAGCTTCCAACTTGCCGAAGTTCTTGCGCAGCCCGTTGACCTCGATCGCGTTGGCTTCAGTCTTCATCTTTCACCTCGTGTTCTTTTCCCACCAGGCTCGCCAGAGCGGTGCAGAATAATCCAATCGCCAGCAAGGGGATCTGCTCGGCAGCCGTCTGGACTTTCAGGATGTTGAGCACAATCACGGCCACAGCCATCGCCATCCCAATTGCTTTCAGGGCCAGGGTAACAATATCATTCAGGTTTTCTTTGGTTTCCATTTTTCCGCTTTCCTTCTTGCAAATTTCACTTTTTCAGGCGTCTTGCAGTTTTGCCAGCGCCACACAGAACAGACCTATTCCCAACATCACAATCAGGTCTTCAGGCCGGGTTTTACCCAGGACATTGAGCGCCAGCACGGCGGCGGGCATTGCCAGCCCGACGGCGTTGAAGGCGAGTTTTACAATTTGTTGGATGTCTTTCTCTGTTTTCATCTTTTTCCTCAAAACGGTTTTTGGTTTGATCTGTTACCAGTATAGGACGCGGCATAAGATTTGCCATCGGTCTACCGGCCAGCGCGGGCCTGTACGTCCGTACACTGTACCTCCGGACGATGATAGAAACCAAGTCCCAATGTATAATCATCACAGGGAAAAAATCATGAAAACACTGAAAAGCTTGCAACAATGGATGAAAACTGCGCGGGAGAAATCGCGCGCGGAAACGCGAACGGAACTGCCGTTTTTCTGGATCTTGACCGTTGTTCTGGTGGGGATTACCGCGGCGTCTGTGTTTCAGTCCCCGGAATTACAGCAGCCCGTCCGGCTGGTCCCCTTTCTGGGCCTGATGGCAGTCCATCTTGGCCTGCACTGGATCAGCCCGCTCATCAGCACGTCGGAGAAGCTGGTCTTTCCCTATCTGGTGCTGCAGGGTGGCCTGGCGTTGATCATCGCCCTCATGTCGCCGGTATACATGATCGGTTTTGGCCTGTATGCCGCGCTGATCGGGCAGGCGGTTGGGATATTACGAAACAACATCAGAACCACGGCAGCCGCGGTGCTGATGTTCCTGGCGCTTTCAGCGCTCAGTGTGGCTTATAATGACGGCCTGCGGGCTGTTCTGACATGGGGCGCGATTTCTCTGCCCACCACCATCTTTGTGGTTGTGTATGTGGTGCTTTACACCCGGCAGTCAGAAGCGAGAGCCCGCGCTCAGAATTTGCTGGTGGAATTGGAAGCCGCCAATCGCCAGATTGAAGCGCTGACCCTGGCGGCGGAACGCCAGCGCATGGCCCGCGAGCTGCACGATACCCTGGCGCAGGGCCTGGCCGGGTTGATCCTCCAGCTGGACGCGGCCGACTCACACCTGGAAAAGGGAAACACCGGACGCGCGCAGGCGATTATCGCCCAGGCCATGGAACGCGCCCGCAGCACCCTGGCCGATTCCCGGCGGGTGATTGATGATCTGCGGTCTTCCCCAACATCCTTTTTGGATCTGCAAACGGCAGTCCGGGAGGAAGTGGACCGTTTCACTCTGTCCGCAGGAATATCCTGTGACTTGCGGGTTGACCTGCCCCAAAGTGTGCCGGAGCCAGCCCGGGAATATGTCCTGCGTTTTATCTCCGAATGCCTCACCAACATTGTCCGGCACGCTGAGGCCCGTGAAGCGCGGGTTGCCCTGCGTGTAGAGGGGGAGGAATTAATCGCGGAAGTAGAGGACAATGGCCGCGGATTTGACCCTGAAACCGCCGTTGGGCGGACCGGCCATTACGGGCTGCTGGGGATGCAGGAACGGGCCCGCCAGGCGGGCGGTACGCTGCACGTTGACAGCGCGCCGGGCAAGGGCGCCCGCCTGGCGCTGCGCCTGCCGTTAAGTATGACGCGCCACTGAACACCGGTTGGAAAAGGATTGAGGAAATATGTTTGAAAAAATTGCGGTGCTGATCGCGGATGACCATGCCATTGTGCGGGACGGGCTGCGCCTGATCCTGGAGACCGAAGATGATCTGGAGGTGGTGGCAGAGGCCGCGGATGGCGCGGAGGCAGTCCGGTTGGCCCTTGAATTGCGCCCTGATGTGGTGCTGATGGACCTGCGCATGCCGGGCATGGATGGGCTGGCCGCCATCCAGCGCTTAAAGGAAACCGCGCCGGAGCTGGCGGTGGTCATCCTGACCACTTATAACGAAGACGACCTGATGCTGCGCGGGTTGAAGGCCGGGGCCAGGGGTTACCTGCTCAAGGATACCGCCCGCGCGGTGCTGTTTGACACCATCCGCGCCGCTGCCCAGGGGCGCACCCTGCTCAGCCCGGAGGTCCTGGCCCGCGTCCTGGCGGCGCAGAGAGAACCGGTGGCCGAATCGCAGGAGCCCGAAAACGCGGCCACGCTGACAGACCGTGAGCTGGAAGTGCTGCGGGCTGCCGCCCGCGGGGATCGCAGCAAAGAAATTGCCCGCGACCTGGGGATCACCGAACGGACGGTGAAGGCCCATCTCACCAGCATCTACAACAAACTGGGGGTGGATTCGCGGGCCAGCGCGGTAGCCGTGGCAGCCCAGCGCGGCCTTCTGGCGCTGGATGAGCTGGATTAGGGCGTGCTGCCAGCCACAATGAAGGTCAGGACCTGCCCGTCCATGGTGTTCAGGCGCAGGGTTTCTCCACTGACCTCGATGGTTTCTACTTTGCTGAACAATTCCAGGTAGCGCTGCTGTTGGGAATTGACCGCCGGCTCGCACACCGCTTCGGGCGCGCTGGGAGAGAGCAGGGTAAAGGCGGAGCCATCATACGCATAGGGGGCTTCATACAATGTGCAGCCCGCGGAGCCGCTGAAGGTTCCACTGGCTTTGACCGTCCCGCCCGGGATGATCAGGTTGATCTCGGCTCCGGGCAGGGGCGCGGTAACTTCCCCATTTTCAGTAAAACTATCCAGCATCCAGGTGAAGCCTTCGGCGCTTTCAACTGCCGCTCCGGGCAGGCTGGCATACACCAGGGTTTCTCCCTGAATGGTAGTCAATTCCAGCGCTTCCCCTTCGATTTTGTATTTCGCAAGGTCATCCAGCCTTTCCAATAACTGGTTTTCCTGCTGCTGGAAAGGCTCGGGTTTCACGCAGCCAATCTCATTCATCCGCAGAGTCAGGAGTTGCAGGTGGTCCCCACCAGCCTCATAGGTGGCTGTAAAAGTCCTGCAGCCTGTGCTGCCGCGGATCGTATCTTTTTTGAAATGCAGGGTTGGGGGCGTACCTGGCAGGGGAGGGATACCTGCCAGAGCGCGCAGCACCCAGGTGGTGCCGTCCAGGTCGGCCGGGTTCATGTTGAGTTGAAGCTCCCGGCGGAAAACAAGGGCCGCGCCGCGGGCGGTGTTCTCCATTTCGAGGGTGTTGCGGTCCGCGAAGCGGATTTTATCGACCCCAGAGAGGATGTTTAGATAGGTCGTTTCCTGTTCCAGCACACCTTCGGGAGAAAGGCAGCCTTCGACGGTGCTGCTGATCTCCGGAATTTTGAACTTGTTTCCCTTGAGGGTGTAGGAAGCGCCGTAGCGGTTGCAGCCCGCGAACCCTTCCAGGGAGCCGGCGGCAAAGCGCAGCGTGATCCGCGTCCCGGAGAGCGGGTCCGCGCCGTTCAGGGAGCTCAGCGACCATTCGGTATTCTCGATGTCAGCGGCCTGCATCCCTCCACAGGCGGCCATCAATCCCCAGATCAAAAGCAGGATCCAAACAGATAGAAGTTTGCGGCCGGCGGGTTTCATTCTCCTCCAAAATAAGTGTGAATGCTTTCTTTCAATACATTGTTAACGAATCAGGCTGCCAGAAGTTCCAGGGGCATCTTATGGCAGGTCTTTTGCGATATTCAGGAAGGCTTTCAGCGTGCCCCGGTACAGCGCGCGCTCGAAGTAATTCCCGTGAGGGGATAATTTATCGTAATCCTTCTTCGCCAGGACTTCCATCAGGGGCAGGAGCTGGCGGGCGTAGTGGCGCATGCAGGTTTCGGGATGGATTCCAGGCCACGAATAACAGGTCACAGTCGTGCGGCGGTGCTTCGAGGGAATCACCTCCGGGACGGTGCGCTCCCAGTTGGGGTCGTCGGGTTCAAAAACGTACTGGTCCAGATTACCCTGCGGGATGCCTTCAATCCCCCGCACCACTGGCGGGTTGGCGTCCAGGGTGTACGGGTCCACTGCCAGGTCGACAATCACGGCGTGTTCCGGCAGCCAGGAGATCCATTCGTTGGGGACGATGGGTTGGGAGGTGTCGCGGCGGTAGGCAGAGTCCACCAGGATATCGGTCTCCTGAAAGAGCTGTTTCATCAGGCCGGGTTTGGAGGTGGTGGCGCGGCCCACACCGGTGGCGATATTGCCGGCACCATTTTCTCGGATGTGATCATTGTAGCGCTCCGTGTTGCCCAGCTTGGTTGCAGCAGCGACCGCGTGTTTTCCCACCATACCGGTACCCAGGATGAGGGTCTTCCAGGGGGTATTGTCTTTCCGCAGCAGAGTCCCACTGCGTGCTTCGAAGATATCAAAAGCCGCTTCCAGGCCGTTCCAGGCAACCGCCTTCATGTTTTCAATCAGGCGGAGGTTGGTGTCGTCGGTGATGCTGTCCAATGAGATGGCGTTGATCTTTTTTTGTTTGAGGAGCCGCACCCGCTTGGGCCGGGTGGGGAAGTGCAGCATGGAGATCAGGCAGGCGCCGGGTTTGATGAGATCGAAATCTTCGTTTTTGGGAGCGCGCAGGATCATGACGTAATCCTGGGCGAAACATTCCTCCCGGCTGCACATGCGCACCCGCGGGTCTCCCAGCATATAGAGCTCTTCAGAAAATCCCAGGCGGGACCCATAACCTTCTTCGATGCAGATCACAAACCCCAGCGCGAGCAGCTGGTTGATGAACTCCGGCAAGAAGATGCGTTTTTCTCCCGCTTCCTGCTTCATGCGCGGGAACCCAATGGTTCTGGCTTTTTTGATCATAGTTTAAAACTCCCTGTGATGAAAGTGTTGTGCTTTGAATGAGGCAGTAATACCAATTGGCGCAGAAAACACGCGCCAATTGACTTGAAATCAGGCAGGATAACCGCTGCTTTGTGGTTAATCCGGAACAGAGATATGCGTTGCTGTGAACATTAATCCAGCGATGTTTATATCATATCAATACCGCGCGCCGCGCGCAACCTCTCCGCGGGGAATTTCCGCCAGGAGGAATGCCTGGCGATTCACAGTGACACGGTTTGCCGGCCTCTTCGGCTGTGCTGCGTTTACTGTTTATCCTGGTGGCAGGAAAGGGATTTTTTAAATTTTCACCCCTGGTATCCCGCTGATAAGTGAAACGGACAGACTGATAAAGATTGAAGTCGTTACTGCAAATTCTGCCGCGCGGTTTATGAAGATATAGTCACCCCTTCAGTGGCTATTTTTTCTCCTTCCCGTGGGCTTGGGGAAGCCGCCCAAATCCAGCTATAATAAAAGAAACTATCCTCCTCAAATGAAGGTATTTGCATGCAGCTTCTGATCGGTTCCCTTTCCGCCATCCTGATCTCCGCGCTGGCGCTAAAAACAAAAAGTCTCAGCCGCAGCGGGGCAGCCGCGGCCGCAATCCTCGGCACGATTGTGTTCGGCCTGGGGGGACTGGCCTGGGCGATCCTCCTGCTGGGCTTCTTTATCTCTTCCAGCGCCCTCTCGCAGCTTTTCGGCAAACGCAAGAAAATGCAGCTCGCGGAGCAGTTCTCCAAGGGGTCGCGGCGCGACGCCATGCAGGTGCTCGCCAACGGCGGGGTGTGCGGGGTGTTTGTGCTGGCGCACCTGGCCTTCCGCGAAGCAGCCTGGCCGTGGCTGGGCTTTGCCGGGACGCTGGCGGCGGTCAACGCGGACACCTGGGCCACCGAATTGGGCGTCCTCAGCAAGCGCACGCCGCGCCTGATCACCACCCTGAAACCCGCGCAGCGGGGTACGGCCGGAGCGGTCACGCTGGCGGGAACCCTGGCCGGGTTGGGCGGCGCGCTGCTGATCGCCGGGCTGGCCGTGATGTTCTGGCCGGTCGCGGCCAGGCCAGCCTCCATGGGGCAGAGCGCGCTGGTGCTGGCGGTAATCGGAGCGGCCGGGCTGGCCGGCAGCCTGCTGGATTCACTGCTGGCGGCCACCTCTCAGGCCATCTACACCTGCCCGGTCTGCAACAAGGAAACCGAGCAGCACCCGACCCACTCCTGCGGCAGTCCCACCACACTGAAGCGGGGCTGGCCCTGGTTGAGCAACGACTGGGTCAACACCGCCTGCGCCGCCGCCGGTGGGGTGATGGCCCTGCTGCTGGGCCTTATGCTTTCTTTTTCTGTTGTTGAATCAGGAGAAAAACCGATGAATGAACTGACCATTTCCATTTCCACTTCCGCTTTCGCGGCCGGGCAGCCGGTCCCGGTGGATCTGACCTGCGATGGCGACAACCGCTCGCCGGAACTGCGCTGGCAGGGCATCCCGGAAGGAACCCAAAGCCTGGCCCTGATCGTGGACGACCCCGACGCGCCGGTGGGAATCTTCACGCATTGGGTCCTGTACAATATGCCTCCCACCCTGGAAGCCCTGCCGGCCGGCCTCAGCCGGGACGCTCAAATCCCGGAGATCGGCACCCAGGGGACAAACGACTTCCGCCGCACCGGGTACGACGGCCCCTGCCCGCCGCGGGGCAAAGCCCACCGCTACTTCTTCAAGCTGTACGCCCTCGACACCACGCTGAACCTGCCCGAAGGGTTGAAAGCCGGCGCGCTGGAAAAAGCGATGCGCGGCCATATCCTGGCGGAAGGGCAGCTGTACGGCACCTATTCACGCCGTTGAATTTGCACGCTGAAAGAAAACCATGCTGAAGAATAAGCTGCTCAAGGCGTTGGTGTGGCTGTTCCTTGCCGGGGGAGGATTGCTCCTGCCGGCGAGCTGCCGCCCGGCGCAAGAAGCTGACCTGCCGCCCACCATCCTGGAATGCCCATCTGACGGGCTGCCGCCCTGCACCCGCCCGGTCCTGCCGGAAGGCGCCGCCGCGGAATGCGCCGGCGAGACTGCCCGACAGCTCAGCGCTAATGAAGGGCTGTCCGCCGGGATGTCTTTTGAGGAAGTCTGCCGCCAGGTGGGCCTGCCGGACTGGCAAACCGGCAGCGGTCTGGCGATCCTGATCTACCAGCTGGAGGACGGCTCGGAGGTGTGGCTGGGGTTCCCTGGGCTGGACGGCGGGCTGCTGTACGCCTACCAGGTCGCGGAGGATGGAAGCCGGACGTCACTGTTCCACGAGGATTGAGGGCAGCTGCTGGTGGAAGAAGCCCTGGCGGGGACGTTTTTCGGACAACGCAGTGATGAAATAGCCCCCCGGATCGCTGTAATCCCAATCCGGATGACGATGAGACTTAACCCGATATGCGTTTTTAAACTTATCTGAATCCGCCATTGGGTATTCCACTCATTTTCAGAAATATCCTCTAAGACTATCCGTCTGTAGAGACGCCCCGCCGGGGCGTCTCTACAGGTTGTTCCAATTTCAGCCAATCCGCTACAAAGGCAATGCTGAAAAGGATGGCCTCCACAGTGAGCACTTCGCAGATGTGCTCGCCGGCCAGTTCGGGCGGGAAACCCTGGGGGCGCAGCTCGCGGCACAGCAGGCTGCCAAATCGGGCCTCAAACTGGCGGGCGAAATCCTGACAGGCCTGGACAACCTCCTCATCCGGGACACCTCTCTCCCGGCCGATAATCCCAATGAACAGCAGCCCCCCTTCCACCAGCCCGCACTGGGCGCCGTACTTACCGGCCCCATGCATGCCCAACGCGGCGTCCATTACCTGGGGATGCAGCGCCACCTCAAACCGCTCCGCGAGCAGCACCAGGTTGGATGTCGCGCAGTTCAGATCCTGTTCCCAATAAAAGCGGTGAACCTGCTCCTCAACGTGTTTCCTGATTTCCGGCACCATTGCGCCTCCTTCTATCCCGATTTTCTACAACTTTCCTGATTATAGCCTTATCCTGATGGCGAAAAAGCCTCAAAAGCCCGAAGTTTTGAGAAAATCGCAACCTGAAGCCCATTTCTGCGTAAATAGATATAGAAACAACGAATGAAAACACAAGGAGTTTAATCATGGCTATTTTAGAATTTATCGGCGGTATTCTGGGTGGAATTTTCGGGTTGGTGTTCGGCCTGATCGGAGGCGTGATCGGATTGGTGTTCGGAATCGTCGGCCTCGCGGTTGGACTGGTGGTGATGATCCTGGTCGCCGTCCTGATCGCCCCGCTGGCATTACTGGCCGTCCTGATCTTCTAAGTTCAGCGGACGGATTGAGGTTCATTAAGGAGTTGAGAACATGGGCCTGTTTGAGTTGCTTTTTGAGATCATCGGTGGAATTTTTGAACTGGTCTTTGGATTGATCGGCGGGCTGATCGGCCTGGTGTTTGGCCTGTTCGGCGCTGTGTTGAAACTGGGCTGCGCGGCTGTCTTTCTGCTGCTGCTGGCCCCGTTGATCCTGTTTTTGATCGTGTTCCTGTGAGTGTTCATCCCTTTCTCCCGATGAGGCCCTGAGCTGCCCGATGCGCTCAGGGCCTCACTCTTTTTTCACCTTGCCGAAACCAATTCCGGATTGCGCTGGGCTCCAACTTGTGCCATAATCAACCCATGGAAAAAGAACACCGCAGCCGGCATCGCGTCTCCCAACTCCTGGGCTGGAACCGTACCAGCTATGCCCTGTTGAGCGGATTTGCCGCGCTGCTGGGGTTGATCGGCTATGTATGGTGGCCGCTGCTGGATGCCTACATCCAGACTTACAACCCGGCTTACCCGTGGTGGATGCAGTTCGACTGGCTGCTGCTGGGGGATTTTCTGGTGATGACCCTGCTGATCATGGCCAACGCCAATCTGAAGCGCGACCTGCCGATCGCCGCAATCGGGTTGATGGGCGGGCTGGTGATCGAGAGCTGGGGCACGCAGACCGAGCTGTGGACCTATTACACCAGCGAACGCCCGCCGCTGTGGATCATCCCGGCCTGGCCGATCGCCTCTCTTTCCATTGACCGCCTGTTCGCATTGATGCGCCGGTGGACGCAAAACATCCCGGAGCGGGTTTTCACCGCCCTGCACTGGCTGGTCTTCCCGCTCTTCTTCGGCTTAATGGTGGTCTTTGTGTGGCCCACCCGAGATAAATCGCTGACGTTGATGGCGCTGGTGCTGTGCGCTTTCCTGATCTTAACCCCGCAGGGCCGGCAGCGCGAGATGGTGCTGACCTTCCTGGCGGGCGCGGGGCTGGGCTATTTCCTGGAGCTGTGGGGCACCACCCGGCTGTGCTGGATCTATTACACCCTGGAAACCCCGCCGTTCTTCGCCGTCCTGGCGCATGGGATGGCGGCTGTGTCTTTCTGGCGGGTCAAGGAACTCTATTTGATCCTGAAACAATCCTGGTGGGGTAAACCGGCCCGGCGCCAGGCGCTGGCCGATGGCGGCTAACCACCGCCCGGAGGGGGTATGATTCTGCTGCTGATCACAATTTTATTGGCGCTGCTGAACTGGTTCATGGTCACCCGGCCAACCCGGATCGGGGTGTGGGTCACCAAACCGGCGGTGATGGTTTTTCTGATCGCCTGGGTGATGTCGCGGTCCGCTTTCCCGGCTTTTATGGATTCGCCGGAGACTTTCCCCCTGGTGTGGTTCCTGCTGGGCCTGGTGTTTTCACTGGCCGGGGATGTTTTCCTGATGCTGGACGCGAAATTCTTTCCATACGGGCTGGGGGCCTTCTCCCTGACCCACCTGTGCTACCTCCTGGGTTTCGGCCAGCTGCCGCCCGCGCGGGAGAACTGGCTCCCGGCTGCCGCGCTGGCAGTTTTCACGCTCGCGATATACGGGCTGCTGACCTTCCGGCTGTGCCGCGGCCTGGATGCGCGGGCAAAGCCCGCGGCCAAGCTCCCCGCTGCGCTGTACCTGCTGCTGGCATCCCTGACCCTGTACTCGGCCCTGCTGAGCTGGTTTGACACCCGCTGGGAGGCCAGCGCCTCGCTGGTGGCGGTGTGGGGCGCGGCACTGTTCTACTTCTCGGACGGGCTGAACGCCTGGCGGCGCTGCTTTGGGGCGGCGCCCTATGACGAAGTGCGGATCATGGCAACCTACCATATCGGGCAGATCGCCCTGGCGACTGCGGCCCTGATGCGGTTTGTGGGGTAAGGGGATGATTTGAAAAGGCTGCTTCAGATGCCTACAATACTAGTTCCCCCCTAAAACAAACAGTAAACAGGCTCGATTTCACGGATCACAACGATATTTTTTGTACCCCTCCCATGTAACAACTTTGTTGATATCGTTCCCATAAGCATAATAATACCAGGACTTCGAATTGAAGGTTTCTTCTATATTTGATGGCGGCGGCAAAAGGGCTACCATGCTTATTACTGCTTTCGGTGTAATCTCTATCTTTTCCCCAAAAACTTTTTCGTTACTAAATATGTGAACCCACATCCCTTTGTCGATATAGTACAGTTCTGCCTCGCAGTATGAAGATCGAAACAACGCACCTACAAGATGTTCATAAGGATACACATAATCGGGTTCTCCAAAAGCATTGATAAAGTCTCCCAGCAGAATTGTAGCAACAGAGCTGTGACTATATACTTCAATGCCGGTGACAATTTGTGTATCCTTATATACAGTAACTTCCCAAAATACCCGCGCCGTTTCATCTTCAGGCGAGTACCATTGAATTACTTCATAATAATAATTTTGCTTCTTCCGATCCACTCGCGCCACCCCCGGGTGCGCAGATAATTTCTCAGCCACTTCGTCTGCGGGAGTTACGCCGGGTATGATATTATCCAGGCAAGGGGGCTGGCAGACCGGGTTTTCCAGCCAGGCATCGATCCAAAGCACCTGATTTGGCTCCGGAGGCTCCGGCGGAGGACTGAAAGGCCTGTAAATCACCAACGCGCAAATGATCACCAGACCCAGCAGCATTATCAAGATTATCAGCGCAATCCGCTTTAGTTTCACGTGCATTTACCTCCCCTTGACCAAGTTGACCAACTGAAGGTCACCTTCCTGCCAGTACGGTCCTGTTGCTATGCTGACATTATAGATCAGAATCGATCCACGCGGACCATCCTTTACGCTCAGAATCAAAAAACCGGTGGAGACCGCAATCTCCACCGATTTGATTTCACATCTTGTCTGTCAGATGAACTAAAAATCGATCACAAATTTGCCGTTCTGGTAGAGCAGTTCGTCATCCACCCAGATCTCGCCGCCGTCGCGCAGGTCGCAGATCATGTCCCAATGGATGGCGGATTTGTTGACGCTGCCGGTTTCCGGGTAGCCGTTGCCGAGGGCCATGTGGAAGCTGCCGCCGATCTTCTCGTCGAAGAGGATCTGGTGGGTGAACTGCTGGATGCCGTCATTGGTGCCGATGGCAAACTCGCCCACCCGCCGGGCGCCTTCGTCGGCGTCGAGCATCTTGAGCAGGTACGCTTCATTCTTCTCCGCGGTGGCTTTGACCACTTTGCCCTTCTCAAACCACAGGCGCACACCGGTCACTTCGCGCCCGCGGAAGATGGCCGGATAAGAGTAGTACACATGGCCTTCCACGCTGTCTTCGACCGGGCCGGTGAACACCTCGCCGTCGGGGACGTTGTTGCGGCAATCGCAGTTGATAAAGGTGCGACCTGCCACGCTCAACCACAGGTCGGTCTCTTTGGCTGTCACATGGATGCGCTTCTTGCCCTGCAGCCAGTCAACGATCTTATCCTGTCTGGCAGAAACACCCTGCCAGTACCCGATCGGGTCATCCAGATCCGGCATGCAGGCCTGGTAGAGGAAGTCGGCGTATTCGGCGAGGCTCATCCCAGCATCCTGGGCGTAGGCGTGGGTCGGGTAATGCACCAGCGACCAGCGCATCTCTCCGCGGGCGGCCCGGCCCAACATGATTTGCGAGAATTTCTGGCGGCCTTTAAAGTAAGCGGACACTTTCTCCGGCGGCACCTGGTTCAGGGCCTGGGTGTTCTCCTCGGCATATACAAAGAAGATGACATCATAGGTTTCAGCGATGGTAATCATAAAGTCCGGAAAGCTGGCAATCTGCTCATCGGTGCCGTGCACCAACTGCAGGCGCTGGTGTTCGCGGAACATGGGAACCACCACGGGGAACGAGCCCACTTCCAGCGATTTCAGATAAATCTCGCGGATCAACGGTTCAGCGGCGGCATCGCCATAAACGAGCACTTTATCCCCTTTTTTCACAGAAGCTGAATGGCGCACCATCAATTCAGCCAGTTTAACGTCTCTTATATCACGCATGGAAAGCTCTCCTCAAAGAAAATTTGATACCCGATCCAGCCGAGCCGGCTGGCGACAGCGCAGGATGCCCTTCCCGCGCGAAGCACGGCGGCCGGCCTTTTGCCAGGCACCCTGTTTCGCGGTAATTCAAGCACCAGATTGAAAGATGTCGGGGGGAATTTCATACACAAATATTATACCTAGATTTTAAATAACAGACCTCCTGATCTGCTATCAAGAGGTCTGTCGAACCGGTAAAGTTCAGGAGAAGAAATCATCCCTATCGAAGTCGCTCACCCGCTCATCTATACAAACAAGCCGTCATTCCAGCGTCCAGGCGAGCGCGAAACCGCCGCCGGCGCGCTGGCCGCTCATGGAGATCTTGTAATCCCCGCCCAGCATGATCGGCAGGTCAAGGTTGCCCCGTTCATCTTCCTGAAAAACACCCTGCCAGATCACCCGGCCGGCGGGTCCGGTGACTTTCAATTCCAGCGCGCCCTGTTCCACTTCGATCGTGTAATTCACGTGCAGGCCTTTGCCCCAACCGGCGGTGATCTCACAGCTTTGCACACCGTCAAAATCGGTGAATCTTTCGGCCATATTCCCTGATATGCCGGAGGCATCCGGAGCCTTTTCTGCTTTTCCCGTCCCGCATCCCGCCAGCAGCCCCGCCAGAACCATTGTCAGAACAACAAGAAAAATTCGATTGATCTTTTTCATCCCTTCTACCTTTCTCTTTTAAGCCATTCTCCCGTGAAAACGCCCTGTAAACGCATTTTCATGATGATCTTATCCGATTCGCCGCGAACCGGTAATACCATGTTGGACGGGATTCGGACTATCCAGGTGGGTAGTTCCGCGGTTAGCTGGTCGAAGCGCGCACTTAAACGCAGGGACACCCCCGATACGCCGCGGGGTGTCCCGTTTTCCACGCCAGACGGATTTGCTTACAGCCAGCGCTTCAACACAGCCCGCGCCGGCCAGATTTACCAGGTTACTTCAAAACCACCGCCGGCTTGCTCACCCTGGGCTTCGAGAGTGTAGCGCCCGCTTTCAATGTGAGAAGTCTCAAACCACCCGGTCTCGTCGGATTCAAACCGCTTTTCCCATAGATTCACTTTATCAGGCCCCACCAGGCGCAGGGTGAGGCTGCCCTGGGTTACGGCCACGTCAAAATCGAGCCTCAGGGTCTGACCGTCTTCAACCTCGATTTTCGCGGTTTCAATTCCGGTAAAGGTTGAATAGGTATAAGCCATCTTGCCAGAGACGTTTGTACCGGCCCAATTGGTGCGGATCTGTGTACCGCCGCAGCCTGCCAGCAAAACAACCAGCAATAAGGTCACCCCAAACAACATCCTTTTTGATCTTTTCCTCA
>ENA-OSEO01003437-OSEO01003437.1-sediment-metagenome-genome-assembly--contig:-NODE-3437-length-18782-cov-8.003796_pt1 | contig 18782 bp, 20 predicted proteins | sample MGYA00237883_ERZ534232 | MGnify/ENA metagenome assembly ERZ534232
ACTCCCAGTTTCTGAGCCCGAGCAATCATCTCCTGCGTCGCAGGATCAATCGAGGCCGCGATCGGATCCGCCGTCTTTTTCGCCTTCGCAACCTTTTCTTTCGTCTCTTCTGACATCAGAGGTTCCTCCTTAAATAAAAATTTTTATTACTAGAAAGGTTAATAATAATGCAACGTTGTCATTGACAATTAACAGTAAGCTTGCTATTAATAATCATTCCTATTATTGATATACTTTTGATCATTGATAGTCAAGTCATTTATTAATATTTTTTTGTTAAAGGAAAATTTGATTTGCCTGAAAATAAGATCCGAAGAATGACTCGCCAGCGGGAAGCGATTCTTAACACTTTAAGACAAACAAATTCCCATCCCAGTGCGGACGAAATCTATGAATTAGTGAGAAAACACCTCCCCCATATCAGTCTGGGTACGGTTTATCGAAATCTGGAGGTTCTTGCCGGGACGGGGTTGATACAAAAACTGGAACTTGGCGGGACCATTAAAAGATTTGATTGGAATCCCAATAAACATTACCATATCCGCTGCTTGAATTGCGGAAGGGTGGACGATGCCCCAATTGCGCCGTTGAATCAACTGGAAGACAAACTTTACGGCACGACCGTTTTCTCGATAATTGGCCACCGGCTTGAGTTCGAAGGACTTTGTCCGGATTGTACGGAAAAAGAAGCTGAAAAAGAGGAAACCAAAGTCAGAACCCTTGAAAGCTATGTGGATATTTAACTGGAGGAAGAGATCCGGCGAGAGTCTCTGGTGCGGAATGTGGGTGCCTTTCAGCAGTTTCTGGAACTGGCGGCAACGGAATCGGGACGCATCATCAACCTGACCAATATTTTCCGGGAAAGCAGCGTGCCCGTGGCAACCCAGCGCAACTATTATCAGGTGCTGGAAGACACCTTCGTGGGATACCGCATCCCGGCTTACGGCACAGCCGGCCGCAAACGGGTGCTGACAACCCCTCGTTTTCTGTTTTACGATAACGGGGTGCGGAACGCGGCCGCACGCTACCGTTTTTCGAGCGACCTGTTGAAGACCCAGATGGGGCTGCTGTTCGAAAATTGGGTGGGACAGGAGCTAATGGCCCGCTGCCTCTATGCCGGCCGGGCTTATCGCCTGAGTTTCTGGCGCACGGCACATGGCGCGGAAGTTGATTATGTGCTGGAAACACCGGATGAGGCCATCCCGATCGAGGTCAAGACCACGGAATCACCGTCCCTTGCCGATGCCTCGCACCTCAATCTTTTCCTTGAAACTTATCCGAAACGAGCCCAGCGCGGTTTTATCGTATGCCGTTGCCGGGAGCCGCGGCGTCTGGCGGACAATATCGATGCCATTCCCTGGGAGAGCCTTTAAAAAGGCTTGTGTATAATTGCGTAGCAATGGAATGTCTTATTGGAATGGTAACCGGATGTCAGCACACTATAATCGAAAAATGCAAGTGAATTGAGTATTTTTATTATTTGCTATTTGTGCTATGGTTAAACTAAAGATTACAAAGTCTCGTTAGGCAGCATCATTAACATCTAATTATTTGCCTTTTGTGAATATAGCCATATTTTTCCTATATAAATTTATAAAGCTATCCGAGCCGTTTGAAAAAATCAAATTAACCGCTGAAAAATATGGTAGGTTATGCCGACAGTACTTATAAGCGGACCGTATCGGATATATTTTCATAGTCACGAACCCAACGAGCCGCCCCATGTTCATATTGATCGAGACGACCAGTCATGCAAATTTTGGCTCCAGCCCGTTGCGCTGGCTCGTAGCCTTGGCTTTCGTGCAAGAGAACTTCGTAATATAGAAAAAATTATAATAGAAAACGAAAAGCTTCTATTGGAGGCTTGGAATGACTACTTCTGACATCAAACCCGGTGAAGGCGTTAAAGACGTATATTTTACCGAAGATACATTAAGTGTCGATATGGTTGATGGGCGTACAATCACTGTTCCATTGGCCTGGTATCCTCGACTGCTGCACGCCACACCGGAACAACGACAAAACTGGCAGATCAGCGGCGGTGGCTTTGGCATTCACTGGCCGGATATTGATGAAGATCTGAGCACGGAGGGCCTACTCCGAGGAGCGCCCGCACCTCGCCGGACCATGTCACACGTCGCATAATTTGTAAGAATCGGCAGTGTGTTGAGTAGCACGCTGCCCCAAGGCACCTGGCTCTCATCACCCATGACATTGAGGGTCATGGTGTTTTCTTCGGCTGCTGCATTGTCCGCCCATATGGTCAGATCGAGCCAGGTTTGATCACCGCGCAATAACGGCGTGTTGTCGCGGATTTATGCACAGGAACATGTGCACTGCTGCACATGTTCCTGTGCAAATCTCAATTCAACTCTCTTCTTTAACTTCTTTTTGCAATGGCCTTGACATGGTGGGTTAACTATGTGTAAAAAATAGACGATTTCAAAAAAATCGCTTTAACTTTATACAAAGGGGAACTATATGTGACGATATTGAACCCCATTTCTCAAACAGAGAGATGGGGTTTTGCTTTTAGTTGGATACTGATTATCTCAAAGGCAGTTGCTGGCCATGTATTGGTAGGATCCATGAAAAAAATCCTGGCTTGATATTTACAGTTTGAATTTGATATGTGCCAATTTACCAGATTTCACCTAATGGCGAGCTGTCTTTATCCATAGCATACCTCTTTGTTCCAATAAATCCTATCACGATGTGGTATTTTCCTTCTTGACCTGGGCAAATTTATATCTATATCGTATCGTAATCATAAGTTTCGCAAGGCCAAAGGAAGTTTCGAATTCTGGTTGAAATAGGATATACTTATATATTTTAATTAAGTTGTAGAATTTTTCAAATGTCCAAATAAAGGTGATACAATAATAAGGCTTACATCTTTTCTTTTAAATAGGATTCCATTTTTTCTTCTGACAATGCCACATCAAGAGGTACCCAATTGTTTTGAAAAAGGACATTGGTCGAACTCTTGAATAAATAACCCTTCGCCTCTTCCGAATCCGTCGTGTAAATCTTTACATCTAACCTTCCTCCGAATTTTTCCTTCATGTCGTTGGCTACACCTATAGCCTTTCTGCATGAGACTCAGCCGGGATTTCCACTGTGAAAAACGATCAGTTCGGGCATTTTAGATTCCTCCTCGTGTCCACCAGGTTGATGGTTATCTTCAATCCAAATTGTTCGTTCCATTATATTCCTGAAGCCAGATAACGCTTGCGATCGGAGCGTGGAAAACGTTTAGAGCATAGCATCGCAATTCCTCCGGGCATGTGTCTTTTTACCGCTTCTTCGAAAAAAAGTACGAATCGCTTCCCTTCTCTTTCCAGTTTCGATGAATTCGTAAAAAGTTTGAATTTTTTTTTCTTTGTTTTGACCCCGAATTCAGTCTTTCCAGCAAGATATGGATTCCTGATTCCGCAGGAATAACGACCCAAGGAATTTTTACGAACTTGTCAGTTTTGACCGGAGAAAAGATGCCTCCTTCTCGAATTCGGTGAGATTCTGTTCGAATCGTTTCGCGATGCTTGTTTTCCCTCTTTATCCATCATTCGACACGGTTGAAATTATTCCTTTAAAGTTAATCGTTCCGCCCTCGATATCATGATACGCCTGCCCGCCTTTACGGGTTTCTACGTAGTGTGCGGCTGCCAGGGCTGCCGTGCATCCGTCCGCTGCGGCGAGAACAATCTGATTGGCGTACTTTTGACGGAGGTCCCCCACGGCAAAAATACCGGGAATGCCGGTCTCGCATTTTTCGTCCGTGATGACATAACCGGAGGCGTTCAACGTTATTCCGGCGGGAACCAACTGGTTGTTCGGTGCAAAACCCACAAAAATAAAAACCCCTTCGGTATCAACATCTCTCTCATCACCGTTTTGCGTATCTTTCACCCAGATGCTTCGGACGCCATTATCATCGGCGTAGATTCCGGTAACGACTGCATTATATATAATTTCAATGCGCTTTTCAGTGAATACCCGTTGTTGGAGGATACGGCTTTCCCTAAAGGCATTCCGCCGATGGATGAGATAAACCTTTCGGGTAATCTTCGAAAGGTAAAGAGCGTCTTCTAAAGCCGTATCGCCGCCGCCCACGACAGCGACCGTTTTGTTGCGAAAAAAGAACCCGTCGCAGGTTGCACAGTAGGAAACCCCCTTGCCGAAGTTCTCAATTTCGCCGGGAATGTTCAGCTTCCGGGAGGTGCCGCCGGTGGCCAGGATGACCGCATGGGCCATCAAAAGCGTGCCGTCTGAGAGGCGAACCGAATGAAATTCAAGTCCGGGCTCCGTTTCGATGGCTGTTTTCTCTAACATTTCGAGGTTATACCATTTGGCGTGTTGCAGGAATTTATCACAAAGATCAAATCCGCTGATCTCGATAAAACCAGGGTAGTTTTCAACTTCTTTGGTAATCGCCACTTGTCCGCCAGGGAGGCCCTTTTCGATCATTACGGTTTTAAGCGCTGCCCGCATGGCGTAGATCCCGGCTGTTAAACCTGCGGGTCCTCCGCCTACAATGATCAGGTCATAAAAAGTGCTTTCAGTCATCTAACCCCACAGTTTTTCTCCAAATGATGGTTTATCTACCCAACAACCGGCCAAGTATCCCCTTGTTTTGAGGTTGAGGAAGGGAGATGCCGAGGTGTTTACAGATGACACTTTCAAGTTTTTCATCCGAGACATCGGACCCTTCGACGACGATCTCTTCGCCGACCATAACCGCCGGCGCGACCGGCAAATCAAGCTCAAAATACGCATCGGTGGTATATTCCGCCTTGGGTTTGGATATGGTTTCGATTTCAATGTCGTACGTTTCGCCCAGCCTGGGCATCATCTTTTTGAAATGCTTTCAAGGCGTTCCATTGGGCTCATTTAAAAAGAATCTGACTTTCAGCATGTTTTCCCCTTTCAATAATTGATGATTTGCGATTTTAAATAGGCGATTGATAAAACCCTTTCGGAGCTTTTCCGGGTTAGGGACCTGCATCAGCGCTTTTTACAGCCTCTGCCATACGGATCAAAAATTGATCCGCAGGCAGAAAATCCACCAGGCGGAGGTCGCTTCGTTCGTTTCCCTGACGATCTAAAAATACGACTGTCGGAACCCCTTGGACCGCAAATGCCTTTAGCAGCTCTTCATGAAGCGGATTCTCCTTACGCGTGAGGTCGACTTTGACCATAATAAAGTTCTGTTTTGCATGCTTGACGATTTCTGCATCATGGAAGGTGATTTCATCAAGCTCGCGGCAGGGACTGCACCAGTCCGCATAGAAATCGATGATCACCGGTTTCTTAAGTCTTTTCGCTTCGGATAAAAGTTCATCGGAATAGGACTGCCAGGATACGCCGGGCCCTCGCATGACCCATGATCCGATAAGTATCGTCGCCATAATTACGCTGATGACGATGACACCGTTTTTAATCCATTCAAATGCCCGAAAGTTCGCCTTTGTCCGGTCGATCCATCCCAGGTGGAGTCCTGCTGCCAGGGCCACGGCTGCCAACAAAACGACTCCTGTTGTTTTGGGAAAAACAGGCCTGATGAAATAGGCGGCCATCCCCACAAGCACCCATCCCATGAGTTTTTTTACCCAGATCATCCATTCACCGGAGCGAGGCAGTTTGTCGATCTGACCCGAAAATACGGCCAGAAAAAAGAGCGGCAAACCCAGGCCAAGACTCAGGGTGAAAAAGATGATAAACCCCAGCCAGGGACTGCCCATGCTTGCCACCCAGGTCAGCAACCCTAAAACAAAAGGGCCGATACAAGGAGCAGCCACCAGCCCCATCGTTAACCCCATGAACACCGTCCCCAGATATCCGGCATAAGATTTGGATGCGGCCTGCATAAGGCCGCTGGGGAGTCGCAACTCCCAGAACCCGAAAAGGCTGCTGGCAAAAATGATTAAAATCGCGGCGACGATCACCAGCACGATGGGGTTCTGAAGCATGGCCCCCATAAGGCCTCCGGTCAGGGCGGCGACCACGCCAAGGGCTGAATTCGTGATCGATAAGCCCCCGACATAGCATAATCCGTGACCGATCAATTGGCCCTTGCCGCTGCGACCGCCAAAATAGGAAACGGTGATGGGAATCAGCGGCTGTGACAACTGAAGCTCCTCGACGATTGCGGAGACCGATTTTTTTTTATTGCTGATGCACAGCAGTATTCGCAGCCGGTTTTCATCGCTCAGGCTTTTTGCTAAAAAGGCCGGTGCTTGCAGATTTTCCATAAACGAATTGGGGTCATGATTTTTCTTGAGCAATTGCCTTCCTCCACATCTGTCCTATTTAAGGCTTCGGGTACGCTATACTAAAGAAATACACATAAGCCATAAGTATATAAATTTCTATTAATATGCTTATTCATTAAATGTCAATCAAAATTTTAAAATTTATCCCGGATCTTGATCAATAGAATAAAAAGTTTCCGACAGTCGTAAACTTTTTATCTTGAACCCTGAATCGATCAGTTTAGTAAAAACCTGCTGGTCCGACTGTTACTCGCTTGACACGGATTTATTGTGCATTATTCTATTATTCAATTAGTCAATTGAATAATAGAGAGGTTGAAAATGAAAAACCCGAACAGACGTTTTAAAGACGAAATCTATGAACAGTTCTCTCGAATCGGGAAGGCAGTTGCAAGCCCAAAGCGTTTGGAGCTCATGGATATTCTTTGCCAAGGGGAACGGACCGTTGAAGCACTTGCCAAGGAAACGGATCTGACCGTGGCCAATGTCTCCCGACACCTTCAGGTATTGCGTGCCGCTCGCCTTGTTGAGGCGGAGAAGACCGGGCTGTATGTAACCTATCGCCTTGCCGATCAGATGGTTTGCGAATTCTTTCTGTCCATGCGTGCACTTTCGGAAAAAAGATTGGCGGAAGTCGATCAGATCAAGCGACAGTTCTTCGAGGGAAGGGAGGGGATGGAACCGGTCGATCGGGAGGCGCTGCTTCGACGGGTCCGTGAGGGAGCCGTAACCGTACTGGATGTTCGGCCGGTTGAGGAATTCGAAGCAGGGCACATTCCGGGAGCCATCTCCATACCGTTGCAAGAGCTTAAGCACCGGTTGTCCAAATTGCCCCATGATCAAGACATTGTAGCATATTGTCGGGGTCCTTACTGCGTTTTCGCTGTTCAGGCGGTTGAGATGCTTCGTGCCAAAGGTTTCCGTGCAGTACGTCTTGAAGAGGGAATACAGGATTTTCGGGCCATGGGGTTTCCGATCGTTGCGGGCAAAGATTAAAACTCTTTCTGTAGGGACCAGTTAGTTTGTTTGGCCACAAACAAAATAATCGAGTGATGGTCCCGATGAAATAGAAAATAGTTTTACTGGATAAAAAAGACGGGTTGCGGACTGTTGTCAGGTTTATAAAATACATGTTCATTTTGGTATTTTCAAATTGGCAACATTCCGATTTTCAGCCCATTATTCCATCCACCTGCAATGAGAGGTTAAACACACCCCAGCGGCGTTGAACCAAAAACGGGTCCTTTGGGCCTGGACTTTTTACTCGGGAGTAAGATAATGAAGCTGTCAGTTAAATCGCCTACCCTCGGGCTTCGAGAAAATCGGTCGCAGGTTTTGCTGTTAATCCTGACAGTGGGTTTTGTGGGGTCGTTGGTAGGACTGGAACGCACCGTGGTGCCGCTCATCGGTGAACAGGAATTCGGCCTTGTATCCAAGACCGCCATCGTTTCGTTCATCATCAGCTTCGGCGTGGTCAAGGCCCTGTCCAACTTTTTCGCGGGCCGCATCTCTGAAATGTGGGGCCGCAAGCGTGTTCTGGTTCTGGGATGGATTATCGGTCTGCCGGTACCGTTTATCATCATTTATGCCAATCGTTGGTTCTGGTTCGACGTCGCCAATGTACTTTTAGGCATCAACCAGGCGCTGACCTGGTCGATGACCGTAAACATGAAGATCGACCTGCTGGGACCGAAACGCCGGGGCCTGGCCGTGGGTTTGAACGAGTTCGGCGGATATTTCTCCGTGGGTATCATGGCATGGCTTACCGGAGAAATCGCCGCCCGATACAGCCTCCGCCCCGAACCTTTCTATCTTGGAATCGGCATTGCCGTAGCAGGACTTTTTGTATCGCTTTTTTTCGTGCGGGAGACCATTGAATACGCCCGCTATGAGGCCGGTATCCATGCGACGCAGAACAATTCGGAAAGGGGTATTTCCTATCCTCAGACCAATGATAAACCTTCTATGAAGGAGATTTTCTCACTGACAACGTGGAGGGAGCGAGCGCTGTCCTCTTGCAGTCAGGCGGGGCTAATCACCAATCTTAACGACGGGATGTCCTGGGGCATTTACCCCATCTTCTTTTCGTCTTATGGTTTGGGTGTGGCGGCTATCGGTGTGATAAAAGCCGTCTATCCTGCGGTCTGGGGGGTGCTGCAGCCCATCGTCGGCCCCTTGAGTGACCGGATAGGGCGGAAACGTCTAATTGTTGGAGGTATGACCGTCCAGGCTTTCGGGATCTGGCTCACGGTCCTACTGCCTGCCTATGAGTGGTGGATAGTTGCAGCAGTACTTCAGGGAATCGGAACGGCCATGGTCTATCCGGTGCTGATTGCAGCGGTAAGTGACGTAGCCCATCCTCAATGGAGGGCGAGTTCTCTTGGGGTCTACCGCCTCTGGCGAGACCTTGGTTATGCAGTGGGAGCGCTGCTGGCAGGGCTCATTTCCGATTTTTTTGGGATGGGTGCGGCCATACACGCGATAGCAGCCATCACGATGCTTTCGGGCCTCGTTGCGGCCTTCCGTATGTACGAAACCCTCCCGAGCAAACGGGCGAGTTGAAGATTACTGAAACCCGCTAAAAGCCGCCAATCCGTTTTCTCCTCAGACAAAAAAAATCTTGACATGGACGATGTAATGCAGTATTTTAGAAATAACTTAAATGGATGGGGGTCATGGAAACAAAACAAGCGGATTTGTTTAAAGTTTTAGGGGTCGATACACGCATCAGAATCATTGACCTCTTAAAGGAGAAAGGTCCGTTAGGGGCAAACGAACTATCTGAAATGTTGGGAATTACGCCGTCAGCCGTTTCCCAGCATCTCAAGATTCTCAAGCACGCCGGACTGGTTCGAAACGAACGAAAAGGGTATTGGATACCCTATGAAATAAACCCGGACGCATTGGAAAAATGCGGGGAATTATTATCTACCGTTTGTACCTGCGGATGTAAAGGCGTCGGAAGGTTTCGCGAATCTGAGATTGAAAATTCCGAGGACAAAATTGGCCTTTTAAAAAAATACGAACAAGAGCTTAAGAAAGAAATTAAAAAAGTGCGGGCCCAAATCGAAGCGCTGGAATAAGCAAAAAAGCACGGGCTCTTTTTTTTTGGCCAAAAAGTTTAGTAATCACTTAATAACTAAATTACTTAATAACCTGACCGCTTAAGGTTTAAAGCAGGCTAAGTGGCGGCATCGCCGAATGATCGAAGAATGGTTGAAATTAGATTAGAAAGGAGGTGATACAACATGTGTCAGCCAAGAGAAATTGCCAGATACACAGGGTTGGCTGGTTGCTCCTGCGGGTGTTGCGGGTGCGGTCCGTCTTTTCGAAGCTTTTTTTCTGCTAAAGAGGAACTTGAACGCTTAGAAACCTATAAAGACCAGCTAAAAAAGGAACTCGCGGGTGTAGAGGAATGCCTCATGGAACTTATAGGCAAATAATTTTGATACCAATTGAAAGGAGGTGAAAAAAATGACCGAAAAGAAAGACAGCAATTGCGGCTGCGGTTGCCTGCCGGAACCGAAAAAAGACTCCAAAACCTCAAAGCCGGCGGTTAAGGCGTCTCAACGACCTGACAGCTGAAAACTTTTAAGAAATCGGATACAGACCGGGGCAGATGAGGAGATTTAATCTTGCCCCGGTCGTTTAATTTAAATGTTTTAAAAAGCGAGTTCTCATCAAAATCGCACTTACGCGCATCATGTGAAGTATGGCATTGAAATAAAATTTATTTCCAGCAATTTTAAAAAGGAGGGATCCATGTTATCTAAAAATCAAAGAAAGGCTGCCGAACCTGTGCTTGGACACAAACGGTCTGAAAAATACGCTCACTGGTCAGGAGTACCGTTAAAATTTTCTAATATCCAACATAGCGACCAAAATTAGAAGCTCAAAAAACCTGTGGTATCATCCATTCCAGTTCTTAGAGCCAAATTGCATGTTTCCGCAATAGAGCAGAAATTCGACCATGCGAAAATATCTTGTGTCCCAAAAATATATCTGAGAATGGAAGAAGAAAGATATTTCATTAAGGAAAATATAGAAAAAATAGTTATAAGAAAAGTAAACATAAGACACTAAAAAGAGCGGCCATGACCAATTGGGCCTGTTCGGCATCGACGAGCGGGGAAGGCAGCTTCAAAGGCTGAACAAACAAACTCATCTGGGGAGACGATAAGCCGATTCTATCGTCCCTTAAGAACGGGCCGCTTCGGGAAGAGATCGAAAAACAAGGGGACATCAACCATCGCATTGCCGACATTAAATCCTTTACCAAATCATTCTTTCTTGATATTATTTTTAAAGTTTTTAGCGCATTATGCGAATAAAAGAATTTCAACGAGCCTTTTAGAGCCCGGCCGGCATGAAGGAAGGTCATATCATGACGCAAATTCCTGAATTTCTAAAACCTTACTTTTGGGAAATAGATTTCGCCAGTCTGAGGTTGCCCGAAAAACAGACCTATGTCATCGAACGGGTGTTGGAATATGGGAACGATCAAGCCATTCGCTGGCTGAAAGCAAATTTTACTCACGAAACCATCGCAGCAGTGGTGCGCCACAGCCGCCGCATCTCCAGGAACACGGCCAATCTATGGGCACTGGTGCTGAATATTCCCAAGGAGCAGGTCCGATGTTTCTCGACACCCTCCCTGCCAATGCCCGGCAGCTCTTGATACAACTGGGCCGGCACCCCTTGTTGCGGCCCTTTTATCTTGCCGGCGGCAGCGCAGTTGCGCTGCACATGGGCCACCGCATCTCGGTTGACCTGGATTTTTTCACGCAACAGGACCACTATGAAGCCGAACCGCTCATTCAGCATTTGCAGACGATAGCTCATCTCGACATTCAGCAGCAAAGCCTCGGTACACTCGTTGGCCGGCTGGGTGATGTGCGTATCAGCTTTTTCGTTTATCCTTATCCGCTATTAGAAGATCCAGAGGACTTGGAAGTATGCCGGGTCGCGCATTTGTTGGATATCGCATTGATGAAGCTCATTGCCATCAGCCAGCGCGGAACAAAGAGAGATTTTGTCGATCTGTTTTTCATCTGCCAAAACCATTATAATTTAAGCGAGTTGTTGCGCCAGATACCGATCAAATACACCAGGGTTTCATATCCTGCTTATCATATTTTGCGTGCCCTGGCGTACTTTTCTGACGCTGATGAGGATGAATCGCCGAGGATGTTGGTCTCCTTTGACTGGAACCAGGCAAAACGATTTTTCGAAGACCAGGTCAAACAGTTAGCCCGCGATCTGTGACCTTTTTATTAAGGAGACAAAACATGCGGATGGTTGACATGCGATCGGATACCCGGACACAACCGACATCGGCCATGCGCCGGTGGGCTCCGTTGTTACCGGGGAAAAAGAATTTATCTCGGAAGCCCCGCGAAACCGGAAGGCGGTAGGCGGCGGAATGCGTCCTCAACCTGTATTTACACGTCCAGTATGTCAACGCCCTGGCGGAAAGTTTGCTCAATTTCAGAGACCGGGCCGAAGCGCTGCGTATCGGGTCGCCATTGTTCGATAAATGGGTAAGAGGCTATAAAATCAAACAATCCGCCACCAGTTCCCACAGGTACTTCACCTCGAGATCTTCAAAATCGTATTCGGATTTCACATTATTAAACTGACCGTGGCAACTGTGGCAGGGAACCACCAGCATTTTTGCGCCTGTGGCCCTGATCTGGTCGATTTTTTTTCTGGCATAAAAAATGCGCTCATCGTTATACCCGGTGGTCATGGTTCCACCGCCCCCGCCGCAGCAAATTTGATCCATTCTGTTGGGATAAAGATCGATCCAGTTCTTCAGGCACTGATCCAAAATCCAGCGCGGTTCATCAAAAAAGCCGTGGCCGAAACGCTTTTGTGCCTTTCTCCCGTAATTGCATGGATCATGATAGGTGGCGAGCTGTGTGAACCTGGATCTGTCCAGACGAATCCGTTTTTCTTTAATATACGTTATGAGCAAATCGAAAACCGTGACACATCCGAATTTGGTCAATGCTTCAGGATAATGTTTTTCAAGACCCGACCGGGTCGCAAGGTAGGCGTGGCCTCATTCGGGCCAGAGAAGGTTTTTGATTTGAAGCTTTTCCATCTGCTCCACGATCCGGCCGGCCATGACCTTCATGGCATCATCGTCGCCCGTAAAATACCCCCAGCTGGTTCCCTCCCAATTTTCAGAGGTGACGGTCCAGTCTTCTTTGGCGACATGAAAAATCTTCCACCAGTGTTTTAAATCTTCGGTATGGGTATTCACCAGCTTGTTATGGATTGTTGTCAGAAGATTGGCGCTTTTTTTATCTATGGACGCCTTAAATCCCTCAAATCCGGGTTCTCCGGCAATTTCTTCGGCAACATCTTCGATAATGAACATAAAATCTTCCTTTGGCAGGCGAAGATTGTTCCCGGTCTCCAAAGCTGCCACAAGGCCTTTGTGTAAAATTCCCGGAACCTTTTCACGTTCTCTTTCGGATCGAATTTTTCGGATCAGATCTGCAATATCGATCTGCATGGGGCAAACATTCTCACACTTGCCGCACATGGTGCATATCCAGGGCCATCGGGCTTCTACAAGTTCCTCAACAAGTCCCAGCGAAACCATCCGGACCAGCATTCGCGGATCGAACCCGTCGATTCCCGAGGCAGGACAGGAACTTGCACACAGACCGCAAGTTACACAAAAATCCTGAGAAAATTCCCAGACTCTGCATTTGCTGTGGTCGAGTTGATCCATATCGATGATGTTTTGTGTGTCTGCCATAATATCACCTTTTATCGTAACACCTTAACCTTTTGAAAACATTACCGCTTCAGGTAGGATTAATTTTTTGGCTGAAAGATCACGCCAAAGGCGGATAAAACTGTTTCCTATTTACTATTCACTATTTCCTCTATTGATTCTTTCTAAGCCTGCTGGGACCGAGTTTTTCAACGGTCTCTTCAAAACGATTTACTATCCGGGCAAATTCCGTCCCCATGTTCGACGCAAGGGTTTGTATTAACAAGCGTTCTTTTTCAAAACCGATCCGTGAAAACATTTCTTGAATTTGTTCTACCGTCTGACTCGCATAAATATTCCCGTATTCTGAATGACAGTTTCCTTTATGACAGGTTAAAACCATTACTCCATCGGCAGTGTTATCCAACGCCGCAAAAATATGGTCGTAAGAAACGGCGCCCGAGCACGGTAATTCCACCACTTGCAATCCTTGGGGCAGTTTATGGACCATGCATCTCGCCAATTCATGGGCCTGAACCGCCGAACGGCTGCAGCAAAAAGCGACGATAGAAGGCGTAAACGTCTTTTTCTCCCGGGTATCGGCAACAGTTTTTGTTGGATCCAACATTACCCCGGGGGACAAATCTTTTATTTGAACAGCGCCTCTCGGACATTGGGCGGCACATATTCCGCACCGTTCGCAGGCATCCGGGGCCACCGTTACCCGGGCGTTCAGGGTTATTGCGCGGTATGGACAGAGGCGATAGCAGGTTAAGCATCGAATACACTGTCCCATGTCGATTTCAGCCCTATCTGTCGGTATCGGCGCTTGATCCGCTACAAGACCGGCGGAAACAAGCGCAACATTTTCGGCATCCGTTATTTGATCATCCCGGGTCTGAATACTTCTTGAAGGACCTGCCGCCAAAATCCCCTTTCTGTTTGTAAATACACTTAACCTGTGAACATTATCCGCCTGCACAAATCCGTTAGGATCTGCATCGAGCCTTAGAATTTCTGCCAGTTCAGCGGTGTAATCAGAAGGAACAATGGTCTCATCGACAACCGTTATATCCGGGGTCAGTCTGAATTTTTTGGATGTTATTTCGTCGATAAACTCGATTCGGACACCTTCATTTTTTTCCTGATAAATGTCGGGCATAACATCTGTAAACTTAACATAAACCGCACCGGTTTCCTTGGTTTTTCGATAAAGGGCCTCAAGACCGTTACCCGCCACCTTGAGGTTTCTTGTAAGAATATAGGTCTGCACATTATATCCGGACTGTAGGCTCAGCGCCAAATCCATGATTTCTTCCGTAATAACAGGATTGCTCTCTCTAAAAAGCCCGGTAAGGAAACTCACTGTTTTTGCTTCTGAAAGGATGTTTTTTTTATGTGCGGATTCATTCAGCAGCGTCTTCATCCGGGATTGACTGATGACACTGGAAGATGGCTTCAATCCATACACCAAAAAATTGGGTTGCCGCTGATCTTCAACAGCGATGACGATTTCAGCCACATTTTTTATAATTTTTTGGCCGCGGCAATCCGATACGAGTCTGAAGTCCCCTGCACAACCCCGGCATGAAAGAAGTTTCGTTTCTGTGAGAACTTCCATGGCCATAGAATCCATGGTCAGCGGAAATTCGACCGCGCTGTCTGTCGTTGCGAGGATAACCTCTGCACCCGAAGCCAAAAGTTCTTTTGCAAGATGGAGGGCGAACGGCCCGTTTCCGATAACGAATGTTTTTTTATTCAAGATCTCCGCCTTTTGAAAATTCGATTTTCCATAAGGGTTTAAATGGATCGCTCCAGGTGTGCTTAAATTTTTTCTGAAAGAACTCCTAGATAACGTCTCGTAATGAAAAAACTGGTTTTAACTTCTGATAATGATTTTGGTGGTGAGGCCACATGATTACGTTCAAGATAATCTGGAATGGTTTTTTCATAACGAGCCGTAATCCACTCAAACAGCTTCCAGTAAAAATTTAAGCACACCTGGAGCTTCCTAAAAACAGATTTGTTTCAAAAAGCTAAACAGTTACGATCTTCCCTTCAAATATAAAAGGCGAAATCGATTGTCAACAAGGACTCGAATATTATTGCCGTTCACTGGATCAGGGAAGAAACATAAATAAAAAGGATGGTCATGAGTCCCGATGCAAAAGGGGTCATGACCCATCCTGTGGTGATCTTGATGAGCATCTTGGGATTGACCGTTCGAAGCCCTCCCACGATGCCCACACCCACCACCGCACCGACAACAGCCTGAGAGGATGAGACCGGAACCCCGATTTGGGTAAAAAGATGGAGGGTCAGAGCCTCGGCCAGGATCGTCACAAGGGCTGAAAAAGGGTCCAATGGAACGATGCCTTTACCGATGGTGATCATGACCTTTTTACCATACGTGAGTGCACCCGAAGCAATACTGAGCCCTCCGATGAGAGCGGCCATCTGATCGGTTAGAAGGCCCGATCCCACATATATTCCGGTCACGTTCGCCACATTATTTGCCCCGAGAGAATAGGCCCCATAGCACCCTGCCACAAGGATGCCCACGGCATAAATCGTATTTCGATAGGTGAGGCTCGGAACCGTTTTGTCAAAGATAAACTTGAGGACATGGTAGACCAGGAATCCGAAAACCATCCCACCGATGGGTGTGAGGACCCAACACGCAACGATTTTTATCAGTTTCGAAAAATCCGCTGAACCCGATAGAATACCGGCCCCGATCACAGCGCCGATGATCGCCTGTGAGGTGGATGCGGGAATGGCAGCGTATGTCAGGATGGTCATGGTGATGGCTGAGGCCAGGGCGCACAAAAAGGCCTCCATGGGAATCAGTTGGGAAAGGTCGCTGACAATTTTCATACATTTGGGCCCTTCAAGAATGGCACCCAGCAGGACAAAAATCGATGTCAGAAGAATGGCTGTTCTATATTTTACGGCACCGGTGGTGACTCCTGTTCCAAAGATATTTGCAGAATCATTGGCGCCCAGACTCCAGCCCAGAAAGATACCGCTGATGATCTTCCACACTAAACCACTCCGTTATTTTTCCCATCATCCCACTATCTTCTTGTCATCCACTCACTTCATACTCAGGTGGATGATCTGGAGATGATCGCTGGCATCCTCGATGACATCGCTTATGGAGGTCAGGCAGGAAAGAAATTGGGACAGGATTTCACCTTCCCAGAAATTCGTTACTTCTATTGATCTCGCATCCCGAATCAGATCGAATTTGATATCGTCGATTTTTTTTTCATAAATTCGAATCGCCAGCATCTTTTCTCTAAAGTCCTCACCCTTGAGCATGGCCTCATAGGCAATCAATAACATCTCACAGATGCGGCGGTTCAGGAAGGCGACATGGACACATTCGTCTTTCAACGAGTCAGGGAGTTTTAAATCCAAATATTTATAGCCGGTATCCTCAAGCAGATCAAAAATACTGTCGACAATTTCAACGAATTTACAAAGGTCCGGCCGGATATAGGGGAGAAAGGCCCCGTCATAAATTTTCGATATAATATCTCTCCGGATGGAATCCGCTTCCCGTTCGATATGCATAACCTCTCGCATGAGGCTCCGGTCGCTGGTCTCTAAGGCCGTCTTGAAGAAACCGAAATCGGTGCAAAGGAGCTTAATGTGTCTGGTAATGTCTCTGATGACTTCTTGCTCTTTATTGCTTTTTGGAAATATCTTTTTAAAAAACATGTTCTCCTCGCGCCTCTGCAATAAGGGCGGCTGCCATGACATCCATTAAAGCGACGACGCCGACGATCCGGTCATCATCACAAATAAAAGCCCTTGCAATATTGGATTCACCCATAATTTTTGCGACTTGGCCAAATTCAAGGTCCTGATCAACGCACACGATGGGTCTCGAAGCGATTTCCGAAACCTTGATTTTTTTTGAATCCAGCCCTTTGGCCAGAACTTTAAAGACCACGTCCCTTGCTGTAATGACGCCGTTTTCCCGATCCCTGCCGGGAAACCGGACCAGCAGAGATCGAATTCTTCTGTCCACCATCCGTTCAACCGCATCAAAGACCGTTTTATCAAACTCAATCGCTTCAATTCTTCTCGTCATAAATTCTGTAACTTTCATCCGAATGTCTCCTGCTGAATTGATTAAAAGTCGCTTAAACAGAGGTGTTGGGTGAAAAACGTTAAAATAACATTCCAGAGTCAGCGATAAGTGTTTTGGGAAATAGCCAAATGTTTTTTATTGAAATCTCTGAGAAACACAAACAATAGCTTCCAAATAGCGAAGGCAAAGCGGATTGTCAACAGGGACTTTTTCTATAAATAATCAAATTTTCAACAAATATAATTCCCTTTCTCTTTACATCTCACAAATCCGGGTGTTATTGTTTTTTGAGTACCGGCTGCACCGAAAAGATTGGTACAGAAACCGTGTTATTGAGGAGGGATTTTTATATGAAAGCTTTTACAACCGTGTTGATCCTGTTTTTTAGCACCGTTGCATTTGCCGGCAGTATCGATATCGTTATCAGTCCTCCATCGAACAGTCCACAGGCCGGTTGGTCGACGGAGTTTTCCGTGTACTTCCATAATTCGGAAAATACATCCTTGCCGGTCGATATCCCTGAACGTGTTTCCTGCCGTTTGATATCAGGAAATGCAACCGTAGCGGTAGACGCTTTTGCAACCTCTGAGAAATCCAGGGGTACCGTCACCATCTGCGCCGGCTGTTTTGAAAAAATGCGATACACCCTGGCCCTCCCCTCAACCATTGAAGGGACGGTTACCATGGAAATACCGGACTTTGAAAATGCCCGTATCCTGTTTGCGGTCAAAAGCAGTCCTTTGACAATAGGATCAAAGAGCGACGAAACCGCACCCAAAAAGTTCGAAGACCTGGATTCATTCTTAGAACTGTACCAGCCGTATCTAAAAAATATCGCGGCTTACGAACCCATGTATTTTCTCGTTGGAACCGATCCGGATAAGAGCAAATTTCAATTCAGCTTCAAATATCGACTGTTCAATCCAGAAAGAACCTTTGCCCAAGAACATGCGTGGGTTAATGGTTTTCATTTTGCCTATACCCAGACATCTTTCTGGGATTTGAAATCGTCATCCAAACCGTTCGAAGGTACCAGCTACAAACCGGAATTTTTTTTCCTGTCCCCCAACATCAGGATCCCCTGGTCCTCGGGATTCTTTGTGAAGAGCGGTTTCCAGCACGAATCCAACGGACGTGGAGGGGAGGAATCACGAAGCACAAACTTTTTGTATCTCAAGCCGATATATATTGCCTACGATGATCATACCAAACTGGGCATAATGATTGCCCCGAAAATTTGGGCCTACATTGCCAACGAAGACGACACAAACCCCGATTTGAAGGATTACAGAGGTTATTTCGATCTGGAGACAAAAATCGGTAAGGCGGACAGTTTTGTTTTAGGATCGCATTGGCGCTGGGCAAGGGAAGGCAGTTCTATTGAACTCGATCTAACCTACCCGCTGCATCGTTTCATATTTAAAAATCTCGACCTGTACTTTCATGCCCAGTATGTCAGCGCCCTGGCAGAAAGTCTTCTCAATTATGAGGATCGAACGGAAGCCTTTCGTCTCGGATTTTCCATTGTCCGTTGATGGTTCATCTGTTTGTATGTGTTCAAGGGGCAGTTATTTTCCCTTCACTTCGGTGTCTCCGTCACCGGTATTTTCAGTGACTTAGCAGCGGTGGCATTCCTGCCCCCTCCGCGTTCTCCCGCGAAAAGCATGCGGGAGCCGCG
>ENA-OSEO01003438-OSEO01003438.1-sediment-metagenome-genome-assembly--contig:-NODE-3438-length-18779-cov-8.405304_pt1 | contig 18779 bp, 6 predicted proteins | sample MGYA00237883_ERZ534232 | MGnify/ENA metagenome assembly ERZ534232
GGGTTTATGCGGCCCTTTGAATGGGGAGCCCAGCCCCATAACAAAAGTGTGGCTAATAATTAACCTTCGCCTTAGTATATGACTTGGCGATTGCCCACCACTGGATGGTATCACCCCCATGGGATTGGCACCCGGCCCTCGGAATGGGTGGCGCGGCCCGGTCCGCAAACCAAGTGGCCATGCCGGCGTTCAAAGGGCCTGATGGAACAAACTTTGTCTGTGACCCGGGGCACCCGTTGGAAATTCACACGACCCGAATCAGAAATTCAGGGCAGGCGGCGGCACAATAGCCGCAAAGAATGCAGTTTTCGGAGCGAAGTTTGGCTTTTCCCCCCTCCAGAAACAAAGCATCGTTGGTGCAGGCCGGCACACAGGACCCGCAACCCGAACAAAACCTTTCCATGATTTTGAGGTGGCGTTTTCGCTTTTCCAGTTCCCTCCAGATCGCTTCATCCTGAAAACCGCTGGAGAAAAAAGCGATGTTGGCATCGATCTCCAATGTGCTGAGCATGCCCACCGCAACGGCGTGGACCGCTTCATGCCCCCAAACATACCTGAGGCTGCTGCGAGCCTCGGAAATGAGGTTTCCTCCGGCCAGGGCTTTCATGGCGTAGACCCCCTTGCCGGCCCTGGCGCAAAGGTCAATGGCCTCGGCCATCTGTCCGGCATTGCCGTCGATAATTCCCATGCCGGTCTGGTTGAAAAGCGGATGCACGACCTCCACCTCCGGGTTTTCGGCAGCAGCCGCGATCACGGCAATCCGATGAGAGGATATACCCAGGTGTTGGATTTTCCCTTCCCTCTTCATCTTTTTCAGTTCTTCCCAGACAGCCCTTCTCTCCACGAAAGGCTCGACCAGCCTTGCCGCATGCAGATGAACGATGTCCAGGGTTTCAACAGCCAATTCCTTGAGAGCTTTTTCAATATGCTTTCGGGCCTTTCCCGGCTCAGGCGCATGGGTTTTGCCGGCAATTACGACCCGGCCCTGAAAACCCCGCAATCCCTCCCGAATATGGCCATAGGTGCCATACAGTTCGGCCGTGTCCAGGAAATTGACCCCGTTTTCCAAAGCATGACGAATCAGGCGTCCTCCTTCCTCTGGAGAAAGCCCCGCCTGCAGCGGACCCAGGGGCAGGGTCCCGAAAACCAGAGGAAATATCTCCAAACCGGTTTTCCCCAACAAGACCTTTTTCATAAAACAGCCTTTCTATAATCGAAATCAGGAACGGCTCCCCGTTTCCTAGGCCAGCATAACATTTTCCACCCGCCCGGGCCTGAATTTTTTCAGATTCGTCCATCACCGTTACGAAAAAAGCCGGAGGCTGACTCTCCGGCTTTCGATTGACATCCGACCCGAATTGCCGTTACCAGTTTTCCCCGAGCAGTTCGAAATGGGCCTGGGGATGGGCACAGGCCGGGCACAGCTCGGGAGCTTCCTTGCCGGTGTGCAGGTAGCCGCAGTTCAGGCAGCGCCAGGTGACGACCCCGTCACGCTTGAAGACCCGCCCGGCCTCGATATTGGCCACCAGATCGAGATAACGCTTCTCGTGCTGCTTCTCGGCCACGGCAATCGCCGTCATGGCCGCCGCCACCTCGGGAAAACCCTCTGCACGGGCCTTGGCCGCGTATTCCGGATACATGATCGTATATTCGTGGTTCTCTCCCGCCGCCGCTTCCTTCAGGTTCTCCACCGTGGTGCCGATCACTCCGGCCGGAAAGGCCGCGGTGATCTCGACCTCGCCCCCTTCCAGGAATTTGAAGAGGCGCTTGGCGTGTTCCTTTTCCTGGTTGGCGGTCTCCTCGAAGATGTTGGATATCTGCACGTAACCTTCCTTGCGGGCCTGGGCGGCATAATAGGTATAGCGGTTACGGGCCTGGGACTCGCCGCTGAAGGCGGTGAGAATATTCTTTTCAGTCTGGGTCCCTTTTAAGCTTTTCATAATTAGAGTTTCTCCTTTTTCAGAATGGATTACAAAAGACTAAAGTATTAGTTAGCAACTCATCATTTTAATGTCAAGGGCAGGCAGAGCTCTTTTTCCTGACCTCTTCATTTTTGAAAACAAAATTTTGTTCCTAGCCAATTCACCTTAAAACGATTCACCTTGGAGGTGGATGGGCTTGCGCCGCCCATTCCAAGGGTCGCATAAACCCATCCCTGGGGCTTGACTTTCACCGTTCGGGCGCCAGATGCCGTTTCCATGGGCGTCCCAAGCCCCCATGCGGAATAATTACTTCACTTTTTGGAAAAAAGTCATCGGGGAAAGCGAAACTCTCCGGTTTCAGCTCCGGAGGACATTTAAAAACTAGTTGTTAACTTCTTCGAAAATAAAGTAATGTGTTGAAAATACAAAAACATTTCAATTGCTTGATGAACGGGGTTGTTGCCCCCGGGTTTGAAAAAGGGTCGTTGTCATGAATCAAATCCTGATTATCGATGATGATATCGAACTATGTGATCTTTTGACGGAATACCTGACCCAGGAGGGCTTTCAGGTCAAAGCCGTTCATAATTCCGGAAGCGGGATCGCACAAGCCCTCTCCGAAGAGGCCACTCTGATTGTTCTGGATGTCATGCTGCCGGGTCAGAGCGGATTTGAAGTGCTGCGCCAGATCCGGGAGCATTCGAAAGTGCCCGTCGTAATGCTGACTGCTCGCGGAGACGAGGTGGATCGCATCGTAGGTCTCGAAATGGGTGCGGACGACTACCTGCCGAAACCTTTCAACCCCCGCGAACTGGTGGCCCGCATTCGGGCTATCCAGAGACGGGCCGCAGCCAGTCAGGAATCCCTCGAACCGGAAAGCGGAAAAATGGTTAAGATCGGGGATGTGGAGTTGGACCCCGGAGCGCGAACGGTCGTTATCTCGGGAAAACCGGTCGAACTGACGGCCGTTGAGTTTTCCATGCTTGAGATCCTCCTCCGCATGGCCGGCCAGGTGGTCCACCGGGAAACCATGGCCAAAGAAGTCCTTGGCCGGAGGCTTTCACCCTTTGACCGCAGTATCGACGTCCATGTCAGCAGTCTGAGGAGAAAAATCGGACATCAGCCCAACGGTTCCGAGCGCATCAAAACTATTCGCGGCACAGGCTATCAATACCTTTTGTCCCATTAATTTTTTATAAAGAATCAGATAACAGGCCACACTGTCCGAGTCATGGTATTAAAAAGAATATTTTCGAGTATTTTTTTCAAGATTTTTTTCTGGTTCTGGCTGGCGACCATCCTTTCAGGAATTACCTTTTACGTTTTGACCACCATCACCCAGTCCTCAACCATCAGTAAGCAGATGGACCGTCTGAGCGATAATCGCCGGCGTCTTTCCGGACAGTCCATGGTCTATTTCGGCGAGGCCGCCATACGGATCTATGAAAACCATGGGCCCGAGGCCCTGAAAAATTTCGCAAAAAACCTGGAGGAAAAAACCGGCATCCACACCTTTCTTTTCCCCGGAGGATTTGACGCCATCGAAGGCCAGGAAACAACTTTTCAGGCCAGGGTCATCGCCGATCGCTCGCGACGGAGCCGTAAAGCCGAGTTTGGCGCTTTTAATGACATTTTTCTGGTTGCTCAGCCGATGCGGAACCAGATGGGACGCCTCTATATCGTTGTCGGTGAAATCCCGGGCACACCTCCCGAATCGGCTGAACCGTTTTACAGCCTTCCTCAGGATTTCGGAGCCCGCAGCCTGATTACCTTCATCATCGGCGGCATTATCTGCTCAGGGCTGGCCTGGCACCTGGCTTCCCCGATTCGAAAATTACGCAATGCCACCCAGCAATTCGCCGAGGGGGATTTCACCACCCGCGTTCGCCCGGACCTTGGCAACCGGGGGGACGAAATCGGTGGTCTGGCCCGCGAATTCGACCAGATGGCCGAGCGCATCGAAGCCCTGATGACCGCCCAGAAACGCCTGATCCGGGATGTCTCCCACGAACTCCGCTCGCCCCTCGCCCGACTTAATGTGGCTCTGGAACTGGTCCGCCAGAAAACCGGCCCGGAAGCCGAAACATCCTTGGATCGCATCAAACAGGAAGCCGAAAGGCTCAATGAGATGATCGGCGAACTTCTCTCCCTCAACGCCCTGGAAAGCAAGGACGACATCACGAAGAGGGAAATGATTGACCTCGATCTGCTGGTTCAGGAAATCGTCGAGGATGCCGACTTTGAAGCACACAGCCGAAACTGCGGCGTTCGCATCGTCGCCGTGGAAGCTGTCAAGGTGCTGGGAATTTCCGAAATGCTTTCACGCGCTATTGAGAACGTAATGCGCAATGCAGTCCGCTATACGGCTGAAAACACCGAGGTGGAAGTCAAGTTGAACTGTACCCACGACGGCAACAAGGCGATTGCCGTCGTCACTGTCAGAGATCACGGCCCCGGAGTCCCGGACAATGAGCTGGAAAAAATCTTCCAGCCTTTCTACCGGGTAGCGGATGCCCGGGACCGGCAAAGTGGCGGCACGGGAATCGGTCTGGCGATTACAGAACGCGCCGTCCGGCTCCACGGTGGAGAGGTCAAAGCGGACAACCTTGCGGATGGGGGTCTCCAAGTCAAAATTTTTCTTCCCATGGAGCCTGTCTCCTAACCGACCTCAGGGGAAGGAAAAACGCCGGATTCCAAGTTTTTTTTCCGTTCGAAGAGCCAGGGACACCAGATAACCCGGTCGCTCCTCGAAAGTAATGAACTGCCAACTTTCCTCTTCAGGATCGTCGAAAGTCATAACCGCTTTTTCGGCCACGCTCTCTATCTTGAGATGAACGGTGTCCGGGTCCCTGGAAAGTCCCGTCCCCAAAGCCTTTAAATAAGCCTCCTTGATTGTCCAGAGCTTATAAAAGGCCTGCTGGTGCCAAACTTCCGGCAGGGCCAGAAACTGCCTGACCTCATCTTGCCTGCAAACGACCTCCAGAACCTCATAAAGATCAGGCATGGATTTAAGAGTGTATTCCACATCGATCCCAACCTCCTGTCCCCGGACCAGGGCCAACATCGCCACATCGCGTGAATGGGAAAAATTAAACTCCCAGGGGCTTTCTTCCCTGCCACCGATGTTGACGCGGGGTTTGCCGTTTTTATTGGTCAAAAACATCAGGTCTTCAGGCGGTTGAGAAAAATAACGGCTCAAAATTTTCCGCAATGCCCGCCTCCTGAAAAGAAATCGACCAGCATCCTCGGCAAAACGGAACCTGCCCGCCTGTTCCAGCTCCTGTGGCGAAAGGATATCCGTTTTTCCCGACCCGGGGAAATCCGCTCCCGGAACGACATTGATTGTCCAGATATGGACCGGCAAAAGGAAGGCCTCTTCTTTTGACATTTATTTCATTTTCCCCCTGCTTCAGCGGCAGTCGGCTTCCTCAGGTTCTGGCTGTTTATAATTGCATACAAGATAAATTTTCTTTATATTTAAATGCTTTTTCTTCAACTTTAACAGCAGAAGACGACCCGGAAGGCGCCCGGGGCAGGTGAGTATCCTGTCTCGTTTTTTTGGAAATTTATACCCGGCTTTTTCGAATGTTCGGCTTTTGCTGAAAACATAGCAAAGATCAGCTGGAAAAGTAAGCAAGGTAATTAACCGTCAACATTGATCGGTGGCGGAAATCTGGTTTATAATACGAAATTGTGTTTGTTTCCCACTTTTCACTCATCCCGGTCGCAGGATAGAAGCCCTGTTAGTGTCGAGTAGGATACCGGCTTTCGGGTAACCGAAGATCAGCTTCCCGGCAAAAATCAGATAGTTCATTTTTTCATGAAAATAATCTCCGCATCACGTTATCAGCATAAATTCATCCTCGAAGAAAAACTCCTCGCCGGAAAACCCTTCAATAACATCTCCATCTCCTATGAAATCCAGGGGGCCCTCAACGTCTCCCTGTTGAAAACAGCCTGGCGGCAGGTCATGGCTGTCCATGATTCTTTAGGAGCTTCCTTTCATGAAGAAAACGCCCGGCTTTTCATGCACACCGACCCAACCTGTGAGCCGGTGTTCGAGGAAAAGACCATCCCGGACAGAAAAAAGGCCGAGGCTTTCATGGCGGAGTTCGTCAAACGTCCTTTTGACCTGCGAACCGCCCCTCCTCACCGCGTCGCCGTCATCCACCTCGAACCGGAACATTGTCTCTTTGTTTTCGTCTTCCACCACATCATCACCGACGGGACGACGCTCGAACCCTTGCTCCCCCAGTGGGCCCGAACCTACAACGACCTCATTGCGGGTCGAGAGCCGAGCGCCATTCCGGCTGACTCCTATGTCGATTACATGGAGGCGGAGCAGGCGTTTCTGGAAAAGAACGACGCTGAAGGGGATCTGGGCTTTTGGGAAGAATTGATCGGTGACCAACCCCTGAGCGTCGCTGTTCCCACTTTTGCCGACAACCCGCAAGCGGATTTTCAGGCTCTCTATTTCGAACTCGATCCCGCCCTGGTCGATAAGGCAAAATCCTTCGCCCGCAAGGAAAAAAGCACCTTCTTCTGGGCTTTCAGCGCCGCCTGGATGGCCCTCCTCAACCGTTACAGCAACCAGGCGCAGATTGCCGTCAGTTATCCGGTCAACCTGCGTCCGGCCAAATTTTCCAGACTTCTTGGGCCTTTCATCAACAACCTGCCGCTGACAGCCCGTTTTGACGCGACCGTGAATTTCGCGCAGCTTGTCAAAGGGATTACCAACCAGCGCCGTCAGGCCAAACGCCACCAGCACTGTATGCTGGCGGATATTCTCGGCCATCTGCGCGCCGTCAAAAAACAACCCGGCGACGCCCGCCTCAATGCAGCGGTGGCGGAGACTGCCTTGCGCACCGCCTACCCTTTCCAGTTGGATGGCGTCGAGGTCAGGCATCTTGAACCGGTCAACGTCGGCATGGCCAGCGACCTGCTCCTCGAATACGAGGACCAGGACGGCATCATCCATTGCCGTCTCGCTTACGATGGAGCCAAGTTTCCCGAATGGTTTTCCGAGCAATTGGCCCGGCACTTTCAGGTGCTCCTGGATAAAATGGTTACAGGACCGGAGTCTCCCGTGTCAGAGATTCCGCTCCTGGACGATACGGAACTCGAACGTATCGTCAAAATCTTCAACGACACGCTCTGCGAATTTCCTCAGGCTCAATTCCTTCACCAGATTTTTGAAGAGAAAGCGGCCCAAAACCCTGACCGCCTCGCTATCAGGGATGAAAACAGGGAACTGACCTGGAGCGAACTGAATGAGCGGGCCAATCGCATCGCCCATGCCCTTACCAAAAAAGGGGTGACGCCTGACACCCCCGTCGGCCTTTTTCTCGAGCGCAGCGTCAATCTCGTGGCCGCCGTTCTCGGCATTCACAAGGCCGGTGGCGCTTACGTGCCCCTTGACCCCTCCTACCCGGCCGAGCGCCTGGCCTTCATGGTCGAGGATGCGGATATCAGGTTCCTGATTGCCGGCTCCGGCAAGACCCTGCCTTTTGCGGGAGAAACCGTTCCGGCCGACGATTTGGCCCTTGAGGACTACCCTTCGAACAATCCTCGTGTCGATATCCGCCCCGAACATGCCGCCTACATTATCTACACCTCCGGTTCCACCGGCCGTCCCAAGGGGGTGGTGGTGGAACACCGCAACCTCGCCAACCAGATATTCTGGTTCGAAAATCATTTTCCCCTCGGTGAGGATGACGTCATTCTGCAGAAAACCCCGTCCTCCTTCGACGCCTCGGTATGGGAGTTGTTCTGGTGGATGGTGGCCGGTGTGCCTCTGGTGATGCTTGAAGCGGGGGCCGAGAAAGATCCCCGCAAGATCATTGACGCCATCGGGAATAACCGTATTACGGTCGCCCAGTTCGTCCCGTCCCTGCTCAATGCCGTGTCAGACAGTGCCGAGGGGATTGAGAACCCTGACCTTTCGTCCCTCCGACACATATTCTGCGGGGGAGAAGTCCTGACCAGGGAAGCCATTGACAAATTTTCCCGCCAATGCGGAACAAAACCCCAATTCCACAACCTTTACGGTCCCACTGAAACCACTATTGACGCCACCTGGTATTCCTGCCCCGATATTCCGCCGGTGGTCATCCCCATCGGCCGGCCGGTGGACAACACCCAGCTCTACATCCTGGATGAGGCCGGCAAGCCCCTGCCTCAAGGCGTGCCGGGTGAATTGCACATCGGCGGCGCCCAGGTCGCCCGCGGCTACCTCAAGCGTCCCGAGTTGACCGCCGAAAAATTTGTGGCGAATCCTTTCGGCGAAGGCCGTCTCTACAAGACCGGCGACCTGGCCCGCTGGCTGCCCGACGGCAACGTGGAATTTCTCGGCCGCATCGACCAGCAGGTCAAGATCCGCGGCTACCGCATCGAACCGGGTGAAATCGAGGCCCTGCTGCGAACCCACCCGAGCGTCCGGGACGCCATTGTCAATCCCGTTGGCGCGAAGGGCGGGGAACGTCTCTGCGCCTGGATAGTCGGCGATTTCGACGCCTGTGAACTGCGCTCGCATCTCGCCTCGAACCTTCCGGATTACATGGTCCCCGACCTCTTCACGGCCATTGACGCCGTTCCGCTTACCCCGAGCGGCAAGGCCGACCGCACCAGGCTGCCCCAGCCGGATATCGTTTCAACCCGCGTATATGTTCCGCCGGAAACGCCGGAAGAGGAGGCTTTGTGCGCCATTTTCAGCGACATCCTTGAAATCGGGCGGGCCGGCATCCACGACGATTTCTTCACCCTTGGCGGGCACAGCCTTCTGGCCACCCGGCTGGTCAACGCCATCAACCGCGCTTTCCGGATTGAGCTTCCCCTGGCAAGCGTTTTTGAGCAGCCGACCCCTGCCGGCCTGGCCAAAACCATAGGCCGTTTCTCCATAACCTCGGCTCCGCCGTTTTCCAGATATGACGGTGGGGATGCACCCCTCTCCTTTGCCCAGGCCAGGCTCTGGTTCCTGGACAAATTCGAAGAGGGTTCCGTTGCTTACAATATCCCCGCTGCGATCCAGATCCGGGGAAATTTGAATGTCCCGGTCCTGGAAAAATCCCTGGCCGCATTAATCAGGCGCCACGCCAGCCTGCGCACAATCTTCCAGGAATCTTCCACAGGAGAAGTCTTACAGCGGGTTGTCGACCTCGATAGCTTTTCCCTGCCCCTGGATAAAATCCGCAAGGAAAACCTCCGGGAAATCCTGGCGCGGGAGGCCCGACACCGCTTCAATCTCTGCGAGGGCCCTCTCTACCGCTTCAAACTCCTGCAGGCCGGCCCCGAGGAGTTCATCCTGGCGGCCAATATCCATCACATCGTTTTCGACGGCTGGAGTTTCGGCATCTTTTTCGAGGAACTGTCCGCCTGCTACCAAGCCTATGTGAAAGGCACCGATCCGGAACTTCCTGAGATTCAGGCAGACTACATAGATTTTTCCGTCTGGCAAAGGCAATGGCTCACCCCGGAAAAGATCGAAGCGCAGACCGCCTACTGGAAAAAACAGCTCGCCGGCATTCCCGAACTGCTCAACCTCCCCGGCGACCGCCCCCGGCCGGATGTCCAGAGCACCCGCGGCGGCCTGGTTCCCCTGGAGCTCGATGAGCCGACCGCCGATGCCCTCAAAAACATGGCCCGCGACAACAACGTCACCCTGTTCATGGTCCTGGAAACCCTGTGGGCGGTTTTCCTCGCCAAGTACAGCGCCACCGACGACATTCTCATCGGGACGCCCCTGTCCGGCCGCATCCGGCCCGAAATCGAAAAAACCACCGGCTTTTTTGTCAACACCCTGCCCCTGCGGCATGACCTCTCCGGTGATCCGACCTTTGCCGGACTCCTGAGTCAGACCAAAAAAGCCACCCTCGAAGCCACCGCCCATCAGGATATTCCCTTCGAAAAACTGGTTGACGAACTGGTCCCGCGGCGAAGCACCAGCCACGCGCCCATCTTCCAGGCCATGTTCGTTCTGGGAGACATCTCTTTCGACAATATCGAACTCCCGGGATTGGAAACTGTCCCCCTGTTCCCGGAATTCGAATCTGCCAAATATGACCTGACTTTAAGCCTGGAGGAGGTCCAGGAAGGGCTGGAAGGCCATCTGGAATTCAGCAGTGATCTTTTCGACCGGGCCACCGCGGAAAGGATGGTGGGCCACTTCCTGAACCTGAGCCGCTCTCTGGCGAAAGATCCGGAAAGCAGCTTTGCCGAGCTTTGCCTTCTCGATACGGCGGAACGCGACACCGTTCTCCAGCGTTTCAACGCCACCGGCACCGAATTCCCCCGGGATAAAACCCTGCACCAGCTTTTCGAGGAACAGGTCCAAAAGCATCCGGAAAACATCGCTCTTCATTTCGAGGGCGAAATACTGACCTACGGCGGGCTCAATGCCCGCGCCAACCGCCTTGCCCATGCCCTGATGGAACAGGGCGTCGGCCCCGAAGACCGGGTCGGCATCTGCCTGGAGCGCGGCATCGATCTGGTGGCCGCCGTCCTCGGCATCCTCAAGGCGGGCGCCGCCTATGTCCCCCTCGATCCCCACTATCCGGCGGAGCGCCTTGCCTGGATGGCCCGCGACGCAGACCTCAAGCAGATTGTTACGGAAAGCAACTTAAATGATTGTTTTTCAGGTAATTTTATTGCTCTTGACCAGACCGACCTGAGCGCCTTCCCTGCCCGGGATCCGCAGGTGGCGGTGTCCCCCCACCACCTCGCCTACGTCATCTACACCTCCGGCTCCACGGGCCAACCCAAAGGGGTGGAGGTGGAGCACCTCGCCCTGGTCAACAAGATCACCACCCTGCCGGAACTCCTGGGCGACACCTTCGAAACCCCGGCCCTGGTCACGAACAGTGTCAACTTCGACCCCTTTGTCGAACAGCTCATGCTCGGCCTCGCTTACGGCCAGCCCGTCATCCTGGTGGACGAAGAGCTCTCCGATCCGCCCCGCTTCTGGGAAACCATCCGCAAACATGGGATACGCCGCGCCGACCTGGTTCCCTCAATCGCCGTGCGCCTCTTTGAACACTATCCCGCAGATGGGACGCCCCTGACCCAGGTACTCCTCGGCGGCGAGGCCGTACCCACGTCACTGGTGCGGCTGATCCGCGACAAGGCCCCGCACATCCGTATCGGCAACTTCTACGGTCCCACCGAGGCGGTCATCGACTGCATCGCCGGTTTCATCGATGCCGGGCAAACCGACAGCGTTCCCATCGGCAAACCGATGCCCAACTACCGGGCCTACATCCTCGATGCCTACGGCCAGCCCCTGCCGGTCGGGGTGCCGGGCGAGCTGTGCATCGGCGGCGAGGGCCTGGCGCGGGGTTATCTCAACCGCCCCGAGCTGACGGCAAAAGCCTTCATCCCCAACCCCTTTGCCGAGGGCCGCATGTACAAGACCGGCGATCTGGCGCGCTGGCTTGCGGACGGCAGCATCGAGTATCTGGGAAGGATCGACCAGCAGGTCAAGATTCGCGGTTTCCGCATCGAACCGGGCGAGATCGAAAGCGTCCTCAAAGGGCATCCGAGCGTGGAGGAGGCCGTCGTCCATCCCTTCGGCGATGCGGGCCGGCAGCGTCTCTGCGCCTACCTGGTCGGCAATGTCGACGCCGGGGAGCTGCGCCAGTACCTGTCGGAAAGGCTGCCCGACTACATGGTGCCGGCGGCCTTCATGGCCATCGAGGCGGTTCCCCTGACACCGAGCGGCAAGGTCGACCGCAAAGCCCTTCCGCATCCGGAGATCACGACGGCTGCCGCCTACACGGCACCGCGAAGCGAGACGGAAAAAACGCTCTGCGCCATCTTCTCCGAGGTGTTGGGCCTGGAGCAGGTCGGCATCCACGACAATTTCTTCGAGATTGGCGGCGACAGCATCCTGGCCCTGCAGATTGTGGCCAGGGTCAGAAACAGAGGCCTCAGCCTCGCCGTCAAGGATATTTTCAAGGCTCCCCACGTGGAAGCCCTGGCGGCTCGCATAGATGCCTATCGGGCGGTCCCTGAAACTTCGCCCGTGAAGGCCAAGACCGTTCAGGCATCGCCTGAAGCCCTCCGGCGCATGCGACGCCTTTATCCTGACCTGGAGACCGTTTTGCCCCTGACTCCCCTTCAGCAGGGTATTCTTTTCCACGCCCTGGAGAGCGAAGGCGCTTACCAGGTTCAGCTTCAATTCCGGATTGAAGGTGACTTCGCTCCGGAGCGCTTCCAGAACGCCTGGCAGCAGGCCGTTCAACGCCATCAACTTCTGCGCATGGCCATACCCGAAGGGGAGACCGCCTTCATGGCCATCTGCAGGGAAGCGCCTCTTCCCTGCCACATCGAGGATTGGCGCTCGGAACCCGATGCGGAAGCAAAACTCCAGGACTTTATTGATAAGGATCGTGAGCTGGGCTTCGACCTGTCCCGTGCGCCGCTTCTGCGCATCGGCATTTTCCGGATAAAAGACAACGCCTGGGAAATCCTCATCAACAACCACCACATCACCCTGGACGGCTGGTCCCTCTCGGTGGTTCTTGCCGATGTGCTGAAACTCTACGCCGGAGAAGCCCTTCCCCAAGCGGTCCCCTTCAGCAGTTACACGGACTGGTTCGAAACGCGTTCCGGGGATGCCGCTCTCGGCTGGTGGCAAAAATCACTGGACGGTTTTGACCGCCCCAACCGCATCGATCTAGCCGTCACGGAAAAAGGTGAAGGCTTCGGTGATCGAACTCTGCTCCTCAATCCCGACGTCTCCCGCCGCCTTGAGCAATCGGCACGGGAGCAGCGCAGCACGCCGAGCGCTCTGCTTCAAGCCGTTTGGGGCATCCTCGTCAGCCGCGTGAGCGGCGATGATGACATCGTTTTCGGTAATGTCGTCTCGGGCCGCCCGGCGGAACTGGCCGGCATCGAAGACATGGTGGGTATGTTCATCAACACCGTCCCGGTGCGCATGAAGGCCGGAAACCGCCCCTGGCGCAACATCTTAAAAGAGTTGACCGATCTTCAGGGGGAGAGGGAGGAATACGAATTCGCCGCCCTCCACCAGATCCAGGCCCAGGCGCCCATTCCCAAGGGCGGGGCCCTCTTCGAAACCCTGTTCGTCTACGAAAACTATCCGGTGGATGAAAGGCTGCGCGAGGAAAGCAACAGGGAATTCGCCATCCGCAATGTGCGCGGCAGCGAAGCGCCTCACTATCCCCTCTCCCTGGCCGTCCTGCCCGGCGACCAATACACCCTGCAGTTGACCTTCGACCGCAGCCGTTATGATGCAAAGGCCGCAGAAATTCTTTTTCAGGGCTTCCAGACCCTGCTCCGCTTCGCCCTGGAAAATACCGGCAAACCGGCTTGCGATCTCCCGCTGTTGGAGGAGACGCAACGCGACACCGTTCTCCAGCGCTTCAACGCCACCGGCACCGAATTCCCCCGGGATAAAACCCTGCACCAGCTTTTCGAGGAACAGGCCCAAAAGCATCCGGAAAACATCGCTCTTCATTTCGAGGGTGAAATACTGACCTACGGCGAGCTCAATGCCCGCGCCAACCGCCTTGCCCATGCCCTGTTGGAACAGGGCGTCGGCCCCGAAGACCGGGTCGGCATCTGCCTGGAGCGCGGCATCGATCTGGTGGCCGCCGTCCTCGGCATCCTCAAGGCGGGCGCCGCCTATGTCCCCCTCGATCCCCACTATCCGGCGGAGCGCCTTGCCTGGATGGCCCGCGACGCAGACCTCAAGCAGATTGTTACGGAAAGCAACTTAAATGATTGTTTTTCAGGTAATTTTATTGCTCTTGACCAGACCGACCTGAGCGCCTTCCCTGCCCGGGATCCGCAGGTGGCGGTGTCCCCCCACCACCTCGCCTACGTCATCTACACCTCCGGCTCCACGGGCCAACCCAAAGGGGTGGAGGTGGAGCACCTCGCCCTGGTCAACAAGATCACCACCCTGCCGGAACTCCTGGGCGACACCTTCGAAACCCCGGCCCTGGTCACGAACAGTGTCAACTTCGACCCCTTTGTCGAACAGCTCATGCTCGGCCTCGCTTACGGCCAGCCCGTCATCCTGGTGGACGAAGAGCTCTCCGATCCGCCCCGCTTCTGGGAAACCATCCGCAAACATGGGATACGCCGCGCCGACCTGGTTCCCTCAATCGCCGTGCGCCTCTTTGAACACTATCCCGCAGATGGGACGCCCCTGACCCAGGTACTCCTCGGCGGCGAGGCCGTACCCACGTCACTGGTGCGGCTGATCCGCGACAAGGCCCCGCACATCCGTATCGGCAACTTCTACGGTCCCACCGAGGCGGTCATCGACTGCATCGCCGGTTTCATCGATGCCGGGCAAACCGACAGCGTTCCCATCGGCAAACCGATGCCCAACTACCGGGCCTACATCCTCGATGCCTACGGCCAGCCCCTGCCGGTCGGGGTGCCGGGCGAGCTGTGCATCGGCGGCGAGGGCCTGGCGCGGGGTTATCTCAACCGCCCCGAGCTGACGGCAAAAGCCTTCATCCCCAACCCCTTTGCCGAGGGCCGCATGTACAAGACCGGCGATCTGGCGCGCTGGCTTGCGGACGGCAGCATCGAGTATCTGGGAAGGATCGACCAGCAGGTCAAGATTCGCGGTTTCCGCATCGAACCGGGCGAGATCGAAAGCGTCCTCAAAGGGCATCCGAGCGTGGAGGAGGCCGTCGTCCATCCCTTCGGCGATGCGGGCCGGCAGCGTCTCTGCGCCTACCTGGTCGGCAATGTCGACGCCGGGGAGCTGCGCCAGTACCTGTCGGAAAGGCTGCCCGACTACATGGTGCCGGCGGCCTTCATGGCCATCGAGGCGGTTCCCCTGACACCGAGCGGCAAGGTCGACCGCAAAGCCCTTCCGCATCCGGAGATCACGACGGCTGCCGCCTACACGGCACCGCGAAGCGAGACGGAAAAAACGCTCTGCGCCATCTTCTCCGAGGTGCTGGGCCTGGAGCAGATCGGCATCCACGACAACTTCTTCGAGATTGGCGGCGACAGCATCCTGGCTCTGCAGGCCATATCGAAAATCCGCAGCCAGGGCTTTGACTTGGCGGTCCGGGATATCTTCAAATCTCCGCGCATCGAGCAATTGGCCCTGCGGGCAACCCCACTGCAATCCCTGTGGGGCAGCGAACCCGAAAGGGAGGCGCCGCTGACGCCCATCCAGAAGTGGTTCTACGAACAAATTGGCGAGCGCAACCACTACAACCAGTCCATGCTGGTGCGGGTTCCGGCCGGCCTTGAATTACAACGGCTGGAGCAGGCGGTACGCACTGTCCTGGAGCACCACGATGCCCTGCGCCTGGCCTTCCGCGACGGCAGGCAAATTCTTCAGGGGATGGAGACCCTTGCCGGCAGGAGGCTGGTCAAATTCGTTGACTGCTCAGGACTGCCGGACAAGGAAAAACTGGAAAATTTATACAACTTCGGCGATGCGGCCCAGCGCTGTCTCGATATCGCAGAGGGGGACCTGTTCCGCTGCCTGTGGTTCGACTGTGGGGATGGTTCTCCCGGACGCCTGCTGCTTATCGCCCATCACCTGGCGGTGGACGGCGTTTCCTGGCGCATTCTCATCCCCGACCTGCAGGCCGCCTACGAGGGGAAACCCCTGCCGGAAAAAACCACAGCCTGGACTTCCTGGGCCGCCGCACTCAAGGCTCTCGCTGCCGGCCGGCGGAATGAGCTCCCCATGTGGCAGGAAATAGTCGAAAAACCCGGCGTCCTGATCAAACCTGGAGCTCCGGAAACCGTTATTCACGACCAGTCCATGACCATCAGGCTGACAGCTGAGGAGACCCGCACCCTGATCGGCAATGCTCCTGCCGCCTATCACGCCAACCCCGAGGACCTGCTGCTGGCCGGTTTGTGTCTCGGGCTTGAAGAGTGGGGGGGGCACTCACTTGCCGACGGCATTCTGGTAAACCTTGAGAGCCACGGCCGTGAGGAACTGATCAACAATGCCGACCTGTCCCGCACCGTCGGCTGGTTCACCAGCCAGTATCCGGTGCGGCTGAAAACACACAACAACCTGCGCGACACCCTCATCGGCATCAAGGAAACCCTGCGCAGCATTCCCGATCACGGAATCGGGTACGGCCTGCTGCGTTACGGCGGCCACCAGGCGATTGGCGTCGAACCGCAGGTTTCCTTCAATTACCTCGGCCGTTTCACCACCCTGGAGAACAACGGCAACTGGACCCTGGCCGGCGAGGAGCACGGATCGCCCATCAGCAAGACCTGGAAGCACAAGGCCCTGCTCGACATCAACTCCATTGTTGCCGGGAACCGGCTTGAATTCAACCTGACCTGGCCGTCGGAGATCTTTACCGAAAGTGACATGGAGGAACTGAAGTTACATCTGGCGAAGAGCATCCGCCGGGTTCTCTCCCATTGCAGAGAAAGTAAAGCCACCCATACCACCTCCGATTTTCCGCTGGTCAAACCTCCCCAGGGGACCATCGACCGCCTGTTCGGAAATTACCCCGACCTGGAGGACATCCTCCCCCTCACCCCGCTGCAGCAGGGGATATTATTCCACTCCCTGGAGAGCGAAGGCTCCTACCAGGTACAGCTCCACTTCCGGGTAGAGGGGGATTTCGATCCGGAACGCTTCAGGAACGCCATGCACATCGCCATGGAACGCCACGAAATCCTGCGCATGGCCATCCCCGAAGGGGAAACCGCCTTTATGGTGGTCACCGGGAAGACCAGCCTTCCCTACCTGTTCGAGGACTGGCGTCATGAAAAAGACCGGGATGCCAAGCTTCAGAGCTTCCTGGCGGCCGACCGTGACAAAGTCTTCAAACTGAGCCGAGCTCCGCTCCTGCGCCTGGCCATCCTCCAGGTGACCAACAACACCTGGGAAATCGTCCTCAACAGCCACCACCTCATCCTCGACGGCTGGTCCCTGTCGCTGGTCATGGCCGACATCCTGAAGCTCTATGGCGGCGAAACCCTCCCTCGCCCCCTCCCTTATGCCGACTACGCTGAGTGGCTCAAGAGCCAAGCCACGGATGCCAGCCTGGATTGGTGGCAGAGCACCCTGGCAGGATTCGAGAAGCCTAACCGCATAGACCTGCCGGTTGAAAAACGGGAAGAAGGCTTCGGTGAAAAAACGCTTCAGCTTGCCCCGGAAACAACCCGCAAACTCGACCGCGCAACCCGGGAGTTGGCTACTACCCGCAGCACCCTGCTGCAGGCCATCTGGGCAACACTCATCAGCCGTCTCAGCGGGGACGGGGATGTGGTTTTCGGGAATGTCGTCTCCGGCCGCCCCGCACAGCTGCCCGGAATCGAAAGCATGGTGGGAATGTTCATCAACACCGTGCCCGTGCGGGTCGAAACAGCAGGAAAAAATTTCCGCGACATCGTTTCAGACCTGACCACCCTGCAGGCGGAGCGGGAAGAGCACGAATACGCCCCCCTCCACCAGGTTCAGGGGAGGACCTCCATCTCCAAAGGGAGTCCGCTGTTCGAGACCCTGTTCGTCTACGAAAACTATCCCATTGACGACCGTCTCAAGAAAAATGGACCAAACAGTTTTAAAATTACCCACAGCGAGGGAATCGAGGCGGCCCATTACCCCCTGACCCTGGCGGTGCTGCCGGACACCGAACTGACCCTCAAGCTCAGTTATGATCAGCAACGCTACGACCGCCAATGTGCCGACAGCCTTGTCCATTGGTTTGCAAACCTGGCCTCGTCCCTTCTCGACCGGAGGGAAGCCGGCGTTGCCGAAGCTCCCCTTCTGGCTCCCTCGGAATACGACCTCGTCACCAAAGGTTTCAACGCCACGGATGCTTCCTTCCCTGCAGACCGGGTGCTGCATACCCTTTTCGAAGAGCAGGTCAAGCGCCAGCCCGATAGCGTGGCCGTCAAGGGCGTTGATGGGGAACTGACCTACGGGGAGCTCAATGCCCGCGCCAACCGCATCGCCCATGCCCTCATCGATAAGGGGGTGAAACCCGACACCCTGGTCGGCCTCTGCCTCGAACGCGGCGTCGATCTCATAGCCGCCATCTTCGGCATCCACAAGGCCGGCGGCGGCTATGTCCCCCTCGATCCCCACTACCCGGCGGACCGCCTCAGCTACATGATCGAGGATGCCGACCTCAGGTATCTGGTCACCAGTTCAGCGAATGCGCTTGAATTTAAAGGGGAAAGCCTTCTTCTCGACAAGCCCGAGACCTGGCAGAACTGTCCCGCTTCCAACCCGGCAAACCGAACGTCGCCCACGGACACCGCCTACGTCATCTACACCTCCGGCTCCACCGGCAAGCCCAAGGGGGTGGTGGTCGAACACCGCAACGTCGTCCAGCTCCTCTTCCAGGACCGCCTGCAGTTTACCTTTGGAGCGGAGGATGTCTGGACCATGTTCCACTCCTACGCCTTCGACTTTTCGGTCTGGGAGATCTTCGGCGCCCTGCTCTACGGCGGCCGCCTCATGGTCGTCGATCCGGCCACCGCCAAGGACCCGGAAGCCTTCCTGGAACTGCTGGAGAAGGAACAGGTCACGGTCCTCAACCAGGTGCCGTCCTACTTCACCCAGCTCCATGCGGCCGCTGTCCGCGGCCCTGCAAAAGAGCTGGCCGTGCGCTACCTCATCTTCGGCGGCGAGGCCTTCTATCCCCATATCGTCAAGGACTGGAAACAGCGCTATCCGGAAACCCGGATCGTCAACATGTACGGCATCACCGAAACCACCGTGCATGTCACCTACAAGGAGATCGGGGAACAGGAGATCGCACAGGGGATCTCCAATATCGGCAGCCAGCTGGCGCCCCTCTCCGTCTATATCCTCGATCCCCATGGCCGGCCCCAGCCCCTGGGCATTCCGGGGGAAATTCATGTCGGCGGTGCCGG
>ENA-OSEO01003439-OSEO01003439.1-sediment-metagenome-genome-assembly--contig:-NODE-3439-length-18778-cov-3.317042_pt1 | contig 18778 bp, 16 predicted proteins | sample MGYA00237883_ERZ534232 | MGnify/ENA metagenome assembly ERZ534232
CGCGTGCACGATCCTTTTCGGGATGCTGCTCGATTCGGTCTACCTCCTGCTCGAAGTCAGCCCCGGCGCCGTTGTGGGACAGGCCGGGGAAATTCTCCCTTACGGGGTTAAGGTTGCCGGGGCCGTTTTTGTTTTGCTGCTTTCGGTACCCCCCCTGGCACGAAAGATCAGGAGAAGGTTTCGGTCCGAAAAAGACGGCCTGACCCCGGTCGTGCAGATTCAGGAAAAACCGCCGGCATCACCCCGTGGAAACCCCTGCGGTGAAGGATCCTCATGAGGGGCTCCATCCGGACCGGTCGGGTCTTGATTTCGTGTTAACCTGATTCCGTGTTAACTCTTGACAAATCGATATGCCTGGCCTAAAACAAAGCTGTTTCACCTTAACACGCTGAAATTCAATCAAAATTTACATATATTGCCGGTTGTCAAAAACGCATGTTTGCATAAAGGAGTTTTAAAATGGGATTGAAAGAAGACTTGGAGGCCAAAGAACAGGAGTGTCAGACCACCACGGATTTTGTCGAACTGGCCAAGGCGGTCAACACCGGGCTTTCAGACAAGGCGTGGGTCGATCGGCTGTTTGAGGATGCGGTGTATTGGGCAGCCGCGGCAGACGATTTTGTGGCATTGGCCAAAGGCGCAGCGGAGATCTTTGCAGACAAAGAAAAAGCCAAGGCTTACATGGAGCAGGGCAAGGGGTACTGCACCACTGTTCAGGACCTTGTGAACCTGGCCAAGTCCGCATCCGAAATGGGGGATGCCGCCGGCGCCAAGGAGATCATCGTCGCGGCCCAGGGAAAGTGTGCAAAGATCAAGGATTTTCTGGACCTGAGCAAAACCGTGCACCAGGTGCTGGGCGATGCGGATCTTGCCAAGGAGACCGCGGACAAGGCGCTTGCCAAATGTACCAAGGCCGCTGACTTCAATGAATACGCCAAGAGCGTCATGGAGGTGTTCAACGATCCCCAATGGGCCAAACAGATCTACCAGAAGGCGCTTTCTTCAAGCAAGACCGCCGATGACTTCGGCGGGCTGGCAAAAGGCGTGATGGGGGTTTTGTCCGATACGGCGATGGCACAATCCATCTTCAAAAAAGCCGAGGAGACCCTTCAGTCCGGTGTCGAGCTGGTGAAATTGGCCGAGGCCGCCATCGCGGACCTCAAGGACAAGGACTATGCCCGAGAGATCTACCGGAACGCCCAGGCCAAGATGAAAAGCGGCGATGAGATGGTGAAGCTCGCCGGATCGGTGATGACCAAACTGGAAGACAAGGAATTGGCTGCGGCCATTTACAAAACGGCCGAAGAGAGCCTTACCGCCCACGACGACCTTGTCAAACTGGCCAAGGCCGTTTTAAAGGACACCGGGGATGCCGCCTTTGCCGGGGATATCTACAAAAAAGCAGCCGGTGCGGGTCCCAAATCAACCCAACTGGTAACGGTTGCCGTCGCGCTGGCCGAAGAAGTGAAGGACAAGCCTGCAGCCATCGATGTGCTCAGACAGGCGGAACAGGCCGTGGAAACGGTCGATGAATTCCGAAAGGTTGCCGATGCCGTCATCAAATACGGTGAAGATGCGCAATGGATCGAGGGCATCAAGGTGCAGTTGGAAAAGCGGCAGGCCTTCAAAGAACTCTATGCCGAGTTTGTCAAGCAGGAAAAAGAGTGCGGGACCAGCGCAGCCCTGGCCAAGCTGGCGCATAACGTATTTGTCAAAACCGAAGACGCCCCGTATGCGCGCAGCCTCTACCGGAAAGCAGAAGGCCTGTGCGGCAAATTCGAGGAGTTCACCGACCTTGCGGAAAAGATTTACCGCGATTTGAAGGATGCCGACTGGGTTCGGAAAATCTATGAAGGCATGGAAGGGCGGTGCAATGATTCCCACAAGTACAATGCCTTGATGGACGGGATTCTGGGCACGATTAAAGATGAGGCATGGGTTCGGAAAATTCTGTCCCGGTTGGAAGCGGGCTGCGATCGGGAAACCGATTATATCAGAACGGCGCGCATGGTGTCGGCCAAACTGGCGGATGCGGGCTGGGTGCGGAACCTGTTGAAAAAGGCGGAGGAAAAGTGCAGGGATCTGGCCGGCTGCATCATCCTGGCCGGAGCGGTCATGGATCTGCTCAAAGACCGGGAATGGGCAGAGTCTATTTTTTCAAAGGCCGAGGGGTTTTGCACCACCCGGGCGGATTACGAGCGATTGACCGGGGCGATTGCACGGCAGGTGCCGGGTGCGGCCGTTCTCAAACAGACCCTCGGGGCTGCGGAAAGAAAAATGGTACAGGCCCGGGATCTGATCCGTATTGCCGAAAGCATCTTGAAGCATGCTTCGGACCCTGCCTGGGCCCGATCGGTTTATGCCAAGGCCGAACAGGCGGCCGGCCCCGATGTGCGCTACGATCTGGCCGTAAGCCTTGCCGGTAAGCTGAAGGATTCCGCGTGGGCCTCCCGGGTGAGGCGCAGCGGATAGCGCATCATCGATTTACGCGGTGGCACCCCCCTTGCCCCAACCCTTTTCCCCACTTTGAAAAAGAGGACAGGGCGGGGGGAGTCCCGGAGGCCGGCAGCCCCGTGGTGCCCGGATCCATTGATTTGAGCGCGTCATAGACACCCCCCCGCTCATTTCCGACATGATCCTATGAAATGGTTGAACCTTTTGCTCTTGGATGTCCCGTCATTTCGCTGGGTGGTATTCAACGGGAAGGAGGCCATGATGAATCGGAAAAAAATGGCGATTTCTGATTTGATGCAAAAGAAAGCGCAGGGGCAAAAAATTACGATGATGACCGCCTATGATTACCCCACCGCCCGGCTGGTGGATCGGGCCGGCATGGATACCATCCTGGTGGGGGACTCCCTGGGAATGGTCGTGCTCGGCTATGATTCCACCGTGTCGGTGACCATGGAGGAGATGATCCATCACTGCAAAGCGGTCTGTCGGGGGACCGATTATGCGTTGATCATCGGAGACATGCCGTTTATGTCTTACCAGGTCAGCATGGAGCAGGCATTGGCAAACGCCGGCCGCCTCATCCAAGAGGCCGGGTGCGACAGCGTGAAGCTGGAAGGCGGCAGTGAAGTGGCGCCGGTGGTCCGCGCCATCACCCGAGCCGGCATTCCGGTCTGCGGCCACATCGGGCTGACCCCCCAAACCGCAACGATGCTGGGCGGGTTTAAGGTTCAAGGCCGGGATGTCGAAAGCGCCAAGAGGCTCATCACATCGGCCAAAGACCTGGAGGAGGCCGGTGCCTTTATGATCGTCATCGAATGCGTCCCGGATATTTTGGCGGCTCAAATTACCGGGGAGCTCGACATCCCGACCATCGGTATCGGTGCAGGCAAGGCGTGTGACGGCCAGGTGCTGGTGTATCACGATCTGGTGGGCCTCTTCGAGCGGTTTACTCCCAAATTCGTGAAACAGTATCTGCGTTTGGCCCCCATGATTCAGGATGCCCTAGTCCAGTACAAGGCGGAGGTCGAAAACGGATCCTTCCCCGGGCCCGAGCACGTGTTCAGCATGAACAAGCCAGATGCGGCAAAATTGACATCCGGATGAGGGCAGGGGTCTGCGCATGCATCATTTTCTCATCGTCGGACCCGGTGCCATGGGTTGCCTTTTTGCCGCACGATTCAAGAAAGCCCGATACGACGTCACCTTGATGGATTATGACATCAGGCGGGCGGCCGTGATCAACCGGCAAGGGATCAGCGTCCAAGGGATTGACGGCCGGTACGCTGAGAAGGTGCTCACGGTCACGGAAGCCCCCCCCCATCCGCCGGATGTGGTGTTCATTTGCGTAAAGGCCTATCATACCCGGGAGGCCGGGTTGAGGGTTAAACCGTGGGTTCACCCGGAAACCGTTCTGGTTACCCTTCAAAACGGTATCGGAAACATGGAGATGCTCGAGGATTTGTTCGGCGGCCGGTGCATCCTGGGGGGAATCACCGCAGAAGGGGCCACCCGGCTCGGGCCCGGAAAAATCCGGCATGCCGGGCGGGGGGAGACCCTCATCGGGTCAAAGGAAAATTCCGGGGATGCGGCGGAAAAGATCGTTGCAGCGCTCAACGGCGCCGGTTTCAAGGCAAGGACGGTGGCCGATGTGGATTCGGTGGTGTGGGGAAAACTCATTATCAACGTCGGCATCAACGCACTGAGCGCCATTGTCGGGGTAAAAAACGGGCGGTTGATCGAGCTTCTCTCCACCCAACAGATCATGGAACCGGCGGTTCGAGAGGCGGTTTGCGTGGCCGCGGCCAAAAAGGTTCGCCTTCCGTATGCGGACCCCCTTGCGCAGGTCGCTTCGGTGTGCCGGGCCACCTCCGGAAACCTCTCCTCCATGCTGCAGGATGTGTTGAACGAAAAAATAACCGAAGTGGATTTCATCAACGGAGCCGTTGTGAGGGAAGGGGCCAGGCACGGTATTCCGACCCCGGTGAATTTCACCTTGACCGCCCTGGTTCATGCGATCCAGGAGTCCTACGGGTTGTCCCATCTTTAAATAACCGATCAGGGCATCGACATCTTCTTTCGACAGGTCCTTGAATGCCGGCATATTCTTATACGGGATTAAAAGCTGCCTGCGGAAGGATTCCTCTGCGGCCGGCCAGAATGAGTTTCATGATGAAGGGGAAAACCAAAACGCCCCGGTAAAAATGCTGCCAGTCCATCCACCCCAGAAGCGCGGTGGGCACCAGGCAGACCAGTGACAACACCATGCAGTGATAGGCCGAGTGCAGGAGCGAAGGGCGCCCGAACAAACCGGCGAGCAGGCCGAATACAAAGGCGCCGGGCACAAGCCCGATCGCAGATGGGCAAAGGCCGGATGAAACGGAAATACAGCTTAGCATAAAGTCCCGCCCATTTTGCCAATTACCAAATTACCCTTTGATCTTCCATCCGCTGTTTTGGGCCGAACCAGCGACCGCTGTTGAGTCCGAGCCCGTGGTTGATGGTATTTTTTGAAGCGTATCGGAGTACCGCAGAATTGTCCGGATCCGGCGGAATTACGCACCCACCCATGGCGGGTAAATCCCATTTGTGGATTCCCTTTTTACCCCAATTTCGGTACCATTTTTTGCTTGACAGGCCGGGCTTATGCTACTAATTTGTAATACAATTATGTATGAAAAGGATAAACAGCACACTTAATTATTGATGCTCCCGTTTTTACCAAAAAACGCGATAGGGGTTAAACCCCATCACCCTCTCGAAGGCGATGTTTACCATGCAGCTCAAAGATAAACTCACGCCGGATCGCATCATCGGATCGATTTTTATTGTCTTGGGAATCGCCTCCTTTATCGAAGGTGTCAGGCTCCGTCCCATGCGAATGCTGGGCGGCTCCGTTGGTGACGATACTTTGCCCATGCTGCTCGGAATCGTCATGTTTTTGCTCGGATCCATAAAGGTTATTACCCCCGATCATACCTCGGCGAAGATCGATCTTCCCAAAGGCCGGATCAGGCGCTTCATGATTTATACGATGGTGATGCTGTTTTTGTATGTTTTGGGGATCGAATATTTTGGATACTTTATATCGACTTTTTTGTGCGCCGTGGTTTTGTTCAAGGTATTCGGCGAATATCGTTGGATTATTTGCTTTATCGCGGCGTTGTTGCTTACATTTTCCATGTATCTGATCTTTGCATATCTTCTGAAAATGCCTTTTCCTATCGGCATGTTTGGCTTCTGAAGGGGACGGAAAGGAACAGAAAGTGTGGAAACGATAGGACATCTCATAGGGGGATTTTCTTCAGCCTTAAGTTTCACAAACCTTTCTATGGCCTTTGTCGGCGTTTTCCTCGGTACGGCGGTAGGGGTTCTTCCGGGCCTCGGGCCGACATCGGCGATTGCTCTGCTGATTCCATTGACATCGGTGCTGGAGCCGGTCCCGGCGATCATCATGATGGCCGGCATTTTTTACGGAGCGATGTACGGTGGATCCACAACCGCTATTTTGCTCAATATTCCCGGTGAGGTGGCCTCGGTACCGACCTGTTTGGATGGCTACCCCATGGCACAGCAGGGGAAGGGCGGCAAGGCATTAGGGATATCGGCGATCGGTTCATTTATCGCGGGGTCGCTCGGAATCGTCGGTTTGACGTTTTTTGCGCCGTTTCTGGCGGATCAGGCCTTGCGATTCGGCCCTCCCGAGTATTTTGGGTTGATGATGCTTGCCTTGACGGTCATGGTGGGACTTTCAGGCGCATCGCTCTTGAAGGCATTAATGATGGGGTGTCTGGGTTATCTGCTTTCACTGGTGGGCATAGGGCACCTTTCGGGTCACCCCAGATTCAACTACGACACCATTACCTTGTATGGGGGGTTTGATATCATCTCCATAGTAATTGGTGTTTTTGCGATATCCGAAGTGCTGACCGGTCTGGAAGAAGAACGAAAGGCGGTGGCCGTTGAGAAGATCGGAAACGTTTATCCGAGTTGGAAGGATCTCAAACAAAGCATCGGTGCCATACTGAGAGGAACCGGCCTTGGGTTCTTTTTGGGCCTATTGCCGGGTTGTGCGCCTGCCGTGACCACTTTTCTTGCCTACGACGCGGAAGTTAAGATTTCGCGGAATCCCGAAAAATTCGGAAAGGGAGCGATTGAGGGGGTGGCCTCACCCGAATCAGCGAACAACGCCACCAGCCAGGCGGGATTTGTCCCTCTGTTTGCACTCGGCATTCCGGCATCGCCACCCATGGCGATTCTTCTGGGGGGACTGATGATCTATGGGTTACAGCCGGGACCGATGCTCTTTGAGGAGCACCCGCAGTTTGTCTGGACGATCATTGCCAGCATGTATATCGGCAATATGATGTTGATCATTTTGAATCTGCCGCTTGTGGGCATGTGGGCCCGGCTGACCCGCGTTCCATACGGAATCATGGGGCCTGTCATCTTGATCGTATCTATCGTGGGGTCCTACTCGGTTCGCAACAGCTTATTTGATGTGCTCATGTGTCTGATTTTCGGCATCATGGGATACTTCATGCGGAAATATCAATGGCCGGCGGTCCCCTTTGTACTCTGCTACATCCTTGGACCGATGCTCGAGAGGGCATTGATCGAGTCCCTTGCGATTTCGGGCGGAAGCTTGCTCATTTTCTTCCAGCGTCCGATTTCATTGGGCCTGATTATCGCGGCTTCCGTTCTTCTTTTGATTTCCATTCGCCTGCTTGCCAGGACAGGACGACAAATAGTAAAGGAAGGGGGTGATAAGGGATTGGAGGTTGGGTTTGACTAATGTGGTCATCGTATCCATCGATACCGGGTTTCTGACGGGAGGGAGGTAACATGAAATCTCATAGCCTATTGCGTTTCAGCGTTTTAGTTGTGGTTATCGGCCTGTTGACGTCGGGGGCGACTTTCGGAGATGAGTATCCCAGTCGTTCCATCGAAATGATCTGTGCTGCCGGAGCCGGCGGGGGTGCGGATGCCGTAACCAGAGTGGTGGCAAGTTTTGCCACCCAAAAGCTCGGTCAGTCGGTGCTGGTGGTCAACAAGCCGGGTGGCGGAACGGTTGTCGGCGCTTCCTACGCGCTGAAAACCGCAAAACCCGATGGGTATACCATTTTCCAGGAAAGTCATTCTGCCTGCACCATGCTGGCTGCCGGGATGAAAAAGCCCCCGCTGACCCTGGAGGATCGTATTTACGTTTCGCGAATGGTTACCAACTCGGCCGCATATGCCGTGCAAGCCGATGCCCCCTGGAAAGATTTTTTGGAATTCAGCGACTGGGTGAAAAAAAATCCAGATCAACTCACCTGGGGAACCATCGGTCCCTCGGGTTTTTCCGCTTACGGCGTGCAGGCCTGGCTGGCGGCCATCGGGGCGGATCAAACCAAAACCCGGATGGTCCCAACCCATGGTGCAGCAGATTCTCTTACAAAGCTTGCCGGAAAACATATTGTTCTTGCCTGCCATACGATTGGAGAGGTTTATAACCTTCACAAAGCAGGGAAAATCAAAGTGCTCGCCTACGTTGCCGATGAGCGCAGCAAATATCTGCCCGATGTCCCATGCACAAAAGAGCTGGGGATGAATGTCAATCTGGCATGGTGGGCGGGTTTCAGTTTCCGGCCGGGCACACCGGAGCCGATTGTGAAGAAATGGGAACAATTATGCAAAGAGATTAGCGAGGATCCGGCATTCAAGGAAAAAATCGCAACATACTATGCCAATGTTTCCTATTTGAATGCCCAGCAGTTCAAAGAGTATTGCTACAATGAGGCAAAGGAATTGACCAAAATCGCTGAAAAGGTGGGCATTCGAAAATAGATTTTCATGGTGAGGAACGATAGAACTTTCCTCCTGCCCGGCGGATGACAGTCGGGCAGGAGGGTTTTCTATCCATCTTCAATTCGTCGGTGCATTTTTAATCATACAATTGTTAATCTGCCTCGGGAGTGTAACCAAGATGAAAATAACCGATATTAAAGCGATACCTCTTCGCATTCCGCAAAAGCTCAAGTATGAATTATCCAGCGGCATCCTTGCGGCCAGCTCCGACTGCGTGTTGGTGAAAGTTTTTACCGATGAAGGCATCACCGGATATGGGGAAGCCTGGCGGTTTACACCGGCAGCCATCAGCACCTTTATCGAAGAAGCCTTAAAACCCATTATCGTGGGCCAAAATCCCATGCATGTGGAAAGGCTCTGGGAATTGATGTATCGGACAACCTTTCGTTATGGAAGAAAGGGGACCACGCTGCATTGCATCAGCGGTGTCGAAACGGCCCTGTGGGATATCATCGGTAAGTACAGGCAGTTACCTGTATTTGAGATGATCGGGGGCGCCTGCAGGGACAAACTGAGAGCATACGCAAGCCTTCCCCGATATAAAAATCCCCAGGACGCCGCTTCCGACGCCGTTCGATGCGTGGCGGAAGGGTATACGGCGGTAAAGCTTCATCAGACCGACATCGAATCGCTGAAACTGACCCGAAAGGAAGTCGGAGACGAGATCGTGATCATGGTGGATGTCAATGGCCACTGGTCACCGAGGGAGGCCGTAGAAAAAATTAAAGAAATGGCCGAATACAATGTCCTGTGGGTGGAGGAGCCGGTTTCCCCCATGGATGACTACGATGGTCTCGCCTATGTGAGAGAGAATTCACCCGTGCGTCTGGCCGCCGGGGAAAATGAATACACCCATTATGGGTTCAGACAGATGATTTCCCGGGGAGCTGTCGATATCCTGCAGCCGGACGTTATCAAGGCGGGAGGGATCGGGGTTTGCCGCAAGATTCTGGCTTTGGCCGAGGCCTGGAACACGGAGCTCATCCCCCATTCCTTCTATTTTGGTCCCGGCGTTGCGGCAACCCTGCACTTTGCCATCAGCAGTATGTTCAGCGATTATGTGGAGATCAACGCGGTGCCCCTCGAGGCATTTCCCATAGAGCCCGCGTTGCGTCCGGAGAAAGGGTTTATTAAGGTGCCGAACAGTCCCGGGCTGGGTATAGAAATAGATGAAACCGTCGTCAAAAAATACCCGTACGCATAGGTAAAGGCACCTGTTGTATCATCTGAAGGAGGAGAATCATGACCAAAAAAAATCAGAAACAGTTTTTAGGATTTCGCAGGGCAGACGGATCCTTTGGGGTTCGGAATCATGTAGCGGTGATATCGGTGATGGACAATGCCAATCCGGTGGCCCGGCACATTTGCGATCGGGTGCAGCAGGCGGTTCCGGTTTGTGCGACCTTTGGCCGTGGGCCCCTGGGGCCGGACATTGAAGTGCATCGGCGGACGATGATCGGTCTGGGGACCAATCCCAACGTGTATGCGGCGATTGTTTGCTGTCTGGAGCCCAAGACGGCCAATGCGATAGCGGAAGGGATCGCCAAGAGCGGAAAGCCGGTGGAAACCTGCGTGATCCAGCGGGACGGGGGCACCATCGGTGCGACGGAAAAAGGGATTCGCCTGGCCAGCCGGTTTGCAGTAGAGGCCAGTATGATGCAACGGAGCCCGTGCGATCTGGGAGAGTTGATCCTGGGGCTGGAGTGCGGGGGGTCGGATGCCACATCCGGGATTGCCGGCAATACGGTCACCGGCATTGTATCGGATCGTGTGGTAGAAGCGGGGGGGACGACGATTCTTTCCGAGCCGGCCGAAATTTTGGGAGCCGAACACATTCTGTCGCGCCGGGCGGTAAACGACGAGGTGGCCCAGCGGCTGGTCAAAATAGTCAAGTGGGTGGAGGAGTATGCCCGGTCTCTGGGTCAGGATCTGATCGGCAGCAATCCGGCGCCTGATAATATTGCGGGAGGGTTGACCACCATTGAAGAGAAGTCTTTGGGGGCATTAAAGAAGGCCGGATCGTCCCCGCTTCAGGAAGTGATCGATTATTCGGCCCGGCCGACCAAGAAGGGGTTTGTTTTCATGGACGGTCCGGCGCCGGCCGTTGAGAATATGACAGGACTTGCGGCATCCGGGGTGCATATGATCATGTTCTACACCGGGCAGGGCAACCATTCCGGGAATCCGATTGTTCCGGTGATCAAGTCGTGCGGCAATCCGAACACCCTAAAGATCATGCCCGAGAATTTCGATCTTGATCTTTCCGCGGTGATTTTGGGGGAGATGGACCTGCCGGGGGCGGGGGACATCGCCATGGAGCGTTTGCTGCAGGTGGCTTCGGGTCGTTTGACGGCATCTGAAGTGCTCAGGCAGGGGGAGATTGCCGTGAGTCGATACGCGCTGTGCACATAGATTTTCAGAAAGCCGAGCAGGAGAGGAGATAGACAGATGAAAGCGTTATTAATGGATCAGAAGGATAATGTTGCGGTGGTTCTGCAGAAACTTGAAACCGGCAAGGCCGTTGACATCATACTGGGCCGGGATGTGGTCGACTCGGTGACGCCGACCATGGAGATTTCTTTTGGGCACAAGATTGCGACCCGGGATATCAAGGCGGCCGACCCGGTGATGAAATACGGTGAGGTCATCGGGCGGGCCACCCAATCGATTCCAAGGGGGGCGCATGTCCATGTCCACAACGTAATCAGCATACGGGGAACCGCCGCTCAAAAGTGAATTCCGCAGACGGATGCGGACATCGAGGGAAAAGGCTTGCCACCGGTAGAACTCTCTATGAAAGCACTGGAAGTAGAAATCCCCGGAGGCCATGGATTTTTGTAATTTGGGGGGGATCCAATCCACTAAAGAACTACTTGATAGTGCTTGTTGAATTCCCCACGAACAATACCCATCCGTGTTTGGCAGGATTAATAACTGTCTCGAAATCGTATTTACTGGTTCGACCCCCCCTCACCCCAACCCTCTCCCCCATTTTGGGGGAGAGGGTTGGGGTGAGGGGGGCTATCGATGGCAAGACTATTTTAAGACCCTTAATAATTATCCTTGAGAAAGGAAAGCGCTTTAGTCCATCGAAAGAAATTTAATCATTCAAACGTTTGAAATTTCTTAGGCGATAGGGAGGAAGAAGGATGGGTTTAGAGAAGTTTTCTCTATCCGGAAAATATGCGCTTGTAACAGGAGGAGGCAGGGGAATCGGAGAGGGGATAGCCCTTGGCTTTGCCGATGCGGGTGCCGCCGTGGCAGTTACGGCCAGGACAATAGCTGAGATAGAATCGACTGCGGAAAAGATTCGTAACAAAGGCGGCAAAGCGATTGCCGTACCCTGCGATGTTATGAAGAGCGAGCAGGTAAAAAAAATGACGGATATTGTGTTGGGCGAATTTGGTCGAGTTGACATCCTGGTAAATAATGCCGGCGGCGGTTGCCCTGCGGTACCTTTTTTTGAGATGGATGAAGGGTGGTGGGACCTGCATGTCGATAAAAATCTCAAATCCACCTTTTTGTGCAGCAAAATCGTAGGCATGAAGATGGCCGAGCAGGGGGGAGGAAGCATCATTAATATCAGTTCCGTGATGGGAATTGGTGCACATCCCGGAAGAGCCCCTTACTCGGCAGCAAAGGCAGGAATTATCGGTTTAACCACAACGCTGGCCGTTGAACTCGCTCCTCAAAATATCAGGGTCAATGCAATAGCCCCCGGATTTATCGAAGTGGAACGCCTGTGGAAACAGTTTCCAAATTACGAAAAGACCCTGAGAAAAACGCGGCTTGCCAAGGTCCCCCTCGGCCGGATGGGTGTTCCCGACGATGTCGCCAACCTTGCCATCTTTTTTGCCTCTGATGCCTCAGATTACATTACCGGGCAACTGATCCGACTTGACGGTGGTCTGGTTACGACGGTTTTCTTCGCATCGGATGAAAGCCGGAACGAGTGGTTATAATCTAGAAAAAGGAATCCTTCTGTTTAGCGATTAAATCCGAACCTCAACTTCCCCCGCCCGCTCTTCCTGGAGTAGCATGGATGCGCGGGCATCTCTGCCGCCCCACCCGCGGTTGACGGCGGTCATCAATTCATTAAGGGTTATGTTTACCATGGCCATGGGAACGTTAAACTCCCGAGCCAGTTGCGTTCCCAGCAGCACATCTTTGCATTGGAGGCTCAGTGCAAATCGAGGCGGATCAAAGTTTTTTTGAAAGTAAGTTTCCGGGAAAATGCTCTGAAAATGAAGTCCCTTTCCCAAGGGGCTGTCACATAGAACTTGAAGCAATACCTTGGGCTCAACACCCGCCTTGACAGCAGCCGTAAAGACTTCGGCGACCACGGTTTGCAGGCTTGCGGCTATGCAGTTGTTCATTAGTTTGCAGATGCTTCCATTCCCGATTTGTCCAGTGTAAACCGCTTTTGCTCCGAGAATGTCCAGCAGCGGGCGGCATTTTTGAAATATTTCCTCGTCTCCCCCCACCACAAACGTCAACTTCCGCTCTCGCGCCTGGGGGGGGCCGCCGGTGACAGGCGCATCCAAGACGTGGGCCCCCTTATTTTTGAACTCGGCATAGATATGCCGAATAAGCGAGGGGGAACTGGTGGACGTGTCGATAAAAATTGATCCCGGACGGATCCCTTCGATGACTCCGTGTTTTCCAAGGGCTATCTGGTCCACTTCGGGGGGACCCGGCAGGGAGGTAAAGAGGATATCGCTTTTCTGCGCCAGTGCTTTGGGGCTGTCTGACAAGGATGCTCCGTCATCCAACAAGGGCTTTGCCGCTTCTCTCCGCCTGGCATAGACGGATAGGGCATACCCGGCTTTCAGGATGTTGAGCGCCATCGCTCCTCCCATGTTTCCAATTCCAATAAAACCGATATTCATGTTTCAACTCCTTGAATTGTTAAAAAAGTTTAAAGAGAAGGCTAAAAAATGAATGAATTCTCTCCTGCCGGTATCAATACGGAATATGGGTATTCTGCGAACGTCTCTTATTTATCTACAGCATCGAATCGGCAGTTGTTACGATTCGTTTCCATCGGGTAATCTGCGACGCTACTCCACTGATCGCCGTTACCATCCCAATCAAAACGAAAAGATCGTTCTGGAGTGCAATGATATAGAAGGAGAAACATATTGTCGAAACAAGGGTAAAAGCATACTCGAAAGTGTTCAGCCTGAGCAGCAAGTGCCTGTACAAGAGCATGGCAATTGTCAGACCGCTCACCAGAAGAACAAGGATCATATAGAGCGCCCCCCAGCCGTAGGTCGGAAAATTGAGAAGCTGGGGTTCGCACAGCAGTGCAAAGGGGATCAGAAACAGCGGTACCGACAATCTGAAACCCTCCCACGCGCAATCCCAAAAATCAGCTTTGGCGATTTTGCTGCCGATAAGCGCGGATGTCGCAATCGGCGGGGTCACACAGGAAAAGATCGCAAAATACAAGGCAAAGAAATGCCCGGCAAACTTGTCCACTCCCAGCTTATACAGTGCCGGAATCATTACCACGGCAACGATGGTATATGCGGCAGCCGTTGCCATGCCCATGCCAAGCAGCAGACAGCCGAGCATGATCAAGAGGGTGGCTAGCGGCAGAATGCCGTGCGATAAGGAAACGATAAGGTTGGCCAACTTGGGTCCGAGTCCGGTGGTAACGGCGGTCTGGGACACGATTGCTATGCCTAATATGCCAATTGCGATTTCAGCACCGAGGATCGCGCCTTGTGCAAAGTGTGTAAAAAACCCCTTCAGTGTCGGACGCGTGTCTTTGATGAACAGGCTGACAAGAATAACCGCCCCAAAGGCCCACATCACGGACCATGATGCGGAGTGTGCCCGGGAAAGAAGAAAAATCATAACCCCCAGCGGGACCAGAAATACCGGAAGCCGCCGTAGGATCAACGCTTTGTTCACTTCTTCCCGACCTGGTGCAATCCCGTAATGTCGGATCATGACCAGTGTTCCAATGATGGTTATCGCATAATAGAGAAGCGCAGGCACAATCGATTTGACCATAATAACAAAGTAGGGAACACCGATAAAAGTCGACATCAGAAAGGCGGCGGTACCCAAAATCGGCGGCATGATCTGCCCCCCACCCGAGGCGACACTTTCTATCGCCGAAGCCGCATGGGGGGGGAATCCCTGGCTCTTCATGGTTGGAATGGTATATGCACCCGTAAATGCGACATTCGCCGCGGCGATCCCGGTGACGGAACCTATCAGCGAACTGCCGCCAATAGCGGTAAATGATGCACCACCCCGGAATACTGTCCCCAGCGCTTTGCCGATCTCAAGGAACATGGGCATCACTCCCGTTGCCGAGAGTATCCCGGAAAACAGCATAAAATAAAAAATGACGGTGGAGGAAACCGGCATGATGAACCCAAAAATACCCGTGCCGATGCCCATCCCCAGGCTGGTCATCACATACTGGGGGCTTAAATGCGGGAAACCGAGAACCCCCGGGATATAGGAACCCAAGAAGAAATAGGCCACGGCCACCACCGATACCACAAACAGCACAACCCCCCACTGCAGCAAAATCGCAGCAAGGCTAATGCCGATGGTGACCGCCCCGATAATAAAGTCAATGTTTTTCAAAAACAGGCCCGAATGCATTTCCAAATAGTTGGACCGCCAAATGATATAGACCATACAGGCCACACCGGCAAAAAGCAAAACAGATAGAAAGAGTCGCTTCACCCGACCGGTCTGCAGGGCAAGCTTTCCCAAGAGGACAATGGCCATCGAAAATCCCACGTGAATGATATTGTGGCGGGAAGACCCCCACAGGGGGGTAAACACAAATAAAATCTGGTAGATCGCCATTATCACCGCAAGGACGCCGGCCGACCATTTGAATGTCTTCATCCAGCTTTCTGTCTCAACTTTTGTCTGTTCGGCTGGTCTGCTGCATGAACCCATCGGCGCCTCCCTTGCCTGCCAATACAGATATCGACTGAATCGAATAGTACGTACATGTTCGCGCCCCTCTCCCCCCATCCCCCGCTCCCCATACTGGGGGGAGCGGGGTGGGGCGGTGGGGTGCCGATGCCAGGACAATTGTGCGGCCTTAATCAGAGTCGTTCTTCTGGTTGCCCGAATAACACCCTGACCATCAACCGCTATTTGATCAAACCGGCCTCTCGATAGGCTTTTAAGGCACCCGGATGGAAATCTTCAGGGGTTAGAAAGGCAACCATGTTTGCCGCGCTTTCAAATATCGATCGGGTTTGGTCGTTTCTTTTTACCAGTTCGGCATGATTGGCGATGAGAAATTTTACAAACTCATAGGCTATGTTTTCAGGAAAGGTTTCCATAGCGGCAAGCGTTCCCCCCTGCCAGGTGATGTACATTTTATCCGGCATGTTGCCGGGGAGGACACCGGGGGGGATCTCGTGCGCGTCCAGGACATCGGTCCAGCCCATCTGTTCGGCCTTTGCCCGAAGCTGTTCGCTGTATCCGACCCAGTAAAATTTTCTTTTGGATGCAACCAGTTCAACCAGAGAAGGGGTCAGGTTTTGGGTCTTAAAGTCGGGGGACAGCAGAATCCAGGCCACCGCGGCATCCGCCCTGCCGTCGATCATCGCCTGCATCGCACTATTGGGATCCAAATAATCAAGTTTTACCTTCACGTCCGGGGCAAAGTTTTTTAAAACAATCGTCGGCATCAGTCCCCAGGCCCCCTGTGCGATTCTGCCCAGAGCAACGGTTTTTCCGTCAAGGTCTTTCTCTGTTTTGATTTTTGGATTCAAGGTGACCAGGAATCCAAACATGCTGTTGTAGTTGGTCAGTATTTTAACATGTTTCATGGGATCGGGATATTGTTTATCATAGGGTTGCAGTCCCCTGCTGGCAAGCTTCGGGCTGTTTGTCCCCACGCAGAATATTCGATTCTCCCACTTTTGGCGATCGGTCAGGGCACCGTAAAAACATCCGTCGCATCCTGGACCTTCAGCCGTGCTGATGCGAAGCCAGGGGTGCAGCTCTGCCGTCAACGCCTCCAACGTCAATCCAACACTGTATACATTAGAACCCAAACCGCTGGTGACAAAGGGAACTTTGACCTCCTTTTCTGCCGCCAGCAAAGGAGTACAAACGATAAACAGGATAAAAACTCCAATCAAAGCCTTTTTCATGGAACACCTCCATCGTTTAATTGTTGTGAAAAGAGTTGAAAGCCACTCAACCGTCCATAGCCTGACCGCATCAGACCTCCAATGGGCGCATGTAGGCCTGCTCTGTTCCGGTTTTCAATTTTATATCGGTTGGATATGCCATTCCGGAACATTTTCAACATCCCGGCATTTTGAAAGGTTTTCGGCAGGTCGATCCAAAAAAATTTTAAAAAACTCTAATCGAAATGGATCGATTTTGCAAGATATTTTTTGCTTGACAGTCCAGATCTATAATACTAAATTGTATGACGATATTGAATGAAAATATGATTTAACGGACTTCGTAGAAATCCAATGCGGTTAGAACTTTCAAAGACCCAACACGTCGGCAAACTCACAAAGAAAGTAATCGAATACATCATCCAGCAAGTCGTCGATGATGAGTGGCCGCCGGGGATGCGGGTCATCGAATCTGATTTGACCGAAACCCTGGGTGTGTCCCGAACCACCGTTCGCGCCGCCATCGGTATTCTGATCGGAAAGGGTGAACTCACCCAGACCCCCCGAGGCGTGATCGTCACCAAGTTGAAACCGAAAGAGCTCCTGGATTTGATTGAATTTCGAAAAGCAATCGAAATCGGCGCGGTCAGACTTGCCGCCATCAGAGCCTCCCAACGTCAACGGAAAAAATTAAGAGACATCGTTCGGCATATGGAAAGGCACTTAAAGCAGGGAGCATTGCTCGAGTATATCTATGGAAACTATGAGTTCCATCACCAAATCGCCGAGGCATCGGGAAATCAAATGTTTTCCGATATATTTCAGTCGGTTAATCTTCCAACGGTCAGATATCGATACAGAGCGTTGTTCCTTCAAGGCCAGAGCAGTACCGCACTGGAAAAATATCTTGAGATCATCGACGAACATAAAGTGATTGTGGAAAAAATTGATGCGAAAGATGAACTCGGAGCAGCGGAAGCGATGGAAATGCATATTGAAAACGCGATCCAGCGATGGACTCACCTGTATATGAATCGAGACTATTCGCACAACACACGCAAATCGAGAAAAAATTGACTAGAGAACCGAGGAGGGAAGGAGGTGAACACCTGAAAGAAGTTTTCGAAAAACAGAAAATGTATTTTCGAGCAACGATTAAACTGACCGGAAGAATAACAAGGGGCAGTCTGCGACGAAGATATCTGCCAAAGGGGGAAAAATGTCGATTCGTGTGAAAAGTTGTATGGCATTGGCGTTGTGCTGGCTGTTTTCTTTTTCTGCGGGTTTTGTCGGGATATCGGCGGTGCATGCGGACGATTATCCGAAGTCGGGCATCGGCATGGTGGTCTGCTATCCGCCGGGCGGGGGCAGCGACATGCTGAGTCGGGTATTCGACAAATACGCTAAAAAAGAATTCGGGCACAATTTTATTTTTCAATACCGGCAGGGCGCGGGCGGGGCGATCGGGGCTTCCGCCATCGCGAAATCCAAACCCGATGGGTACACCATCGGAACCGTAAACACGCCCCATATCGTGTTGCAGCAACTCACCGGGGCCGGGGATTTTACCGTACAGAGCTTTGATTACGTCGCACAGGTGGCCAGTACCATCCAGGTTCTGGTCACCCCGGGGCCCAGCAAGATCAAGACGCTGGATCAGTTTATCGCTGCGGCCAAGGAAAACCCCGGGAAAATGACGGTGGGGATCCCCGGAGCCATGGGCTCAGAGTATATGGCCGTCTTAAAGATGATGGAAGTTCTCGGCATCAAGGTGACGATCGTCCCGAGCAAGGGGGGCGCGGACCTGCTGGCCGCCCTTCTTGGGAACCATGTGGATGCGGGGTTTCATAACGATGTGATCGTCGCACCCGAGAGGGAAAAAATGAACCTCATCGCGGTGGCCGGCGCAAAGAAGCACCCCTTTTTCACCGATATCCCCACCTTTAAAGACCTGGGGTATAATCTAACCGGGTTTACCGGCAGGATCTATGTCGGTCCCAAAGGGATCGATCCGGCCCGGCTGGCCAAGCTGCGCAAGGGCTTTGAGGCCATCTGGAACCTTCCCGAATGTCAGAACGATTTGAACAAGGCCAATTATGGCCCGGAATGGAAACCGGGTGAAGCCCTCGAGCAGGAGTTGCTCGACTATAAAGCCGAAGCCGAAGCACTGCTGAAAAAGTACGGAAAAAAATAATCGACACCCACCGGAGCGGATCGCATGGAACAGGATACGGTCTCTTTGATTCTAAACGGTTTCTTTAACAGCCTGGAACCTTACCACCTGGTGTTGATGTCCCTGGGAATGATCGGGGGGATCATCGCCGGTGCCTTGCCCGGGCTGACGGCAACCA
>ENA-OSEO01003442-OSEO01003442.1-sediment-metagenome-genome-assembly--contig:-NODE-3442-length-18754-cov-4.085881_pt1 | contig 18754 bp, 20 predicted proteins | sample MGYA00237883_ERZ534232 | MGnify/ENA metagenome assembly ERZ534232
TGCAATCCTTAAAACCTCCGTGGAGATATCTGTGGCCAGGATTGAGAAATCGATCCTCCTTACCTTTTCCGAAAAATTGCTTAAAACCATGGCTAAGGTGTAGGGCTCCTCTCCTGTGGAGCATCCTGCTGACCAGATAGAGATGGAGGATTTTTCCAGGGCAGGAAGAGCATAGGAAAAAAGAAAATCGAAATGATTCGGTTCTCTGAAGAAATCGGTTTTATTGGTGGTTACAATATTAATCATATTGAAAAGCTCGTTACGCTGCCCTTCTTCGCTGAACAGATATTCACAATAAGTGCGAAAGCTGTCTAGGTTTAAGGCTTTAAGCCGTTTTTGAAGCCTGGATTCCAGCATTATCTTTTTGGCTTCCGGCATTTTTATTCCCAGTTCTCCCTCTATAAAATCAGAAAGTTTTTTAAAATCCCTTTCCGAAAGGGAGAATCTTTTTATAAGTAGATTATTATCCATGGCTTTTCTGTTCTTGCTTTACTGCTATCTCGGAAAGTTTGTTTATATCCACAATCAAGGCCAAGGATCCATCCCCTAAGATGGTTGCTCCAGAGATACCTTCGGCTTTTTTAAACATCTTTCCCAGGCTCTTAATCACAGTCTGATAGTCTCCAAGGACCTGGTCTACCACAATTCCCAACCTGAAATCCCGCGCTTTTACTATTACAATCTGTTCTATTTTTTCCTTTGGGCTGGATATCTCAAAGAGCTCCTTAAGCCGGAGGTATGGAAGAGCCTCTCCCCTTATATTTATCAGGCTTCTTTTAGAGGATCGGATCTCTTCTTTTTCTATCAATTCCACACATTCCTCCACCGAGGACAGGGGAAGGACAAAGTAATCCTCTCCCACCTTGGTAAGAAGACCTTCTATAATCGCCAAGGTTAGGGGTATACTAAGAATGACCTTTGTGCCCTTACCCTTAATGCTTTGGATACTCACAGAACCTCTTAGGGAATCTATCTCCTTTTTAACCACATCCATGCCTACACCGCGGCCGGAAACAGAGGTAACATTTTCCGTAGTTGAAAACCCAGGCATAAATATGAATTGTTGCAGCTGTTCCTCGGAGATCTCAGCCTCCGGGTTCAAAATCCCCTTACGGATCGCCTTTTCCCTGATCTTCTCTGTATTCAGACCCTCCCCGTCATCCTCAATAATTATTATAACCTGACCTCCAGAGTGGAGAGCGGTTAGTTTTATTAAACCCTTTCTTGATTTACCCTTTTTCTCCCGTGCCTCGGGGGTTTCAATGCCATGATCTATGCAATTACGGATTATATGCACCAGGGGGTCATTTAATTTTTCTATGACTGTTTTATCCAGTTCAGTCTCCCCACCCTCGGTCTGCATGCTTATCTCTTTTCCGAGGTTTGCGGAAAGGTCCCTCACCAGTCGGTTGAATTTGCTGAAGGTGGTTCCTATGGGCAGCATTCTAAGGCTCATGGAGGTATCTCGGAGTTCCGAGATAAGGTGTTCAATCTGCTCGGAGATAAAGGTAAGGTTTGAGTTTTCTAGATTCATTACCGATTGGGAAAGCCGAGCCTGGATTGTAACCAGTTCCCCGACCAGATCCACAAGATCGTCCAGCTTTTCCGAGCTTACCCTTATGGTGGCACTTACCTGGGTGTTTTCCTGTTTCTCTCGCAGCTTTCTTACATGATGTTGTTCCTCCAAGGCTGACTTAAGCTCCTGTTCCGTAACTATGCTCTCTTCAACCAGGATCTGCCCAATCTTTTTCTGAGACCTCACAACATTTTTCAAGGTCTCCTCGTTGATCACTCCCTTATCCAGGAGAATTTCCCCTAACCGCTTATCCTTCAGCTCCAGAATAAGATTGGAAAAGTTTTCTATTACAGTTATCTCAACCGTTGCTTTGGGTTCCACAAAGATAAAAATATCCTTAAGAGTATTGAGATCCTTTGCAGTGGTTAGAATTATCTCCCACCAGGTGAGGCATTCTTCAGGATTAAATTCCTTTAGGGGGGGTATTTTTTCCGGATAGGCAACACAGGTATATTCTCCCAATTCGGAAAGCTCCTTTAAAATATGCAGGGGCTTGGTTCCGGTTAGGAAGATCTCTTTCTGCGGAATGAATTTTATCCTGTAGGTGGTTTCGGATAAAGATTCACTAGTTTCCAGAACAACCTTGGCCTCCTCCGAGGTAGAAGCCTCCTTCTGGGGGAGAAAGTCCTTAAAAAAATCTATTACCTCTTTAGCCTCTTCCTCCAGGGACTCAACAAACTGCTGTCCTGTATCAAGCATTTTTATAAGAAGATCCCGAGCTTTAAGGGTTCCATCTATCAATTTACGGTTAATCTTTATCCGGCCTTCCCGCATCAGATCCAAAACCGATTCCACTTGGTGGGCAAGGCTTGAGATCTGATCGAAGCCGAACATTGCTGCAGACCCCTTAATGGTATGCATAAGCCTGAAAACCGCAGAGATTATCTCTTTATCCTCTGGTTTCTTCTCCAACAATAAAAGCTGATTTTCCAGTTCCCCAAGAAGCTCATAACTTTCCTCTCTAAAGGTTTCTACAAATTTATCAATCATCAGGACAACTCCCTAGTTAAAAATCGTAAAGAAAGTGCTCTAACTCCTCACCATTCTCTGGAGCGGCATTACAGAATCCTCCCAGAGAAAAGGCCTCCCGCACAGAAGAAGGAACAAAGCCTGTAAGATGAAATTCCTTGCTCCTTTTCTTGCATTCCCTTTTAAAGGCATAGAGGGTTTGAATAAAGGAGAGATCTGCTTTTTTAATCCTGGAACAATCACAGCAGATCCTTTTGTTGGCCTCAAGATACTCCAGAAGTTTTACTTTAAGCTCCTCTGCCTGCTCTATTGTACAAAGAGAATCAAAGAAGAATATCTCTTCCTGGGACTGTTTATCCTGCATTCCTGTTGGCTCCTTAATAATATTTGTGTAGAGAGTTTTTCAGATAAAATTATCAATTTCCAGATAGGCAGCCAATTGTATGGCAGTTTCCATAAACCCAGCCTTTCTCTTTTTGATAAAAATCTGAATAGCTGCATACATCTCCTCTTCATCCACCATCCAGTTCAATATTGTCAGGGGATCACTCTCTGATATCCCTGTCTCTTCTGCTATAGACCCTTTAAAAACCTTAGAAACAGAATAGGCCTTTTTCCAGAAGGGAGAGCCTGCTGGTTCCAGGGCCATTCCAAAGAGAGGAGTGATAATATTCTCCCTGGAATCCTTTTTCAGGGCCTCAAGGATTGGATTCTCCGGTCTTGCCTCTACTACCACATAAGTAAGTAATTCCTCTTCTCCTCGGGTAAAATTGATCCTCATCAAAGTACCTGGCGGGTATTTCATTAACAGTTTCTGAGTATCCCTCAGGGTTTTAACCGGATTGCCGTTCAAAGCAGAGATGGTATCGCCCATCCTTAAGCCTGATCCCTGTAACAGCTCCCCCGGCATTCTGTAGATTATCTCCAAACCCTTCTGGGTTTCTGAAACCGCAAAACCGAGCCAGGAATGGGTAACAGGCCCCTCTATATACAATTGAGGGATTAGGGATACAAACCATTGGGCTGGAATGGCGAAATTGAGGCCCTCGAACTGCTCTATACCAGCAAAAACAATACCCACTAAGGTTCCTGTCTCATTAAAAAGAGGACCTCCGCTGTTTCCGCGGTTTATAGGCACATCAACCTGAATTGTATCTCCAAGTTGCAGGAATCTCCTGTTTACCGCAGAGATTATTCCCGAGGTAATTGTGCTCTCAAGCCCCAGGGGAGATCCGATAGCGTAGATCCTGTCTCCTGGTTTAAAGGTATCCTCCGAAGAGAGGGAAAAGGCATAGGGTGCCTCAATTTCTGTTTTTAATAAGGCAAGATCCATTATCTTATCGTACCCTACTACTCGGGCTGGTATTCGGGTATAGGGATCCCCGGACAACCGGATAAACAGTCGAGAGAAACCTTCGTAAGTGGGATTAACCTCGCTGTCAATTACATGGTAATTGGTAAGGAGATAGCCCTTTTGGTCTATGAAAAAACCGCTTCCTATAACCCGGTCCGGCATTCCAAGCCCTCCCTGAAGCCGGATACCCCGGTTAACCCATACTGTAACGGTTCCGCGAAGGAGATCCACAGGGGAATCCATTTTGTTCCCCAGTTCTCTCCACTCTTCTGGAAAGCTTAGTTTAAGATTCTCAAGATTTTTTATTATCCTGTTTAAAAGCTGCGTCCAGTTCACTTGATAGGCTATTTCACCCCAAGATAGAAACTCCGGAGGAGAGAGAGTATCACCATCAATAATTTCATTAATAAAAATCAGGGCAGGAATTGTATTGCCCTTTTCCAGCTCCTCTTCTGCCCTGGCCTTGCAGTATTCTTCAAAACCCCATGTTCCAGAGGCCAAGAGGTTTTCTAGAGCAACAAAACTGTAAGACAGAGCCAGGGCACCTTGATAGTCCTTTTCCTCTAGTAGTTGAGAAAAACGTGTCTCCAATAAAGTGGTCCCTTGCTCCCATAAGGATTCGAGATGGTCACTCTCCAGTCCTTTCTGCCTGTATCCATGGATTGCGGCAAGGGCTCTTACAGGGTCCTGCTGGGATAGATATCTTTCCGTTTGCCTTAAGGCAGCCTCCTCCAAATTTAATTCCACTCCCCTGCCAGGAGAGGATGTACAGGAAAAGAACAGGGGGAAAAGCAAAAGAACAATAACCCTTAACTTCAAGGTTTTACCTCTAGTATTTCCTTGGTTCCCGTTGGACTCGTGTATTGAATAAAATCGGGAATCCAGTCTTCGTTAAAATCCCATATTTCCAAAATCCTTTCTCCAGGACTGATTATGTACTCCGGCACTCCATTGCCATCTTCGTCATAAGCAATGGATACAATTTTGTTATCCCGGATTAGTTCAAGAACCTCAAATCTTCCGTTTCCATCCAAATCTCTCTTCACCCAAACCCTATTGCCACCCTTTTCCAGGGTTAAACTCCTGTAATTTCCCCTTAAATCCCTATCCCCCTCGATCTTTCCATAATTATTGTATAACCTCTCCCATTTTTCGTAAGGATACTCATAAGAACCCCTTTTATAGGTTACTCTGGAGAGACTGTGCCTGGTAAATAGATCTTTGGAGAGTTTTTCTGAAAGAATCCATTTGAAGGGTTTGTAGAAAAGTTCCGTGCCCATACCATTTCCCAAAGGAAGCTGAAACAGAGATGAATCAGTTTCATAAATCTCAAGAAAATCCTGAGTGTACAAGGCAGCCCTTTCCACTCCCGGGTATTCACTGTAAAAGATCTGGAAAACCGTCCCCTCCTGTCGGATTACAGATTCCTTTGGATTTCCTCCAACAAGATACAGTTCCAGTTCTGGTAAATCATCCTGATTAGAGTCTATATAGATCTCCTCTGCTTTCCCCTCAAAAAATCGGATCCTTTCCTGATAAAAACCATCTTCATTATAATCATAGTAAAGATCCCCGGAAAATGTCGCAAGTTTATGAAAAAGATATCCCTTCTGTTCCTGGGAGGGCAGAAGATTGTAAAGTTGCAGAAGATTTCTTTTTTCCAGGCTTCCAGGTAATTCAAGGAAGGTATCCACATCCTGGTAATATACAAAGGGTACGGTTTTTAGATACTCCAGAAAGAATTCTGCCCTGGTCGACAGAAGATCCTCATGGTTCTTAAGAAGGATCCTCTTTTTTTCCCGATCCCCTATAAGAGAAAGTGCTTTAAGTATAAGCTCCGGGTCTTTAGGAGTTCCAGGAACATTGTTTATAAGCCTGGCTATATAACTGTTCAGATATTCCTGGTCTAGTTCCAAAAGCAGGGCTCGGATCTCCAAGGATTCGGGAAATACCCTTAAGGCCTTGGATAGCATATCCTGGGCAGAGGATTTATCCTCCTCTCGGATTAAGGCTTTTGCTTTAAGGAGAAAATATTTTTCCTCCCGGATCTCCTGTTCCTCAAGATTATTAAGAAAAAAAAGTGCTTCCTTACAAAGATCGAGGCGCACCAACAATTCTGCCGCGGAAAGTGTAACCGCAAGGAGAGGATAGGTTTTGAATCCCTCCCCTCTTAATGCCTGAAGATAGTAATCAAGTTCTTCATAAACAGAAAATCCCTTTTCCTTTAGAATTAATCCTGTAAGATAAAGGGCATCGGAATTATCCTTATAAAATTGCAGGGCAATATTGGAGAGTGTAAGAGCTTCCTCGATATTTCCATCCAGGTAAGTTTCTTGGGCATAAGCCATATAGAGATCGCTTATACTTTTATCCTGAGCAGCAAAGGTTGTAGCCGGGATCCACAGGTATACAAACAGGACTGATGCAAGGAGTAGATTTTTTCCGGGAAGAGATCCGGTTTTCTTTTTCATAGGGCTTTAATGTCCTAATCGTGCTCCTTAATTCTTTTAGGAAAACCAAGGAGCTCTCTTATCTCATCGTCATCCAAGGATTCCCTGACAATGAGAGCCTCCGCCAGGGTGTTCAGTTCCTCTTTATGATCTGTCAGAATCTCTAGAGTCTCCTTAAGACACTGCTGAAGTATATTCTGCACCTCTTCGTCGATCTTTTTAGCTGTATCCTCAGAGTAATCCTTGTGCCTAGCTATCTCCTTTCCCAGAAAGATTGGTTCATCCTCCTGTCCAAAGGCAACTGGTCCTATTATATCGCTCATACCCCATTCGCAGACCATTTTTCTTGCAATAGTGGTGGCCTGTTCAATATCATTCTTTGTTCCGGTAGTGGTTTCGCTGTAAAAGATTCTTTCTGCGGAATATCCTCCCATGGCAATCTTAATCCTGTCCAGAAGCCAGCTTTTATTCTTGGAGTAGGTATCCTTTTCCGGTAAGGAAAGGGCAAGGCCTAGAGCCCTGCCATGGGGTATCACAGTCACCTTGTGCAGGGGATCGACATTCTTAAGGTAATAATGTAGCAGGGCATGCCCTGCTTCGTGATAGGCAGTAGCCTTCTTTTCCTCCCCTGAAATTACCCTCGATTTCCTTGCAATACCCAACAGCAGTTTATCCCTTGCCTCTTCAAAATCCTTCATATTAACCAGTTCCTGATTATTCCTTGCTGCAAACAGGGCCGCCTCATTTACCAGGTTCGCAAGATCAGCACCGGAGGTCCCAGGGGTTGCCCGGGCAAGCCTCTGCAGATCCACTTCATTGCTTAGTGGAATCTTTTTTGCATGTATTTTAAGGATATCAGCCCTCTCCTGTATATCTGGCATATCCACCACTACCTGACGGTCGAATCTTCCGGCCCTAAGCAAAGCAGGATCCAGAACATCCGGCCTGTTTGTGGCTGCCAGGATAATAACCCCATCTTTGGTGTCAAAACCATCCATCTCTACCAGCATCTGATTCAGGGTCTGCTCCCTCTCGTCATGCCCGCCTCCGTAACCTGCACCCCGGGTACGGCCTACCGCATCCAATTCGTCGATAAAGAGTATGCAGGGAGCATTCCTTCTTCCCTGTTCAAAAAGGTCCCTTACCCTGCTGGCCCCTACTCCTACGAACATCTCCACAAAATCTGAACCGGACATATGGAAATAGGATACACCCGCTTCTCCAGCCACAGCTTTGGCAAGAAGGGTTTTTCCCGTACCGGGCATACCCACTAGTAGTACACCCTTGGGAATCTTTGCTCCTATTTTTGCGAATTTCCCAGGATTTTTAAGGAAATCTACCACCTCTTCCAGTTCCTGCTTTGCTTCCTTTTGCCCAGCTACATCGGCAAAGGTGACCTTCTTGCCCGAGTCTAGGTATCTTTTGGCTCTGCTCCTTCCGAAACTGAAGGCTTTATTGCTGCCCCCCTGGACCTGCCGGAACATAAACCAGATGAAGATAAAACCGATTACCCAGGGTAAAAACTCCAGAACAACCCGGAAGGGAGATGGGGTTTTTACACCTCCCTTTACCGTGACTCCCTTGTCCCTAAGCATTGGCATCAGTTCATTATCATAATAGGGAATCATGGTCTTAAAGGTATTGCTAGAAGAATCCCCGCCCTTAAAGGTGCCCTGGATTTCATTGAAATCAAGGATTTTCACAGAATCGATTCTTCCCTCCTCCAGATAGGTTAAAAAAACAGAATAGGGAATATCTAAAGAGGGTCCTGTCTGATTTATCATAAACATAAGGACAAACATTACTATAAGAGAGATTAAAAAGAACAGGGCAAATCGATTATTATTAAAGTTGAACCTCATGTTAGGTTCCTTGTTTCCATTGGGGTTTCTTTTATCATCATCATTATTCTGTATACTCACCTTTCATCTCCATTCCGAATCAACGATACAATTATCAGGGATTGTGTACCGGTAATTTCAACTTTTACCCTTTTTGCTACTCTATTTTTAAACCCTAGGGGTTTGCCTAAAACAGCAATTACCCCCTTTCTGTCCTCCAGGATAGGAATCTCTTCCCGCTTCCCAACTGGGACCTTCCATTCATTCAAGAGTTTCTTTATCTTCTTTCTTCCCTCCGGCAGGATTATAGAATCCCCCTCCTTTCTGGATCGCATTACAAGGGGAAATTCAACAAGCTCCTTGGGAATCCATATTTCATTGGCATCCTGATACACCTTATAACCCTGTTCTATCCTAAAGGAAAGACCTCCGAAAGAACAGATTGTATCTGGTTTTATTAAAATAAGATACCTTTTTTTTGGACTTAGGACAACATCCCTTTCCCAAAAAATGTATCCCCCCCCTGTGTACAGGGTTACTCCATGACCCCGTAAAAGTTCCTTTCCATTAATAAAGGATTCCTGAAGCAATATTTTATGGATAAACCGGTAAGGTAGAGGACAATAACTGCCAGCCTTTTGTTTTAGTTGCGGATATACAGAAAAAAGCAGCTCCGCCCGGCCCTGGGGGGAAAGGCTGGTGAATTCCTTTAATCCCAGACGGTAGCCCTTTTCTGTAGATTCCCAGGCTAGGCTTGTGGTCTCTTTTTTTAAGAGTTCCCAAAGGTGTCCCATCCTTTCGGCGAGAAGGGGAAGGGAGGTTTTTAAGCCAGGGAACAGTTCCCTAACTGCAGGCACAATCCGTATTCTAACCCTGTTTCTGAGATAACTCTCTTCGTAATTTGTTTTATCCATTCTGTAGGAAAGAGACCTTACCTTGAGAAACTGGAGAATCTCCTCCCTCTCCACAGACAGGAGAGGCCGGATAAGTTTTTCCCGTTTTTCCTGAATTCCCCTTAATCCCCTTGCCCCTGAGCCCTGGAAAAACCGCATAATCAGGGTTTCTAGTTGATCATCAAAGGTATGCCCAAGGGCAATGTAGGAGCAACCTAGACTCTTCTGAATCGAGTAAAGTTCTCTGTACCTTAATATTCTGGCTGCTTCCTCCGGGCTTCGGCCAGAAGAATCAACAAGATTTTGAACCTTTCCTTCAGGGATCCTTTGAATAAAAAAGGGGAGATCTCTTTCTGCAGCGAAGGTAGAGGTAAAGGAGATGTCCAGATCCCTCTCCTCCTGGCTTCGCATCCCATGATCCACATACACCGCCGATAGGAAGATGGAACTCTTTTCCTTGAATTCACAGAGAGCCTGTAGAAGGGCTGTAGAATCTGGACCACCAGAAAAGGCAACCAGAAGGGAGGTATCCCGTGGCAGCCTATGTCTTTCCCAAAAATCTTCAATAACCGAGGAAAACAGGTCTCTACCGACGGTTGATTTCATTCATCACCTGCTCTAGATTCGTTTCCAGAAGTCTCACAATACCCTGGGCGCCTCTTAAACAGGCCTGATTGATCGTGGCAGCCTCCTCCCCCATGGGATTGCCTAAAACATATTCCACAACCTCCTCCTGTTTTTCTGGTCTGCCTATTCCGATAAAGAGCCGTATAAATTGGTCCGTTCCCAGAGCTTGTAGGATTGAATTAAGTCCCCTCTGCCCTGCACTGGACCCCCCCCTTTTCAAACGGCACACCCCGGGAGGCAGGTCAAGGTTATCACAGACAACGATCAGCTTATCTACAGGTTCTTTTGTGGCATCCAGAAGGGGGAGAATGATTGATCCGGATTTGTTCATGTAGGTGAGGGGTTTAGCAAGAAAAACCTTTTCCCCTTTTACCTCTCCTCTGCCCAGGGCAAAGGGTTTAAAAAGAGGTTTTTTTAGTTGAATAGATAATAACCGGGAGACCTCGTCTATTACCTTAAAACCGACATTATGCCGGCTTTTTGAATACCTGGCTCCCGGATTACCTAGACCTAGAAGAATCATATTTAACTAAAGTCTATACAGTTTTTTCCTCTTCTTCCATAGTTTCAACCTCTGCTTCCGCAGCTTCGTCTTCTACTTCTGCCTTAGCATGATGGGTAATAACCACCACTACCTGATCCGGCTGGTTAAGGATCTTTACTCCTTCCGGAGGTGTAATGCTGCCCACATGAATGGAGGCGCCCAATTCCAGACTGTTTACATCCACGGTAATAGAAGCAGGAATATCCTTAGGAAGACACTCCACTTCCAGGGTGTGCAGCATATACTCCATAATACCCCCTTCTCTTACACCCTTAGGAGATCCTTCAAGATGAATAGGAACAAAGGTTCTTAATTGTTTTCCTTTAACAACCCTGTAAAAGTCCAGGTGGGTTATCTTTCCAGACAGGATATCCTCCTGGTAATCCTTTACAAGAACATCTATGGTTTCAGAATCACCTTTTAGCTGTATAATTGTGTTTTCCGAAACCGTATGAAATTTTTTATTAAACTCCTTCTGATCCACGATTATAGAAAGAGGGTTCATCTCTCCGTATACTACTGCTGGGATTCCACCCTTTCTTCTTATTCTCTTGGCCTCATTTTTCCCGCTCTTTTCCTTAAGCTGGATGGTAAGAGTTTTTTGTTCCATCTTTTTCTCCTTAAATCTTTATCCTTGGCAATTAAAAACAGTAGCTCCCATTGCCACCAAGTCCAATCTCTATGGGATACTTTTACTGGGACGGCAGGATTCGAACCTGCGAATCTCGGTTCCAAAGACCGATGGCTTACCGCTTGCCGACGTCCCAAGGTTATACCAATATAATTGTTCAACCCCTAAGGGTTAACAAAAGGTTCTGGAGGTTTTACAGTTGAAAAGGCTATATTCAAAAGAAAGGATCTATTCCTCTTCCGAATTTCCCCCTTTTTCATATTCCTCAAGAATTCTGCTTTGAAGCATAGTTCTAAAATCGGAATTTATTGGGTGAGCAACATCCTTGTACTCCCCTGTTTTGGTCTTCCGACTAGGCATTGCTATGAAAGCCCCATTCTTTCCCTCAATTACCTTTACATTATGAATGACAAAACATTCATCAAAGGTAACAGTTACATAGGCTTTCAATTTACCTTCCGCACCAACCCTCCTTACGCGGATATCGGTAATTTCCATGAACACCTCCTTGCATGCTGCAAAAATTAGGCTTTTCTGGGCAAATCGTAAATCCGAAAAAATATTCCGGCATAATTATATCCGTATCAAGCCCACAAGGTTGCCCTTGTTGGGGGATGATTCATGAAATACTATTCTAATATGATAGAGGGCATTCTTGCAAGAGGAGAAAAAATTTCTGTATAAAAGTTGCCATAAATTCCTTCTTGTGCTCTTTTACAGCTCTCCTCTGTAATAAAAACTCCAAAAATCGTTGAACCACTTCCAGAAATGCCTGCATATTCTGCACCAAGATCATACAATTTCCTGATCAGAGAGGAGAAGATCGGATATCTTTTAATCAATACACTATAGAAGGAATTATAAAAACCCCAGGACTTTGGCGGATTCCTCCGATAGTTACTTACCAATACCTTAGGATCTGGATTATCAAAACTATCCTCCAGATCAAGCCATTGGTAGACCTCCTTGGTGCTGATAAAAAGATCCGGTTTTAAAAGCAGATACATATAATCTACCCTTGAATCTACCGCTTCCAGGATCTCCCCTTTCCCTTTTACAATGGCGCAGGGATGATTGATAAAAAAGGGTATATCGCTTCCTAATTTTATTCCAAGAAGGGATAATTCTTGGCTGGAAAGCCCCAGATCCCACAACAGATTCAGGGCTTTAAGAACAAAGGCAGCATCACTGGAGCCTCCGCCCAAACCAGCTCCTTTTGGAATCCTTTTTATCATCCTGATATGGACACCCTCTTTAAGCCCCATCTCCTGTTTTAATAGCCTAGCAGCCCTGGCAGTTAAATCTTCCTCTACGGGAACCTTGTCGTTACCTTCGATAAAAATCTTATCTTCTTTCAAAGAACAAACTGAAATATCATCATAGAGGGAGATCATCTGAAACAACGAACAAAGGGAATGGTAGCCGTCCTCCCTTTTTCCTGTTATGGAAAGGTGAAGATTAACCTTTGCAGGGGCTTTTCCCGATGCTTTTTCTGCTCGTTGAATCACCGATTCTACCTTATCAGATATCGTGAGGTATTATACAGATAATACGCGCAGTGTCAAAGGTTATTTGACACAGAGAGGGGATATTTCTATACTCTCTCTATGAATAACAACTATATGCACCTTTTTACTGATGCAGCCAGGGAAGTTTTTATGGAATTGGGATTTTCCGATGTTACCTTTAGAGATTTCCAAGGAAATGGCTTTCCAACCCAAATAATGGCCAATGTAGGAATTACCGGCGATCTTCAGGGGTATATGATCCTATATTCAGACCTGGAGAGCGCCAAACGGTTTGTTGCCAGAATACTGGATAATATGGATATGAATCAGGAGACTGGTTTTACCCAGTTCCATAAGGAAACCATAGGGGAGATTGTTAACCAAGTCTCCGGCCGATCTACAATGCTCTTAGCCAAGCTTAATATAGACTGTAATGTAACACCTCCAACAATTATTACAGGCCAACAAATAACCTATGACATCAGGAATCTAGATGAGATACTATGGCATAAGGTTTCAGGTTCCTTTGGAAGTATCATTCTTTTCATTGGCATAAAAAAATCAGTTAAAGCTATATAAAAATAGTTGACAGACCATTATTCTTCAAATTAGATTGTTTTAAGGACTGGAAATTCTTAAACCATGGAGGCCTTTTATGACTAATTACCAGGACATTGAGGAACTAGAAATACCACGCTTATATATGTTAAGCGATGAATACGATGACTTAGATCACGATGACGAAGACGAGGATTATTACGACGACAGTTTTGATGATTACGAAGAGGATGAATTTGAGGATGACGATTTTGAGGATGAAGAGGATTTAGAGGACGATTACGAAGAGGATCTGGAAGAGGATCTGGAAGACGAAGACGAGGATGAAGAAGAGTACGACGATGAGGAATACGATGATTATCTAGATGATGACGATTATGATTACGACGATGGTCTAGATTATGACGATTTTGATGATTGATAGAGAATCGCGCTGGAAAACCACAACCTTTCCAGATTATAGAAATCCCTTGTTTCCTTGGTCATGAGATGCACCACAAAATCACCACAATCCATAAGAAACCAATCTTCCTCCCGTGCCTTCCTGGATCTGTTTAAGGGGGTTAGAGGTATTTCAGAGAGTGTCTCTTTCAAATGCCTTATTAAACCCCTTAAATGGGCCTGGCTTGTTACAGTACTGATAATAAAATAATCTGTCCAAAAACACTGATTTCTTACATCCAGAACTACAGTATCCTCTCCCTTATGCTCAGAAAGCATCTTTGCAATCCGGATAACCCAATTTTCCATGCTATTTACAGTATCTTCCATCAAAATCCTTCCCCAGAATAATTGTAACCTCGTTTAAAAGCTCTTCCTTCTCCTCAAAATCCAGGAGTTCAACCTTTGTGCAGCGGATGATCCCTGCAACTCTTTGTGCTCTCTCTATATTTCTTGCATCGGTGTATATTACAGTAAACTCTTCGTTGTTGGTTGGAGCATTTCCCACAGAAATAAGATCATAGCCGAAATTCATGAATAATTGTGACGTCCTGGAGGCAAGACCACTAACAGCAGTGCCATTAAGAATTCTTAAGGCCACTGAATAGTCTGCATCCCCCACCACTTCCGTATTGGCCAGAGAGTCCACGGTTTGGCGTACCGTCTCCTTAAGCCACCTTCCATCCCTATGTGGAAACAGTAGTTCCTGGTTTTCCACCATCCTTTTTACCCCCAAAACCCTTTGAGTCACCATCCTGTCGGAATCGATCTTTCCATATTCACTAAAAAGGGCTAGGATTGACTGTCTTGAGAGATTGGTTTCCAGTAATTTTATTAAAAACTGGATTATATCCTCTTCCTGTAGGTAGGACTGTTTTTCCCCTACAATTCTTATAAAGGATTGGATAAACTTATGCTTCCTGCTTGTTACCTCGATATCCGACTCTCCCTCGTCTGTGTAGGTTAAAAAGGTTAAAGCCTTTTTGCCATCCAGAAGAAAACTGCCGGAGGGTAGAAGGATATGATTCTGATCCTTCGAAATCTCTACTGGATTGGCATTGAAGATTGGAAAACCCTCTAGAAGATCCACAAGTTTTACAATATTATCCGCTTCTATCTGGATATAATAAGGAATTCCAGTATCCATCAGCTCTTCAACACTCTTAAGAAAGATCTCTGGCTTTTCCCAATTATAATTTTTATCTATCCTGTCTATCCTGTTAAGGTTTGTAAGAAGCACACCCGTATCCCCGGGAATATCAAAAACCGCCCCTTTTCCAGTCCTAGGATGGTACATTACAAGTTCAGAAGCAATCAGAGAGTTGTCATCCCTTAGAAGGAATAGAACCTTTACGGGTTCCCCCTCCTTTATCAATTCAGAGATTTTATCAATCCTGAGCTGGAAAAAAAGAAAGAGGCCTGTGGTAATTATTATGATAACAATAATTACTATCAGAATTATACCTTTATCAAAACCCTTGCTCTTACTCTTCCCCATATTCCTTTTTTACTATCCTTTTATCCTGAAGTTCCTTTAATAAGTCCAAGGAGGGGGGTGCAATAAACATTCCTCGTCCCCGTATATATATTATCAGATCCGACAGAACCTTGAGAACCTGTGTATCAAGATTAAGGTCTGTTAATTCCCTTCTGTATTCCTCTGTAACATGCTCTCTTCCAGGTTCAATATAGTCGGCAACAAATAGAACCTTGGCAATAGCCCCCATTCCTAGCCGCCCAGTGGTATGGGAAATTACAGCATCCAGGATTTCCGGATCCTCAATACCAAAGATCTCACGGGATAATACCGCCCCAGCCCGACCATGAAGAAGCACGGGATGTTCCATCTCCCAGGGTTCTATCACATAGGAATCACGCTTTGCCAACTCAATAACCCTTTGGCTGGGGGTTTCCCGGGCCACATCATGCAGAAGAGCGGCTATCTCTCCCTTTTTTTTGTCAAGGTTATGATAGGAACATAGCCTTAATGTGGTCTCTGTTACCCCCAGAACATGTCTATACCTTTTTTCGGAAAGATGCTCCTTAATATAGCCCCGTATAGTAGAATTCTTCACTTTCTGTACAATCCCTGTGCAATTATATATTCCGCAACCTTCTCTGGCACAAGGTATCGGAAGGGGAGCCCACAGGCAACCCTGGAACGTATCTCACTGGAAGATAGGGGCAGGAGCAGGTTTGAACAATATCTATGGGGATATTCAAAGGGCATCTCTTTTTTATACTTGCGATGAGCCACTAAAAGATCAACTTCTCTGGAAAGAAGTTCCGCACTTTTCCACTTATTAAAACCAGGCACAAGGTCATCCCCGAGAACAAAACCTAGTTTTCCTGTAGGTTTGTAGCGTTTTACTATATAATCGACCGTTTCTATGGAATAAGAAAAACCACCTCTTCTAATCTCGCAGTCTTCTAAAAGAAAGCTATTATCCGAAAGTGCCAGGAATAGCATCTTCAGCCTATGGTCAGGATCCAGTGGGTTTTTATTCTCCTTATGCACAGAGATATTGGAGGGTATAAAAAGCACCCTGTCGTAGCCGAACTCCCTCTTAACCTCTTCTGCCAGATGAAGGTGGCCAAGATGAATAGGATTAAAACTTCCTCCAAAGAAAAGCATTCTCATTTAAAAAACCCTTTGAATAAGCGCCTGTTTCAGCTCCAATATCCCCCTGGAAGTTACAGCAGAGATAGTTAAAACATTCTCTTTGGGGAATCTTTCTTTAAGAGTGTTGAACCTTTCCTCTGCCTCCGGTAAATCCAGCTTTGTTCCCAGAATAATCCGCGGCTTGTCCATTAATTCCGGTAGGAATTGTTGCAGCTCCTTTGACAGGATTGCAAAGGTTTCTTCTATATTCTCTTGGGAAAGATCGATACAGAAGAGAAGCAAGCTTGTTCTGGAAATATGCTTTAAGAATTTTATCCCCATACCAGCTCCTCTGGAGGCGCCCTCCAGAATCCCTGGAATATCGGCAAGAATCAGTTCCTTATCTCCATAGGTCATTACACCTAGATTAGGTGTCTTTGTGGTAAAGGGATAATCGGCAATCTTTGGCCTGGCATTGGTAAGAACAGAAAGAAGGGTTGATTTGCCTGCGTTCGGAAAACCCACAAGCCCCACATCGGCAATGAGGTTAAGCTCCACACAGATCCTAAGCTCCACCCCTGGTTCCCCAGGTTGAGCAAAACGAGGAGTCTGCCTGACTGCTGTGGCAAAATGGGAATTACCCTTACCGCCTCTTCCCCCTTTTAGGAAAACCCATCTTTCCAGGCCTGTAAGATCCTTAATTATGCTGCCGGTCTGGGCGTCCTTAAGGATAGTGCCCGGGGGAACGGGAATTTCTACATCCCTTCCATCCCGTCCATTCTTTCTTGCACCCTTCCCTTGCTCACCCTTTTCTGCTTTGAATACTCTTTTTAGTTTAAGATGGGAGAGGGTTTTTAAATTTGGAGCTACTAAAAAAACTACGTCTCCTCCCTTTCCGCCATGACCGCCGTCTGGACCACCCTTGGGGACGTATTTCTCTCGTCTAAAGGAGACACACCCGTCTCCTCCTTTTCCAGAAGAGACATTTATGTAGGATTCGTCAGCAAAACCGATCAAGCCCTTATCCGCTATTCCTGTACAGGGGCGATGGTTATGTAGTTCCTTCCCTTTTTATTTTTAAATTCAACGTGACCAGTTTCCTTGGCAAAAAGGGTATCATCCTTGCCCTTTCCAACATTGATGCCGGGATGGAATTTTGTACCTCTCTGACGGACAAGAATCTCTCCTGCTTTTACAAGCTGGCCCCCGAAACGCTTTACTCCCAGCCTTTGACCTTCGGAATCTCTTCCATTCTTTGAACTTCCGCCGCCCTTTTTATGTGCCATATGGATACTCCTTAATTTATCTTTATTAATCAGTCCCGGGTTATAATTTCCAACAGGAATTCCCCTGGGAATTCTTCCTTGGTCTCCAGTAAACCCTCTAAAAGGAATCTGCAGAAGCCAAGGTATTTTTCCCGTTTTTCCGGTATAACCTTTAGTATTTTAAGGACAAGAGAACCAGGTTTTTCTGCGCCTCCCTGAATCTCGATCCCCTCTTCTTGCTCTAAAAGCCTGGCAAAGGTACCGGTAAGAACAGAAACAGCTGCGCAGGGAATACTTCCCTGCCCTCTTTTTACAGCATGTCCTGAAACTGTAAGTTCCAGGATATAATCTTGCTTAGAAAGAACGATCCTTCCGGTGATCACCTTGGTTATACACCGGAAATTTCATTTATCCTTAAAAGAGTATACTGCTGTCTGTGCCCTAGAGTTCTTCTGTAACCCTTTCTTCTCTTATATTTGTATACCCGGATCTTTTCACCCTTGCAGTGATCCTCCACAGTAGCCTTTATCCTGGCCTCGGCAAGATAGGGTTTTCCAACTTTTATATCCTCGCCAGAGGAGGTTAGAAGAACAGTGTCAAATTCCACTGTTTCTCCTGGTTCCTTCTGGAATCTGTCCACTTTCAGCAGCAGGTCCTTCTGAGCCTTGTACTGTTTTCCTTTTATTTCCACCAATGCGTACATTCCGTATATCCTCACTAATAGTATCGTAGGTCTCTATATATCATAATGTTGTTGTACAGGTCAAGTGACCTGAGCCTTACATCCTTGAAAGAAAGGGAATCCCCAGGAGAGAGAAGGTGTTCTGGAGGATCCTTAACACTATCTCCGACAAGGCTACCCTGGTTACCACCAGATCCGCATCCTCGTTATGTAGGATAGGGCTGTCGTGGTAAAATTTGGAATAAACCTTTGATACTTCATACAGGAAGGAAGTGAGAATTGAAGGATTCAGCTCTTCCGCGGCCTGTTTTACCACTTCCGGATAGGAACTTGCCAGCTTTATTAAAGTTCTCTCTTCCTCGGTTTTAAGAAGAGAGGGATTCAACCTTCCCTGAACATACTGATCCCTTCTCTCCTGATATTTCCTTAGCATACTGGAGATTCTTGCTCCCATATACTGCAGATAGGGACCTGTATTTCCATTAAAGGAGATTGAATCCTTGGGATTAAAGATCATATCCTTGGAAGGGGTAGCCTGGAGAAGGTAATAATTGAGGGCTCCCAGGGCTACGGACCGGGCTGTTTCCTCCACATCCTCTACCTCCTTTTCCCGCCCTTTGTCAAAGATCTCCTGTCTCGCCATATCCACAAGATCCTGCAAAAGATCATGGAAACGCAAGGAGAAAATATTGAAAAGGGCGCCGAGTTGATTGCTGAATCGATCATACATGGTGGCGTGCTGCACGTGTATGGCGCCGGGCATTCCGCCTGCATTGCTGAAGAAATCTTCTTTCGCGCGGGAACACTGGTGCC
>ENA-OSEO01003443-OSEO01003443.1-sediment-metagenome-genome-assembly--contig:-NODE-3443-length-18744-cov-8.535008_pt1 | contig 18744 bp, 12 predicted proteins | sample MGYA00237883_ERZ534232 | MGnify/ENA metagenome assembly ERZ534232
TGACGACACAGGATCGGACAAGGTAATTGACATTCCCGATTCTGGATGGGTAAAGATCGGAGATGCGCTTGGTTTCCAATCTCAATTCAGGAATGGTTTTTGGGTGGGCATGACAGGCCCTGAAATGGAAGGGTTCGGTGGAGAAAGAGGCAAAAATCGGAAGGTGGTCCGAATACCCTTGGCCTAAATGCTTCCCTTTTCCGTCTTTTGCCCTTTGCCATCGATAAACGGCATTTTCTTTGAACAGATAATCGGGATCGAACTTATCAAACGAATTGTCAACATAGGAGATCCCCCCCTCATCGTAAAGCGCCTTGGATACGATGATGTGGTCGAGGCTGTTCTTGCTCCCAAAAAAATTGTGCGACCACCGTCGCCTTCCGTCCACTTCGAGCCACAGATTATACAGGCATTCATTCCCGGTCTGTGTGGTCAACACCTTTTCATCCACCAGTTGGGCGTCCTTCACCGTCTTGAGGATATGGTTGATCCCGGTGATGCCGTCCGTATCGTTCAGGCGAAGAGAACCCCGGAAGGTTTGCCACTCATGATAGTCTGAATTGAAATCGCCGATCAGAATGAAGTCGGCGTCATCATCCAGGCCATCGATCGCCCTTTTGAGGGCCTTGGCATAAATCATCCTCATGCTCTCAGGACCGCCTCTCGATTTCCAGTGATTCACAAAAAGGGTGAGGCGGCGCCCATGGATATCCAGCGTTACTTTTAGAATATTTCTGGCAAGTTCATCATCGACCTGAATCTCGTCTCTCTCGATTATCGGGAACTTCGAAAGGAGGGCACACTTCACAACCGTATCTTTGGCCCCTGCAATTTCAAAATATGGGTAGTCCGCGTTCATGGCTTTCAGCGTGTCACGCAGAAACACAAGGGCATTTCGCGATTCGATCTCCTGTAACGCCACAACGTCGGCCTCCATGTCCGTTATCACCTCAGCGATGTTGGCGATCTTGATTTCGAATATGGACTTCTTCCACCCATACCCCGTATTCGGAATATATTCGGTGTATTCGGTTCCATTATGGATAAGGTCAAACATGTTCTCCACGTTGTAGCTGGCAACCCTGAACGTTTTCGCCTCTATTGGCGTAAACCAGCAAACCTGGATGAGCAGCATCATTACAACTGTCTTTTTCATTTGTCATTATGCCTCAGTCGGTCGTTAGGCCGCCTTGGGAGTATCCGAAATTGCTCCCACGGAACCCATATACTGACCGTCGCTCCTCCAAGGCCCCGCCCCTGCCTTCGGCCATGCCAAAAGCACCCGGTCTTGTGGCACTTGAGGAATTTTATGCTGTGCTGGACATCCCCCTTTTCAAAGGCGTGTTATCCCTGTTTCCCAAAGATCTGGTTCATGCGCATCAAAAGGCCCAGGTCTCCTTGGGCCTTGTACTTTTGTTCCATGAACATCTGCTGCCCATCTGATTTTCCGGTCATGATATCCATCCAACCATCAAACGGGGTGTCGATCGTCAGGTCGGGACGTTCGGCAGACCCGAGGCTTGCACGGATGGTTCCGTTTTCGATACAAAAATGGCATGCCCCCTGGACTTCGCCGGAAAAATTGAATTGAAGAACAGCGCTCATATCTCCTGCGCCAACAGGATTAAACCCGAAGGAGAGAATCATTATGAAGGTCTCCACAGAGTCCGGCCGGATAATGAGGCCTTTTTCTTGAAACTCCTTTGGCGTCATCCCCTCTGAAATGCAGGTCTTCCAGAAGAGGTTCCCCATTTTCCTGAATGAGTCCTTGTCCTCCACAAAATCCTGGCCCAAGGCCGCCAGGGTTTCTTCGGAAACTCTCATCGATTGGACGATTTCCCGGCCGGCCTTCCTGGTGGCCTCCAGGATCTGCGCCACCTTGTCCTTGAAGAAGGGTACGCTCATGCTTTCGGCCGCGGGTCGATAGATCTCGGCGACAAGGCTATCGCTCTTGCCGAAAATAAAACGCGCCCAGGAGGAGAGTTGGTCGAAGGCAGACATTTCCGGAAATCCCGCTACGGACAGGACGACAGCCTTGGGAAATGGGTGTCTGTACGGGTGGTGGGTTGCTTCCCCGCTCTCCTCGAAGAAAGGCTGCAACATGGGGAGGGTGCGCTCGATAAACGCCTTCATGGCGGCATTCACGGTGAAATGGTAAAGGGGGGTTCCATAGACCACCAGGTCTGACGCGATGAATTTCGGGAAGAGTTCAAGGGACATATCGTCCTTGTGAATGCAGAGACCGGGCGTCTTGGTCCAGCAGGTGAAACAGCCGATGCAGTTCCGGATGGTTTTCTTTCGAAGATCCACGACCTCAACATCCGCACCGGCATCGCGCATGCCCAGGACAAGAGGATCGAGCATCAGGCCTGTTTTGCTCTGGCCATGGCCTCGTGGACTTGAATTCAGGGCGAGTACTTTCATGGCATTCTCCTTTCTATTACAGCGGGGTCTCAGAATTTTTGTGCAGTGCTCATCTCTTAGCCTGACGCATCATCAGCGGGCCCAAATGATCTCCAAACGTCCAAAAAAAATACCTCGTTCCGAGGGGAATGCGGTAGAAGTCGCTTTGTGCCACGCTTTCACACGGCCAACATATTGGTAGCGTTAGGAACTTTCTTATCTCTGGATACATAATGACCCTTCCTGCACGATTTTTTCATAGGCCTCATATCCCCTTACAGCAGATCGGTTATATCAGCGCCGGGAACATATTTTTTGTAAATCCGCTCGAATGTCCCGTCATCCTTCATGGCCTGAAGCGTTTGCCGCCACAGGGAGACCGTCTCCTGCGGAGTGCCCAGGGAGAGGGCAATATAAAAATAGGTGGTCATGACTGCATACACCGGCTCTATGTCGTCCATGGCGTAGCCGGCCTCTTCCAGGATTTCCGGAATCGTCAGATCCGTAAACACCGCAAGGTCGACCTCGCCTTTGATGAGTTTATCAACGGTGCCCGTTGGCAGCGGAGAGCTGACCAGGTTGGTGAATCCCTCTCCTTCAAGGTATTGCTCTGAAAACCAGCCCGTTGTCGTGCCGATTGCCGCAACCCTTTTTGCGTCGTCAAGGCTTGTCACAATGATGCCTGATCCTTTTCGTGCATAGAAGCTCGTGATATTGTGGCCGATGGGACCGACCCAGTTAAAAAGGTCTTCACGCTGCCCCGTCCGCTCGGTGCTGAACAGCACCACGTTCGGGTTTATCAGGGCCATTTGGTATGCGCTTGACCATGATGTCATACGGATACGGGTGGGAACGCGGTTGCGGAAGCAAATCTCCTTTACCATATCTGTTGCAAGCCCGGTTACCTCACCGTCTTGCATAAATGTGACCGGGGGGTAATCCTCGGTCATGAGTTGAAGGACGCCGGGAGGCGTTTCATCGGGCAGCCATCGGGCGTATATGCTGTCAAACCTGCCGCTCCTTTTAATCCCGTCCAGCGCAGCCTGCCACTCCTGGATCGTTGCATCCGAAACATCTTTTGAGAAGGCAATGTAGACAACATCCATGGACAGGTCGTAAACCGGTACAAGGGCATCGGCGTCCGCACCCAGCTGCAGCAGCAACTGGGGCATGGTGACATTGTTGTACGGCATCAGGTCGGCCTCGCCGTTCAGCACCTTCTGCCCCGCCTCTGCTCCGCTTGCACAACTCACCAGGTTGGTGAAGCCTTCGGCCAGAAGCTCCTCCTCCATGTAGTAATCCTTTACGGTTGCAATGGCACCGACCCTCTTTGCATCGTCCAGGCTTTTAATCGAAAGGGGGGTGCCCTTGCGCGCATAAAAACGGGCCTCAACCGTGGCAAGGGGGCCTACCCACTTAAAAAGGTCCTTCCGCTCCTCCGTCATTGCCGTCGAGAAAAGCCCGGTGTTAGGGCCCTGCTGCGCCAGCCGGTAGCCGTCAGCCCAGTCTACCACCTCAATCGAGGCGCTCCGGTGCATGGTCTTCAGCAGCTCCTGCACCACTTCAACCGATAGGCCGGTGAGGTTTCCGCCATCGATATAGTTCAGCGGCGCATATTCCTCGGTTAACAGCCGTATTCCCGCGGGCCCATTCCCGCCTGTCCCACATCCCAATCCCCAACTCAGGCCGACAACCGCTACGGCCAGCAATGCACACAGCCTCTTCATGACAGGACCTTCCTCTTGATAAAACCTTCCATTAAGATCGGCAAAGTATAGACACCGCGCACTTTGGGTGTCAATACATATCAGGTTGATGCAGAAGGCCGGCGACTTTAAAAGGACAGCGACAGACCAGGAAAAGGAAAAAATCACCGAACACCGGGTTGACCCGCCTGCCTCGCACTGAACAGGGCAACAGTCAGATGGATGAACCCTTTCAATACGCCTCCTCCCGGGCCAGATCATCCTGTTTCACCTTGTCCTTAAAAAGGTTGTAGGCCCATCCCTGATAGATGAGGACAATGGGTACAAAAATCAGGGCCAGCACCAGCATGATCTTGAGGGTCAGGGGGCTGGATGCGGAATTGTAGGCCGTCAGCGTGAAATCCGGGTTCAGGCTGGAAGGAAACATCCTGGGAAACAGCCCGATGAATCCATAGAAGCAGGCCCCCACAATGGTCACGGCGGAAGAAAACCAGGCCTTCCAGTAGGTTCCCTTACCCAGGAAAAAGCGGATGCCCAAAAGGGCCAGGACCGTGATGAGGATGAAGACAAAGAGAAAGGGATGGGCCAGGTAGTTCCCGTAAATGTCGGTGCATATGGCTGAGGCCGCCAGGAAAATCACGGCCACTGCCAGGAGGACAGACCATGCCCCTTTGGCTGTCTTTACGGCCCGTTCATGAAGTGCCCCATCGCTCTTGATGGCCAGCCAGATGGCCCCGTGAACCACCACCAGGAACACAAAAAGGACACCTCCCAAGAGCCCGTAGGGATTGAGCAGGGTGAAAAGGGTCCCATGGTATACGCCTTCCCCGTCAATGGGAATCCCCCTGAAGATGTTGGCAAAGGCAGTCCCCAGGAGCAAGGCCGGCACCAGGCTCCCAATGAACAGACAGGTATCCCATATCTTTTTCCACCCCGGGCTGTCCACGTTACCCCGAAATTCGAATGAGACCCCCCGCAGGATCAGGGCGAAAAGCACCAGCATGAGGGCGGAGTATAGTGAACTGAACATGACAGCGTAGACCAGAGGGAAGGCCGCGAAAGTGACGCCGCCGGCCGTGATGAGCCATACCTCGTTTCCGTCCCAGAGGGGTCCTGCAGCATTGTAGATCACCCGTTTTTCCATATCGTTCTTTGAGATGAAGGGGAGGAGAATCCCCATCCCCAGATCAAATCCGTCCGTAATGAAATAGACGGCCCACAGCAGTACCCAGAGAAAATACCAAATTGCCTGAAGATCCATTTTCATTACCCCCTTGTCTTTTGGGATTTGAGATTGCCGACCCGCCTGCCCCGTTCATCTTACATGCACTCCCCGCCTGCGTCGCTTGTTCCGTTTGCGTCCTCGGAATTGGGGGCAAGTCCGCATGTCGGGCAGGTTTGCGATTGAAAAGGCGCCACATACGGTCAATTGGCAGGTGGCCCCTGTTTTACGTGCCGAATGATGAGCCAGTATCCCACGGCCCCTAACAGACCATAAACCAGAATGAAGGCCGTCAGGCTCACCGCTACCTGAGACGCGGCAATGGGTGAGACCGCATCCGCAGTCTTCATGAGGCCGTAGACGATCCAGGGTTGCCGGCCCACCTCGGCCAGGGTCCATCCCAGCTCAGCCGCGATATAGGGAAGCGGAATAGAAAACAGCATAACCCTCAGGTACCAGGGGTTTTCCGTCAGCTGTTTTCGCAGGAACCAACCCACGAGGGTGGCAAGGGCGAAATAGAATCCCAGGCCCACCATAATCTTGAAGGAGGTAAACGTGATCAGGACCGGGGGCCGTTCATCCACCGGAAAGTCCCTGAGCCCCTTGACCTCGGCATCTGCGCCGTGGAATGCCAAAAGGCTCAACATACCGGGGATGGGGCCGATTTCAATGAGGTTCTTCTCGTTTTTCTCATCCGGAAAGGCAAAGAGGTAAATGGGTGCGTTCCGGGTGGTTTCCCAGTGGGATTCCATGGCAGCCAGCTTGGCAGGCTGGGTCTGGGCCAGATCACCCCCGTGGTAATGACCTTCGAAGATCACGAAAAAGGAGGAAATGAGCCCCATGACCAGGGCCATGCGAAAGGATTTTGTGAAGAACGCCACGTGCTGCTTCTTGAGGAGATGGTACGCACTGATCCCCATCACAAAAAAGGCACTCAGGATGTAAGCAGCCCCCACGGTGTGGAAAAACATGAGGATCGCGAACTTGTTGAAGGCCACCTCGGCAAAGCTCTCTAATTCGGCCCGTCCGTTCCGGATGATATACCCTACGGGGTGCTGCATCCAGGAGTTGGCCGTCAAGATCCACACCGCCGAGCCGGTGGAGGCAAAGGCGATGAGCCACATGACGATGGCGTGGGCCCGTTTGGATATCTTATTCCAGCCAAATATCCACACGCCCAGCAGGATGGACTCCAGGAAAAAGAACCCTAATGCCTCGATGGCCAGCAGGGATCCGAAAATGTCTCCCATGAACTCGGAATAGCGCGACCAGTTGGTCCCGAACTGGAATTCCAATGTGATGCCGGTAACCACCCCGATCGCGAAATTGATGAGAAAAATCTTGCCCCAGAAACGGACCATTCTGAGGTAAATCTCCTCGCCGGTACGCACATACCGTGTCTCCATGACGGCCAGCAGGACAGAGAGCCCCAACGTGAGCGGCACAAACAGAAAGTGAAAGGCCGTTGCCGCAGCGAACTGGAGTCTCGATAGAAGCAGCACATCCATTTTTAAACCTCCTTCCCTCATCCCTTGACATTGTTGACGTCTGATCGTTCATATCCTGAACCTCCCTTCATCGGAGGGTGTTGTCTATGTAAGGGCGGGCGCATGTCCCTTCCTCCAGCAGTTTCGAGAAAGACGCGTTCCCGAGGCGCTGCCTCAACTCGGTTCTGGCCTGATCCCATACCCGGTGGACGGCGCAATGGGGGCTCCTCCTGCAAGATTTGGGATCCATGATGCAATCGTTCAGGAATATCTCACCCTCTACCGCTTCCACCACATCGAGGAGAGTCAACGATTCAGGCCCCACCCGGAGACGGAATCCCCCCCTTGCGCCTTGAACGATCTCGATGAACCCCGCCTTGGCGAGCTGCTGGGCGATCTTGGCAAGAAACTGCTCCGGGATTTCCATCTCCCGTGCGATTTCCCGTCGACCCACCAACTGGCCCTTATCCTTTCCAGCCATAAACAGGACGGCTCGAACCGCATACTCCCCTGCACGAGTCAATCGCATAAAGTCTTTCTCCTAAATAGTATGAATAAGATCTTTTTACTCCGATATAATAATTTTCGAATTCTGTCAAGGGTTTTTTTGAGTTTACGAGGTCTTTGGTGGTTGTAAGTCATTATTGGAGTCCGCGAAGCGTCGGTTATCCAGACAGGTACCGCCATATCCAATCCGTTCCCGGAATAGCCCCTTCCGATGTGACGTCCGGAGCGATGAAAAACGCCGTGACCCCATCCCCCAATGGTTAGCCCTTTTTGCCTGGGATCACTTCGCGTACACCACCTATCAAATTCAGCGTATCGCCGTCTTGTTCTGGAATCAGGTGAATATGGGCAGGCATAATGGTCTGCCCTGTGGATGCACCACAGTTGACGCTGATCTCGAATCCGGTGTCCCGGGATCTTTCTCCCCGATTTGTTCTTGAAGGGTGAGAATAAGCGCCTCCGAGCCCCTCCTTTTGTGACTTTCCTTCAAAAAGAGGGATATCGTAAGGAGGGTGGATTGTCGGGGCGGCGCGGACCCGGCACTTTTTGGGAAAGGATGGGAGCGAGCAGACCGGGTTGCGATCATAAGAAATGCATATTTTCATGCCCGCCCCCATTTCCCGGCCGGGATTGCCTTTGCGGCGTGCCGTTACCTTACGGCCGCCATCGCCGACATCATATGCCTGAGATTCCCGGGATGGGGTATTGCGTGGAGAACATGGAGCCGAGGCCTGTTATCCTAATGAAGCTGCTCCTGGAGGGTCTGAGATCGAATAGCCAGGCCGATGAGATAGTGTCCATTAAAGCGTCCCTGGCGTTCTTTTGTGATATGACGGATTTCTGTATCCAGCAGCTCTGGGGGGAGGAATGCCTCCTCCGTTCGTGAGGTCTACCTGTAGGGTCCAGGGCCTTCCGCCATGTGGAGAAATATTGAAAGAGAGAAGCGCAAATATAATGCGAAGATGCGAGATCTACTGTAAAATGGTTCATTTGGGCGATGTAATGGGCACATTGGGGATATGCAAGGGGTCTCCCGGGCGCTTCTATGAAGGAATAGTCAATATTTTAACAGCATTGAAGAATCCTGTAGCAAGCTACAGGGAATCTCCAAAATGAAAGGAATTTTGACTAATTTTTATTTCGCTCGCTAACCCCGCCGCAAGCAGCAGGGAATGCGCTCGCTGAGCATTTTCAAATATACACCCTCAAGTCGCCTTGGATACAACATCCCCTTCCATGTGAGGTCACTGCGGAGCGATTTCTTATCCCCTGAAACAGCTGGACAACGCCGAATCATCCATCGCATTCCTGACAGTAATGCAGAGTTTTTCAAGGGTGTAAGGCTTTTTTAGGTCAGGTCCGGCACCCAGTTCCTGAGCTTTCTTGACACGATCCCTATCTGCAAATCCGCTCGCGATGATCGCCTTTTGGCCGGGATGTAATTTAAGGATTTGCCTGTAGGTCTCAAGGCCGTCTATCCCGGGATCCATGATCATGTCCAGTAGGAGCAGATCCGCAGAATTGGATTTCAGATACTCTACGGCCTCCTCCCCGCTGGAAATCGTTGAAACCGAATAGCCCAGTTCCGTCAGCATCAGATACGCAATTTCTCTTTGCCGTTTTTCATCGTCTACCACCAAAATCGTCTCGCCCCTCCCCATGTACTCTCTGATGTCCAGCTTCCTTCGCGCTCTTCCGGACGATGGTCCTTTCCCGGGAAAATAGAGAGTGAACGTTGTTCCCACACCAACGGCACTCTTCACATCAATGTGCCCCTTATGGTCTTTTACCGTTCCCCAGACAACCGTCATGCCTAATCCTGTCCCGCTTCTTCCCATGACCTTCTTTGTATAGAAGGGCTCGAATATCCGATCCATATCTTCCGGTGGAATCCCTTCCCCCGAATCAGAGACCTGGAGCACCACACAATCGCCTTCAGCAATCTCTTCCCAGCCTTTGACGGTTCCGTCGATGTATCTGTTCTTGGTAATTATGTTAATCGTTCCACCCTCTGGCATGGCCTCCGCCGCGTTGGACATCAAATTCATTAATGTTTTTGACAGGTGTACCGGAGAACCCCAGATTGAGAGGAGATCTGATTCAAGATCGATCTTTACCTCAACCCGGGGATGGTGCTTCCGCAGATTTTCGCACATAGGACCTTCCAGGTATTCAAGAATAACATTGTTCAGATCCACTGCTTCATGGGTGGGAACGCCTCTTCTTGCCAGCGTCAGAAGGTCATCCACGATGGCCGCCGCCTTTATCCCGGTTTCCCTCATGATCTCAATCGGCTTTCTCAGGGGGCTGTCTTTCGGGATCTGCATCAGCAGCAGATCTGGGTAACCCACGATACCACCCAAGACATTATTCAGATCATGTGCCACCCCTCCGGCAAGGGTTCCGATGGCCTCCATCTTCCGTGCTTGCTGAAGGTGCCTTTCATATGTGAGAATCTCCTTGGTCTTTTGGTCCACTTTCTCTTTGAGTATGCGCTCCTGGTGCCTCATTAAATCATAGAATTCAATACGTTCCAGCGCGTTTGCAGTATTGCGAAGGATAATGGAGAGGAGATCCAGTGAAGCGTCCGGAATTTCAAATTTTTGCGCGGGGTATACCCCCACAAACATGCCCCTTATTCGAGAATGCGTGGCGATAACATGTAGGAGGACCTGGCGTGTTTGGTCTCTGGATGAAATGGAGACGCCTCTCCGCTCACGAATGGCCCACGCCATAAACCCGCCGTCGATCATAAATTCTGTTTCACCCTGAATCAATTCTCCAAAACCAGCCGGTTCACATAGGGAGAATTCCAGATCCGAATCATTCTGGTCTACAAAATACAATGCCAGCGCATCGAATCGAATCAGACGTCTGACTCGTTTTGCAGTCTCCTGAAAGATCTGGACAGGCGTGAAGCTTTTGTTGATTTCTTCCTGAAAATCACCCAGAGAGAGTGCCATCTCCAGGGCATTCTGGATATAACGCCTGTTGTCCTCCAGGTATTCCAATCGAGTTTCAGGGCGGTGGCTGTTGATCTGTTCAGACATGGTATTTTTCATGATTTGCACCAAGGGGCAGGCAATGGCTGCGTATCATCACTCGTCATTGCACTGCATGGACGTTTCATCCGGTAGTCTTTCGCGAGCATCACTTCTCCTCGATGAAAATGGTTTCGACAGACCCCAGCTGGTGGACCGCCTGCTGGATGACCGATTTGAGAATACCCGGCGGCATGCCGAGATTTCCCCATGCCTCTTCATCGAAGCCGGCCGCAAATTTCTCCCCGCTGCTGCCCAGACCCAGCCCGTTGGCGATAAGGTCGGCCAGATGCACGATGGTCGCTTTGTCAGGGTTTTGCGCGGAAGAAGGGTTGTGGTGGTAAAATATGTTGTTCTCCAAGGAGAACGGCAGGTTCCATCTTTTCATGAGATGCTGGGCAATATCCGTATGCCTGCATCCCAAGAGGCCGGCCTCTATATCATAGAGGGGTTGGCATTGGGTCCCGGCAGTGTGTAACAAGGTCCTGGCCTGTACCGGGAAGTATTTGTACACAATCAACCTTCCGATATCATGAAGAAGGCCCGATACAAAAAGCTGTTCCGTCTGCGGAACATTTTTTCGGGCCGCCAGAATTCTGGAGATTATCCCGCAGGCTAGACTGTGTCGCATGAATGCTCCCACGTCTATGATTTGTTGTGGAATGTCCTTAAAGATCGACATCGTGCAGATGCCCAGGGCAAGGCCGGAGATCTCCTTCGTACCGATCAAGGTTACGGCCCTGGAGATATCATCAATCTTTGAAGGGAAACCGTAAAATGCGGAATTTACGATTCGCAATAGGATCGACGCCAAACTCGGGCTCTTTTTCACAATCTTGGCGATATCGCTCGCCGAGACCAAAGGCGCGGCAATCATCTCATTCAGCTCAAATATGATGGACGGGACCTCCGGCAACCTGATTTCCGTCCTGTCTATCCCGACCCTCACATCCTTGACGATATTGGACCCGGAAGGATCAGGGCCAACGGAGCCGGGTCTTTCATCACCCTCAACCATGTTGTGCTGGGCCCTGAAAATGACAGACTGTTCAAACAGTTCCCTGATCGCCGGATGGTCCAGGTCAAGATGGCTGAAGACAACTCTCGTTTTCTTTCGTGCATTTTCAATCAGCTCAGGGTCAAGGGGAGGCTCGGTAGTTGCCACATTACCGCAGTCACCCTCAACCATGACCTGGGAAACGCCCCAGATTTTGAAGATCCGAACGTGTCTTGTGTTTATCCTTTGCCCTTTTGCGAGAAGAAGCCTGAATGTAATATCCCTTGCGTCTTCAGCCAACATCATTCCATTCTTCAGGTTGTCCACATGAACAATTCCCATAAAGAGAGCCCCCCGACCGAAACGTCTCAGTGATGTATCGGTATAAAAATATGCGTCGTTGTATTTGAAGCCTGCTTTTCAGGACCGGGCCAGAAACCATTGGCCCTGCACGAAACCCTGTCGCCTGTCTCTCCCCGGTCAGCAACCAGGATCTTTGGGTTGGAAATCTCGATCGGACGTCAAGGAAAACTACCGGGCATTTGCATCGTCTTATATCTGGGTAAGGGCGGCAGTTATACCCAATGCCCATGACACATCGGTGAGATTTGCAGGCATGACTTCATTTCGAACTGCCTTTAATAGGCCTTTCAGGGACATGTCAAGGCCATGTCCTTTGACTGAGGCGCCCCATCATCCATAGATTATCGGCACCAGTCTCTATGAACTTAAGCTTTTTTTTCAATTTGATCCGTGGCGTGACTAAAGTTGAGGGGTCATAGGAAATCGGTGAACGTCACTTGCTTGAAGCTGGGGTCTTCGCCTGGCTCGTCGTCAGGCTGGAATATATAGGCTGGTCCGAGACTTCTTCAGTCTTGATGCATTCGCAAAAAATCAAGATTTGCCATTTCCCGTCAATAGGTTCTGGACCCCGGCTCCCGGCCGTCGCCGGGACGAGTTTCGCCACGGTGACGACGTGGAAGACCTTTTAGGCGACCGTCAATGATGAGCCAGGAAATGACGTGGCCCTAAACATGTGTTCATGAAGTCCCGTCAAAGGTCACAGATCAAACGGGCCATACCCGGGGACCCGATTTCCTTTTCAAAGTATGGGTCAGGCCATTCATCGAGCAGCCGGAATCCATGTTTCTCATAGGCACGCTGTGCCGCGCTATTCCCCATGTAGATCGAAAGCTGTGCCTGACCATAGCCCTTCTCTCGTCCCAGATCGAGCACGTTGTCCAATAACCTGTCGACAATTCCTTTTCTACGAAATGCGGGAAGAGTCGCGACGCTGTCGATCACCCACGCCCCTTTGACGGAGGGTGGAATGCATGCCGTGATTCTTGGAGGTCCCCCGTCGGCCGTTTTCTTCGCAGGGGGCCTCCCCACTTTTGCATAGACTTCGGGCAGGGCTTCCATGAGCCTGGGATAGCCCAGAATATCCGGATCGTAGGCGCCAAGCCCGGATACAGAACCTGATTCGATCTCTGCCACCATGAAGCAGGAGTAATGAAACAAGTGGGGGGCAGTTGTAATCGCCAAGAGCTCTAAAAAGTGCAGGCAGCCATCTTCAGTCTGATCAAGGATAACTTCCCATATGCCTCGTTTCACGTGCGCCCTCCCCGCAGTCAATATGAGCCAGGCAAGGAACGGCGCATCGTTCACTCTGGCATTGCGAATCTTTAGATCCATCATCGTTCCCTCCTTATCCCCTGACAAATATAATGCCAATTATACATCCCTTCAGACTCCAGTCAAGATGAAGTGAGTCTCGCCTTCGCCTCCCTATCGATAGCTCCTATTGCCAGAGATCACCCCACATACACCGACTCTCGGATTCGGCGTATCGCCATCCCCGCTTGGAATCAGGTGAATATGTGCATGCATGATGGTCCGGCCTGCGGATACGCCACAATTGACTCTGATGTTGAATCCGGTGACCCAGGATCATTCTCCCTGGCCTGTTCTTGAAGGGTGAGAATAAGCACCTCCGGGTCCCTCCTTTTGTGACTTTCCTTCAAAAAGAGGGGTATCGTAAGGAGGGTGGATTCTCAAGGCGGATCGGATTTGGCACTTTTTGGGGATAGATGAGAGGAACCGGACTGGGCGTCGATCATAAGAAACGCATGTTTTCATTCCCGTCCCTATTCGCCTTACATCATGTTCTGGTCTCTCACCGCGCTGAGCCGACGTCACTTTTTTTCGATTCGAATATCCGAAAATCGGATGATGTGTGACGGCTCCTGGGACCAGAGCGTTACGGCCCCCGAGTGGTGGGTGGAGTCGTGGAATTCGTTGATAAACCTGCTGTTAACGTAGATGGTCACCCGATCTCCTGAGGCCTTGATGCGAATGCGGTCCTCTTGCCGATCGAGAGCTGGTGAACGCTGCCACTCTTTCCACTCGGGATGGAGGAGGTACCAGTTGCCCGAAATGCCGTTGAACACGTTGTAGGTACCGTCGAAGTTAAAATTAAAGACGTACCCCTGGATGTCCGAGGTACGGCCGCGAAATCGCGCCGAACCGCCCTTGACAACGTTCATCCTGGTACCGACGCCTGCGGCGGCCCAGATCGGCCCGCTGACGTGGCAAACGGTGACCTCGATCTCATAGTCAGTCAGCTCTTCACGCAAGATCAGGTGGCCGCCGCTGCCGTAGAAAGCGCCATTCCTCAGTTCCCAGTGGCCATCCAGAATCTCCCAGAGGGAAAGATCCATGTAATCCTCGCTCCGACGGCTCTTCTGAACCTGCTGGACCGGCGTAGCGGCCGGTTGAGAACTCGCAACAGGCGTCTTTAGCGCCCTCTGCCCCAGAAGCTTCTTCAAGTTCTCATCCTTGAACAGCTCCACCGCAGCCACGGCGAAAATCGCCCCCGTCTCCGTAGAGATCAGCCGGGCATTGATTCTCACCGTGTCCACCACCTCCACCAGCGTGCCCGAACAGATGGCGTCTACCCCCAGGATGCGGCCGAACGCCCGGGCCGTTGATTCATCGACGTAACCGCTGACGTTGAGTTTGTGCTCATTGATCACCTTGCTCAGCAGGTTGCGCTCGACCACCTGGAACTTGCGGGAAATGAACAGTCGGGTGATCAGTTCTTCCGAGAGGAACTTTCCGAAGTTGGTCACGTTGCCGTCGATGTCCACGAACTCGATCACCGCGATCTTCTGTCGCTTCCCTCCCGTCATCTCCGAGGCGATCTGGTCGGCCAGCGCCTGCATGCCGGAGCTGAAGGTCAGCGGTTGGGCAAAAAGATCGAGCGGAAAGGAGAGCAACAAGATGACGACGAGGCAAACCGGGAAACCGCTTGGTGACGACGTTCGCTGCATGGGAGTCTCCTTACTGCCTAAAAAAAAACCCTCTTAAGGCACAGTTGCGAATTCCGGACTAATGAAACAATTTCAATCTCAATATAATGGAGCGTTCTGTCCACACTCTTCTTGGGTCTCGATGTCTTCGTTCGGAGACCCATTATCCCCCGCCAACCCATCTAATGCTTTGAGATATCGATACTCATTTGGCGCTTTTCTGACACGATGACTCAAGTCAAGGCCCTATTACTACACTACTGGACACCATCTAATTAAATTTAAACATGCAATTCACTGCGTCGGCTGTCAAGAGTTTTCTCTTTAAACGGTTCACCTCCCTTGCGAGTTGGCGTTGTTTTCAAGGTGTTGGCTATGGGTTTTGATGCCCCTTGCTGAGCGTGGCAAGTCGGAAAGGACCCGAACGGATTCAATGGCGCCCGTTCAAAACCCTCCGAGCCTTAGCGGATAGCAACAGGTCATTTCTTCAATGAGGAAGACGGATTCTTGCCAGAAAGGCGTGGTCTGCCAGATAGCCGCTACGGTTGTATGAGCCGGTCATCAGAATGCCCCCGTCAGGAGCCTCCACCAGCGAGCCCGCCAAGAGTGAATGGCCTTGCCAGGAAAACCGCTCCTCCCGGATCAGGTGGCCCCCGGCATCGGTCTGGACCAGCAGGATCTGGGGGAGTGATTCGTCTGTACCGCCCATCTGGCCCAGCACCACATAGGCGCCATCACGCGTTTCGACACCATCCACCCCCTGTTCATCCCCAGCGGTTCCAAAGGTCTTTTCCCATAAGATCTGGCCTGCGCCATTGACCTTCACCAGGTACACGTCCTCTCCACCGCTCCCAAAGGAGCGGGTCAGGCCCACGACCAGATAGCCTCCATCCGCGGTTTCCCGAATCCTCGAGGGCCGGTCCAGATGGTTTCCACCGGCAGTCGCCCGCCAGAGGATAGTGCCCCCCGGATCGAGTTTCAGGAGATAGAGGTCCTTGAATCCCACGCCCGGAGAAAGGGTGATGCCGGCAATCAGAAGATGGGACGTACTGTCCAGGAGAACGGTTTTGGGCTCATCGCTTTCCTGAATGACAGCCGGGAAATGCCTTTCGGATATTCGCCTCCCTGTGTCGTCCAGATGGAAGAGAAACGCTCGCTTACCGGAAAGCCCTACCGCCACCCAACCCCCATCCGGCCGTTGAGCCGCGATCTCTCCCCACACGTTGCCCTCGCCGGTCCCCAACAGACTGTCCCATTCCTTCTCACCCGAAGGTCTCAACCGCACCAGATAGGCACGGGTCGCTCCGGAGAACCCCACCTCGGGCCGGGCAGCTCCCACCACCAGACAACCGCCATCTTGGGCCTCGAGGATCGTTTCGGCATAGTCCCATTGCTCCGTGCCGCACGCGGTTTGCCAGAGAGGTGTCCCGCTCCCGTCGGTGCGGATCACGAAAAACCCCACATCCCTGCCCGTCATGTTCTGGGCCGCGACCAAGGCGCCGCCGTCCTGCGTGACGCAGACCGCCCCGGCCCGCGTGGAGTGGCCGCCTGTTTCGAGGCCGAGATGGCTGTACCATTCAAGGGATGGGTGGGTCCAGTCGGGAACGGTCCTCTTCGGATCCGGGTGGGCCTCATCCGTCCCGATCAACGCCTGGATGGATCGCCAGTTTCGGGGCAGTTCGGTCAGCCCTACCAACACGCCTATCCCCACCAACGGCAGGAGGACCAAGGTCATCAGGAATACGGCACCGCGGGAAGACGGTTTCTGCCCGGCGGTTTGAAAGGTGGGCGGTATCAGGGCATGAATCACGCGATGGGCTTCTTCCTCCGCAACCCCGGCGGCCTTCATGGCCGCTACGATTCGATTGGCCGACTTTAGGGCCTGACCTCCCATCTGGTCCGTAATCCAGAGGTAGACGGTGGCGCCGTCCTTGAGTCGTATGGCGAGTCCGCCATATTCGGAGCCGCTCAGGATGAGGGATTGTCCCATGGTGGTGTATCGGGCTCCCCCTTTTTGAAACAGGGCCGCGATGCTGAGGGTTACCACCAGCCAGCGGGGCGGGCGAAGGGAGACGGCCCCAAAAGAGACCATGTCCGTGAAACGATATTCGCCCTTCCCGGTGAGTGTGGTGATCACGAGCCGGTCTTCCTGGATGCGGAGGGTATAGGCCGCATACCAGCCCTGGTAGTACGACATAAGGGCACCCATGCTGGCCAGTGGCCAGAGGACGATGACCAGTATGATACCGGGGGGTACGAAGGCCTGCAGGGATCCGCCGCTGACAAGGAGTGGCAACGTGAAGAACAGCCCGAAGAGCATGAGCGAGACCAGGTCGCCCAGCATGCAGCGCCAGCGGGCATAGAAGAGGTCTCCCGGTTCCCTCTTGGGACCGGGCAGCAGGAAATAGAGAAGAAGCGAAAGGCCAAAGACCCATGGGCTCACGGTTCGGAAGGGGTGAAGAAAGTGGGGAGGCGGCTCCGGGTGGCGCATGAAGCCCGAACCGAGCTGAACGTCATCGAAGGCATAGGTCTGGTATCTGAGACGCAGGTACTCCTTTTTCTCCCCTCGCTCCAGCAACAGGTAGAGTTCCTGCCCATGGGTTTGCCAGCGGTCTCTTATGGACAGGAGGGGTTCCTCGTCGGGCCGAAAAAACAAAAATATTCTGTCCGAATAGGAGTCCGGGCTGATACGGGCCTTCCATTTTCCAGGCGGGGCGCCTGTGGCTGACGCCCGGGCCTGGTCAAAAAATCGTTCCCAGTCGCCGTCCGCGGCCACGACCAGCCGGTCTTTCGTCTTTTCGGCGATGTAGAGGGTCAAGGGCAATTGTCTCAGATACTGCTCGTGCTCCGATGGCATGTCGAGGAATGCGGACCGACCTTCCTTCCCCTGCTCCGCGGCGAAGTCCACCAATGTCACCATCACCAGGGGAGACAGGGACACATACATAAACAGGAGGGCAGCAAGCGCAAAGCCCCCCAGCAAGATCCATCGTCGCAATCGTTCCATGCCTCGATCCCTCAAATAAATGCGCTGTTATGGACCAAGGGCCAGGCGCGGGTTCTGCATGTGGTCGATGGCGTTGAGCGAGATTACGATGTCGAAAAAGCCTTCCCTGAGGTTCGCGTCTTCGATGTTGGAGGAGATCCATTCCCCCTCCCTTGGGAGCTGGTGCGCGAATCGGTCCCGGTAGCTTTCCAGGAGGGGGCCCAGGTACCATTTGGTAACCTGCGGGATGTGTCGAGCCATGCACGCGGGTCCGCATCCCACGTCGAGCACGTTTTGGATCCTGTCCTGCCCGTATTCGGCAGCCGCCTGATCGAGGAACAGGACATAGCGGCGGGTTCGGAAATCCTGGGACTCCAGGATTCCGAGTTGTTCCCAGAACCGCAATTCCTTCCGAAGCGCGCTTTCGTGCCGCTGTTTGCTGATCCGTTTCACAGGCCTCTTAAATCCTCCGGTCCCAGTCTAAACGGAAACCGCCCGATTGCGCAAGAACAGAAAAAGTCGGCGAAAACGAAGATGGATAAACAACCGTGTGTTGTCTATGATGGACTCCTATGCTGCTTGAGGCCTACGTCGGTCTGCGCTACAGAGGGCAGCGGCACACTTTTCTACAAAATTTAAGAACCATCCTTTCAAGTTGATCGGAGCCCATGCATAACATAGGGCACAAATGTCGTGAAGAATATCCCCCAGTCGTTCGAGGAAATAGTTTCTATCGACATCGTTTTCAAGCATCCTTTCTTTTCAATTCCCCTGACCATGCTATGGTGCAGGGCGCCTGTCGCATCTATCCGAGATCTCCCTGGCATGCTGCATCCTAACCTTCACTGACCTTTTTTCCTGTCAAATTGAACAGTTAACAGCGTCACAGGATTCACATCACCCTTTCAACCCGCAAAACAGGGCATAAAAGCATAGATATCCGCCTTCTCTTTCCTCCGATTCATCATATGGTACCAGGCATCTGGGAACTGGATTCTTGATGGTCCGGTCATATAGCCATATTGCTGATGTTCTCAAGGATGAGTCAAGAGCAGACCCCTTCAATCATCCCATCCTCATTCAA
>ENA-OSEO01003444-OSEO01003444.1-sediment-metagenome-genome-assembly--contig:-NODE-3444-length-18743-cov-15.207865_pt1 | contig 18743 bp, 19 predicted proteins | sample MGYA00237883_ERZ534232 | MGnify/ENA metagenome assembly ERZ534232
AAAAAAACCGGGGAAAGAACAAGAAGCTCAGGCAGGGATCTGTCCGGAGGTATCTCTGCATCTTGAGCCAAATCCCCGGCATGGACCAGGACGTTTACGGGACCTTGGTGGAATCGGCTGAGGCGAAAGGGTATCCTGTGCAAAGAGTCGAGCGCATCCCGCAGGAGTGCAGCCTGCACGATTCGAGTTTCATATCGGCGAGTTCTTCTGGTACGTCGACGGTGCAGTAGAGGATTCGTATCTGATCACAGGGGTGTATATTTCCCTGACGTCCACGGCTAAATTTCGCTAGGGTGCTTTGCCAGGAAGAAACAGCACCTTGGCAGAGACCCTGTATCAAATTGGCGGCTGTCAGATCAGAGAGGAAGACCTCTCGTTTGTCCGCGATACCATCTCCCGGCATTGGTAACGCGGTCGAACCGCCATTTCCCGGGTGCTGTGTGAGCACTGGGACTGGCGGCACCCGAACGAACAACTCAAAGGGATGGCCTGCTGTGCGCTGCTGCTCAAGCTCGAAGAAAAAAAGCTCGTCAACCTCCCCCCGCCTTTGGCCACAAGACTCATGGGAAGCCCTGTAAGGCTGTTCGACGCAGCTACAGCTACGACACCTCGGAGATTCACGGAACGGTCTCCGAGTTTGGTTCTTTGAAAATCGACATGGTCCGGCGAACCCCGGATGAAGGCCTGTGGGATCAACTGGTCGACAAGTACCATTACCTGGGGAGCCCCCGAATCGTCGGTGCATACCTGAAAGTACCTCGCCTACCTGGATGCACACCTGGTGGCTTGCCTCGGTTGGGGCTCAGCGGCCTGGAAGGTGGAGTGCCGCGACCGGTTCATCGGTTGGCAGCCCCGTACCAGGGAAGCGAACCTCTACAAGGTCGTCAATAACGTCCGGTTCCTGATTCTGAACTGGGTTTCGCTGGAGCACTTGGCCTCGAAGCTCCTGAGCGCCAACATCCGGATGCTTCCGGGGGACTGGCAGGCGTTTTACCGCCATCCCGTTGCCCTGCTCGAAACCTTCGTGGATACGACCCGTTTCCAGAGCACCCGCTACCGGGCAGGCAACTGGGTTTATGCAGGACCGACCAAGGGGCGTGGACGCTACGACCGCTCTAACCGGTGCATGGAACCGGTCAAGACGGTCTACCTCTACCCGCTTGGCAAGCGTTTCCGGGAGGTGCTCCATGCCTGAAACGCCTCTTTTTCCCGAAGATCACCTTGACTGAAGAGGGGCTGCAGAATGTGCCGCGCTCCGTGCTCATCCAGAGCATCCTCGCCCTTGCGGAGGAAAAGCGCGAGCTCCGAAAACGGATCGAACAACTCGAAGCGCGTCTGAATAAGGATTTCTCAAACTCGGATCGGTTGCCATGTTCTCATCCTCTGTGGAAATACATCGCGAATCGATCGGCGGTAAGCTTCCCAATGCAAGGTTTTACGAATAAACGCTCGATCCAGAGCTTGCAAAGCCAATCCAAAATGGCGAGCTTGTTTTGAGGCCTGGCAGGTTGATGGATATTTCTTTGGATCTGTTTGACGTTTGGGTGCGTCTTTCTTTCACTTTTATCAATTATAGTAAGGAGAGTAGATGCCTTATTTCCGGAAGAAAAGTCAATGGATAGACTTTAGAAAGGAATGGGCACTATTGCCGGAAAGCCTTGACAAAAGATTCTCTTTAATGTAATTAGAATCTGAAAATTGCATCAACGTACTATTATAGCTCTATCAAAGGAGGTATTGGAAAATGGCAAAGGTTCTCGTATTAAGATACAATAAGGGAAAATTTCCTCCATCTGCTGTAACAGACGAGTTCAAACAGCAAGTTGGCGGGGCAATGGAGAAATATTTGAAAGAACATCCGGAGGTCAAGTTCAACGGACTGTGGGTGAATGAAGAAGGCGTAGGCATTTGTGATTGGGAAGCGCCAAACGCTGAAGCAGTGAAAAACTTCATTGACAGTGCGGGCGGGACCTATGACGACATCGTAGCAGTGGAAAAAGTTTTGTGAGGCGGAATGACGCCCTTTATGAGGCCCAGAGGTCTGCCCTTTCGCTCCGATAAAAGTCCTGAGTGCAGAGGTCCGGCCAGTGATAATGATTTGCAGTTGTAGATTCTCATGAAGGGGTGTGCAACTCACCATTCTGGAGTCATTATGAAATGCATGTTCGCCCTTTTTCTTATCCTGGCCGGCTGCGCCTCTCTGCCTGAACCAAAGGAGGCGAATCAGCCGGTTCCTTCCGTGGACCTGGCGCAATACATGGGCCGGTGGTATGCCGTTGCGTCTCTCCCGGCTTGGTTCCAGCGGGATTGCCATTGCGTGAAGGCGGAATATTCGATGATGAAGGACTATGTCGCCGTCATCAACTCCTGCCGGAAGGGGTCCCGCGACGCCCCCCTGAAGGTGAGTGCGGCCAAGGCCTTTGTGGTGCCCGGATCCAATGGCGCAAAACTCCGGGTCCAGTTTTTCTGGCCGTTCAAGGGCGACTACTGGATCATCGCATTGGACGAGGATTACCGCTGGGCCATGGTCGGGCATCCTTCCCGCAAATACCTTTGGATCCTGAGCCGGACACCCGGCATGGATCAGGACGTTTACGAGGCCCTGGTGGGCTCGGCTGAGGCGAAAGGGTACCCTGTGCATAGGCTCGAGCGCATCCCGCAGGAGTGTGAGCCATACGATACGACCTCCGTATCAAGGGGGTCATCTGACTCGCCGACCGGGCAGTAAGGTGGCATTACATCGCCGAAACTCTTAACAAAAGGAAAGGGGCTGACTTGAGTCCGAGATCCGGACCGCTTGCCACAGAGCCTTGGACACGTGTTCTGTGAAACAGAGAGGAGTCCGGCGCAGGAAGCTGCAGAAAACCTCATTTGGCTTGACATCGGAGAACCGATGCTCCAGAGTCATCGTCAGTGAAAGGGAGGCACCATGATCTGAAGGAATTGAAGTGAGGAGGAACAACATGAGAAGGATTGGGGTTATTATTGCAGGTCTCCTGCTGATGTTCACCTACGGCTGCAGCGGGGAAGATGCCCAGAAAGCGGCGGAAGAGACTAAAGAAGCGGTAACAGCCACAGAGGAAAAGGCCGGCCAGGTCAAGCAGGAAATTACGGAGACGGCTGAGGAAGCCGGTGCCGCGACAGAGCAAGCCGCTGGTCAGGCGGCGGATGAGGCCGAGGAAGTCGCTGATCGAGCCGCTTCCACCACCGAGGAAGCGGCCGGAGAGGTGGAGGCTCAATCCAAGGATGTGGTCGAAGACACTGTGTCCGCCACGGAAGAGGCGGCTGGACAGATCAAGGAAAAGACGGGCGAAGTGCTTGAAGACGCTAAGACGGCCGTCGGAGAAGGGGCTTCTCAGCTGAGCGACAAAGCGACGAAAATGATGGATGACGGGTCATCCGCCACGGAGGAGGCCGCTGCCGGCGCGGAAGACAAAACCGGGGGCACGAATCCTTAGTTCGTTTCCATCTGGAAATGATTTCCCGGTAGAACCCAGTTTCCAATCCGGAAATGAGGGTTTTTTGTCAATATCAAGGAAATCAAGCGTTTGCGCGGTGGCGACCTGCGGGTCGCCGCACAAGCAAACGTGCAGATCGACGTAGAGATTGGCAAAAAAGATCATTTCCGGATGGAAAGTTCACCTGCCTATAACACAAGATCACATCGCCACCCTGAAGAAATGGGGCTCCAAAGCCCGGCTCCTTCAAAGAGCCGGGTTTTGGAATCCAGTCCAAAACCGATAGAATCCCTCCATTTGCAACATCCTGCATGGTCGTAAGAACTGTTCGGCACTTCAAAAGGCTGCTGATGGTCGGAGGTGGCCGAATCCGGACCGCATCATTAGTCTTTTAAAAAAGAACTTGCAAGGCTGCAACCAGAGGCAGGGTCCCGCCGGTGGCTTTTCGTCCCCCATGGCCCCTTCTCCGATGAACCGGAAATGATTTCGCGGTAGGACTCAGTTTCCAATCCGGAAATGAGGGTTTTTCTTTACACGCTGCGCGTGCTCAGTCCCACCGTTTCGCGGCAGGTCCCGGTTTGGCCAATATCAAGGGAATCAATCATTTGCGCGGAGGCGACCTGGTGGTCGCCGCACAAGCAAACGTGCAGATTGACGCCGAGATTGGCGAAAAAGACCATTTCCGGATGGACACGAACTAGGCCATCGTTGCCGGCAACGCAAGTAGATGCCGCAAAACTCTGGTCATGGACCAAAAGAGCGCCTTCCTTACCTCGTCTCGGCCCTTCCGAAGATGCCAGGTCCCCGCAATACAGGGGCCTCTTTCACACGCTGATTTCTTTCCTCGTAAATCATTCTTTCAATGAAAGAGCGGGAGAGAGGTCCTCCGTTCCTCGACCTTCTCCTGAACTCATAGAAAAACCATATTTATAGGGCCGATATTATCGGATCTTCCAGTTTGACAATCCAATGTTCTCTATAGTACACAAGCCCCCGTATGTTGTGGAGAGCCGTATTCATCAAAGAGGGGGAAAGGGAAAATGGATGCCATTAAACGCTTTTTTGCGAGTCGATGGGGGATTGTCAGCGTCGGCGTCTTCATCGGCCTGTTCGCCGCCCTGCTTCAAAAGTGGGGCAACCCGGGCAACATGGGGATCTGCGTCGCATGTTTCGAAAGGGACATCGCCGGGGCCGTGGGTCTCCACCGCGCCGATGTCGTGCAGTACCTGCGGCCGGAGATCATCGGTTTCGTCCTTGGCGCGTTGCTGGCGGCATACACCTTCAAAGAATTCAAGCCTCGGGCGGGATCAGCCCCGATCGTTCGGTTTTTCCTCGGCGCTTTTGCCATGATCGGCGCTTTGGTGTTCCTGGGTTGCCCCTGGCGCGCCCTGCTGCGCCTCGCCGGCGGAGACGGGAACGCCATCCTCGGGATTGCCGGGTTGATCTTCGGCATCTGGATCGGCACGCGCTTTCTCAAGGCCGGATACAACCTCGGGCGCACGACCAGGACGTATCCATCCGTAGGCTGGCTTATGCCCTTGCTGATGGCGGGATTTCTGGTGCTGCTGTTTGTTTTTCCCCAGGTGGCAGGGGAAGCGAAGAGCGGTGTTCTGTTTTACAGCTTGAAGGGGCCCGGATCCATGCACGCCCCGCTCGTTATCTCGCTGATCGTGGGGCTTGCCATTGGCTTTCTGGCGCAACGAAGCCGTTTCTGCACCATGGGGGCGTTCCGCGATCTGCTCCTCTTCAGGCAGGCGCATCTTTTCTCCGGGCTTCTCGCTCTGACCATCACTGCTTTCGTAGTTAACCTCGCGCTCGGACAGTTTCACCCCGGCATAGCCGGGCAGCCGGTGGCGCATACGATGCATTTCTGGAATTTTGCAGGAATGGTTCTTGCGGGGCTTGCCTTCACCCTCGCGGGCGGGTGCCCCGGGCGTCAGCTTTTTCTTGCGGGTGAGGGCGATGGCGATGCAGCGGTCTTTGTAATGGGGATGGTCGTAGGAGCCGGGTTCTCACACAATTTCGGGCTGGCCAGCTCTCCGAACGGCGTCGGTCCGCATGGCGTCTCGGCGGTGATCATCGGCATGCTGGTCTGTCTTTTCATCGGTTTCACCATGAGAAAAAAGGCTTCATAAATGGAGGGTTCAAAGGAGATGGCAACGACAGTCGATGCACGGGGTCTTTCTTGTCCCCAACCCGTCCTCATGACGATGGACGAGATGAAGAGACTCGGCGAAGGGGAGATCCAAATCCTGGTCGATACGGTGACTTCGAGGGAAAATGTCTCTCGAGCGGCAGCCAGTCAGGGTTGGAGGGTTGAAAACACGCAACCGGACGGCGATGGATTCCGCGTCCACATCGTGAAAAAATAGCGCAAACCGGAAGGAGCCTATGGCACTTGCCAACCTTTTCAAACGCAAAACCACGCCGCCCTCCAGCGGCAAGACGCCTGTGTGGGACCGGGGGATTCTCGTTTTCGAGAATACGAGCGAAGTCCTGCGTGCCGAAAGGCTTCTGAAGACGAAGGGCTGGGATATCCGCGTTATGGGGCCGCCTCCCGAGATCCGGACAGGCTGCGACCTGGTGATCACCTTCCCCTTGATCGAAGAGATGAAGATCTGTGAAACCCTGTGGGGAGCGGATCTCGAGCCTATCGAAGTGGTTCCGGTAAACAGTCCGCTGCTCCAGCCGGTGGATCTCTTTCATGTAAAGGACTACGGACGCCACCTGATGGTCCGCGCCGCCAATATGAAGCTCACCATCGATCTGGAGACGCGGATCATCGTCAATATCTCCGGAGGCGGATGCCCCGACGTCCCGTATCTGGCCGCCGAAATGGTCGGCAAGCGCCTGGAGGAAGCGCCTCACCCCAAGGAGATCGGACACACCCTTTGCGGCTATGCGCTTCAGTTGGCTTACGAAGAAATGAGGCGGCGATGCTAGCGATTGTGGGAACCGTTCCGTGTGAGGATGTCCCGATCGTCGTCGGAAGGGCGGATCTGCAGGACGGCCTCCTTCAAGTCGAAGACCGGCGTTTCCCTGTGAATCGAGGCACCCCGGCCCTGCTGGCGGCGTCCGTTACGGTCTGCAAGGCGCTCGGCCTGCCATTGCCTCTCGCGTACCTGGTGGGAGACACCGGACCCGGCAAGGGGAGCCGCCGCCTGTATGATTACCTGACGAGGCATATCGGTGAAGTGGAATGGGATGTCCTGACCTTCCATTATCTCCAGCCGGATGCCGATTGGCACAACAAGGTGCTCTTCGCGATAGAGGACATGTCGAACCGGCCTGTGCTGATCGCTGACGCCGGATTTATGTACGCTGCGAAAATGAGCGGACAGGCGGAGGCCTACGATCTGTTCACTCCCGACGTCGGAGAACTGGCCTTTCTCGCCGATGAGGAAGCTCCGCATCCTTTCTACACGCGTGGGTTCATCCTCCACCGCGAGGACGACGCACCGGAGATGATCGCCCGGGCCTACGAACATGCCAACGCCGCCCGGAACCTGCTTGTCAAGGGCCGCAAGGATTACATGGCCGATCGGCAAGGCATCCGGGCGATCGTAGATCAACCGAGCGAGGAAGCCCTGGAAGCCATCGGCGGCACGGGCGACACACTGACCGGCATTGTATCGGCGTTGATCGGATCGGGCATGCCCCTGCTGGAAGCGTCGCAAAAAGCCGCAAGGATGAATCGTGTTGCAGGGGCTCTAGCTCAACCCACACCCGCCACTCAGGTGCTCGATATCATCACGCACATAGCCGCCGCCCTGAAACAGGTCCTATGAGAGGGCATTGAGTATCATCCTCCCGCCGACGAAACATGGGCTAGCCGTTCTTTGTCAGCAGTTGTCCAGACCTTTTTATCAACGGGGAAGTCGATGCGAAACGGACAAGCCTCTGGGCTGGCAATCCTTTTTCATAAGGGGCACAATCATCTGTAGAGGGGGCATTCTTATCTGGTTTCCATCCGGAAATGGTCTTTTTGGCCCATCTCGGCGTCAATCTGCACGTTTGCTTGTGCAGCGACCTTCAGGTCGCCTCCGCGCAAACCGTTGATTTCCTTGATATTGTCCAAAAATCCTCATTTCCGGATTGGAAACTTAGTCCTACCGCGAAATCATTTCCGGATGGACACTGTCTGGTGTGGAGCTGGAAATGATTTCCGGATGGACACCAGCTAAAGCCGCCTTATGATAAAATTTTGAACTTAAAAATTCTTGAAAACACTGGCGCACAAGATCTATCAGCGATTCCAGAGCCTTACAATGAAAATCTCTTCTTCCTCAATCAAATCCGGCGTCGTGCCATTGTGTCGCTGCATGCCTTTGACGATTTTTCGGGGCACGCCCATGCCCATATGTTCAAGATAGCCATAGTCTCTCATGACATCCTTGAGCAATTGATTGCGGGCTGAACGGCATCCCGTGACCATCCGCTGTGGGGTGATGCCATTGGGAAGGCGCCCGGGGGAAATTACCTCCAACCGGTCTTCGTAGATGGACAATTCCACCGTCATGCCGGACAACAGGTAATCGCGATGTACCAGGGCATTGACGATTGTTTCCCTTACCGCCTCTTCCGGATATGTCCAAGTTTGCTCACGTCTTGATCCATCTGTAAGCGCAGCGGTGACCTGTGTGTTCCGCTTCACAAATTCGACGGCTTGTTCGACGAGTCCATTCTCAACAATCCCGTCTTTTCCCATAAGCACTGTCATCGGTCCCCGTATGGACAGGCGTTCCTTGGCAGCATAATCTTTTTCTTTGCCGGGATAGGCAACCGCATCAATACCGGCTTGGGGTAAGAAGCGATTCGGATTGGCGCAAAAAAGCAGCAATCCCGCCACGGTAGCTGGTTTTCGGTCATCTTCTTCAATCACGAATTCGGTATTTAGAAGCAGATTTTGCCATGCATCAACGTTATCCGCTTCGGGTGTATCTTGGGAACGGATGCGCTGGAAATAGTCGTGCAAACGGCGATAGTCAAAATCTTTGGCGGAAGATCCGGACACACCGCGCACTTCCAAACGAAAAGTGCCGCGCTGTTGAAACAACCGCGCCAACTCCTCAGCACTGGCTTCACGGCTCAGTGTCCCTACACGAATATAGTAGGTCCGGTGGTTGTTGTGCCAGACATGGTGAACCGCCCACCCGCGATCAACTTGTACAATGGCGACATCCTTTCCGGGTTCCACATCGCGGATGATCTCATAATAGGGAATCAACTCGGGGCGAATCTTATCCCTGCAGGCGGTCATCACCCACTCTTCCAGACGATTCCTGGTAATTCCTGTAACGCTGCCGTCATCCTCAACGCCCAGAATCACCCCGCCACCCCGTAAGTTGGCAAATGCGACCAATTCCTTGGCCAATGCCCGATTGTCAATGGTATCCCGCTTGAACTCGACGCCAGAGCTTTCGCCATTTTTGAGGAGTTCCAACAGTTCTGTCTTAGTCATCTAATTATCCTTTAAAACCCATATTTTAAGCGTCGCATTTCAAAAGCGTCCCTCCCGCCTTCAAGGACCTCTTCGACCATTTCTCGCACCGCCCTGGTGTCAATGGAGCCCATATGCGCTTCGGAGAGTTTGGCTTTTCCCTCCCCGGCTTCACCATAAGCTGTCAATCCAACAATCAGTTCGGCATCCCCCAATACAGGAATATTGGCGTTATGGGTGGCAAAAATGAATTGCCTGCGGCGCTTTTCCTCGCGCATTTTAGGTACGATGCCATCGGAAATGAAACGGTTGTCCAGATCATCCTCAGGCTGGTCTACAACCAAGGGCGCATTGGACTCCAGCAGCAAAAGTAGAAGCACCGCAGTGGCCTTCTGGCCCGTGGAAAGATCCTCAAGCGTTTGCCACGTGGGAGGCTGATCGTCAGCAGCAACATTTAGTTTGATGGCTGTGGTCGGCGGTAGTTCCAATTCCTCGATTTGCATAATAACATCGGGATGGGCCTGGGCGATGCGCTCGGATTGACTGGGCGGAATGCCGAATTTTTGAGAGAGTGCGTCTTTGCCCTCTCTGCAGGCTGAAGCAAAAACGGGGAGTGAGAAATCCTTGCGCCTCGTCAATGTTTCAATCGCCTCGGAGAGGCGCCCGCCAATCTGATCTCTCAAAAGCTGAATCAGCGGCTCCCGATTGCCGCCTGCAGTCACATCGACCAATACCCGTCCTTGAAGTTTTCTGTTGACCTTTTTCGCGGCACGTTCGATGTTCCGAAACTCTTCGGCTTTGACGTCCTCCCACTCGGAAAGCAGGTTGCGCCGTTCCGCTTCATGGGCGTTGGCGTCGCGATTCAAAAGGGTTTGCCTTTCCTTAAGGGGTCGCAGTTCCTCAATTTGTTGCCGCAGGCGGATGAATTCTTCGCCATCGACTTTGGATTTCTGCAGGTCACGCAAGATGGCCTGATAGCCTTCCATAACCGATGCCTTGCGCTTTTCCCATCGTTCGCGAATCTCAGCCAACCCAGTTTGCGCTTTTTCAATTGCCCGATTCATTCCAACTGAGATTTGCCTCATGTCATCGGCCAATTGGTTGAGAATACCGTTGGCTTCGCTCAAAATTTCCTTTCCAGGAAGGTCTTGCAAGGCTTTTTCAGAAATAAGAGCGCAATCGATGGGGACGGATTGGGCAAGCGCAGTCATAACTTCCCTAAATGGATGAATGCGCTCTTCCGCTGTTTTAAGTACCCTTTCTTCACGCACCAAAAGGCTTTGTTCTTTCAGCTTTTCCTCGAGTCCGGCGTCCTGAAACCGCCGCAGCGTCTCTTCAAGGGCCGGCAGCGTTGCAAGGCGCTCCTCAATTTTGGCAAATTCCTTTTGCGTTTCGAGCAAGCGGGTGCGTGAGCGCTCCAACTGGCGGCGTACACTGCTTTTGCGTTTGGCAATGTCGGTGTCCCGCTCAACGAATCGGCCCAGAAGGCGGGTGAGTTTGTCCCGGCTTTTGGTAAGTTCCGATATTTCGTGTTGGCCGTAAATTTCCGTTTGGGGAACTACATCCGCGGGTGTCAGATTGAGGACTTTGCCGGCCTCGTCTTTGACAATCGGTGGATTGGGAATGGTTCGCTCAACAACATAGTGGCGTTTGTCCGGATGATAGGAACGAACCAGCATGGATATTTTTGTGCCGCTTCGAAGCACCTGGCGAATGATGCCGTTGTGTGATTTAGTCGCCTCTTCTCCCAAAGGCTCCATTCCCAGCACATACCGGATGCTTTCGACAATGGTCGATTTACCGGTTCCACGCCCCCCGATGAGTACATTCAGGTTTTCGTTCAAGTGGATGGCCGCGCCATCTAAAAAGCCACCCTGCCAGGTCATGGCGATAAACTCGGTATGCTCTTCCGGCGCTGAATCGCTGGCCAGTCGTATTCTTGAAACCGGATCAAGGAAAGCCTGTCTCAATCCCTCCAGGGTGACGTCCGACATTTTAATCCAACAGGAAGCGCCCGGCTTTTCCAAATCCTCCGGGCTCGAGACATCTTGGGCGTTGATGACCGCCACCGGACGCTCGCGGTGATAATCTGTGTTTTTGTTAAGCAGAATAGGTTTGAGATTCTGCGGGGCGTCTTCAGCCGGTCCGGGGAGTGAACAGGCCATCAGATGCTCGGATTTCCAGGCAGCCATTCGTGCCTGATTGTCAAGTACTTGTAACAATCCTTTTTCACTCGCCACATGCGCGGCAACGCAAATACACTTCCATTTAGCGGATTCTCGCAGGAGTTCATGCACATCGTACTTGATAGCTGCGGGTGGATGAGATTGGTCGTGAATGCCGCAATCTCCCAAAATACCGCTGCACCGGTCCCACGAAGCATCAGGTTCAAAGAGGAGTATCATATGAACACCCTCCTTGGTTTCCACCTCTGCTCCCGGAAATACAATAATGCCAGCGGACCTTAATGCTTCAGTCAGTGATTGCCCTGTAATGCAACGTTGATGATCAGTAATGGCAACCACCTTAACTCCAACGTCGTTACATGCTGCTACCATTGCCGTGTTGTAGTCCGCTTCATTGCTGAATGCTGTCATTTTACTGTGCCGCACAAGATACTCGAACGGATTGACCTGAAGTGCGCAGCGGTAGAACCGGGCGCCGGAAGGCAAGTTTTGGGCATCTTCAATTGAATTTAAAGTACTCATGTCTCAATTCTTTCGATCAAATTGGTGCTCCTGTGTCACGCAGGATGGCGACAATCTCGGCTATCACCTTTTTCAGAATCTCAACAGCTTGCGAATTAGGCACACACTTAAATGTTGTAGATCAAAAGGAACTTTATCATTCCGGTTGGGTGGTTCGAATAGGAAAACAAGGCGCTTCTTTTCATGGTGTTTGAGAGCGAAGCCCGCTTCCACAAAAACATTGGGGCGTTTCCCGGTCAAATCATAGATAGTTTCCATCCGGAAATGGTCTTTTTGGCCAATCTCGGCGTCAATCTGCACGTTTGCTTGTGCGGCGACCTGCAGGTCGCCTCCGCGCAAACGCTTGATTTCCTTGATATTGGCCAAAAATCCTCATTTCCGGATTGGAAACTGAGTTCTACCGGAAAATCATTTCCGGATGGAGACTAGATAATAATTTGGATGATCTAATGGCTTCGTAGATACGGTTGTGAATCGGGAATGCACCGCCTTCTTCCGTACCCATATCGATCAAGTCCAGCCGAACTAAATGGTCCCCCACCGGGCCGGTCGGGTTCCTCGAGTTCAAGACTTTCTCTTGGTGGGATTTGGGATATCTTTATCCTCCGCTATTATCCTTACCCGCCTACACTAAATTTTCAAGGGGGGCGTGTCTCACCCACATTGACACAGAGGGATGGGCCGGCGCTCATTGCTTTGCTGCGTTTTGGATTTGGTTTTTTCTTTAACCATGGCTGTTCTCGTCAAGATCCAGCATCCCGGCCGTCTGCATTCGTTCACAAAAGGCATCCAACTGCGCCCGGGCCAATTTGGAAGGCTTCGCCTGTCCGTTTTCCCAACGATTGACCGTGGCATAGCTGACACCCAGTTCCCGGGCCAGGTCCTCCTGGCTGATTGAAAGCTGCCGACGGACCTCCTTAACCAGTGTTGGGTAATCCGGCTGAATAAATTTCATCGATGCATGGGCCTTCCGTTATCCAAATAGCTATTCTTTACAATGGAGTTTATTACGGATGTTATATCATCTGGATGAATAATGGCAACCATTTTCTTTCTCAGTATGAGGGGTAACCATGTCAGAAAAATGGTTGATGGAGAAAAAGCTTACGACCGAAAATAGAGAGGAAAAACAAAAAAATAGGGCACTTGGTTCCTAATCGGATACCAATTGCCCTAACGATCACAAAAATGGCGTCCCCAACCGGATTTGAACCGGTGTTGCCGGCGTGAAAGGCCGGTGTCCTGGACCTGGCTAGACGATGGGGACCCAAGGGTCATGCCTTGCTGATGAAGATGGTCACCGTTGACGTGAGCACCTCAGAGAGGGCACAACTGTCTCCATATTGCGTGTTTGAATGACACCCCCAACACGATATCTTTGACATATGAAATAAAAACATATTTTATAACTAAGATCCTTTTTTTTGTCAAAGGTTTTTTTGGGCTGATCGATCATTTTTTTCGCACCCATTGGAAGAAACAAACGAGGTTTGCGACGGGGGTGCAAGTGTGGTAGGCTATGACCCAAAACAGATGGCCCTTTCAGATGAACGAATATGACAGAAACGAACCCATCCATAAGCGATCCTTGGCCGGACCCAACCGGAATATCCCTTCGCGGTCTCTATGTGATCAGCGTACTGGCCATGGGTATCGGCATCAGCGTGGTTTTTGTGCTCAACTTTGCCACACCCACGGATTTTGTCTTAAAACAGTTTGCAGACCTTGCTCAGAAAACGGGTTTTGACTATTCCTTTGAAGTCGTCAAGCGATTGGCCGGCCTCTTTTTCCTGATAGCCCTGATCGGTTCACCGACGCTGCTGGTGATGCACCAACTTCTGCACCCCATTTCTCGTTGTCTGATCCGGGTGAAGCAAGGCGAGGATCCTCCGCCCCACATAGCTGAAAAGGCCCGACGCAGATTGATCAACCTCCCGTTCATCTTTATCGCCATGAATATCGGCATGTGGCTTGTAGGCCCCGCCCTGGTTTTTTTTATCGCCTATGTGGCGGATCTGATGAATCTCCGCACCAGCACGGTTTTTGCGGCTCGGGCCAGTATGGTGGGGTTTATCACATCGTCTGTCGCCTTCTACAGGCTGGAGGCCTACTCCCGAAGGGAACTCATCCCCTTCTTCTTTCCCAAGGGCCATGTGGCCGAACTCAAGGGCGCTGCCAGGATATCCATTTCCAGGCGCATCCGGATATTCTTCAGGATGGCAACAGTGGTACCTATGACCATAGTCATCGTGACCCTTGTCACCCTGCAGTGGGAACTGGATGCGTTGAATATTCCGGTGGAAGAATATGGTCGGAGGGTGATTATCTTCACGGTTGTCCTTTTCGGGATCCTCTTCGTCAGCACAGGGGTCCTCAACAGGTTGGTCAGCAGATCGATTGTGGAGCCCTTGAAAAACATGCTGGATGCGCTCAGTAAGGTCCGGGACGGCGACTATCAGGCTCAGATACGGGTGATAGGAAACGATGAGATCGGCATACTGGGAGATGCCGCCAATCAGATGATCAGGGGTCTGGCAGACCGGCAGAAGCTGAGGGACGCCTTCGGCAAGTACGTGACTCCCGAGATCCGGGACGAAATCCTTTCGGGCCGTATCCCCTTGGAAGGGGAGCGAAGGGAGGGAACCGTGATGTTTGTCGACCTCAGGGATTTCACCCCTTTTGTTGAGAACAATCCTCCTGAAGAGGTCATGTCGGGATTGCGGGCCTATTTCACGGCCATGCACCGGGCCATACGTCTCCGCAGGGGCCTGGTGCTCCAGTTTGTGGGGGATGAAATCGAGGCGGTATTCGGCATCCCCATCCCTTTTGAAAGCCATGCGGATGCGGCTGTCCGGGCGGCCATAGACATGCGGAGGGCCTTGAAGGAGCTGAATTCGGAACGGGTTGCCTCGGGCGAGCCGCCTTTTGCCCACGGGATCGGCATCCATTCGGGGAGTGTTCTGGCAGGCAATTCGGGAAGCGAAGAGCAGTCTGCCTATTCTCTCATCGGCAATACGGTCAACGTGGCATCGCGCATTGAAGGGCTTACTCGGGAAATAGGGTGCGATATCCTGGTAAGCCAGGAGACGGTTGAACGGCTGAAGGGGAGGTTCCACCTGGTGAGGGAGTCCCCCCGCTGTGTTAAGGGGTATTCAAGACAGATTATTGTCTATCAGCTCGCTGAATGAGCAAGGCTGAACACGGAGGGCCGAAATGCTCGGCTTCCATCGCGCAGGGGTGAATCATCGGAACCCATGGTAACATCATGGTGTGAGGAGGGCGTTTTTATCAGGTAATGCCCGTCTCCAAAATCCATGTTTCTCCTTCATCTCAAGGGGTCGTGTAATGATCACGAAGTTTTTGACGTATCTGTTTGTTTTCTTTTTTGTGCCGTTCGGTCTTTCCACCGGCCTTGCCCAGGAGGCAACGGACTTCGTCCATTCCCGGGAGGTCATGGTCGCGACCCAGATTATCGACAGGGGAATAAGCGACCGGGATGTCATACGGGCCATGAAAACGGTGCCCAGGCACCTGTTTGTACCGGAAAAATTCCGGTCATCGGCCTATGCCGACCATCCGCTTCCCATCGGCGAAGGGCAGACCATCTCCCAGCCCTATATCGTGGCCTTCATGACAGAGGCGTTGAGGCTCAAATCAGGGGACAAGGTCCTTGAGATCGGTACGGGTTCCGGGTATCAGGCCGCGGTTCTGGCGGAGATCGTAAAGGATGTATACTCCATTGAGATCGTTGAGACCCTGGGAAAAAGGGCCGGACACATTTTGGACGAACTGGGGTACGCAAACATCCACATCAGGATCGGAGATGGCCGCAAGGGATGGCCCGGGATAGCCCCCTTTGACGCCATCATCGCAACGTGCGCTCCGGAGAGTATCCCCGAGCCCCTGATTGATCAGTTGAAGGAAGGGGGCCGCATGGTCATCCCGGTGGGAAAGGCGGGGGCCATTCAGAGACTGGTGGTCAGCGTCAAGACCGGGGGGCGGCTCAAGACGGAAGGGGCGATACGGGTTCGATTTGTGCCCATGGTGGGGGATGATGAGTGAGAGCAGTGTGTGGATATCCATTTTGGAGGATAGAATGAGTGCAGAAACCCTTGAACGCGTTCCCCTTCACAAGGGGAGGGTATTCACCCTTGTCAGGGAGAAGGTGGCGCTGGAAAACGGCGTCACCGTTGATCTGGACATCATCCGGCATCCAGGGGCCGCGGCCATGGTCCCTCTAACGGAAAACAATACCTTGCTGATGATTCGGCAGTATCGTCATGCAATGGGTGGTTTTATCTGGGAGATCCCCGCCGGGACCCTGGACCCGGATGAAACGCCTTTGGAATGTGCGAACCGGGAGCTGGTTGAAGAGACCGGATATTCAGCCGATACCTGGCACAAACTAGGTGAAATCACCCCGGTGCCTGGATATTCGGATGAGCGAATCCATATCTTCTGCGCCATGGATTTATCCCCTGCAATCCAGCATCTGGACAGGGATGAGATCCTCAAGGTACATGAAGTCCCCTTCCACGAGGCCGTCAGGATGATAGAGAGGGGCGAGATAGGGGATGCAAAGACCATATCCGGGCTTTTCATGGCAAGATTGTGGATGAACCATGGCCTGGATGCGTCTTCCGGCTTAAATGTCTAATGCGGGACGTACCCGCCACCCAGTTTCGTCCCTTCGCTCGAAGCAGAAAGCTGAAAGGTGAAAGCGGGTTGAACGATCCCTTGAGCTTTCACCCTTGAGGCTATTGCTGCCATCCCATGGAATGTTTTCTTGTTTTTTGTGACAGAAAACCAGTCGCCAAAACGAGCTAACGTGCCTTAAGTGCTTCAATCCCAAGGCTGAAGTTGGGGGCGCCTGAATTCAAGGAACTGGGAGTTGCCCAGGAGGAAGCTCTGTATGATTCTGATAAATGATTTTCTCTCGAAACGGCCTGTCGCGGCCTCGGCGCCCTGTCGCGTTGACACGGGAGGCACCTGGGACATCAAGGCATTGGCACTTCCCCTTGAAGCGATTCAACCGACGACTGTCAACATCGCCCTTACCCTGAGGACCCGTGCGTCGCTCCATCCCTATGAGGCCGGGCAGGTGAAGATCAGCTCCGCAGGTTTTGCCGGGCCCGAGATCTTCCCGGTAGACAATCTCCCCTTTGACGGCCGGTTCGGTCTCTTTTTTGCGGCCGTTTCTTTTTTCGGCTTTCATGGCTTGGAGGTGAGGATCGATTCTCAATCTCCGGTGAGGTCGGCCCTGGGAGGATCCAGCACCGCGCTCGTCGCGCTCATCGGGGCACTGTCGACGGCGGCATTGGAACTTGGCAAAAAGGGTCTTTCTAAAAAGGAGATACTTCATCTGGGGTATCACCTTGAGGACGGCATCAGCGGCGGCAACTGCGGGATTCAGGACCAGGCCGCCGCGGTCTACGGAGGGGTGAATCAATGGGAGTGGCACTATGGAAATCAAAATGCCTTGTTTAAAAGACGGCCGCTCCTGGGCCGCGAGGGACAGGCGGCGCTCTCAAGACATCTTCTGGTCGCATACAGCGGAAAGCGCCACAGGGCGTTGGGCACAAACCGTCGATGGATCAGGGATTTTCTTTCAGGGAGAACACGGGCAGGATGGATGAAGGTCAACGAGACGGTGCGCCGGTTCGGCCGGGCCATTGAAGCGATGGACTGGAACCGGGCGGCTGCCCTGATCCGGGAAGAGATGACTGTCAGAAGAGAGATCACGCCGGAAGCCCTCACGCCGGTTACGCAAGACCTGATAGAAACAGCGGAAAATGTTGGGTGTGGGGCCAGGTTCACGGGGGCGGGCGCAGGAGGTTCCCTCTGGGCGGTGGGAGATAGAGAACCGATTGACACACTGAGGGGCCTTTGGAAAGCGCGACTGGCGAAGATCCGTGGCGCTTCGATCCTTGATTGCAGTGTCGAACCGTCGGGGGTGATGTAAGGGCCGAAATTGAAGGGCGAATATGGAGGGATCAAGCTGCGAAGGGTCTTCCCTGCGGAAGCGGGGTTCCATGCCGACCTTCATCAATTCAATGCGTGTCCGTAAACAGGTCCGAACATGCCTGCTTCAAAAAGGGCTCGGAATTCGTCCAGAAGGGCGTTTGTGGCCTGTTCAACCATCAGGATGTCCCCTTCAGAGACAAGACTCATATCAAGGGTATCGAGGGCTTCCTCCAAGCCCTCAAATTGGGACAGAAGCTCCTGGTTTTGAAATTTCTTGCTGATGGTGCTGTGCACATCAAGGATGGTCCCTACACAGTTCTGTATCCTCAGTCGGTATTGATCCGTTCTTTCCATGGTTTTCTATCGCTGCCGCTCACAGGTTCAACATTCTCAAGGAAGGCGATCCTTCAATTAACCTCAACATATCTTTTTGTCAACCGACAATTGACCATGGGCAATCCTCTCTCAGGCCTTTCCTGTTTCTCTCAAGACATCCATAAAGACCTTGTAGAACTTCTCGTTGTCCGATAGGGTCCGTCCCAGTATGCTTGAAAGTTTCCCCAGCTCTTTCCAGTTGGCGACCAGATTGGCGCTCATGGCGAATGCCGACATCTGATCCATGGTCCGGAATGTGTCGCTCATCAGAAGAACAAACATCTTCCTGCGGACAGACATGGAGAGATGGTTGAGGTATTGAAGAATAGGGCTTTGTTGAAGCCGGGTATTGTCGAAAAGATCGGACAAAATCACCAGATCAAAGTTTTGAAATCGCATCTTGGACAGGGCTTCAAGGGTGCCTTCGGCTCGAATCGCGTTGTATCCCAGTTCGTCAAGGGCCTCTTTCATCTTTTCCATGCGATGGGGGTCAGGCACCATGACGAGCGCCAGCTTCTCTCCCTCTCCATAAGAATCGAGAGCGCTGTCCGCCTCCATATCATCAAAACCGGGCATTTCCTCATATGGCGGCGAATCATATCCTCCTTGCACGGAGAGCAAGGCCGCATTCTCTACAGAACCTTCCGATTGCTCGGAGACGGGATTGGAGAAGGAGGGAACCTCTGCCGTTGGGGTGTCGATAACCAGTTTGTTCTTGCAGCGGGGGCATTTGACGCTCACCCGTTGTCCCCTGGGGAGCTTTTCATCCGGGATATTCAATTTGGCACTGCACGATCC
>ENA-OSEO01003445-OSEO01003445.1-sediment-metagenome-genome-assembly--contig:-NODE-3445-length-18742-cov-3.625556_pt1 | contig 18742 bp, 15 predicted proteins | sample MGYA00237883_ERZ534232 | MGnify/ENA metagenome assembly ERZ534232
ACGCTTAACGTACTTGTTAGTTATTGTCATGACTAGCTTTTTAGCACATTTAACTGTGCTTAACTAGTCCAGACCCTAGTTTTTTTATCTTTTTTGGTTTCCAGCGTTGCGATCTTTTAAAACGGCATGATCGAGGTCGGAGATCGTTTCGAAATAGACATTAGTAGTTTCCTCGTATCTCATGGCGTGCCAGAGGCGCTCCTGATAATTCAGTTCCGGATGCCGAGAAAACCCCGTTTCATCCTCAAAAAGAACCTCTCGATTACTTGTGCTTTTCAGAGCCGTCCGGAGTTTTTTTAATGTCGCCTGAAATTCTTCCACCCCTTCCTGTTTGGCCTGAACAAAACGGTACATCGGCCGCCTCAGTGAATACCCCAACTTTCTTATCCGTCTCTGGGCATGACGAACATGAATCTCGATATGATATGCCTCCTTCAGATATTCCACAAAAACGACACCGTCCCATCTCGCCTTGGGGATTCCGAAATCCTGGGGGGATTTCGATAAGGCCTCATCCAACTCATTCAGCATATCCTCATCAAGGCGAGGGGGCGTCCAGAGCGGGCACGATCAGTTGCCATCTCAACACCATCAGAATTTGTCTTCTGTATCCACTTTACCACCGCCCAACGGGGCAAACCGAACAATTCTGCAACCTGAGTCGATTCCCAACCCAACAGAATCAACAACACGCCCGCAATGCGGATGCCGATCCATGCCCCCGGTGTCTCATCCGCCTTCCGCAGCAGGATCTCCTTGGTCAAAGGGGGTTGCGTAATGTCAATGCTTTTATATGGCACCTTCCGATATTTTGGGAAGGTAGTGTATAAAAGAATAAATTATTTGTTTATTTATTAGTGCCGTCTACTATAACAAGGGGGGTAGTACTCAATGAGAAAGATACTCGTCAATTTTGATCTGGAAGAGGAGTACTTGGAAACACTGAGAAAAAATTGCGGAGGGTGCACGATTGTTTTCTCCAGAGACAGAGGATCCATGGCCGAAGAGCTCAAGGACACCGAAATACTGATTACCTTCCGCCGCCGCATTCCGAGCGAGATGATACGGGATGCCCGCACGCTCAAATGGGTCCAGGTATTGACGGCGGGTGTCGACAGTCTTCCCCTGGATACGCTCCGCGAGCGGGGAATTATTGTTACCAGCGGCACGGGAATTCACCGGATCTTTATGGCGGAGTATGCCATCGCGTCCATGATTAATCTCGCACGAAATTTTCACCTTGTTTTCAGAAATCAGATGCAGAGAAAGTGGGACCGAACGCCCCCTCAGGGGGAGATATACGGCGCGACGCTCGGCATCCTGGGGCTCGGGAGCATCGGCCGCGAGGTAGCCCGGAGGGCATCCCTATTCGGGATGCGGGTCATAGGCGTGAAGCGCACCCCGGAACCCGTCGAATACGTGGAGCGTGTGTACGGCTTCAGAGAAATGAAGGATATCTTCAGGCAGAGCGACTACGTGATCAATCTCCTCCCCGATACGGCGGAGACCCGGGGAGTTGTGGACAAGGGGTGCTTTGATCTGATGAAATCGTCGGCCTGTTTTATCAACATGGGCCGGGGCGCGACGGTGCGGGAATCCGACCTGATCGAGGCCCTCCGGAGGGGAACGATCCGCGCCCTGGTGAGCGATGTCTTTGCCGCCGAACCGCTCCCGGAGGACAGCCCTCTCTGGACCCTTGATAACGTCATCCTGACCCCCCATATCTGCGGCGTGTCAGACAAATACATGGAGCGGGGAATGGACATCGTCCTCCACAATCTGAAGGTCTATCTGACCGGGTCCGGCACGATGGTAAATGCGGTCGATTATGCCCGGGGATATTGAAATTCCCGTGAATTATTTTTTTGAAGATTCTTCCATTATCCCTTAAAGAAACACACGGAGGTGCCGATAGCTTGTGTAAGAAGCTATAGCCATCTCTGTGTCACCGGAACGAAACGGTCAAGCGGTGTGGCTTATGGTAAAAGATTGCAGGATATCGCACTGTTTCAGGTTTTTGACGTGGAAGTGCATCTCCCGCTGTGCGGGGAGATGGGGAAGCATATCCATGCCGGTTGATTCCCGGTTCGGCAGCGGCAGATAAGCGGTATGTGTGTCTTTCCGTAACATGCGGTAATTGTGGAGAAACGAAATGGCAGGGCTTGGCAAGGTGTTTCGATTAGGGAATCTTTTCATACGGACGGAACTCTTTCTCCTGACTCTGGCTGTCATGCTTATCGTGCTTCTGGCGGCTGTCGGGCTGGTCACCTACGAGCAGCGGCAGGTCAAGAAAAACCTTTCCCGTGAGCTTGCCGTCGTTGCCGATGTGGTGACTGTTGCCGTGGAAACCGCCGTTTCTTCGAATGATACGGAAGCGGCCCGGAATTTGCTGACTTCTCTTTCGGCAAACCCGGGGATCGTCCTGGCGGTTCTCTACGACAAAGACATGGGCATACGCAGTACGTATAAACGGGGCGTGACAAACGCCGAATCCCTGCTCTCCGAGCTGCGCGGAGCCTATCCTCACCTGGGTGTCACCCTTCGGGAAATGGCGGGGCGGGGCGGGATTACCCACATGAGCGATAACCGCATGTTCGTTGTCCGTCCGGTCCTGACGGGGCAATCGTTCGCCGGCGCCGTTCTGCTGGTGGATGACATGAAGCAGATGTACCGGACCCTGGATGTCTATTATATGGTTATCGCGGCCGCCTCCATCCTCGCCATCCTCCTGGTGGTCTTTCGATCAAACAGGATACAGCGGATCATCGCCGATCCCCTGGTTGAAATGATGGGATCAATGAACACCGTGGCCAGGGGAAAGGATTATTCCGTCCGGATAGAGAAACGGCGCAATGACGAATTCGGTGTCTTGAGCGACCGGTTCAATGACATGATAGCGGAGATCCAGAGCAGGGACAAAGAGCTGCAGGAGTACAGCTCCAGTCTCGAAAAGATGGTTGCGTCGCGCACGGCGGACCTCTCCAGGGCGAAGAAGGAACTGGAGGGGATGGTTCTAACGCTCGAGGAGGCGAAAGAAGAGGCCGAAGAAGCCAGCCGGGTGAAATCCCAGTTTCTGGCCAATATGAGCCACGAGATCCGCACCCCCATGAACGGGGTCCTGGGGATGGCCGAACTGCTTCTGGAAACCGATCTGGAGGAAGAGCAGATCAGGTTCGCCCGGACTATCCAGAGCTCAGGCGAGTCGCTGCTGGCGATCATCAATGACATCCTTGACCTTTCCAAGATAGAAGCGGGCAGTTTGGAGCTTGAAACCACCCCCTTCAACCTCCAGCTCCTTACCGAGGATGTGGCTCAGTTGTATGCCTCGCGGAGCCACGCAAAGGGTATCGAACTGGCCGTTTCCATTGCGGAGGGAACGGATATCTTTCTCAAGGGAGATCCCACCCGGCTCAGGCAGGTCCTGACGAACCTGGTGGGGAACGCGATCAAGTTCACGGAAAAAGGGGAGGTCGTCGTACGGGTATCGACGACGAGGCTCGATGACAATCGGGCAACGCTGAAGATCGCGGTGACGGATACGGGTATCGGGATCAGCCCGAAGGATCAAAAAAAACTGTTCCGATCCTTTACCCAGACCGACGGGTCTACCACCCGTAAATACAGCGGCGCGGGGCTTGGTCTGGCGATTTCCAAGGAACTGGTTTCACTGATGGGGGGCGTCCTGGATTGCGAGAGTGAGCCGGGGAAGGGATCGACCTTCTTCTTTTCAATGGATCTTGCAATCGGTCCCGAAGTCGGGGTTGATCGCATTCCGCCGAATCTCGCCAGATTCCAGGGACTCAGACTCCTGATTATCGATGATAACGCCACGAATCGCGAAATTCTCAAACGGCAGGCGGCGTCGTGGGGGATGGATTATGGCAGCGCGAGAGGGGGGGCTGAAGGGCTTCAGAAACTGGCCGACGCGGTTCAGGAGGGGAAACCCTTTGATCTGGTCATTCTCGATATGGACATGCCGGGGATGGATGGGCTGGAGGTGGCTCAACGAATACAAGCCGATCCCTCCCTCGTCGCCGTCCGGGTAGTCATGCTCACCTCGGTCGGATTACGGGGCGATGCGCGGATGGCCAAGGAGAGCGGCGTTCTGGCCTATCTGACCAAGCCGGTTCGCCAGGCCGACCTCCACGCATCACTCATGAAAGTGATGGACTACTGCCCGAAGGATGAATCTCAGGAACTCATCACCCGGCACAGCCTCTCCGAGGAGAGGAAGAGATTTCGCATCAATGTCCTTATGGCGGAGGATAACGTCACGAACCAGGAGGTTACCAAGGCGATGCTCCAGGCTTACGGATGTAAGGTCTTTATCGCCAATGACGGCAAAGAGGCCATTGACACCGTCACCCGCCCGGATGCGAACTACGACCTTATCTTCATGGATTGTCAGATGCCGATTCTCGATGGATATCAGGCCACTGCCGAGATCCGGGCCTTGGAAGAGAAGAAACAGATACCGAAGAGGATCCCCATTATCGCGCTGACCGCCCACGCCCTCGAGGAGGATCGGGGGAAATGCCTGGCCGCGGGGATGGACGATTACCTGAGCAAACCCTTTACGCTTAACCAGTTGCTCGCTGTTCTGGAACGCTGGTTCGGCGGGATGGATGGAACGCATCAGGCGAAGGAGGAACGGATGGAAGGGGAGGCGGGCGGTGGCCGCGACTTGTCGAAAGGGAAAGATTCGGGAAATGAGGCTCCGGCGTGTATTGATCGAGGCGTGCTGCAGTCCCTTCAGGACCTCCAGATCGAAGGGGAACCGAGTATTGTGCGACAGGTGGTGGAGACCTACCTGGCCGACGCGGTCCCCCTCATCTTGCAGCTGAAACAGGCCCTTTCGGACAATGGCGGCGCCGTGTTGCAGCGGGCCGCCCATACCCTGAAGTCAAGCAGCGCCAATGTGGGCGCCCTTGGTCTTTCCGAGATCAGCAGGGAACTTGAAATGAATTGCAGAAACAACTCCTTTGACGATGCGGCGCGCCTCGTCACCGTCATTGAATCGGAATTTGAGAAAGTGAGAGACGCCTTGCAGGAGGAAATCGGCTCGCATGATTAGCCGGGAACAGGTACACAAAAATCCGCTGGCGCTCGTCGTTGACGATGACAACTCACTGCGCATGGTCATGGGCGCGGCGCTCAGAAAGGTCGGGTTTGACGTGATCCACGCGGAGGACGGCCGGCGGGGTCTTGCGCTCTTCCAGTCCGATCTGCCCGATCTCATCCTGCTGGATGTGGTCATGCCCGTGATGGACGGGTTTGAGGCATGTGCCGCCATCAGGAAACTTCCCGAAGGAATATACACGCAGATTCTCATGGTGACCGGTCTTGATGATACCGATTCGATCAACCGGGCCTTCGATGTGGGCGCGGACGGTTTCGTCACCAAGCCGCTCAACCCGGTGATGCTGGGCCACCGCGGACGCTACATGCTGCGCGCCGGCCAGGCCTTCAGGGAACTGTACCGGAGCAGAAACCGTCTGGACAAGACGCAGAAACTTGCCAAACTCGGCAACTGGCAGGTTGATCTGGCCACCAGGGAGTTTTACTGCTCCCGGGAGGCCTGCATGCTCCTGGCATTGAAGAACGGCTGCGAACGGACGACCTATGAGGAGTTTCTCGCCCAGGTTGTTCCTTCAGACCGCGACAGGGTCAGGGACGTAATCGACGCCGCGGTGGCGGAAAAAAAATCGATGAGCCTTGAATATATTACGCTTCTCCCTGACGGAACGCAGCGGCATATACTGAACCAGGGTGAGATACTCTTTGACGCGAATGGAGCGCCGGAAACGCTTCTGGGAGTTATTCAGGACGTGAGTCAACTGAAAGAGGCGGAGGAGGAAATCCGCCTTCTGGCCTTTTACGACGGCCTGACCGGTCTGGCGAATCGCATGCTTTTCCTGGACCGCCTCGACCACACCATTGCCAGGGCGAAACGCAATAATGAGATATTTGCCATTCTCTATCTCGACCTGGACCGGTTCAAGCGGGTGAATGACACCCTGGGGCACCATGTGGGAGACCTGCTGCTGAAAAATGTGGCGGAAACGCTGAAAAAGAATATCCGCCGCAGCGATACCGTGACGCGGTTCCGCTCCGAAGATTCGGATTCGGTGATCGCCAGACTGGGGGGGGATGAGTTTACTGTTTTGCTCACCGACATCAGGGATACGGAAAGCGCAGCCATGGTCGCGCGGCGTCTCATTCAGGCCATCCCGGCCACCTATAATTGTGACGGACATGATGTGTCGGTGACCACCAGCATCGGTATCAGCCTCTATCCTCAGGACGGTCAAAACGCCACCGCCTTGTTGAAAAATGCCGATTCGGCGATGTATCAGGCAAAGGATTCTGGACGGAACAATTATCAGTTCTATGAGGAATCCCTCAACCGCGTCGCGATTCAGCGGTTTTCGATCGAGAATGACATGAGAAAAGCCCTGGACAGGGAAGAGTTTGCCCTCTTCTATCAACCGCAGATCGATCTCACCACGAGAAAAATCGTCGGCGCGGAGGCTCTGATCCGCTGGTTTCATCCGGAGAAAGGGAAGATCGTCCCCGATGATTTCATCTCCATCGCCGAGGAATCAGGCCTGATTATCGACATCAACCGATGGGTGCTGCGCAAGGCGTGCGGACAGTGGAACGACTGGCGGAAAGCCGGTTTGTCTCCGCCGCGGATCGCCGTCAATCTGTCCGGCTATCGGTTTGCCCATCAGAATATCATAGAGAGTATCGAGGATATTATCAGGAGCGGCAGTATCGATGGCCACAATCTCGAAGTTGAAATCACCGAAAACGTCCTCATGCAGGATACGGTTGAAACCATTACGACACTGAAACGGATGAAAGCCCTGGGCATTGTCATGACGCTGGATGACTTTGGAACGGGATACTCCTCCCTGCGCTACCTGACATCGTTTCCTTTTGACGCCATAAAGATCGATCGCTCCTTTGTCATGGAGTGCACGGAGCAGGAGGATAAATACGTTATCGTCCGCACCATCATCGCCATGGGGCACAGCCTTGAGAAACGGATCGTCGCGGAAGGGATTGAAACAAAAGAACAATTTGAGCTGATACGAGGATGCGGCTGCGATGAAGCCCAGGGCTATTACTTCAGTCCCGCCGTCGCCTCTGATGAATTTCCCGCACTTCTGGAAAAAGGGATCCTTTGAAAAAGGCCGCGCCTTTGCTCCCTCCTTCTGCAAGCCGGATATGTGCCCCGGCACGGCCGCTTCCCGCTGGTCGCCTTCCACCTTTCTTCTTGACATACTGGCGTCTTGTTTTTATGGTGCCTTTGGCGTGCGGTGAACTGCCTCCGCCCGACCGCGCCCGTCACAGGAGGAACGATGCGACCAGTCCGCGATGTCATGGAGTCGAACAGTATTGCCATTTTCGGCGCTTCACAGGATCCTCTGAAAGCGGGGGCCCTCCTTATCGGGGCCCTGGAGCGTTCGGGCTTCAAGGGACGGATTGCGGGGATCAATCCCCGCGGCGGCGAGTACCGGGGGGTGACTCTGTATCCGCGTCTCGATGACGTTCCCTTTGACGTGGACTTGGCTGCGATGATCATTCCCCCCGGAGCGGTCCCGGAAGCCATCAAGGCCTGCGCCCGCAAGGGGGTGAAAGGGGTGGTGATCTCCTCCGAGGGATTTGCCGAGTCGGGCGATGAGGGAAAGACCCTCCAGGATGAAATCCGCGCCATCTTGCGTTCCGCCGATATCCGTGGCTTCGGACCCAACACGCTGGGACTGGTGAATACGGAGACAGGCCTCCTCACGTCATACTACGTTGCGGGGAAGAAACCCCTGCTCCTCGGTTCAGTCGGTTTTGCCGCCCAGTCCGGAATCTTTGTCGGTGCGCTTCTCCTCTACCTGAGTTCTTTTCCCGTATACCGGATCTCGAAGGGACTTGGCCTGGGGAACAAGGTGGATGTGGACGAGAGCGATGCCCTGGAATATCTGGCCGGAGATGAGCAGACGCGGATCATCAGCCTCTATCTGGAAGATATTCGCGACGGACGGCGCTTTCTGGAAGAGGCTCAAAGGGCGGTACGGAAAAAGCCGGTCATTCTGCTCAAGGGGGGACGCAGCCCAGCCGGGGCCGCCGCCACGGCCTCCCATACGGCGAGCCTCGCCGTGAACGATGTCGTCCTGGACGGCGCCCTTCGCCAGGCAGGGGTGCTGCGGGTACAGGGTGTCGAGGAACTGATGGCGACCATCATGGGATTTCAGTGGTCTCCGCTCCCCCGGGGAAACCGGGTCGCCCTGGTTACCTTCAGCGGAGCTCAGGGGATTATGAGCGTCGATCAGGCGGCTGATGAGGATATTCCCCTTGCCCGGTTCAAACCGGAAACCCTGAACCGCCTCTCCACGGTCATCTCAACCGAACCCAAACGGAAGAATCCCGTCGATATCTATCCGGACACGAATGTTCACGGTTTTGAAAAGATTTCGACTGAAATTACTCAGGCCCTGTTTGATGACGACGGGGTAGACGGGATCATATTCATCGCCTCTGCCGCCGGGACCATCGAGATGCTGGAACCCCTCGCGGATCTTGTCAGAAAGAAACGGAATAAACCCTTCTTCATGACCCTTCTGGGGGATGCTGAGCATGTCGCTCTATCCCGTGCTTATCTGATGGAACGAGAGATCCCCATTTTTGGTTTCCCCGAGACGGGGGTACGGGTCTTTTCCCGTATGTGGCGGTACGCGCGGAGGCTCAGGTCCCCTGATTGAAGGGGGCGTATCCCTGACTGTTCTCCCTTCGCCATCTCCGGCCGACCTGCTCACGAACCGCGACCGGTGGGTATGAAAAATCGATCGGCGCGGGGATGTGCCGGCCCTGCTGGTTCTATCAGAAGGAGTGCTCTTTCCCCGGAAATGCCCCGCCCTTGACCTCGTCGATGTACTGTTTCATGGCGGCCCGAATATCCTTGTTCAGCTCCGCGTACTTCTTCACAAACTTCGGGGTGAATTTCTCGAAGATCCCGAGCATGTCGTTGACAACGAGCACCTGGCCGTCGCATTCGACCCCCGCTCCGATCCCGATCGTCGGGATGGTCAAAGCCCTGCTGATCTCGCCGGCAAGCTGCGCCGGAACGCATTCCAGGACGACGGAAAAGGCTCCCGCCTCTTCCAGCACCCGGGCATCTTCCATCAGTTTCCGCGCCGTTTTGTCATCCTTCCCCTGCACTTTGTAGCCGCCAAGCTGGTGAACCGACTGGGGGGTCAGACCGAGATGCCCCATGAGCGGAATCCCCGAAGACGTGATCTTCCTGACCACATCGGCTACCTCCTGCCCCCCCTCCATTTTGACCCCGTGGGCGCCCGCCTCTTTCATGAGGCGGCCCGCGTTGTACACCCCTTCCCGGACGGACGTATGATACGAGAGAAAAGGCATGTCGGCGATAACCATGGCCCGTTTCACCGCGCGGGAGACTGCCTTTGTGTGGTGGATCATGTCCTCCATGGTGACCGGGAGCGTGCTGTCATATCCCAGCACAACCATACCGAGAGAATCTCCGATCAGTATGATGTCCATCCCTTCTGCGTCCATAATGGCGGCCGTGGAGTAGTCGTAGGCGGTCAGCATGGATATTTTCTCCCCCGACTGCTTCATCTTCTGTATGGCCGAGGTGGTGATTTTGTTAATGGTCCCCTGTTTACTCATGTGAATCTCCTTTCAGCAATGATTGTATCTCCCCGGCCCTGTCTTCCGTCAGGGTTCTGTTTCTCACGGCCATATCCGCGGTGAGCAGGCCCATTTCGCGGTACAGAGCCAGGAGCCGGGGCGCCTTTTCCCCAATGACCGTAAGGTGCCTGCGGATGGTGCCGATATCGCCGCGCGCGATGGGCCCCGTGAGCGATTTTTCGGTGCCTTTCTCCTCGATGTTTCTTATCGTTCCCCGGACGAGCGGCCAGAATGACCGGAGCGCTTCCTTCTCCCCCATGCCCATCTGCCGGTAGATCCCCTCCACTATGTTCATCAGGGCGACGAGGTAGTTCGATGCCATGCACGCGGCCGTGTGGTACAGCGGCTTGTCCTCGTCCGATACGAAGAAAGGGATCCCTCCCAGATCCTTAGCGACGCGGACGGCCCAGTCACGCATCTCCCCTTCGGCAGTGATGCTGAAGGTGCTCCCTGGAATGCTGCTGATGACCCCTTCGATGTCAACGAAGGACTGGAGGGGGTGGATGGTTGCTATCTGGGCTCCCGACGCTCGCGCCGATTCCAGAAGGTCCAGCCCACCGGCTCCGCTCATGTGAACGACTCGTTTGCCGGGGGCGAAACCGCCCCCCTCCGCGATCTCATCGCACAGGGATCGAATCAGGTCGTCAGGCGTGGTGATGAAGATTGCGTCCGCGGACAGGGCCGCGTGGAGGGGGTCCTTCGAGACAACACCTCCCGTGTATGGAACACCCCGCTCGATGGCGCCGGGGGAGCGGTCCGAAACCGCGGCTATCTCGTATCCGGCGTTTCGGAGGAGATGGCCTACCGCGGTACCTACCTTGCCGAGTCCTATGATGGCGATTGAGTCTTTTTTCATCTCACAAAAAAGGGCCGTTCCGGCTGATATCGGAAAGGCCCCTCAAGAAGCGCGATTACGTGGCGTTTTGTCTTCGACCGTTCCGTCTCAGTCCGGAACTCCCGGATCCAAGCGGTTTCTTTTGCCTCTACCACAGGCGAGAGCCCTTGTCAACAGCGCAATCGCCGGCAACTGCGCATCTTTCCCCCTTGTAATTCCCCAATAAGGTATTATACTAAAAAAGTATTTCATCCTTGTGGTGTTTGCGTATGACGCTCGCATCACGGCATGAAAAAAGAAACCCTCTGTTCCATATCTGTCAGGAGAACAATGAGAAAGATCGATTTGATGGTTTTTGATTTTGACGGCACCCTTGTGTACTCCGGAGGTGACCTCGCGAACTCGGTGAATTACACCCTGGAGAAACTGGGCATATCGGTCCTTGCAACGGGAACGATCATGGGCTTCGTCGGTGACGGCGTCATGAAACTGATTGAACGGTCTCTCGGGGAGCAGCACCGGGAGCGGTTCGACGAGGCGATGAACATATTCCGTGACCATTATGCGCGGCATCTTCTGGACACGACGGCCCTCTATCCGGGCGTGGCCGATGTATTGGAGCATTTCAGCGGGACAACGAAGCTTATTATTACCAATAAGTTATATGAATATACGCTGAAAATTGCCGAGGCGCTGGGGATAGCCCCCTCCTTTGAAGAGATAATCGGCATGGACAGCCTGCCCCGGAAGAAACCGGACCGGGCGCTTTTGGTCCCCCTTATGGACCGGTATGGTGCCGGAGAATCGCGCACGGTGGTTATTGGCGACGGGATCAATGACATTCTCCTGGCCAAGAACAGCGGGGCGCTGAGCTGCGCTCTCCTGAACGGTCTGGGGGCGCGGGACGCCCTCCTGTCCCTCAAACCTGATTACTGGTGCGAGGATATTGGGGAGTTGAAGGGGCTCTTCGAATGAAGGACTTGAGAGCATGCGTAAGGTAAAACGCACGATTGAGAAGTACGCCATGCTTGCCGCGGGAGACCGGGTAGGCGTTGCCGTGTCGGGCGGGGCGGATTCCGTCGCCCTTCTGCGTGTGCTTGCGAACCTTGCGCCCGAGTACGCCCTTGACCTGTCTGTGCTGCACCTGAACCACGGCATCAGGGGGGAGGAAGCCGACCGGGACGAGGACTTCGTCAGGAAGATGGCCGGAACCATGGGGATCCCCTTCGAGGCGGAGAGGATTTCCATCCCGGAACTGCGGCGGAAGCGGGGAGGGTCACTTGAAGAGATCTGCCGGGAGGAACGATATGCGTTTTTTGAACGGGCGGCGCGGAGGAACAGGCTGGCCCGGATCGCCCTGGGGCATACCCTGAGCGATCAGGCGGAGACGGTCCTGATGCGCTTTCTCAGAGGGAGCGGGCTGGAAGGGCTCAGGGGCTTCCTTCCGGTTCGGGACGGGATCTACATCCGCCCCCTTATGGAGGTAAGGCGCGACGAAATCATATCATTTCTGACTGACAATGAAATACCCTGCGTGACCGACAGCTCCAACCGGGACGAGGCGTATCTGCGCAACAGAATCCGGGGAACGTTGATCCCGGAGCTGAAGGCACACTACAACCTGAGACTGGAGGAAACTATCGGCCGTACGGCTGAGATCCTGAGGCTTGAAGATGATTTTATCGAAGAGTCGGTTTCGCGGATCATCGCCGCGTGGAGCATAGACCGGGAAGCTTCCCGGCTCCCGCTGCCGAAGCTGAAGGAACTCCATCCGGCCCTCATGTGGCGGCTGGTCAAGACGCTCCTTGAAACGCATTCTCCCTTGAAAAACGGGATCGGGTATCTCCACGTCAAGGCGGTGGTGGATCTGGTCGAATCACCCGCACCGAACGCTCAAGCGGACCTCCCCTTCAACATGAGGGCTTGGCGTGAGTACGATGATCTGATTATCGCGGTGAAGGGCGAATCGACGGCTGATCGCGAGTTCTCATACGAGGTGCGAATCCCGGGGAGTGTCGACATCGCGGAAACGGGAGAGAGGATCATCTTTGATCTGGTTGGTGCGAACGAGGCGGACCCCCGTTCGCATAACCCCGTTTTTATGGACCGTGAAGCCATCGCTTTTCCCCTGATCGTAAGAAATATCCGGCCGGGGGACCGGATTCAGCCCTTGGGCATGGAGGGGACCCGGAAGGTGGCGGCGATTCTGATGGATGAGAAGGTGCCGAAGATACGCAGGCGGTCGGTGCCGCTCCTGGTTGACCGCGAATCGGTCGTGTGGGTGCCGGGACTGCGGATGAGTGACCGGGTGAAGATAAGGGATATAACGGAAAAAGTGGTAAAAGCTGAAATTATTTGATAGGGAAGAAACCTCAAAATTATAGACAGGAGTGAATAGTGAATCAATCACAGAAAAATATAGCCCTCTGGATAGTGATCAGTCTGGTTTTTCTTTTTCTTTTCCAGATGTTCAATCAGCCGCAGGGGAAGAAGGACGAGATCGTCTACAGTGACTTTATCGCCTACCTCGACAAGGGACAGGTGACCGATGTGACTATCCAGGGCGAGACCATCGAAGGGAGACTCTCAGACGGCAAGCTGTTTACACTGTACGCCCCCCGTGACCCGAACCTGATCACCCTTTTAAAGTCAAAGGGGGTGAGGATCACAGCCAAACCGGCCGAGGGTTCTTCCTGGTATATGACCATACTCATATCGTGGCTCCCCATCATACTTCTTATCGGTGTCTGGATTTTCTTCATGCGCCAGATGCAGGCGGGCGGAGGCAAGGCCATGTCCTTCGGGAAGAGCAGGGCCCGGCTGATGACGGACAAGTCGCACAAGACCACCTTCGCTGATGTGGCGGGCGTCGATGAGGCCAAGGAAGAGCTGGAGGAGGTGGTAGAGTTCCTGAGGGATCCCCGGAAATTTACGAAGCTGGGGGGGCGGATCCCCAAGGGCGTTCTCCTTGTGGGGCAGCCCGGCACGGGGAAAACACTTCTCGCTCGCGCCATCGCCGGTGAGGCGGGGGTTCCGTTCCTGAGCATCAGCGGTTCCGATTTTGTGGAGATGTTCGTGGGTGTCGGCGCGTCCCGGGTACGCGACCTCTTTAACCAGGGGAAGAAAAACGCTCCCTGCATCATCTTCATCGACGAGCTCGACGCGGTGGGACGGCAGCGGGGGGCCGGCCTCGGGGGCGGTCATGACGAGCGTGAACAGACACTGAACCAGATGCTTGTGGAGATGGACGGATTTGAATCGAATGAGGGGGTTATCATCATGTCGGCCACCAACCGGCCGGACGTCCTCGATCCCGCACTCCTCAGACCCGGAAGGTTCGACCGGCAGGTCGTTGTACCTCTCCCGGATGTCAGGGGGAGGGAAAAGATCTTCGAGGTCCACGTCAAGAAGGTTCCCCTGGAGCCCAATGTCAACCTTTCGGTCATTGCCCGGGGGACCCCCGGTTTTTCCGGTGCCGATATCGAAAACCTGGTCAATGAGGCGGCCCTGTACGCGGCACGGCAGAACAAGGAGTCGGTCTCCCTGACCGACCTTGAATTCGCGAAGGACAAGGTCCTCATGGGGGCCGAGCGGAGGAGCATGGTCATCAGCGACGAAGAAAAGCACAACACCGCCTACCATGAAGGAGGGCATGCCCTGGTTGCCAAGCTCATCCCGGGAACCGATCCCATCCACAAGGTGACGATTATCCCGCGAGGACGGGCCCTGGGTCTGACCCAGCAGCTACCGGTGGACGAGAAACATGCCTATCCCAGCTCGTATCTCATCAATAACATTACCATTCTCCTCGGAGGACGGGCGGCCGAGGAACTGATTCTGAAGGATTTCACCACCGGTGCGGGGAACGATATAGAGCGCGCTACGGAGATCGCCCGGAAGATGGTGTGCAACTGGGGGATGAGCGCGGAGATGGGCCCCCTGACCTTCGGAAAGGCGGAGGAGCAGGTATTCCTGGGGAGGGAGATCGCCACGCACAAGAACTACAGTGAGGAGACGGCGGAAAGGATCGATAAGGAGATATCACGGATTGTGATGGAAAACTACGAACGGGCCAGGAAGCTCCTGTCGGACAATATAGAGACGCTTCATCGGCTCTCGAAGGCGTTGCTTGAAAAAGAGGTGCTCAACGCCGAAGAACTTGATGAGATCATTGGGGCGGTAACAGAAAAAGAGGCGTAAGTGAGATATCTGCACATCACCTCCCCCGCCCGGGCGGAAGACGAATTGAAGAAGGTGGGCGTGGACTGGCCGGGGGTCGAGGCCATGCTCCCCAAGATGGAGACCGTGAATCTGCTCCTGAAGGGGATCGAGTGCAGGGTGGCGAACATACTGAAGCAGGAGATGCTGTCAATCGGCGGGGACGTCGCCGTGGCGAGGGAATCGGTTGCCTGCAGTATTGACAGAACCGACGCCATACTGATCGGCACCATCAAGCAGATGAGGAGGCTCGCTGACAAGCTGGCCCCCCAGCCGTTCAGGCTGAAGGATGTATCCGGGAATATCAGGAGGATCCTTGCCAATATTTCGCGGGATCGCTTTGTTCTCCGGACACCGAACAGAGTAATTGAACTCGGAGAAAAGACCCTGATCATGGGGATCGTGAATATGACCCCCGATTCCTTCTCCGATGGGGGGATGTTCCGCGGTATTGAAGATGCGGTTGTCCACGCGCGCAAGATGGAGGAGGCCGGCGCCGATATCATCGACATCGGAGGGGAATCCTCGCGGCTGGGTTCGGAACCCGTCGCTGTCGATGAGGAGATGAACCGGGTGCTCCCCCTCATAGAGCGCCTCCGCGGGATTCTCTCCATCCCCCTGTCGATCGACACGACCAAGGCCGTGGTCGCTCGCCGCGCTCTGGAGGCCGGTGCCGAAATAATCAATGATATCAGCGCCATGACATTTGACGATGGGATGGCGGAAGTGGCTGCAACGCACCAGGTTCCCATCGTTTTGATGCATATGCGGGGGCAGCCCCGGACGATGCAGGAAGGGGATTTGACCTATCGCTCCCTCATGGGCGAAATCGCCGGGTTCCTGGAGGAACGGATCGAAGCCGCTGTCTCGGCGGGGGTGCCTGCAGAGCAGCTCGTCATTGATCCCGGGATCGGGATCGGCTTCGGCAAGTCAACGGCGGACAATATCGCCATCCTGCGGAACCTCAAAGAACTGAAGACGCTGGGGATGCCGATCCTGGTGGGTGTTTCGCGCAAGCGCTTTATCGGTCAGATCACGGGCCGGGAACGTGCCGAAGAGCGGCTTGAAGGAACGGCCGCGAGCCTGGCCGCCGCCATCCTGAACGGGGCGCATATCGTCAGGGTTCACGATGTGGAATTTATGAAGAAGGTCGCTCTGGTTGCGGATGAGATAAAGGGATGATCTACGGGGTGGGGACAGATCTCGTTGAGGTGGCGCGGATCGAAAGAATCCTGAAGAAATGGCGTGAACGGTTTACCCTGAAGGTCTTTTCCGACGGAGAAATTTGGTACTGCAGCGCGAAGGCGTGCCCTGCCCGGCATTTTGCGGCGCGATTCGCGGCAAAGGAGGCATTCCTCAAGGGATTGGGCCTGGGAATAGGTCGCGGTGTCGGGTTCAGGGATGTGGAGGTGATAAACAGCCCGGAAGGAAAACCGGCGCTGAAACTTCAGGAACGGGCGAGGGACATGGTCGAAAGAGCCGGGATCCGGGAAAACCACCTCAGTATTTCCCATACCGAACGATATGCAATGGCCGTTGTCGCTCTTGAAACGTAGATGATGACATCCCTTGATCTCATTTCTCAAAGCCCGGCAGATACCCTTCATATAGGGAGGATTATCGGAGAAACCCTGACCGGCGGGGAGATTCTGGGCCTGACGGGCGAACTGGGTACGGGGAAGACATGCCTCACACAGGGAATCGCCCAGGGGATGGGGATCGCCGAACGGTATTACATTACCAGCCCCACCTTCACGCTGGTCAATGAGTATCCCGGTCGTATCCCCCTGTATCATATGGATGTATACCGTCTGGCCGGGTCCCGTGAGATGGATGACATCGGGTATCAGGAGTATTTCTCAGGCGGCGGTGTCGTTGTTGTCGAATGGGCCGAAAAGATCGCTGACATCCTTCCTGAGGGAACGCTCATGATCAGCATTGAGCACGGGATCGGCAACACACGAACATTGAGGATTGCCTGTACGATGGATATATCTTTGATTGCAGGAATGTTGAGAAAAGGAGGATTTTAACGCGTGGCAGTGATTGTGCAGAAATATGGCGGCACCTCCGTGGCGAATCTTGATAAGATTCGAGCTGTGGCACAGAAGGTGGCAAGATCCAGAGACGATGGAAATGACATGGTGGTTGTTCTTTCGGCCATGGCCGGTGAGACGGACCGGCTGGTGACCATGGCCAACAATGCCTCCGGGGGAGAGCCGGACCGGAGAGAATTTGATGTGCTGGTCTCATCGGGTGAGCAGGTGACGGTTTCGCTTCTGGCCATCATGCTCAACACGATGGGATACCGGGCCGTATCCCTCCTGGGAGACCAGGTGCGGATACTGACTGATGATGCTTACAGCACGGCGAAGATACTCGATGTCGAGACGGGGCGGATAGAGGGTGAACTGAAAAAGGGTAAAATTGTTGTTGTGGCCGGGTTTCAGGGGGTTGATGGGAAGGGAAACATTACCACCCTGGGGAGGGGCGGTTCGGATACGACTGCCGTGGCCATAGCGGCCGTCCTCAAGGCCGATTTCTGCGAGATATTCACCGATGTGGACGGGGTCTATACGACGGATCCGAATCTGTATCACAAGGCGCGTAAGCTGAAGAGGATATCATACGATGAGATGCTGGGTCTGGCGGGGGCGGGAGCGAAGGTTCTGCACCACCGCTCCGTGGAACTGGCAAAGACTTACGGGGTTCCGGTGTACGTGAGGTCTTCTTTCAGCGAGGATAGTGGAACATTGGTTACGAAGGAGGATAAAGAGATGGAGCAAGGGGTTATCTCCGGTGTGGCATATGACAGGGATCAGGCTAAAGTGACGGTTGTGCACGTGCCGGACAGGCCGGGCATCGCCGCCCGGCTGTTTACCCCCCTGTCCGATCATAATATTGTGGTGGACATGATTATCCAGAACGCGAGCAGCGAGGGGTTTACCGATCTTACCTTCACCATTGCCCGCAAGGATATGGTGGAGACCCGCAGGCTTCTTGACGAAACGGCCAAGGACATGGGCGCTTCCCGGGTCGAGTATGACGAGAACATTGCCAAGATATCCATCGTCGGAGACGGCATGCAGAGCCAGTCCGGCGTCGCGTCGAAGATGTTCGAGTCTCTCGCCCATGAGGGGATCAATATCCTGATGATCAGCACATCCGAGATCAAGATATCGTGCGTCATAGAGGCCAAGTACACCGAACTGGCCGTCAGGGTTCTGCACGATGCCTTCGATCTGGACCAGGAACCCTGAACAGAGGTGACGTCCTGTGAAGGGAAGGGCCTTCGACTCCAGACAGATCTGCGGTGCCGCCCTTGTTGTGATAGCGGCGGTGGTTGTATATGCGGCGCGTGATATTTCCCGGTACGTCCATCCCGCACCGTCGTCCTCCGTCCCCTCTGTGGGGGAAGGATCGGGGATCGCGGTGCAGATTGCCGGGTATGAAACGTACGCGGGCATCTACTTTGTGCAGAGAGGGTCGACGATCGGTGACCTCTTGAGAAAGGCCGGGATTGACGATCGTGGTGGATTCACGGGGTTTGATTCCTCCCGGACGCTCCAGTCGGGGGAACGGGTCGTCTTTGATCGAGTAACCGGAAGGGTAATCGTCAATCACATGCCTGCCTCCGACCGGCTTGCCCTCGGTATGCCCATCGATCTGAACCGGGCAACACCGGAAGAACTGGCGCTCATCCCCGGCATCGGTCGCACAACGGCCGCAAAAATAGCGCGTTTCAGAGAAGAGAAGGGACTTTTCCCCTCCATCGACGACCTGAAGCGGATAGAAGGCCTTGGAAAAAAGCAGTACGAGGAGATACGGAAGTATCTTTTCATCAGCGGCGTTTCTTGTTCTTGACAGAGAAAACCTATGGTGATATCTCACCAATCAAGTCGGGGCGTGGCGCAGTCTGGTAGCGTATCTGAATGGGGTTCAGAGGGTCGGAGGTTCAAATCCTCTCGCCCCGAC
>ENA-OSEO01003447-OSEO01003447.1-sediment-metagenome-genome-assembly--contig:-NODE-3447-length-18713-cov-3.727570_pt1 | contig 18713 bp, 14 predicted proteins | sample MGYA00237883_ERZ534232 | MGnify/ENA metagenome assembly ERZ534232
TGAATCCGGCAGAAAGCTCGATGATATCAAAGCCGTAATCTTTGCAGGTTTCTATATATTTATTTACCGCCTCCTTGCCTTGGGTAAGCACATATTCCACGAAGCCGCCGGTGGATACCAGGGTATTGTAACGATGCGCGATGTCGATCAGTTCGACAACAGCATTTCTGGGCATGAGCGTAAACGAACCACCGGAAAACTTCAATGAATCAACGTGGTCTCCCATCGTTTCCATGATGTCCTGCAGGTACCGCTTGCCCATTACGGCGTAGTAAGGCCCCCGGATTTCGGTAACGCCGATGGCCCGGGGTTTTGATGCCCGTTCATTTTTATTCAAAAAGTTGAAGTCTCTATCATTTGTCATAACTTTGCTCCTTTCAAACATGCCTTTATGGTATGAACGTCTCGGCTTTATGTGGTATCCGTGCATTGTTTTCGAAGGGGCCGGTCTCTACATCTTTCAACAGTTTCATGAGCTCGGTCACATTATGCTGTTCAAAATTCCAAACCATATCCTTTTCCCCATAATTCTGGTGATGTGTGTGATGGGTGCCTATGCAACCAATAATCGGATGATTGATGTTTGGGTCATATTCTCTTTTGGAATACTGGGGTTTTTTCTTGAAAAGGGCGGCTTTCCGTTGGGTCCGCTTGTCCTTGGACTCATTCTCGGACCGATCGCTGAAGTGCAAATCCGGCAAGGGCTTACTGCCAGTGCAGGCTCCTTTTTGCCATTGGTGACTAGGCCGGTTTCACTTTGTTTCCTGATTTTAGCCTTCTTTGTTTTATGCCTGCCATTCTACCAGAAATGGCGAATGAAAAAGCGATCAACTGGAAAGCACGGCGTTTAAGTATAACGAATACGCGAAATGATTTGCCTATCCATCTGAATTTTCGTGCAGTATTGATTGAATGAAGAGGTTGAGCACTATGCCAAATGAGACGGAAACTTATGTTAATGAAGGGCTGGCGCGTGATTGGTGTTTGCGGGTCATGGAAAAGGTTGGACTGCCCCCCCAGGATGCTCTTATATTTATAGATGCGCTTTTACATGCGAATTTACGCGGTGACGATACGCACGGTTTAAACTACCTTCCGAATTACATTCGGCGGTTGAAGAAGGATTGGTTGCCCGTGACGGAGACATGATCGCCAAACAGCAAGGGGATTGCTATGCGGTTTTGGATGGAGCAAACAAACTGGGTCAAGTGGCAGCGACTCAAGGCATGCGCCTGGCAATTAACAAGGCGCTTGAAACCGGCGTGGGGGTCGTTCTGGTCAAAAACAGCAACCATTGTGGCGCCCTATCTTATTATACGATGATGGCGCTTGAATCTGAATGCATTGGCATGGGCGCAAGCAATGCCTACCCTACCATGTCCCCTTTGGGGGGGATGTTGCCGTTTTTTGGTACCAATCCTTTTTCAATCGCCGTGCCGGCAGGTAAGGAGGAACCTTTTATTCTAGATATGTCTACAAGTGCCCAGGCCCGAGCCAAAGTAATTTCCGCCGCGAGGAAGGGAGAGAAGATCCCCTTGGGTTGGGCGTTGGATAAAGAAGGTCATCCGACAGATGACCCGGAGAAAGCGGCAACCGGTACGATGCTTCCCATGGCGGGACATAAAGGATTTGGTATAGCGATGGCTATAGACATTCTGTGCGGGATACTTTCTGGCTCAGCCTCAAGCCGTGAGATAGGAGGCTTTTTGTTCAAAGATGGCGCTAGCCGACAAAATATAGGACAATATTTTCAAGCGATACGTATAGATAAATTCATCCCATTGGAGAACTTCAAAAACAAGGTTGATTGGTTGATCAGGGAATTACGGAATACCAATCCAGTTAATGGAGTAGAAAAAATATATATCCCTGGTGATGGTAGTCGGCTTCAACTGAAAATTCGAAGCCGCAATGGCATTCCTCTGAACGAATACGTAAAAAAAGGGTTGGAAGAAATAGCCGACAGATACGGGTTGCCTTTCCCCTTTACCCACCAATAAGGCATTTTTTCCTCTCAGTCCGCGAGGAAATTTACTTCAAATCCTAATCGTCAAGCAATAACCGATTGCAGGTTAGAGGCCTAATCCCGGCTGATGTCCCGGACCTTTACATCCAGAAGCGTGGGTCCGTCATGGGCCAGTGCGTCGGCCAGGGCCGGTGCGATCTGATCGGGTTCGACGACCTGGCGTGCCGAAACCCCCAGGGCGGCTGCAAGCCCCACAAAATCGATGGGCGGTTCGCACAGGCTCATCCCGATGGTCCGGCCCGATGCAGCCGCCGCGCCCCCATAGGCCAGCAGCCGTTGTTTCAGGATGCTGTACCCGCCGTTGTCGACGATCACATAGATGACCTGTAGCTTCTGGTGGGCGGCGGTCCAAAGCGCCTGAATGCTGTACATCGCGCTGCCGTCCCCGATGATGCCCACCACGGGTCGGTTGGGCAGGGCCAGTTTGATCCCCACCGCTGCGGCAATCCCGCAGCCGATGCCGCCGCTGGCCAGCCCGAACAACCGATACCGGTGGGAGACGGAAAGAAAGCCCAACAGATGGCGAACCGAAGAGATCCCTTCTTCCACCACAACGGCCTCTTCGGGCAGGTGTTGGGAAAGCGTCATCATCAGATAGTCCGGGGTGATGGGTCTTTCGGAGACTTGGGGAGCCGTTCCGGCGATCAGCTCGCTTCGCTTGGCGCTCCAGTTGCGGTCCTGATACCCGGCCGAGCGCTGCCGCGCCCCGTTTTCCTGCTCGGCCGTCCGCCGGGCCTTGAGCACGGGAACCAGCGCCCCCAGGGTTTCTTTCACGTCGGCGTCCAGGGCGATTTTTACCGGGTAATTTTTTCCAAGCTCCCAGTCCCGGTTGCCGACCTGAACGATGGTCATATGGGGGGGCACCGGCTCGACGGCGCTGGGAACCGACATGCGCAATCCGTCGCCCCCGACCATGAACAGCAAATCGTGGGGATCCAGGGTTTTGCGGACCGTGGGCTGATGCCGGGTGATTTCGCCCATAAACAGGGGGTGGGCCGTGGGGAACACCGCCACATACGACACCGACGGGCTGTAGACCGGCGCCCCCAGAAGGTCGGCGACCGCGGCCAGCTCCGCCATGGCATCGCTTGTATAGACTTCGTGCCCGGCGATGATCACGGGCCGATCGGAAGCCAGCAGGCAATCGGCCAGCGCGATGAGCGCCCCTTCCCGGGGCCGGGAGCGGCTGTCCACCCGGGTGGCGGACCCCAGCGCCATGGTGCCGGTGCCCTTGAGCACATCCCCGGGCAGGGAGACAAAGACCGGACCTGTGGGCGGGGTGAGGGCCACCTTGGCCGCCCGCCGGAAGACACGGGGGATGTCCTCGGGGCGTTGGACTTCCGTGGCCCATTTCACCACCGGCCGGGCCATCGAAACCAGTTCATGGTAGAGCATCGGTTCGGTCACGCACAGCGCGCGTTCCTGCTGGCCGGCGGTGACAATGACCGGGGAGCCGAAAAAATTCGCGTTGTAGATGGCGCCGATGGCGTTGCCCAGCCCGGGGGCCACATGAAAATTTACGCAGCACAGCTTCCCCGAGGCCCGGCAATACCCGTCGGCCATGCCCATGACCACCGCCTCCTGGAGCCCGAGGACATATTTCAGATCGGCGCGGTCCACCAGCCCGTCCATGATGGGAAGCTCGGTGGTCCCGGGGTTTCCAAACAGATATTCGACCCCTTCGCTTTGCAGGACACCCAAAAATGCTGAACAGCCGGACATCGTATCCATGGCAACTCCTTCCGTTTTCCGCTTCGGCGACTGCGACTCCCAAACGGGCATTTAAAATTCCAGATCGTCCCGGTAAAATGCACGAAAGCGTTTCGGGCGTCAAGCGGATTGATGAATTGAAAAAAAATCGCGGGAGAAAGCGTTCCCGGTTGACGATCCGGAAAGGGTATTTTATATCTTTCACCGATCGCACAGCGTCGGCAGCCACGAGGGGATCCGAATTCCCGGGAGGGACATCCGGGTCAAGCGGCCGTATCGCCGGGAAAGGGAGGGGAAAGCGAACCTGCTGAAATGGGATTTTCGTGCCAGGACATAACCTACCAATACCCGGGCGCCCCCGACTTCCTGTTTAGGGAATTGTCGTTTACGCTTGGATCGCCCGGTTTCGATGCGCTGTTCGGCCCCTCCGGAATCGGAAAGACCTCCCTTGCAAAAATCATCACCGGGCAGATTCGGGAGTACAGCGGAACCATCCGGACCGACGGGCTGAAGACCTTTCTGTATACCTACAACCTGGAGCGGCTTCCCGGATGGTCCACCGTCGGCCGGCATCTGGACCGAATCACCCCCGAGGATCGAAAAGCGCTCCAATCCGATCTGGTCGAAGCCTTCGGGGTCCGGAGCTGCCTGGAGGCCCGGTTTTCCCAGCTCTCTTTGGGGCAGCAGAACCGCATCAACCTGATCCGGTACCTGGTCCAGGATTTCGACATGCTGATCATGGATGAAAGCCTGGCCAACGTGGACGAACGGACCCGGGAGAGAATTATCTTCAAAATAAAGGATCTTTTCCCCGACGCCTACTTTTTGTACATTTCACACAACGTGGTGGAAGTTTCCAAGTTCTGCAAAGAGATCGTCGTGTTTCGGCACGCCTACAAGGACCCGCAAACGGTCGCCGTGGAAGGGCAAGACCTGCTTTCCGGGCAGAAGGTGGAGAAAACGCGTCTGGAGTTGACCATGCTGGAGATCATGAATGCTTCCTAGGCGGATCTTTCAATTTCTGATCATATACGCCCTCGGCTTGGTTTTTTTGCTGGCGCTCAAATATACGCTGAGCCTTTCCGATTACGTCATTCCGGGGCTGTCGGAGCTGCTGAACACCTTTCGACAATTTTCGGCCCAGTACTTTTCCCATGTGATGAACACGCTGTCGGTGGCGGTGGTCGGGCAGATCGCTTCGATCTTGATGGCCGTGCTGGTGGGGGTCGCCGGGCGCCAGGCGACCTGGTTCGGCTCGTTCATCAAGGTGGCCGCATACAATGTCCAGGCCTACCCCATCGTCGCCATCGCTCCGATTATCTTTATCCTCCTGGGAGACGGCATTCTGACCCGGCTGTTGATCGCCGCGATGATCTGTTATTTTCCCCTGCTGCTGTCCGTGCTCGGCATCATGTCGGAGCCGGTCGCCGACATCGAGCACTTTTACCGGGTGACCGGTCGGATGCGCTGGCAGCTGGAGGTCAAGATCCGTGCATTTGAAAACCTTCACAAACTCACCACGGTGATCTCCGGCAGCGCCACGCTGGCCATGGCCGGCACCATCGTGGCCGAATTTATTGCAGCCGATGCCGGCATCGGGTATACTATCCGCATCGCATTGTACCAGGGAGAACTCTCCCGGATTCTCATCGCCCTGTTTCTGATCGGCATCACGCTGTCGGTATATCAGGGGATTCTGGAAGGTTTGGGGGGTATGGTCAAGAAGGGATGGACCCGCATGTAAGGAGGTGAACCATGGGTAAGGATGGTAAATCCGTCGCAGCCGGCGCGGCCGCACTGCTTTTATTGGTTGCCGGAGTTTTTTGGGGCACCGGCGTTTGGGCCGCGGATGAATTGAATTACCGACTCAAGTGGCTCTTCAACGCCAGTGTCATCGGGGATATTTACGCGGTGGACAGGGGGTTTTTTGAAACCAACGGTCTGAAGGTGACCGTCAAGGAGGGCGGCCCGGAGCGCAATGCCATCCGGGAGCTGGAACTGGGCCACGCCCAGTTCGGGGTGGCTTCCGCGGACCAGGTCATCAACGCCATTGAAAAGGGCTCCCCCATTGTCGTGATTGCCCAGCTCTTTCAGGTCAACCCGCTGCATTGGATCTACCGATCCCAAGCGGTGCGGATCGACAGGATCGAGGATTTGAAGGGGAAAATCATCGGCATCACCTTCGGGGGAAACGATGAAAACATCATGAAAACCCTGCTGGCCAAGGCGAACATCGCCGAAGGGGAGTACACCCCTTACAGCGTTCGCTACGATCTTACCCCCTTTTACCAGAAAAAGACCGATGTGTGGCCCTGCTATATCAACAGCCAGGGGCCGATTCTGAAACAGAAACTCGAAAAGGAAGGCGAGCCGGTTGCATTTCTCAACCCCGCGGACTACGGGGTGAAATTCGTGGCGAACTCGGTGGTGACCTCCCGGCGGATGGCGGAAGACCATGGGGATACCGTCAAAAAATTCACCCTCGCCCTGATGGCGGCCTGGGAGGCGTCCGTCGATCCGGCCAATGAGAAAAAGGCCCTGGAAACGCTTTTGAAATTTGATAAAAATACCGCCCCCGAGCTGCAAAAAGCCCAGCTTGAAGCCACCCGCCCGCTGATCAAGCCGTCTGAGAAGGTCAAGGTGGGCAGCATCGACGTCGATGCGTGGAAGCAGACCGAGCAGATCATGCTGACCCAAAAACAGATTGCAACGCCGGTTCATGTGGAAAAGGTGTTGATGCCGCTTCCGTAAGGGGGGATCGCAGTCAGTGGGGTGAATACCGAAATCCTGCGCAAGGGTCCGGCCCCCCGTCGACCGGATTAGCAGTGTGCACAAATCACTCGACGGGGCATCCGCAGTGTGCTACGAAAAAAGAAAAAATTTAATGGAATAGGAGCGTTCACATGGCCAGCAAGCTGAAGATTCATACGACGATGCGCTGTGATGTGCTGATCATCGGTGCCGGCGGCGCCGGCCTGCGTTGCGCGGCCGCGATTCTCGAGCATCGTCCCGGCACCAAGATTTTTGCGGTCACCAAGGTACCGCACCCGCAAAAATCCCATACCGGAACCGCCCAGGGGGGGATCAACGCGGTGGACCCCAAAGATCCCATGGATAAACCCATCTACCACATGTTCGATACCTGGAAGGGATCCGACTGCACCGCGGACCAGAACGTGGTGAAAAAGATCGTCGAAGCCGCCTGGGAGGAAATCATCTGGCTGGAGAACCGGGGGATGCATTTTTCCCGGAACAACGAGGGCAAGTTCAGCAAGCGGGCCTTTGGGGGTCACACCGTCCGATTCGGTGAAGGTTCCGCCTATCGCGGCCTTTTTGAGGCCGACCGCACGGGAAAGGGGATCCTGGATACGGTGTGGGGGGAATCGATCAAGGGGAGGGTATCCTTTATCAATCAGAGCATCGTAACCGAGCTTCTTTTCAAAGCGGATCGCTGCGTGGGGGCGGTGCTCTTCGAACAAAAAACCGGGGAATTCGTCAACGTGCTGGCCGGGGCTACGGTGTTTGCCACCGGCGGTCCGGGCCAGGTCTATAAAATCACCACCAACTGCCGCCAGAACACCGGAGACGGAATCGCCGTCTGCCTGCGGGCGGGCATTCCGGTGATGGACCCTGAAGCGGTTCAGTTCCATCCGACCGGGATCGTCGGACCCGGGATCCTGGCCAGTGAAACCCTCCGGTCCGTGGGCGGGATTCTGCGCAACAAGGATCTGGAGCCGTTCATGGAGCGGTATGCGCCCAAAATGAAGGACCTTGCCCCCCGGGACCTGGTCTCCCGGGCCATTGAAATGGAAATTCGAGAGGGCAGGGGGGTGATGAACCCGGACCACAGGATCGAGCATGTGTGGGTGGACCTGCGCCATCTGCCGGCCCGGGTCCACGAGGAGCAGATTCCCGAAGTTGCCGGGTTTTTCAAAAAATACGTCAACCTCGATTCGAAAAAGGACCTCTGCCCGGTCCGACCCAGCGTTCATTACCATATGGGGGGCATCCCCACCAACGAATACGGGGAGGTGCAGAAATCCGCCCAAGCCATCGTCCCCGGCCTCTTTGCCGTGGGCGAGTGCGCGGCGGCAAGCTTCCACGGGTTCAACCGGTTGGGGGCCAATTCGATTCTGGAATTGATCACCATGGGCCGTTTCGTCGGGCAACGGGTCATCGAATACCTTGGGGATGCACACCCGGAACTGCCGAAAAAAGCCGGCGACCGCACGATGGAGCAATTCGGCGCCTTCCTGGAGGAAAAGGGAAAGGACAGCCTCGGTAAAATTCGCGAAACCCTTCGCGGCGCCATGACCGAAAAGGTCGGCGTATTCCGCAAGGGAGCCGATATCGAGCAGGCCGTTGAAACGATCAAGGCGCTCAAAAAGCGCGCCGAGCAGACCGCTTTGAGCCAGCAACACCTCAAGATGAACCAGGAACTGGTGCAGCGCTGGGAGCTGGACAACCTGCTGGCGGTCTCCATGACCATCGCCCGGGGCGCGCTTTACCGGGAGGAATCCCGGGGAGGGCATACCCGGGAAGATTTTCCCCAGCGACGGGATGAGTTCAACCATCACACCCTGGTATTTATGAAGGACTTTGACACCCTCGAACTGGGACAGCGGCCCGTCGATATGAGCATCTATGAAGCAAAGGGCCAGGATTACGAAAAATTCGGCATGATAGAACGGAAATACTAACCGCGGATCGTGAGTGGCATTTTCGTCTTGACAAGAAGTCCAGCTGTGTTATGGTGGCTGCATTTTAAGCGCGTAACCGTCCGTCATTCGTGTTCTTGCCTGAATAGATTTTGATAAACCCTTTGCCGATAGGCATTTCGGGAAACCGGCGGCACCGCCGACAGGGGTGCACGGGTATATCTGCAATGTTTTTTTGGAAGCGCTCCACCGTCGATCAATTGAACGAATCAAGATTCGGGAGGAATCCCTTTTGCCGGGTATCGCCAAAGGGTTTGGGGGGGTGATGGCAGGGCGTCACTCCGCAGTTGTCGATTCACCGTTACCATCTTTAAAGGAGGCTCGTATGAAAAAAACATTGAAGCTGTTTTTGGTGATGTTGGTGTTTGCCGGATTGACCGCCGGCCCGGCCATGGCCGAGGTCATAAAGTTCAAGATTTCGCTGGATACCACCATGAACCATCCCCGCAACGAGGGGATGCTCAAGTTCATGGAACTGGTCAAAAAAATGTCCAACGGCCAGCTGGAACCCGAGATGTTCCACAGCGCCCAGCTTTACAAAGACACCCACGTGTGCAAGGCGCTGTCGCTGGGCACCGTCGAGATGGCGGCGCCGGGAATCTGGCAGCTTGAGAGCTACGACCCCAACGCCTCGATCACCTCTTTGCCGATGTTCTACGGCCAGCCCTCCGAAAAGGCGGAAAAGCTGGTGGACGGCGATTGGGGGGCCCGGGTGGGCGAATCCCTGGGAAAGAAAATCGGGGTGAAGATCCCCGGGGGCTGGTACGAGCTGGGGTACAATCATCATTTCTTCCTGAAGAAAGACGTCAGAAAACTGGAAGACTTCAAGGGCCAGAAGATCCGGTATTTCGGCTCCGCGGTCAATGCCGAACGGATCAAGGCCCTGGGCGGAAGCCCGATGATGATCTCCTGGGCGGACGTCCCCATGGCCCTGGTGCAGGGGACGGTCGACGGCCTGGAGACCACCATGAAGAGCTGCGACAGCTCCAAGCTGGATGAAGCCGGGGTCAAATATGTCTTGAAAGACCATTTTATGACCTCCTATTACGTCCCCATGATCAGCCTGAAATTCTGGGAAAAGCTTTCGAAGGATCACCAGAAGATCATGATCGATGCCTGGCAGGCCCAGTTCATGGATCAGCGCAAGATGGCCCGGGCAATGCAGAACGAGGCCGAAGATATCATGAAGAAACGCTCGGGGATCAATATCCATCAACCGGATCCGGCCACCATCGCCGCCTGGCGCAAACATATCATGCCCTCCCAGGAACCGTTCGTCAAAAAACTCGGAATGGACCCGGAACTGGTGGCAATGGCCCAAGAGGCGTTGGCTGATTAGCAGCACCGACGATGTTGCGGGGAGAACCTCAGCGGTTCTCCCCGCAGACCGATTTTCGCCGCTGGAAAGAGGAGGCCGTGTGCTGAAAAAGATTTTTAGGGGTTGGGATGTTACCGAAAGATACGTCGTGGGGATCCTTGCGCTTTTTTCCCTCTTTGCCGCCTTTTACCAGGTGTTCATGCGCTATCTGTTCAGCTACTCCCCGGAGTGGACCGAAGAGACCGTGGTCTATACGATCATCTGGGCGGTGTTCATCGTCGCCAGCACCCTGACCAAGGAGCGGGGGCACGTGGGGGCCACCTTTATCGTCGAAAAGTTCTCCACCCCCACCCGGCGGGTCATCGAGATCATCAACTCGCTTCTGGCCATGGCCTTCTGCGTGCTGATCTGCTGGTGGGGATACCAGATCGTCCATGTGGCCTATGTGACCGATGAGCGATCGCTCACCTCCCTCCGGTACCCCATGTGGATCTGGTATCTTGCGGTGCCCGTCGGAACCACCCTGATCTTTCTGCGGTATCTGAACATGCTCTACCGGCTGATTTGGCGATTTGACGACCGATCGATCCTTCAGGATACCCATGAAACCAGCCGAACCTCCTTCGAGCAACTGGAGAAAATCGAAGGCGACTTCAAGGCATAGAAAGGGTTCGTATGATCCTGCTCTTTTGCGTGATCTTCTTTACGCTGCTCTGTATCGGGCTGCCCATCTTCTATGTTCTCGGGATCACCGCCATCGTGATGATTGCGTTCTACTCAACCACACCGCTGCTGATGATCCCCGAGGTCATGTACAATTCCCTCTACTCGTTTCCGTTGATGGCGATCCCGTTTTTCGTCATGGCCGCCCAGTTCATGCTTCGGGGGGGGACGTCCAAATACCTGATCAATGCGGCCGACTCCTACGTGCGGCACCTCCGGGGGGGGCTGGCCATCGTGTGCGTGCTCTCCTGCATGGTGTTTGCCGCGATCTGCGGATCCAGCGTGGCCACGGCCATGGCCATGGGGGTGGTCATCATCCCGGCGATGGCCGCCCGGGGCTACCCGAGGCATTTTGCCACCGGGGTGGTGGCCTCTTCGGGGACCATGGGGATCATGATCCCCCCCAGCGTCGCGCTGATCCTCTATGGGATCATCGCCGAGGAGTCGATTCCCCGGCTCTTTCTGGCCGGCTTCCTCCCCGGGATGCTCGAAGCCACGCTGTATATCCTCTGGATCTCCTATTATTCGAAAAAACATAGCTTCACCGGGGGGGACAAGGCGTCCTTCCGAGAGATTGCAGCCGCCACGTACAAGGCGCTTCCGGCCTTTGCCATGCCGGTGATCGTGCTCGGCGGGCTTTACAGCGGGATTTTCACCGTCACCGAAGCCGCCTCGCTGGCTGCGGTAACCGCAATCGTGGTCAGCCTCCTGATATACCGGGAGGTCAAAATCACAGAGCTGATCCCGATTAGCGCCGATGCCATGAAATCGGCCGGCATGATCATGGCCATCATCTCGACGGCCATCGTCTTTGGAAACTGGATCACCGAAGCCGGGGTGCCGGCGCGTCTCGTGCAGCTTGCCGTCGACATCAACCTGTCCCCCGTGATGTTTCTTCTGTTCATCAACATTTTCCTGCTGTTTCTGGGGATGTTTCTCGAGGTGGTCTCGATCATGCTGATCACCCTGCCGGTCATCCTGCCGGTCATCAGGCATCTGGGCATCGATCCGATTCATTTCGGGATCATCATGACGGTCAACATGGAGGTGGCGCTGATCACCCCGCCGGTGGGGCTCAATCTGTATGTGCTCTCCGGCGTGTCCCGGGCCCCCCTGTCCGAAGTGGTCCGGGGTGCGTTTCCTTTTGTGATATTGGGGTTTGTTGAAATCATCATCATCACCTACTGGCCCGCGTTCAGCCTGTTTCTGCCGAACTTTTTTATGGGAAAGTGAAAGCCGACACCCAGCCGATACGCCCCTTAATGTGTGCCGATGCCGCGTTTCCGCCTCCCTGGGCAAGAGCCGCCTTCCCCCCATTGCAGCAGCACAATGATGATGGTAAAAAGGTCATTACAGAGATCGCCGTTTAGAATGAGAAAAGGAGTCGTCCATGGAAACGATCAGTGCGAAGTCCATTGAAGCGGTTGCGTTTCAGCTGCTGGCCAACACGGGCACCAAGTACCCGAAAAACTATCTTGAAAAGGTGATCGACCATTTCAAGAGGGAAACCAATACCGGCGCAAAGAGCGTGCTGGCCTCCATTCTGCAGAACATCATCTATGCCGCGGAGGAGCCGGCCTCGCTCTGCCAGGACACCGGGGTTCCGGTCTTCCACATCTACCTGAACCCCGCGGTCTGCATCAAGGGCGACATCGAAGCGGCCTTGACCGAGGCCACCGTCCGCGCCACCGAGGAGGTGCCCATCCGGAAAAACGTCATCGATCCGTTTACCTTCGAAAATCCGGGAACCAACACCGGCTGGGGGGTTCCGTTTATTTACTACCATTACAGCCACCAGCCCGGGCCGATGCGGCTGAGGGCGGAGCTGAAAGGTTTCGGGGGCGAAATCAAGAACACCGCGGATTGGGTATTCACCAGCACCGAGAACATGGAAAACGCGGTTCTTGCCTATGTCCTTAACAACGTGATCCTGTCCAAGGGCGAGGGCTGCATGCCGGGGCTGCTCGGGGTCGGGGTCGGCGGGTATGCATCGGAAGCGGCCATGAACGCCAAGGACGCCGTCTTTAGGGAGTTGACCGAAAAACAGCCCCCCCGGGATCCGTTCATCGACCGGATCGAACAGCGGATCTACCGGTGCGTCAACCGGCTGGGGCTGGGTCCCATGGGAAGCGGCGGCACCACCACCACCCTGGGGGTCTATCTGGAACGGCGGGGCACCCATACGGCCGTCTCCCCGGTGGCGGTCTGCCAGCAGTGCTGGGCCTCCCGGGGCTCCGAAGCCCTGATCACCGCAGACAAGGTCTCCTGCATCACCCCGCATATTGAAAAACCGGATCTTCCGGCCCTTGAAGCGATGGTTTCCCAGGAGTTGTCCGAAAAGTCGGCCGGCACCATCCATCGGCTCCGAACCCCGGTCGGCCCGGAAGACATCCGCAAGCTCAGGGTCGGGGACGTGGTCTATGTCTCCGGAACCCTCTGCACCGCCAGGGACGGGGCCCACCGGCGGATGGTGGACTTGGTCCGGGCAGGCAAAAGCGAGGAGATCCCCCGGGCGATCCTGGACCACAAGGCCGTCTACCACGCGGGTCCGGTCATTTCCAAGGTCCCCTCGGGCTGGTGCATCAATGCGGCCGGACCCACCACCAGCTCCCGGTTCACCGATGACGCCGCGGTGCTCATCGATGCGGGGATCATGAATTTTATCGTCGGCAAGGGGACCATGGGGCCCAGCGCAATCCGGTCCCTGAAGGGCAGGGGGGTTTATCTGAAAGCCGTGGGCGGGTGCGCGGTGACCTACAAGCGCTGTATCACGGAAAACACGGTCGAGTGGCTGGATCTCGGGTATCCGGAGGCCGCATGGGTGCTCAAGGTAAAGGATTTCGGCCCGCTGGTCGTGGGCATCGATCCCCAGGGTAACAGCCTGGTGGACACCGTGATCGAAGAGGTCCATGCGAATGCGCGGAAAATCTACCGGGAAGAAGGGCTGGATCCCCACAAGCGATACACCCAGTATCCGCAAACCTTTGCGGGGCTTTCCCTGGAAGAGGTGATCGAAAAACAGAAAAAATCCTGACCGTTCGGCCGGCAAGACACGAATTCACAAAAAAAGAACAGACCATGAATAAATTTAAAGGGGCTCAACATGCTTGACAGACTCATTTCCCACCTGATCGAAACCCGTCCCGAAGATCTTTCCCCGGAGCTCTTTTTGCAGGCCAAGCGGTGCGTCATCGACTGGGTCGGGGTGACCCTGGGGGGAAGCATCCATCCGGCGATCTCGATTCTCACCGACACGATCCGCGACCTTTCCGGAGGGCCCCAGGCCTCGGTTTTCGGCACCCCGATGAGAACCTCCGCCCTGTACGCCGCGCTGGCCAACGGGACCATGTCCCATGTGCTGGACTATGACGACACCCACCTGGGGGCTTTTATGCACCCCAGTGCACCGGTTCTGCCCGCGTTGTTTGCCTATGGGGAGTGGAAACAGGTCAGCGGCAGGGATTTTCTCACCGCCTTTCTGCTCGGGTTCGAGGTGGAAACCCGGATCAGCATGGCCATGGGAGAGCCCCATTATGATGCCGGGTGGCATTCCACCGCCACCATGGGGCGCTTCGGCGCGGCGGCCGGGGTCGCCAAGCTGGCCGGGCTCAACCGGGAGCAGACGGCCCACGCCCTGGGGCTTGCGGGCACCCAGGCCTCGGGTATCCGGAAGGTTTTCGGGGCCATGGCCAAATCCTTTCACCCGGGCAAGGCGGCCGCAGACGGTCTGCTCTCCGTGCTGCTGGCCCGGGGCGGATACACCAGTTCCATGGATATCCTTGGCGGGGAAAAGGGCCTGGGGGCGGTATTTTCGACCGATTATAACCCGGAAAGAGGTCTCGAAGGCTTGGGGGAAAGCTACACCATCTGGGGGGTCAGCTTCAAGCCCTTTGCGTCCTGCCTCTACACCCATCCGGTCATCGATGGGGTGATCCAGTTGCGGAATCGCCATGGGATTGCACCCGAAGCGGTCGAATCGATCCGGGTGGGGGTCTGCAAGGTCTGCGCGGATGCGGCCTGCCAGCAAAACCCCCAAACCGGGCTTGCCGGCAAATTCAGCACCTATTATTGCGCGGCCCTGGCCCTGGTCCAAGGTCGGGCCGGGGAGGATCTCTTCCAGGACGAAAAGATGCGGGATTCCCGGGTGCTGTCCCTGATGCAGCGGGTCTCGGTGGAACCGATGCCGGATCTTACGCCCAGCCAGGCGCGGGTTTCCATCCGTCTCAACGACGGCACGATACATGACCACCAGGTGGACCATCCGCTCGGCAGCCCGGAAAAGCCGCTATCGGATACCCAGCTGGAAGAAAAGGCGGCCGGTCTTCTCGAACTGGTTTTTGAAAAAGAAAGGGTTCGCGGCATTTTGGACACCCTCCGGACCCTGGAGTCCCTGGATTCCATCTCCGAACTGACCCCGCTTTTGACGACATCATCGTAAGGGGGGACCTCCGATGCCGGATGCCTTTCCCAAGGTTAAAGTGGCCGCGGTCCAGGCGGCCCCGGTGTTTCTCGACCGGGAAAGGACCCTGGACAAGGCGTTGTCGCTGATCCGCGAAGCCGCGCGAAACGGCGCCGGGCTGATCGCCTTTCCCGAAGTCTTTATCGCAGGGTACCCTTACTGGAACCGGCTGGAAAACGTCTTTAAGACCACCGCTTTTTTCATCGAACTGCTCAAGCATTCGGTGTCCGTGCCCGGCCCGGTCTCGGACCGCTTGTGTGCGGCGGCAAAAAAAGCGGGCGCCTATCTGGTCATGGGAATCAACGAGCGGCCGGGCAATACCCTCGGAACCCTGTACAACACCAACCTGGTCATCGGCCCGGAGGGGAACCTTCTGCTGAAACACCGGAAGCTGATGCCCACCTATGCCGAAAAGCTGGTCTGGGGATTCGGCGACGGGAGCTCGCTGAGGGTCCTGGATACCCCCATCGGAAAGCTGGGAACGCTCATTTGCGGGGAAAACGCAAATCCGCTGGCCCGTTTCGCCCTGATCGCCCAGGGGGAGGAAATCCATGTCTCCAATTACCCGTCGATGCCGGTTGAGGATTACGGGGGGTATCGCATCGGCGAGGACATCCAGCTTCGCGGCGCAACCCATGCGTTTGAGGGGAAGGTCTTCCACCTGGTGGTCTCATCGGTGATCGATGCCACCACCGTCGAAAAACTCGGCGATACCCCGGAGAAACGCCGGATTCTCTCGGGAGCGCAATCGGGCTTTACGGGCGTGTTCGCCCCGGGCGGAAAGCTGATGAGCGACACGGTCCCCCCGGGTCAAGAGGGGATCGTGTATGCCGACTGTGACATCGAGGCGATCATCGGCCCCAAACTTCGCCACGACCTGGCCGGGCAGTACAACCGATTTGATGTGCTTTCCCTAAGGCTCAACCGCACCCCCTTGGGGCCCATCACCGAATGGTGGGGAAAAGCCCCTGCGGACGATGATACGGGGGGTGCTGAACCGGAAACCGGAAAGCAGGATCCGTCCGCTGCCGCCTCCCCTTAGGTTTCGATCATCCTGAGCCGTCGCTTGACGATCCAGAATACCACGAACAGTACGACCGGAACCGTTGCGGCCCACGCCACCCCCAGGTTGGGGTGCAGCACCACAAGGGATGAAAAACCGGCGAGAACGATGCGGGCCGACAGGTCCTGGAAACGGTTTTCACTGAAGTTTGTCTGGATGCTGAAGACAAAGCCGATGGTCCCGCACAGCACCAGGACAAAGGCGGTGATCTGGGCGATCCCCGGCTCCAGGACCAGCTCCGGCCGCGCGAAGATGGCGCCCATCAGGACAAAGAGCCCGATGCACATGCCGATGGCCCTGAACAGCGTTCCCATAAAGGACGCATTGGCGATGTTGGCGGCCACTGCGGCCACCACCGAGGTCGGGGGGGTGAGTTCTCCCCACACCGCAAGAAAAAACGCAAAAAAGTGAACCACCCAGGGATCCACCCCCGCCTTGATCATCGGCGGTGCGATCACCAGGGCCGTGATGATGTAGGTCGGTGCGGGGGGAAGCCCCGTGCCCACGATGGCCCCGAACAAGAACCCCACCAGGATCATCGCCAGCAGGTTGACCCCCGCGGCATCCATCAGCAGAAACCCGACCTTGGGGGGAACCCCGGTAATGACAAACGCCCCGGTCATGATCGACAGGGTGGCCAACAGAAGGGTCAGTTCGGTGGTCATCCGGGCGAAGCTGTCGATGAGCCGGAGAAAGGGCGCACCCAGGGTCCGAAAATCCGCAGGCCCGCGGGAGCGGAAGGTGCGGATCAAAAACATGGCGGTCAGAAAAATCCCGATGCCGATAAACAGCCTCACCGCGGCGATCATCGGCGCCACCCCGGCAACCGCCATGAGCGCCACCAGCCCGGCGACCACCGCAAGGTAAGCGGTGACGTTGATCCAGTCGACAAAGGTCACCGGAGACACGTCAATCTGAACGGCAACCATGTTTTTCCGGTAGCGGACCGTGATCAGGTAGACGCTCACCCCCACCCCGGCAAAGTAGATCAACGCGGGCGCATACCCCCTGGCCACCACGTCGAAATAGCTCCTGCCCAAAAAGTCGGCCATCAAAAAGGCGGCGATTCCCATGATCGGGGGCATGAGCTGGCCGCCCAGGGAAGAGGCCGTCTCGATGGCCGCGGCGGAAGCGGGGGGCAGACCGCTTGCGATCATGGCCGGGATGGTCGCCGAACCGGTGGTCGCGGCATTGGCCGCCCCGCTGCCGCTGACCGCCGCCACCCCGAAGGATCCGATCACCGATGCCTGGGGCAGGGCGTTGGGAGAGCGCACGGCGATCCGGGAGGCGATGTTGAGCAGCGAGTCCACACAGCCGAAGGCCCGCAGCACGCTTAACACCAGCAAAAAAGACCCGATCAGGGTCAGGGCGAGCTGGGGCAGACGCGAATAGACCCCTGTCGTCATCTCGACGCTCATGGCGCTGATCACCCGCTCCCAGCTCAGCCCCGGGTGGCCGAACAGCCCCGGAACCACCCAGCCGTATACGGTATACAGGATCAGAAGGATGTTGAGGATAAAAAGTTCAAAATACTTCTTGCGGGCAAACTCCATGACCAGAAGGAACATCAGCCCCCCGACAAAAAGATCGGTGCCGCTCCACATCCCGGCCCGCACCGTTCGGATCTCCATAAACTCCCGATGCATATACACCAGGGCCACCAGGCAGATCGCAACATAGACCCCGGCGATGGCGATATTGGCGGTGCGGCCAAGCCTCGGATAAAACGCATTTGCCCGGAAGGAATCCAGGATGAAAAGAATAAACGCCACCGGAACCATCACCACCGCGAGCAGGGTGGGGCCGCCCATGCCGACCAGATAGTATCGGATCAGATACAGGGAAAATCCTGCGGCCGCGATCAGAAACAGGAGATTGGGCCAGCGTTTCTTACCACCGGCCGCAGAGAATTCGGACATGCCCGCGGCCGCCTCGGGGTCGTCGGGCCGGATCGTTTTGCCCGAAGAGATCCTTGGTGTGGGCCCGGCGGCCCCCGTTCCGGAGATGCCTTCTACTTCGCGATTCTGCTGTCCCATTTCGAATCCCAGGCTCCCTTTTCCCGCATCCATTTGGCCATTCCCGGGTGGACCGGGACATACTCGATGGCCGAGGCGACTCCCCTGCGCTGCATCCCGATCATATCCTTTTTGATCTGCGCAAAGCCTGCATCCGATTGGGCCAATTCCGCGGCATTCTTTTCGATGGCGGTCAGCATCCGGTAGACGTCGGCTTCGGGTACATCCATCCCGACGTTGAAGCTGTAAAAGAAGGGCAGGTAGATGACCTTATCCACATGAACCGGCTTTTTAAAGACCTTGGGATCGACCTCGACGACCTGCAACCCTTTCTGTTTGAGGATGTCTATTTCCTCCGCACTTGGGTTGAGAATGGATATGTCGGTGGACAGGCTAGCTTCGATGACCCACGGCGCGGGGGAAGATTCGGCGTTGGTATAGGTGATGAACCCCTCGATTCTGCCCTGATCCAGAAGGGATCCCACCGAGGACAGGTCCACCTCCATATACTGGTGCTTGATTCCCAGGGCTGCGAAGCCGCGTTCCAGCTGGGCGCGGGCATCCCAGGGCAGCGGTCCGGTGAAGACCGGTTTTCCGGAAAGGTCCCGCCATTGCTTGTACTTATCGCGGTTCCGGGTGTGGATCCCGACCCCCACCTCCACCGTAAAGGCCCAGAAGCAC
>ENA-OSEO01003448-OSEO01003448.1-sediment-metagenome-genome-assembly--contig:-NODE-3448-length-18706-cov-33.013474_pt1 | contig 18706 bp, 8 predicted proteins | sample MGYA00237883_ERZ534232 | MGnify/ENA metagenome assembly ERZ534232
ATTTTAGTATATGAAATTATAATGCGTTCTACCACTTTTGAGCCTGCTAAGTTATATGATGACATTATCGATATTACGGATTATTTCCCGTAAAAAAATATAGATTTATTTTAAATCACACAAGATAGAACAAAAGTACAAAGGTCACCTAATATCAACAAACTATAAACGCAGCAACTAACGTAAAGCTTTTTCAGATTAGACATAAGACGCGACGCTGAAACTGAATAATATTATGTAAGTAAATTCCTAGCTGACCTATGGGGTCAGCTAGTTTTGACTAAAAACAGAAAAGCGATATTGAACCGTGTATGTGATTATAGTTGACTGAAGTCATTGCAGGGACTAAAAGATGGGGGACTATATGAAAAGTCTTTCGGGGCAAGTTTGTTCAAGAGGGATAAAACTCAACAAGAAGCTTATCCTTGCTGGTATTACTGCGATATTCATGATGGCAGCGCTTTTGGTGCAAATTGTCTTCGCCGGTAGTCCGGCATATGCTGAGACTATTTGGCAGGAAGATTTTGAGACAGCTCCCAGGATGAATGAAACCGGCAGTACCTGGGCATGCACCGATCAGGACCCGACAAACGGCTTAGCCTATTGGGGTGAGGTAAATTGGAAAAATAGTACCCCCGGAGGTTCTTGGAGTGCCTGGTGCGCGGCTGTCGGCGGGAATTTAACCTATCATAAATATGTTCAATATATGAACGCTTATGCCCGGCACAATGTTGATCTTAGTAGTTTTGAAGATGCTTCGGTAACTTTCAAATATATAATACCCAGTCAGAACTACTTTGACGTAGGCGGTTTTTATCGAGGCAATACCGGAATCGGTCTTAGCGGGCCTACTCTGCCCGGCGGAACCTGGCTGAGCTTGCCTTCCACCTATGGAGATCTCAATGATTTTTGCGGCCAAAATGTAACTTTAGCCTGGACATGGTATTCATTTAACGGCGATCCGGGTGAGGGTTTATATGTAGATGATATAGTAGTTACCGGTACCCGCGCTATTCTTTTAAACTCCCCTAATGGCGGGGAAGAATGGGCCGGTGGAAGCACAAAAGCTATTTCCTGGACCACATCAACCGGAACAGCACCATTTACCATTGATCTATATTATTCATTGGATGGCGGAGTAACTTATCCCCACTCAATAGCCTCTCTTACTCAAAATACCATCGGAACCGCCCAGCATAACTGGACCGTTCCCCTGATTAATTACTCAAATGCTAGGGTTAAAGTAGTAAGAACTGACAATAACGGAAAAGTTCTTTCCGATGTGAGTAATGCTAATTTCAAAATTGACTCCATTGCTCCCAGTGCACCTACCGGCGTAAGTGTTACCAATCCCACAACAGGTGGCCAGCTGAATCTTTCCTGGACTAATTCCACGGAAACCGATTTAAATCATGTAAATATATATAGGTCTACTGTATCGGGCTCACTGGGAACTAAAGTATATGAAACTACAAGTCCAACCGCCAATTCCTGGTCAAATACGGGACTAACAAATGGGCAGCCGTATTACTATACAATAAGATCGGTTGATAATGCCGGAAATGAATCATCCAATACGACTCAGTATAGTGGTACTCCAACAGACACTACTGCTCCCTCAGCCCCCATAGGTCTTACTGCCGTTCCGTCTGACTGGACTAATACAAATTCATTTACGGTCAACTGGACCAATCCAACTGATCCGTCCGGTATAGCCGGAGCATACTATAAACTGGATTCTCCTCCCACCTCCGATACTAATGGAACCTGGGTAGCGGGAACTAATCTTACTTCCATATCCAATATAGTAGTCAGCGGAAGCGGAAATCATGTAATCTACGTCTGGTTAAAAGACGGAGCCGGAAATGTTGACTATAACAACACCAATCAAACTACTCTAAAATATGACAATACCATACCAACAGATCCTACAGTAAGCAGTTCTTCCCATACTCTTTCTACCTGGTCAAATGATAATACGGTTGATGTTAATTGGTCCGGAGCAGCCGATGCTCACAGCGGAGTGGACGGATTCTCTTATGAGTGGTCCCAATCTGCTACCACTACACCGAATACCATAAAAGATGCAGAAGAAACAGCAACATCTACCACCAGCGCTGCTCTTACAGATGCCAATAACTGGTACTTCCATCTAAGAACGAAAGATAATGCCGGAAACTGGACCTCAACCGTCCATTACGGCCCCTTTTATATTGATACAACTGCGCCCCCCGCTCCTACTTCGGTAGACGACGGTGTCTCCGGATGGAGCAGCAATAATACACCAACCCTTACCTGGACAGCCCCAACGGATATTAGTGGCATCCAGGGATACTGGTACGCGGCAGATGATACTACTCCGGAAAGCGGAGGTACCTACACTACTTCAACTAATGGCACTTTAGCGGCACAAGCTAACGGAAATCATACATTCTATGTCAAAGCCAAGAACGGCTCGGGACTCTTAAGTACTACTGCCAGCCATGCTTTTAGTATTGATACATCTAATCCCACCGTGGATCTAACCGCTCCGACCGACGGGGCGAACATAAAGGGATCGGTAACGGTTTCGGCGACTGCTTCTGATACACCGAGTGGTGTAAATCGTGTGGAATTTTATGTAGATGGAGAATTAAGGTCAACGGATACCTCTTCTCCTTATTCATGGTCTTGGGATACAACCACAAATACAGATGGATCTCATACCGTAGAAGCCAGAGCGTTTGATAATGCCGGAAACATCAATAGCCACACTCACACGGTAACGGTGGATAACACCATGCCGACTGTAGATGTTACTAATCCCGCTGACGGGTCACCGGTTCGGGCAACTGTTAATGTAGCCGCTACTGCATCCGATGTCACCAGTGGTGTTAATTACGTGGAGTTCTATGTAGACGGTGCGGTAAAGACAACCGATAGCAGTGCGCCCTATGAATATTCCTGGGATACTACGACTGCAAGCAACGGTTCCCATACAGTAGGAGCTAAAGCGTATGATAAAGCCGGAAATGCCAGCAGTCTCCATAATCATACTGTAACAGTTGATAACTCACCGCCTACCAGTGTTGAGATAAACCCGCCGGCTAACAATGCCACGGTCAAAGGAACTATAAATGCAACCGCCACTGCTTCTGATAATGTCGGGATTGCCAAGATGGAATTTTCCATTGACGGAGTTTTAAAGCAAACGGATACAACTTCTCCTTTTAACTATTCCTGGGATACTACATTGGTTTCCGACGGCGCCCACACGGTAACGGCAACGGCTTATGATGCCGCCGGGAACAGTGCACCCCATACCCATAATGTAAGCGTCGATAACACCGCTCCGGTGGTGGAAATAACAAATCCGGCTGATAATTCAGCGGTTACCGGCACAGTGAGCATAAATGCTGATGTTACGGACAGCGGAACTATTTCTAAAGTTGAATTCTATGTAGATACTACAAAGAAAACGACGCTAACGTCAGCACCATATACTTACTCCTGGAATACTAGTGGATTATCCGGTTCTCATACAGTTAAAGTTATCGCCTATGATGCAGCTAACAACAACACGCCACACACTCACACGGTAACGGTTGACTACACACCGCCTTCGGTTGACATCAGCACTCCTGCCGATGGAGCGACTGTTTCCGGTGTGGTTAATGTGCTGGCTGCCGCTACTGATAATTTTGCGGTTGCCAGGGTGGAGTTTTCCGTAGACAGTGTATATGCGGATCAGGATACAACCGCTCCTTATGAATATTCCTGGGATACCTCCGCTCTGACCGGTTCTCATACTATTACCGCTAAGTCATATGATACGGTGGGTTACAGCAGTCCCAACCATACTCATACGGTAACCATTGCTCCGCCGGCTGACACTACTGCTCCCTCAGCCCCCATAGGTCTTACTGCCGTTCCGTCTGACTGGACTAATACAAATTCATTTACGGTCAACTGGACCAATCCAACTGATCCGTCCGGTATAGCCGGAGCATACTATAAACTGGATTCTCCTCCCACCTCCGATACTAATGGAACCTGGGTAGCGGGAACTAATCTTACTTCCATATCCAATATAGTAGTCAGCGGAAGCGGAAATCATGTAATCTACGTCTGGTTAAAAGACGGAGCCGGAAATGTTGACTATAACAACACCAATCAAACTACTCTAAAATATGACAATACCATACCAACAGATCCTACAGTAAGCAGTTCTTCCCATACTCTTTCTACCTGGTCAAATGATAATACGGTTGATGTTAATTGGTCCGGAGCAGCCGATGCTCACAGCGGAGTGGACGGATTCTCTTATGAGTGGTCCCAATCTGCTACCACTACACCGGATAATATAAAAGATGTAGAAGAAACTACAACTTCTGCTACCAGTAGTGCTTTGGCAAATGCCAATAATTGGTACTTTCATCTTAGAACGAGAGATAATGCCGGAAACTGGACTTCAACCGTCCATTACGGCCCCTTTTATATAGACACTACAGCTCCAACCATATCAACTCTTACTTCATCTACTCATCCCAGTGAAAGCACCTGGTATTCCAATGACGATCCTGCTTTTTCCTGGTCTGCTTCCGATACTTCCGGTATAACCGGATATTCATACATACTGGATCAAACTGCATCGACCACTCCGGATAACACTTCGGAAGGAACCGGTACCACAACTTCATATACCGATAAAGCTAACGGTACATGGTATTTCCACATAAGAGCAAAGGACGGAGCCGGAAACTGGGGAAGTACAACTCATAAGACAGTAAAGATTGATGTTTCAGCTCCTACTGTGGACCTGACTGCTCCTACGGATGGAGCGTCTGTATCCGGAGTTGTAGATGTAACCGCTACCGCTTCAGATACTCCAAGCGGTGTGAGCAAAGTAGAATTTTATGTTGACAGTGATAAGAAATCAGAGGATACAACTTCTCCATACAGCTATTCATGGGACGCTTCGACATTGTCCGGTTCTCACACTGTTGCAGTGAAATCATATGATCAAGCCGGAAATGCCAGCAGTCTTCATACCCATACTGTTAACGTAATCCCAACAGATAATACGGCACCGGCAGCTCCTATAAACCTTACTGCTAATCCATCTGTCTGGACCAATAATAACTCTTTTACAGTCAACTGGACCAATCCAACTGATCCGTCCGGTATAGCCAAAGCTTACTATAAGCTGGATGAAGTACCTGCCAGTAAAACCGATGGAACTCCGGTAGAAGGATCAGGCATTAATTCCATATCCGGCATAACTGTCAGCGGAAGCGAAAACCATACAATATATGTCTGGTTAGAAGACGGAGTGGGCAATGCTAATCATAACAACAGATCAAGCACCAGCCTAAAATACGATAACATCTCACCGACAACGGCTGTATCGGCGCCGGCCAACGGTTCAACTGTATCCGGGACAATTAGTATTACCGCGACCGCGACAGACAGTCATAGCGGAGTAGCCAGAGTAGAATTTTATGTAGACGGATCTTATAAAGATCAGGATCCGAATTCTCCTTATGAATATCCCTGGGATACAACCGGACTAACCGACGGTACATGGCATGATATAAAAGCAAAAGCATTTGATAATGCGGGCAACAGCCAAGAATCAACTACTATTTCAGTGAAGGTTGATAACTCGGTTCCTTCAGTAAGTTCAACCAATCCTACCAGCGGGGAAACAGGTGTCGCCATAGATACGAACATTACCGCAACATTCAGCAAGGACATGAACGCTTCTACTATAACTACCACTACGTTTACATTAGTCAAAACACAGGGCAGCGTTCCGGTATCCGGAAATGTTACTTATGATGTCGGTACCAAAACAGCTATTTTTAATCCGAGTAGTGATTTGGAATACGGTGTAGAATACACTGCTACTCTTACAACCAGCATACAGGATACGTTGGGAAATCCGCTTACTTCGACATATAACTGGAGTTTTACCACGTATAATCCTTACGATGTTAATAAGGACAGTCTGGTTAACATAAATGATCTGGTAGCCATAGCGACAGCTTTTGGGTCCCAATCCGGTGATCCCAATTGGAATGCAGATGCTGACGTTAATACGGACGGCCAAATAAATATTTTTGACTTGGTATTAGTTGCTAAGAGAATTAATCCTTAGAACTGGTTTATTTACCTGTATTTTTATCATAAAAAGGCTCAGATCTTAAAATTGGACATGTTATCTACCTGCCCCGGCTTCTATTGGCAATTGTTCAAGTTTGTGTGTTTGCAATGTGAATTGCCTGGATGCGGCCGCGGGCTTATTTATGTGAGACAGCCATAGCTATTGTCAGTATTGATATATCAAGCTTATATAGGTAAAATTAAAGTTCAGCCAAGATTTAATAGCTGAAAGAATATAAATAACGCTATCTCATAGTCAAGAGCGGTTGAATTCTGCTCATAGGAGGGTGTATGGAAGCGAATGGAGAAAACAAATCAAAGACCAATCTGCCGATTATCATAGTTGCTGCCGCTGTTATCCTGGTTGGTGGGGCCGTGGCGGTATGGTATTTCTTTGGCGGGTCTTTTGGGAACGACCAAAACAGTAGTTCATGGCATATGTATGGCTATAATGCCGCAAAAACAAATTATAACCTAGCTGCCAGTATGAATCCGCCCTTGGAAGAAGAAAAAGTTATAGAGCTCGGAAAAGCTTTTTCCAGCGAAAATATAACGGTGAATATATTTGCGGCAGATGAGAAGAATATATATGTGCTTGGTTTTCCGAAGAAAAAAGAAGAAAAAGAAACAGGAGAAAGTAAAATTGCCGCCTTTGATATAGAAACGGGCAAATTGCGATGGGAATTCAAAGAGACGACGCTGGGCGTAGGTGTTATTGAAGGTGACCGAATGTACTGTGTTTCAGCTTTTCCAAATAAAGCTTACGCAGTAGATATATCAAACGGTAAGAAAGTATGGGAAGCAACTCTTACTAAAGAAGTAAAGGAACTTCATGTTTACCCTCCGATCGCATACAATGGTTTTGTGTACGTGACTTCCTCTACCGGGGAAGTTTTTGCCTTGGATGGAAAGACGGGGAAGACAAAGTGGACCTATTCGGAGCTAAAAATTGTCGGCTCGCCGACTGCTTCTGATGGATTAGTGTTTTTTACAACTGACGATACTCGTGTACTGGCTCTTAATGCGACCTCCGGAAAACAAAAATGGCTTGTAGGATCTACTAATTGGAAAATGCTGCTTAGTCCTACAATTGGAAAAGACTACATTGTTCTGGTTGATCGGGACAGAACCGGACAAATGGATGTAATGGTAACAATAAACAAAAAAGACGGCAAACTACTTTGGCAATACCGAATGGAGAAGGATGTTCGTGTATTCGGAGTATGTGCAAGCGATGACAATGTATTTGTATCAATGGCATATTTGCACAAGGCCAATAAGAAAAACGACAATCAGGGACGTGTTATGTCTTTTGATAGCGAGAAAGGTAAGAGAAATTGGAGTAAGGATATATGGGGAATGCCATACTATATAGTAGGTGCGGCTGATTATATTTATGTTAGCAGTTCTAAGATGTGGAGTGAAGCACAAAGTTTAAGGGCTGAAGGTGGTAATGTTTATGTTTTTACAGCCGAAAAAGGTAAAAAGGTTGAAGAGTATAAAATAATAAAGAACGATGAAATAGCCGGCACATATACGCAACCGCAGCTACTGATAAGCGAAAACAAATTATATGTCCAAAATGTCCTGGATAATAAAATCCATGTTTATAGTAAGTAAGTATCAATGTTAACATAAGCTTTATACATAAGAGTAACAGAATCTTTATGCCTGAGCTGGGATACAGACGCAGAAAAGCTTTAAAAAAGCACGAAAAGCTGATATAATCAAAGCATATGGAATTGCTTTTTGTCTTTCTTGATCTTGATTGGGTGAGAATTAGCAAGTATCGGCTTTTGATACCATAAAAGAGGCGACTAAATAGGATTGCAAAAATTTAATTTGAATTTATATACTACTTTCCAAAACTACTCCAAGTATAAAACAATACACTTACTGCAAACTTCAAGATTGGCAATTTCTACAACTATTTACTCGGCAAAGACAATAGATGCAAAATATACTAATTATTTATATCATAGCATCAATTACAGCTTATTAAATGAGTATTGAGAAGAATATCTTGGAAATATTTAATTGTATTTCAACCTAATAAAAAGAGAGAAATTGGTCGAAAAGAAATAGATAAATGAGTGATGGAGGGTTTGTGCACTTAATCACAAGTCGGGTTGAAGCGATATCTGGAGATCTATGAATAAACCGGCAAATATTTTGGATAAAAATTATCTCGTTAATAAGATTCGAGGTCTATTCTCGCGTGCAGGCAAACGGAAAGGGAAAAAGACCGTGCAAAAAAATACGCAAGGGTGGAAGACGAAATGGAATGGCTTAAAGAAAATGCGGCCGTCCATTCGTGAGAATAAGTTACTATCGAAAATTGAGTTTTCAAGCGTTATAATCCTGAGCACGATACTGCTCGTCCTACTAATAGCCATTACTCCTCCGATTAGAGCCGGGATATTAACCATATTAAATCTCAGAGGTTCCGGTGACAAGGGTAAAAGAGAGGAAGTTGTAGAGAAAAGGACAAAATTTGCCAAGGTCTTCAGGAATCAAAACGGGACATATACGACAGTAGTTTTTGCCACTCCCATTCATTACATGGACGGCAGAGGTGAATGGAAAGATCTGGAAGGTAATATATTTGACAATCAAGCTGCCGGTTCTTCCTTTTTTGTAAGATTTGGAGATACCCCTGGTTTTGAATTCATCTCCGGAGCGACAAGAATTAACCTAACTGCTCAGAACACAAATCCTGTTATCGGTAAAAGTGATGGTAACAGCATAACCTATGTTGATGCCTATGACGCAACGGATATTAAATATTCTGTTGGTGCGACCAGGGTTGAAGAAGAGATTATATTAAAGAGTGAAGCTGCGCCAACAACCTTTTCCTTTCAAATCCAATCAAATTCTCCCATTCCACAAATGAAAAACGGTGAACTTGATTTCTTTGACTGTAAAACTCTAAAACCTTTTGCCAGGGACGCCAAAGGGAATCTTTACCCTGTTGAGGCTGAACTGGCAAGGTTGAGTGACGGTGATTATTTGATTATAAAAGCCGGCGGTGACTGGATGAAAGAAGCCGAGTACCCGATAGTCATAGATCCGACAATCACTGTTCAACCCGGTCCTACGGAGGGCAAAGATTCCTATGTCGACGATAGCCAACCGACCACAAATTATGGAACCTTGGTTGATATTGCATCGTACGATAACGGCAGCGCGAAGACACGAAGTTATCTTCAGTTTGACCTCAGCTCTGTTCCCGAGGGCAGTACGGTTTCAAGTGCTTCATTGCAGCTTTATACGCAAGACGCATTAGGGGGAAATGTCTATCTTCGCAAAGTAACTTCATCATGGGATGAGACAGCTATTACCTGGAACAATCAGCCGCTATTTGAAGAGGTTGCTGATACGCAGGTAGTAGATACGGTAAATACCTGGTTTGCATGGGATATTTCCGGCATGGTTAAAGACTGGGTTACAGGTAAAGTTATAAATAATGGAGTCGCTTTAATGACGGCGGAGACAGGTACAAGCAGTGGAGGTTTGTTTTGTTCCTCGGACTATAGTGTAGATATAGATTTAAGACCTAAGCTGGTAATAGATTATATTCTGGACAATGAGGCTCCTGGTTCATCTGTACAGAATCCTAAGGAAAATGCTTTTCTAAAGGGAACCACCTATGCCATAAGCGGAACTGCGAACGATAATCCTGACGGCTCCGGTGTATCGCTTGTCCAAGTTAGCACGGACGGAGGGAGCAGCTGGCAAGATGCTACGGGTACGGATTCCTGGACCTATAATTGGGCTATTCCGCCTGACGGAACTTATAATATTAAATCCCGGGCTATTGATACTGCCGGTAATATAGAAACGTCATCAGCAGGTGTAAATGTTACTGTTGATAACACACCTCCGAGTGCTCTGATTGTATCACCGGTTGGCGGTATAATTAGCGGCCATTTATCAGTATCGGGTACCGCGTCGGATGATAATTTCAAATCTTATAAACTTCAATACGGAGCGGGAGCAACACCTGCAAGCTGGACATTGTTCGGAGCCATTCACCCCAATCAAGTACTGAGCGGAAATCTAGGAACAGGATTTACAGCCGGTCTTAGCAATGGTATTTATATGATTGAATTGGTTGTTGAAGATATGGCCGGAAATTTCAGCACAAATTCAGTCCAGATAATTGTGGATAATGATCTTGTGACAGCAGATCCTCATGGTGACTACGAGGTAGATACGGATCTGTGCTCTATGTGTCATAGAAGTCATACGGCTGTATCCGATAACCTGAATTTATTTCCATTCTCTGAAACTCTCATGTGCTATCAGTGCCATGATGGTATGGGAACAGTTGCTAATATTCTCGATGAGTTTGACAGTCGCGCATCACATCATCCCATTTTGGATGCTTTCTATGACATAGGAACAGGGCATTTCATGGTTTGTTCAAATTGTCATAATACCCACGGGAACAAGGATTCACTCGGTAATTTATATCCGATGCTTTTAAGGGCAAAAACAGCGGACAGCTATGTCTATAAAGGAAATGATTTCTGCGGAGCATGTCACGGTCCGACATTTTCATATATCGGTGGAGATCATGTTACTGATTTTACAGGCACGGCTACTCACGACCTCAATACACCAAATCCGCCTTCCGGTAGTGAAATTAAATGTGTGAATTGCCATGAAAAACATGGATCGGACTATTATCGTCTAACCAAAAAGTATGAAGAAGAATTGTGTTATGTCTGTCATAATTCATCCAGTTTGCCAAACACTCTGAATAATTGGGACATACAAGGTCAGTTTGGTCTAACTTCGCGTCATGACATAACCTCACAGGATCCGGGAGCGAAGGTAGAGTGCTCAAGTTGTCATGGTCCTCATGTTGTTCAGGCAAGTTCAGCGAATATGCTGTCCAATCCCGATAATACGAAAAATCTTTGGACTGGCAGCATCACGAGCTATTGCATAAAATGTCATGATGGTACCGCTCCAAGCTCGGTAATAAATTCAACTACTGTGGTTCCATATACTGTCACCATGCCAATCATATCGCCGATTTCGTCACCGTTTTTCACCGGATGGGATAAAGCGCCTTATCTTTCTGTTCCAGCCGGGATGAGCGCTACCAATGCCTGTGATACATGTCATCACCCGCATGGGTCTAATAATCAAAGACTAAACGCTTATAATCTTGATAACTCAAGTTCCTATAAGGAAGAAAACCTCTGTCTAACTTGTCATACTCTAGGAGGACCTGCGGGAGCTGCAGATATTGATGCGCAGTTGGCCAAAACATACAAACATCCGGTTGATACTACATCAGATATTCATGTTGATACGGAGAACAAGGATAATCTGTCATACGATCCCTCAGCTTCTAAGCGTCACAGTGAGTGTGTTGATTGCCATAATCCACATGAAGCAGATGCTGCCACAGCCAGTCCCCCGGCATCCAGCGGTGTTCTTCGTGGCATTGGAGGAATTCGTTCTGACGGGACGCCGATAAATCCTATTGCCAACCAGTATGAACTTTGTTTTAAATGTCATTCTTCATATGTTACGCTTCCGCCCGGAGAACTTGATAAGGCGTATCAATTTAATACATCTAACGAATCATATCATCCGATAGAAGCGGTTGGAAAGAATACGGGAATTGACACCAATGCTTTTGTAAGCCCCATAACCGAGACAAGTGTTTTATACTGTACGGATTGTCACGGCAATGAGGATTCAGCCGGTGCTCAGTGTGTGGTTGGTTCGGCCAATGACAATATCTTAAAATTAACATACAGTTCAACCGACACAAGTCTTTGTTTTAGTTGCCATACTCAGGACTCTTACTCGGTTGGTGATCCTCTTACGTCAGCCAGCCGCTGGCGGAAACACCGGGTTTCCGGACATCAAAATTGCGCTGATTGTCATAGTTCACATGGAACAAATCAAGCTCATCTAATGAACAGAGGATATAATCATGATGCCGGTGGCGGCAGCATAGTAACCGATGTGGCTTGTACCGGTTCCGGCTGTCACAACATAGGTGTTTGGCTCTCATATACATCCGCTTACTAAACAGCGTTCCCTTGAGTCGTTTATGAAACTCACTCTTTCTATTTAAACTGCTTTGTTAAAGAGCACACTTCTTTGTATCTTTTTATCTTCTTTTGCTTATCATTAATAACTATCCGGTGAATACTTCTTAATATTTTCCCGATCATGTCGATACAATTATTATAAGTTTGTAATTTGAAAAGATATTTTGTGATTTCTCTTGCGGGGGCAAACCCATCGAAAGGTGGGGACGCAAAGCCACGGGCCCTAGGTTCAAAAGGGTAGCCGGGTCGCCAAGAGGACTTAAGTTAATAAGGGGCGGGCTTGTCCAAATCTGGTCGCCGGCTAGGTGTATTACCTAGGGCTTAATAGAGGAGGACAAGCATAATGAATAGACTGCGCAGACTGACAACACTTGCGATTCTCATTGCGGTCTTTTTTGGTTTCAGGCTCGGCTGGCAAGAATGTTTAAAACTAGGACTCACCACAAGTCCATTAATGCAGGCAAATGTTTACTCCACTCCAATCAATCACAGTAATTATGAGGACAAGAGTTACTCTTTAGGATTAGTTGCGGATGAGGACCTGGCATTAAGAAATAATGTTGTACAATCAAAAGCATATATTGAGGATGATAAACTCGGTGAATGCCTTGAATTATTAAGAAGCACACCTTCCGGAAAGTCAATTGCCGATAATCTTGATGAAAATCAAGTTAAAATAACCTTTGGAACACCCAAAACCCCGGGTGCCGCCGCCGTGTATGTACCTAGTTTTCTAGGGAATAGCGGAACCATAATTGTAAGCGAGCGCTTAAGGGATGCGCAGCCATCGGTCATATGTGCAATTCTGGCGCATGAAGGTACACATGCGGAAATGGGATCCATATTTGATGAGAATTCAGTAGAGCAAGAGTATAAATGCTACATAGCACAAGCCAAAGTTTGGGATGAAACGAGAGTAGTTCTAAGCGTTTCTGTCGGAGAGTTTGAAGCAGAGCTTGGTGAGCCAAGTCCTGAAAACGATTACGCACTCGATATTATGAACATGGACGAAGACGAAGCTTATGATCAAATTTGGAAGGATTACAAACAAATCGGGATAGACTTGCCGATGAATTAATACATTTTAATGCTTGATAAGATTTTGATCCTGCTTAATATCTTCTTTTGAGAATAAACAAATCTTGTTTCTGCCTGTTGCTTTTGCTTTATAAAGCGCGCGGTCCGCATTAATAATCAATTCAGTTTCGGTATTCGCATCAGTAGGATAAGATGCAATACCGCCGCTTATGGTAACTTGATTTGTGACTTTTTCAGCGATATTACCAGGCCGAACAAAACTGAAATTTTCTTTGGTAATAGCTTCACGTATTCTTTCAGCAACTACTTGCGCGTCATAACTGGAAGCATGGGGAAGAAGGATTGAAAACTCTTCGCCACCATAGCGGCTTACTATGTCGACATTTCTAACGTTTTTAGAAATGACTTCCGCGATTCTCTGAAGTACTTCATTTCCCGCTTCGTGACCGTAAGTGTCGTTAAACATCTTGAAAAAATCTATGTCAAACATTATCAGGGAAAAAAAGTTACCATACCTGTCGGATCTGGTTCTTTCTTCTCGCAGTTTGTCGACAAAGAAACTGTAATTAAAGAGCCCCGTCAATCTATCGTGAACCGATAGTCCTTCCAGGGCGGATTGCTGCGCTTTATGACATTTTGCCAGATATCCCAAGGCGGCACCCATGCCAATACAAAGAATCATGCCAAGGGTGATTTCAATAACTCTATATGTCATATTTTCATTCATTACTGTTGTCAGCGTGGGATATAGATAAAACAACCATCCCGCAATCATTCCGGCGCCCAGTAGGCCGACAATAATTCCGCCGATTACATTGTAAGTGAATGCGGCAATGATAAGGGGAATGGTGTATAGGTGCCAATACATAGTAACTCCGTCTGTGAAGTAGATAAGCAGAGTTACAAATGTGAAGCTCATGAAAATTAATAGGAGATTTCTTAGTTGAATTTTACTATTGGCTCGTGACATATCAATTCCTCGAATTAGATTTTAACCGATTATCGGTAAAACTTACAGAATAATTTAGTGTTTTTCAAGCTTTTTAGCGGCTAAATCTCAATTTTCTTAAGAAAAGCTGCCGCTTCTTCTGGACGCGCTATATTAATCATGATCCCGGAGCCCATTTCATATCCAGCTTGGATAGTAAGCTTGGGTAAAATCTCAATGTGCCAGTGATAATAAGGAAGCTCCGGACTGTGACAGGGTGATGTATGAACATAAAAATTATAGTCAGGATTATTTAATCCGTCATAAAGCTTTGCCAGGGTCACTCTCATTATACTGGCAAGGTTATTGATTTCCGGAGGTGACATATTTTCAAAGTGAGAAGTATGTTTTTTTGGAATAATCCAGGTTTCAAATGGTGAGCGAGAGGCAAAAGGACAAAATGCCAAAAAGTGTTTGGTGTCCATAATGACTCTTATCCTGGTTTTTCTCTCTTCCTGAATGATATTACAGAATATGCACTGATTGGTTTCCTTGAAATGTTTTGCGGCGCCTTTCAATTCATTTGTTATGTTGATTGGCACTATGGGTGACGCGAATAACTGTGCGTGAGGATGCTCTAACGACGCTCCCGCTTTTTTACCGTGGTTTACGATGAAAAGTATATATTTTATGTTTTTGTCTTTCTTGAGCTCAATGTATCGATCCCTGAATGCGGTAACAATGCTTACAATTTCCTTATTGGAAAGTAAAGCAAGATGTTTGTTGTGATCAGGTGAATCAATAATAACCTCGTGCGCTCCTGTTGCGTTCATCTGAACATATACACCATTTCTATCTATCTTGGAAGCTCCTTCAGGAATAAAAGCGGGGAACTTATTCGGTATTATCCTTACTTTCCATCCGGGTGTATCCGGTTTGGTATAAGGTGCTCTGTATGCCATGACCTCAGGCGGTGTCACCCGCTCGTTGCCGTAACAGAAAGGGCAATCCGTATTTGTAGCTGTTTCTTCTTTATCAGCCTGGGTAAAGTTCTCCGGCCGCTTAGCTCTATCTGTTGCTATTACTACCCAGTTACCTGTTATCGAGTCCTGCCGTAATTCAGGCATATCAGCTCCTAGTATCGATTATATATGGAAAATCGGGGAGATATTACATCAGACTTGTTTGCCTGTAATAAAGAAACGATAGCAAAGATTGTTTATGTTTTCAATGCTGGTTGTGAAGCTTTTGTGGATTAAGAGAATAAAAAGAGGAAGCGAGAGCTATTATTGGAAGAAAAAAGTCGTGTTGACTGATCAATAGAAATGCAATATAAGTATACAGGGTATATACTTGCCCGTCTTAGGCTTGGCATGGTAAAATTTCGATGAAGTATAAAGACGTGCGGATGTGGCTCAGCTGGTAGAGCATCACCTTGCCAAGGTGAGGGTCGCGGGTTCAAATCCCGTCATCCGCTCCATGAAGTGGTTAATGGTTAATGGTTTGAGATTTCAAGGAGACATAAAGCCGTTAGCTGTTAACCTTTTAGTTGTATTGGCGGCATAGCCAAGTGGTAAGGCAGAGGTCTGCAAAACCTTTAACCCCGGTTCGAATCCGGGTGCCGCCTCCAAAGAAAACATTTGAAACAGTGAATTCGGGCGCTTAGCTCAGGGGGAGAGCACTTCCTTGACGCGGAAGGGGTCGGAGGTTCAAATCCTCTAGCGCCCACCAGCGAAGACTGGCTCTGTTGGGGCCAGTCTTTTTTATATCATCCTTCGGGGATAAGACGATGGCTCTTGCAATGCATTATTATACTGATAAAATGAGATTGCAGCATATTTTTATAGCCCCCCTGCTCTTAATCATAAAACAAAGAGATTAAACCAACCTATTGACTTTTATTTGGGAACGCTCATTCAAATAAGCCATTAACGTATTGTGAGTCCAAATAAACTAAATGGAGAATGGTTTATTGAAGGTTTATATAACTAAAAAGTATAAAAAATAATTAGATAGCGATTAGAATAAAAAGCAGCCGGGAAGACTCAATAATCAGGAATTATCTAGAAGGGGGTGAGTGAAATGAGAAAGGCCATCTTAGGGATGACCTTTTTGTTATTGATATCGATATTCAGTGGCTGTTCTCAAGAATCGACTTCACCGGAAAAAAAGAATGAAACACAGCAAACTGAAACGAAAGATACTGAAGAAAAAGCAACGCTTGATGGAAAGCAGCTTGTTGAAGAACGATGTACTGGATGTCACGGACTGGATCGTATTGAGAGTGCCGAATATGACCATGCCGGTTGGGAGTCAACTATTAAAAGAATGATAAACAAGGGTGCAAAGCTTAGCGATGAAGAGAAAGACGCGGTCCTCGACCACCTTGCTGATTAATAGAAGACAGATAAGAATCTAAAGATAGTTTTATGAAGACATAGGTAAAAGGGGAAGTTTGATTGCCAATGCAATCGTAAACAAAATTAAAATTTTAAAAGTCAAACTAAAGATTAAAGGGAGGTGATACGTAGGGTGAAACATTAGATCTCAAAGAATCAAATGATAGGTTTTTGTGAAAAGGGGGATCTGAAATGGCGAAGGACAAGAAGGTTTACACTACCGGTTTCGGTGCTCCGGTAGATGGTGACCAAAACAGCAAAACAGCAGGTAGTACCGGTCCTATAATATTGCAAGATACGCATTTGCTTGAGAAGCTGGGGCATTTTGACCGTGAGCGCATACCTGAAAGGGTTGTGCATGCTAAAGGCGCAGGTGCGCATGGCTACTTTGAAGTTACTAAAGATGTTAGAAATTATACCAAGGCCAGGTTTCTCCAAGAACTCGGAAAACGCACAGATGTATTTGTTAGATTTTCTACAGTTGGAGGTGAGAAAGGATCAGCAGATGCGGAGCGCGACCCTCGCGGTTTTGCGGTAAAATTTTATACCGAGGAAGGTAATTATGATATGACAGGAAATAACACCCCTGTCTTTTTTATACGTGACCCTCTCAAGTTCCCTGATTTTATTCATACTCAGAAACGTCACCCGGCAACCAATTTAAAGGATGCCAATATGTTTTGGGATTTTCTATCTCTTACACCGGAATCAATTCATCAAGTGACAATATTATTTTCCGATCGTGGTACACCCAGGACATTCCGTCACATGAATGGCTATAGTAGTCATACTTTTAAGTGGTACAACGATGAAGGTGAGTATTTCTGGGTGCAATACCACTTTAAAACTGAACAAGGTATTCAAAATCTTACCAGGGATGAAGCCACTAAGATGAAAGGTGAATATCCTGACCATGCAACACGGGATCTCTCAGAGGCCATCGAAAAAGGTGAATACCCCTCCTGGCGAGTGGAAGTTCAGATCATGAAACCGAAACAAGCTGAAGAATACCGTTTCAATCCTTTTGATATTACCAAAGTCTGGTTTCATGCAGATTTTCCACCAATTACTATTGGTCGAATGGTGCTTAACCGAAATCCGGAAAACTATTTTGCCGAGGTTGAGCAAGCAGCATTTTCACCGGCAAATTTTGTTCCCGGAATAGCTGCTTCTCCGGACAAATTACTACAAGGACGGTTGTTTTCCTATCATGACACCCATATCCACCGTTTGGGAGTAAATTACCATCTTCTACCCATTAACCGTCCAAAAGCGGCTGTAGAATATTATCAAAGGGATGGAAAAATGCGTCTTGATGATAACGGCGGAGGAAGTGCTAATTATTATCCCAACAGTTTTGGAGGTCCTGAACCAAAGCCGGATGTTGGTGAGCCGCCTTTTGATGTTTCAGGAATGGCTGAGCGACATGCCTACAGTCATCAAAATGATGACTTTTTCCAGGCCGGGGAACTTTACCGACGGGTAATGACCGATGAAGATCGCGACCATCTCATCGGAAATATTACTTCTCATTTATGTAATGCAGAAAAACGTATTCAATTGCGACAAACTGCAATCTTTTACAAAGCTGATCCCAACTACGGTAGCGATGTAGCTGAAGGATTGGGATTGAACAAGAATGAGGTGGAAAGATTGGCGGAGATATCGCAAGAAGAGCGAGTTGAGGCAACCAAATAGGCGACATAATCGAAAAGGTAAATATATAGACTGTTTTTATTGATTTGTGTATAGAGGACAAGTCTGGTTCGCTATTCAGTTACAACGTCAACAAGCTTTACTTCTTCCTGGCCCTTAACCGATTTTTCTAGTACCATAAAACCAACATCCACACTATAGTATTTATATTCATTAAGTGTTTTCTCTGTTTTGCTCCAATCTCTTGTTTGGAGACAATTTTTGAAAGTTCCATAGGGCACGGCTGCCTTTTGGTCAAATGCGACGATATCTCCCATATCTTCGGCTACGCCTTTATAATATTCTTGCCGGTATGAGTCCCCGACAGAGGGATTGGCGGGCATCATTATTCCAGCCTTGGCTCCATCAACCCCGGCTTCCCATGATCCTTTGGTACTCACTACTTTACCTTTCTCATATTC
>ENA-OSEO01003450-OSEO01003450.1-sediment-metagenome-genome-assembly--contig:-NODE-3450-length-18703-cov-5.880114_pt1 | contig 18703 bp, 15 predicted proteins | sample MGYA00237883_ERZ534232 | MGnify/ENA metagenome assembly ERZ534232
CAAGACTCGTGGAGGCCGCTAGACCAGATGGTCTATCGTTGAAGGGACCTTCTATTATGTAATCGACAACCAGTACGATTCCGTTGCTCAGAAGGAGCGAAGAGATCAACTCGTTCACACCTCTTAAGCCCTTCAACAGCCCGGAAATTCCGGCAACCAGGGCCCCGGAGAAAAAACCGGAGAGTACAACCACCGGTACGATTATTAGTGGAGAGGCCCCTTCCATACGGACACCTATATATGTTCCAATCAGTGCTCCAAGATAGACCTGGCCCTCGAGGCCGAGGTTGAAACTCGAACTGGAGAAGGCAACGGCCGCCGCAAGTCCCGTAAAGATAAGAGGGACCGAGGTTGAGAGCAAGTTCCCGAAGTAGAAGGTGTTCGTGAAAACGGAAAGAAAGAAGGCGGAGGTTGCCTCGAGCGGTTCCTCCACAGTTAAAACAATCACTACAAATCCAACGGCCAGGGCGATCGCGAGAGTTGAGAGCGCCCTGGCAACCACAAATGCCCTGCGCCTCACGGATTCTTCACCTCTGCCGTTCCCTGGAGATAACGGTTCAACATCGATCTCCCGATTTCCCCCGTGTTCGGCAGATCCACAACTATCTCACCGTCGTACATGATCAATATCCTGTCGGCTATTGAGATAGCCTCGTCCAGATCTCCCGTGAAGAGAACTATGGAGAGGTTCTGCTTGAGAGAGAGAAGCATTCGGTGAACCATCCCGGCATGCTTGACATCCAGCCCTCTGGTCGGCTCGCTCAGGAGTATCAAGCGTGGATTGCCCGAGATCTCTCTGGCAAGTATAGCCTTCTGTAAGTTGCCGCCCGAGAGCGTTCCCGCCGGATCGTCCAGGGAAGAGTATTCGACACCGTAGCTCGAAAGGAGTTCCCTGGTCCAGGTTCTCAAAGGTTTTTCTTTCAGAAAAAATCTTTCCCTGATCCTGTTCAGAACAACGTTATCCATTATCGAAAGACCTGGACAGCTCGCGGCTGTATCCCTGTCGCCTATCAGGGCCGCGACTCCGATCTTTCTGAGATCGGCCGGTGTCCAGCCGGTAATATCTGTATCGTCGAGGTAAACACTCCCTGAAAGGACTCTTCTCATGCCAAACAAGCTTTCGAGAAGCTCTTCCTGGCCGTTTCCAGAGATACCGGTTATAACGAGTATTTCGCCCACTCTGGAGACGAAGGAGACGTTCTTCACCGCTACCAGGTCCCTGTACCGGCCTTCAACCTCTAGCGATTCGACCCGAAGAACCTCTCTGGTGGCCGTTGTCTTTCGATCTCTAAATCCAGAGACCGCTAAATCCTCTAAATCCTCTCCAGCCACGAGGGCTCTTAGCGTCCCCTCCGTCACTTCTTCCTTGCGGAAAGTTCCGGTTATTTTTCCCTTAGCCATGATCGAGATCCTGTCGGCAACTCTGTAGGCTTCCGGCAGTTTGTGAGTAATAAAAATCACGGTCTTTCCGCCTTCTTTGAGCCTGGCTATGATATCCATCAGTTCTTTTCTGTCGCTATCGGGGAGAATGGCCGTCGGTTCGTCGAAGACGATCAATTTCGGAGACCTGATCAGCACACGAAGTATTTCGACCTTCTGCCTTTGAACTATCGATAGGTCTTCAACCCTGACGTGTGACTCTATACCCATACCGAACTTTTGGATGGCTTCTTCAATACTCTTACGGCTTTGCTTACGCTCAAAGCCAGATATATCCATGCCCAGAAGTAAATTCTCGCCAACCGTTAGTTGCGGTATTACCCTCAGCTTCTGTGATACCAGACCGATACCGGTCCGGATGGCATCGGCGGGATTAGCCGGAGAGTAGTCACTGCCCTTCATAAACATCTTGCCGCCGTCGGCTCTCTCGATCCCGGCAATTATCTTCATCAGTGTAGTCTTACCTGCAGCATTTTCACCCAGGAGCACATTCACCTCTCCGGCGTATATATCCAGAGAAACACCGTCAAGGGCTCTTACTCCGTTGCTTTTGTAGGTCTTTTGAACATTGCGCACACTGAGGAGTATCTCTTCCAACAGACTCACCATTTCCCAACTTCCCGGCAGAATTAATGTGCTCATTGATAATGTTACCATCAAAGAATAAAAAAACGGGAAGCCGTTTTTCAGCTTCCCGCAACAGGGATATCTTTTCAGGCCAGCTCTTCTTCTTCGAACTGTGCCGAGATGGCCGCTTCTTCCACCTGTAGATTCGCGTACATATCGAGACCGGTTCCGGCCGGTATCAACTGTCCAACTATCACGTTCTCTTTAAGACCGAGCAGATAGTCACACTTGCCGGCCACGGAGGCCTCGGTAAGAATCTGCGGTGTTTGCTGGAACGATGCGGCAGATAACCAGCCTTCGCTTTCCAGAGAGGCCTTGGTTATTCGCAGGAGCTTCCTCTTGAACTTCATGAGATCTTTGGGCATTATCTGCACCTTTTTCTCGGGAATAACGGTGTCCGGGTTCAGGTCTTCGATCAACTTCTGGTATTGATCCTCTTCGACATCGTATATCGAGATCTGCTTGATACCGCTCTTGAGGATCTTGCCAAGAAGTTCTTCAGTTATCGGCTCGCCTTCGGAAGCGATTTTCTGGATCTTTCCGTCACTGTCTTCTCCCAGAACCCTTCTGGCAAGTCTCTTGTCCATAACATACTCTCTGTTTTCCTGGACCTTGCTGTTGGCCTCTTCAATCGTCTTGTTTATCTTTCTAACCTCTACTATGTCCAGAAGATCACCTGGCAGGAAATCGGTGTCCCCGGGGTCGGTTAGCTCAACCTTCGAAAGCATCTGTCTTATTATCAGCTCGAAATGTTTGTCGTGTATTTCGACACCCTGTTCGGCGTAGACTCTCTTGATCTCTGTGAGGAGGTAGAGGGCCGTCTGAACCAGGCCGAGCTTCTCCATAAGTTTCCTTGGCCTGACTGTTCCTGTAGTGATCGCTTCTCCCTCGACGACTTTATCGCCGATCTCTATCTTCGGCTTGATAGCCGATGAGAGATCGTACTCGCTGATGCGGCCGTCTTTGGTCTCGACGTAAACCTTGCGTCTCCCCTTTTCGTCGGACACCAGGTCTTTTACGAAACCTCCGTCATCTTTTTCTATGAAGAGGGCCTCGGGATCCTTGAGTTTCTTTCGTGCCTCGAAAAGCTCTTCGGCCCTTGGAAGACCTCTGGTTATATCCTGTCCGGTCGCGATGCCTCCGGTGTGGAATGTTCTCATAGTCAACTGTGTACCTGGTTCGCCGATCGACTGCGCCGCAACGACTCCTACGGACTCGCCGACGTTCACGATCTCGTGGTTTGAAAGATCCATTCCATAGCACATCGCACAGACACCGTTGTCTGACTCGCAGGTCAGAACCGATCTCACCTTGATCAACGGTCTCACAAGGATTTTCCCGGTTTCGTTGGCCTGAAGTTTCTTGGCGGTCAGTTCATCTATCTTTTCCTGGTATTTGACAATCGTTTCATTGTTGCCGTTCTTCACCGTAGTGCCTGCGAACACCTGTCCTACACACGGGTAGGTCATCACTTTTACCTCTCCGAGATCGGAGTTCTTTAGCTGGTGAAGAAGATCGCTGCCTATGTGGGTACCGGACTTATGAGACTTTTCACCGAGCTTTATATCCTCGTTGAGCTCGGTGTAGCTCGCCAGTCTGGTCACCTTGGACAGGTTCAGAACGTCTTCGCGTACCACATCGACTTCCGTGCTGAAACTCGAGAGGAAGGAGGCGTCTTCGTCCCTTATCATGGTGTCTCGCGAGTACTCCTTACCGGTTTTTGAGTTCTTCAGCACCTTACCGGTTCTGGGGTCTATAACGTCGGTTGCGAGAACCCTTCCAAAGAGGAAATCCTCCAGCTTCTCTATCGTGACGCCGTCGGCCAGGAGCTCTATCGCTTCGATCCCTTCGTGAGTACCGCAGTTAGGCGTTGTAACGGTTATCGTCTGAGAAACATCGACCAGTCTCCTGGTCAGATAACCTGCGAACGAAGTCCTCAAAGCGGTATCGGCAGAACCCTTTCTGGCGCCGTGCGTCGAGGTGAAGAATTCGAGTTCTGTCAGACCGTTTCTGAAGTTCGACTTTATCGGAACTTCTATAGTCTTTCCGGAAGGATCGGCCATCAATCCTCTCATCCCGGCCAGTTGCTTGAGCTGATCTATGTTTCCTCTCGCACCTGAATCGACCATCATGAATATCGGGTTGAAGGGGTACTTCTCGAATTCGCTGTAGGTCTTGTCCATGATATCACCCGTGGTATCCGACCAGATACGGATTATCTCCTGACTCCTGCCCTCGTCGGTCAAAAAGCCCGATCTGTAGAGGCTCTCGACCTGGTTGACCCTCTTCTGGGCAGCCGCGATTACTTTGTCTTTTTCCGGATAGACGACTATGTCCTTTATCGAGATGGTCAGACCGGAGTAAGTGGCGTAGTGGAAACCCAGCGACATCATGTCGTCGAGAAGATTGGCTGTTCTATCTATCCCGTATTCGTGGAAACAGTCGTAGATGAGCTTCTTTATTGCCTTTTTGTTGAACTTCTTCGAATAGTCTCTCAACTTCTCGGGCACGATCGTGTTGAAGATTATTCTTCCGACCGTTGTGAGCGTCAGTTCACCGACCGTGGGATCGGGGTCCAGTTTGACCAGTATAGGATCGTGCAGCGATATGAAACCGGTATCGTAGGCCATCAGCGCTTCGCCGGTCGAGGAGAACTTCCAGTCCAACCACTCCAGTGCTTTCTCTCTAACCCTTCTCCTCGCTTCGACTCTGGTTACTTTCTCATCTTTCAACAACTGAGCGTAATAACCCATTATCTCTTTTTCCATCTTCTCGTACTGCTGATCGACGGTCGTGAGATAGTAAACCCCGACTATTATGTCCTTTCCCGGCATCGAGATCGGCTTGCCGCTGGCCGGTGAAATGACGTTGTAGCGGCTGAGCATGAGGAACTTCGCCTCCGCCTGGGCCGCGGCCGAAAGCGGTACGTGTACTGCCATCTGGTCTCCGTCGAAGTCGGCGTTGAACGGGGCGCACACCAAGGGATGAAGCTGTATGGCGTTTCCTTCGACCAGTCTGGGTATGAAGGCCTGAATCGAGATCCTGTGGAGCGTGGGAGCCCTGTTGAGAAGCACGGGATGTCCTTTGATGACATCTTCGAGCACTTCCCAGGCCTCTGGCATTTCCTTCTCTATTATAGTTTTCTTGAGCTTTCTTGCGGTCTTGCTAGACTCGCTACCATGAAGCAACTTGGAGAGAACGAAGGGTTTGAACAGCTCCATCGCCACTCTTTTGGGGATTCCACACTCGTGAATCTTCAGATCCGGCCCTACAACGATAACGGCTCTACCGGAATAATCGACTCGCTTACCGAGGAGATTCCTTCTGAACCTTCCCTTCTTTCCTTTGACCAGATCCGTCAGAGATTTCAAAGGCCTTCCCGATTTGTCGGATACGGCCTTTCCAACCCTTCCGTTGTAGATGAGCGAATCGACGGCTTCCTGGAGCATCCTCTTCTCGTTTCTGATTATTATGTCGGGGGCTCCGATCTGCAAGAGTTTAGCAAGCCGGTTGTTTCTGTTTATAACCCTACGGTACAGGTCGTTGAGATCGGTGGTGGCAAACCTTCCGCCTTCGATCTGGATCATGGGGCGCAGATCCGGTGGAATGACCGGCACAACGTCCATCACCATCCAGTCGGGCCTGTTCCTGGAAGCTATGAAGTCTTTGACATACTTCAGTCTCCTGAGAAGCTTGAGAGCTCTCGCGCTGCTTTTGGGTATCGACTTCAACTCGTGTTCTATGGCTACCTGCAACTCCTCCAGATCCATTCCCTGAAGCAGCTTCTTTATCGCGGCAGCTCCGTAATCGCAGGTGATTTTCCCCGGATAGAGTTCCCTGTAGGCTTCGTACTCGTTTTCGATGAGCACCTCGCCAACCGCTCGACCGGTCTCCTCGGCAACGGACGGATCGATCTCGGTTATTATCACTATCGGCCTGTCGCTTTCGGTATCCGTTTCCACTTCGAACTTGCCGGGATAGTATTCATCGAAGACTCTATACTCCGTAGAAGAGAGGACCTCGTCTTCGAAGAGGAAGCGATCGGCCAGAGTGTCTCCCTTGTGGACTTCATCTCCGTTCTGTACGTAGACCAGAGAGCCTTCGAAGGTGGGGTACTTCTTCTCTATACCGGTTTCATCCCTGATGATTATCCAGTTCATCTCTCTCTGCGTGTTGCTGTCGATTCTTTCGATCGTTACCTTACCATCTATCTCTGTGGTAACCGGACCCTGCGGAGACTTGACTTTGTAACCCTGTTCCACTTCGAAATCCAGTTTCTTGGTGTATATCTCGTATTCGGTCTGATACATCGTCATACCCGAGAAGAAGTCGGTGTCTTTCGGGTCGGTAACGACGTAAAGCCTTTCTATAACCCTTTTGGAGCCATAGTAGATTATGTTTTCCAGATCTTTGGCCGGTATGTTCAGAAGAGAAGAGAGAACGCTCGGCGCGCTTTTCAAGTACCAGACGTGTGTCACCGGCGCGGCCAATTCGATGTGACCCATTCTTCTTCTCCGGGCCTCTTTGGACTCGACCCTCACTCCACACCTTTCACAGACGGTACCCTCGTACTTCTTGCCTTTGTATTTTCCACAAGTACATTCGTAGTCCTTGGTCGGTCCGAAGATCTTCTCGCAGAAGAGACCGTCTCTCTCGGGCTTGAAAGTGCGGTAATTGATCGTCTCCGGTTTCTTTACCTCACCGCTCGACCAGCCTTTGATTCTCTCCGGCGAGGCGATGTTGATCTGGAGAGTGTTGACTTTTCTTTTATACGTGCTCACAGGCATCTGCTTCCCTCCTTGAGGGGTAGCTCCCTTCTATTTATCTTCATAGTTTATCCACATCCAGTTCGATGCTGTTCTGGTCGTAGACCTTAACATCCAGAGAGAGGCCCTGGAGCTCCTTTATCAACACTTTGAAACTCTCGGGAATTCCAGGTTCCGGTATGTTAATACCCTTCAGTATAGCCTTGTACACATCGTTTCTACCCTTAATATCGTCGGACTTTATGGTCAGCATTTCGTTGAGTGTGTGGGCCGCTCCGTGTGCCTCCAGCGCCCAGACTTCCATCTCTCCGAATCTCTGACCGCCGAAATGAGCCTTTCCTCCCAGAGGTTGCTGGTGAATCAGGGAGTAAGGACCGGTGGAACGGGCGTGGATTTTGTCTTTGGCTATGTGCACTAGCTTTAGCATATACATGATTCCAACGACTACCGGGTAGTCAAACGGTTCGCCGGTTCTACCATCTCTCAGAGTTACTTTGCCCGACTTCTGTCCCTCGCTGTCCCCTTCGTCTACACCGAGCTCTCTTCTCACATGGTAAAGCTCCGTCATTATCTCTTCTTCGGTTGCACCATCGAATATCGGAGTCGCGAAGTACCTGTTGGTAAGCTTTCCGAGCCAGCCCAGATGGGTCTCCAGAACCTGTCCCACGTTCATTCTCGAAGGAACGCCGAGCGGAGAAAGCACTAACTGAATGGGTGAGCCATCTGGAAGGAATGGCATATCTTCCTTTGGAATTATATTAGAAACGACACCTTTGTTTCCGTGGCGACCGGCCAGTTTGTCTCCGACATCGAGCGGCTTTCTGATCCCCACGAAGACTTTGACGAGTTTGTTGATACCCGAACCGAGTTCCGAGACTTCCTCCTTGTCGAAGACTTTCACGTCGATCACCCTGCCTTCGACACCGTGCGGGAGTTTCAGTGAAGAGTCCTTGACGTCCCTCCCCCTGTCTCCGAAGACGGACCTGATTATCTTCTCCTCCGGTGTCGTCTCGGACTCTCCCTTGGGTGTTACCTTACCGACGAGGATATCCTGCGACGTCACGTAAGCTCCCACCCTCACGATTCCGCTTTCGTCAAGATTCTTGAGTGACTCCTTCGAAACGTTGGGGATATCGGCAGTGATCTCTTCGGGTCCCAGCTGGGTATCTCTGGCGATCGTTTCATACATCTCCACGTGTATCGTGGTGAAGGTATCCTCACCGAGGAGCTCTTGGTTCACCAGTATGGCGTCCTCGAAGTTGTAACCCTCCCAGGGCATGAAGGCCACCAGCACGTTCTTTCCAAGGGCCAGCTCGCCCATATCCGTCGAAGGGCCGTCGGCTATGGGATCTCCTTCCTTGACGATCTCGCCGACCGACACTATAGGTCTCTGATTAACGGCCGTATCCTGGTTCGTCCTTACGAACTTGTGTAGAAGGTATTCGTCTTCTATCGGTTTTCCGCTGTTATCCAGGACCGGTTCGCCTTTTTCATCCAGTCTATAAATCGATATCTTTCTTCCATCGACCTTGCCCACACGGCCGCTGTACTTGGCCAGAACCACGTAGCCGGAATCTCTTGCGGCGACACCTTCTACACCCGTACCGACAATGGGAGCTTCGGATTTGACTACCGGAACGGCCTGTCTCTGCATGTTAGAACCCATTAGAGCCCTGTTGGCATCATCGTGCTCGAGGAACGGTATCAGGGAGGTCGAAATCGATACGATTTGTTTGGGGGAAACCGACATATAATCGACATCCTCCTTCTTGACGTACCTGACCTCACCGGCGTACCTTATCTCTACACTGTCGTCGGCAATTTTGCCGTTTCCGTCCATCTTCACCGTCGAGTGCGCTATGTTGTACCTCTCCTCTTCGTCGGCCGCCAGATACACTATGTCGTCGGTGACCTTTCCCTTTTCAACCTTCCTGTAAGGTGTGAGGAGGAATCCATACTTATCTATCGTCGCGTACGTGGCCATCGATGTCATAAGACCTATGTTCGCACCTTCGGGAGTCTCTATCGGACACATCCTCCCGTAATGAGAATGGTGAACGTCTCTGACTTCGAAGCGGGCATGTTCTCTCTTCAATCCACCGGGCCCGATTGCCGAAAGCCTTCTCTTGTTCGTCAGCTCAGCAAGAGGATTGACCTGATCCATGAACTGCGACAGCTGGCTTGTGGCAAAGAATTGGTGGAGGGTAGTCATAAGGGTTCTCACATTTACCAGACTTTGAACAGTTATCTTGTCGAAGGAAGTATATATGGTCAACTTCTCCTCGAGGAGTTTGTGGATTTTTATAAAGGCTTTTTCAAACTCCGTTTCCATAAGTTCTCCGACAGTTCTGACTCTCTTGTTCCCGAGATGGTCCTTGGTATCAAGCAGTTCGGGACGGCTCTCTATCTCGGTCAGGTGTCGGGCTGCCAGAACTACGTCCAGCGGTGTCAGCATGCCCGATGATTCCGCATAATCGGTGTCTTTGCTCACCTTTTTACCTTCCACTTCCCTAAGGTAATCCTGGTAAACCTTCTTCAGTCTGGCGTTTACCTTGTATCTGCCGACATCGGAAAAATCGAATCTGTCGGGACTGAAATAGAGGTTGTTTATGTAGCTCTTGGCGGCGTTTATCCTGGGAATTTCTCCCGGTCTGAGTTTTCTGAAGAGCTCTATGAAGGCGTCGTCCTCGCTCATACCCTGCCCGTAGGTCTTTTGCAGCGCGAGATAAGTTCTCATGGCTATGGGTAGAGGAAGGCTGACGGTCTTGACATCGGATTCGACGATTTTCGCTATCATCTCTTCGGTCAGCGGCTTTCCCTTCTCGGCTATCACTTCTCCGCCGGGGGTTCTGATCTCCTTCAGAACCATACTGCCGACATTGGCCAGGAGTTCGTCCTCGTCGGTAGCGTCTATCACGTTTTCGAAAAGCTTCAACAGCTCAACGTCATCTTCATAGCCCAGAGTCTTCAAGAAGACGAAGAAATTCAGCTTTCTTCTTCTGTCGATTCTGGCCTGCATTATCTGCTTGTTTGGATTTAAAAGAATTTCGAACCAGGCGCCCTTCACCGGAAGAAAGTGGGCAACATATATGGGGAGGGAACCCGAGGCTGCTTTCGTAGGTTCATCGACGAAGTAAACGCCGGGAGATCTCACCAGCTGATTGACGATGACTCTTTCCGCGCCATTGATTATGAAGGAAGCGTTATCGGTCATGTAGGGAAGGTACCCGAAGAAAGCTTCCTCTTCTTTGATCTCTCCGGTGTAAAGATCGGTGATTCTCACAGTTACGTACAGGGGGACGGAGTAAGTGAGACCCTTATCCTTGCACTCCTGTATGGAATGCTTCGCCTCACCTATACGGGTTTCAACGAAATCCAGTGAGAAGCCTTTTTCACCCTTCTTGAGATCGGATCTCTGGATCTGCGACTTGATGGGTGAATACTTCTTCAAAACACTCAAAAGCCCTTCATCGATGAACCTGTTGAAGGAACGAGTCTGGATCTCAATGAGATTCGGGATTTCAAGAGGTTCATAAACTCTTCCAAAGACCCATCGCTCTCTTTTGCCAAAATTGGCCTTTCTCATCAGATCACCTCTCGTACATTTAAGCACACCAAACCCACATCAGAGAGTCTCTCTGATGTGGGTGTAGAAAATTATATCGAAACTATGTAACCAATCAATTGCCTAATTACTTCAGTTCGACTTCGGCGCCGGCTTCTTCAAGTTGCTTCTTGAGCTCTTCAGCCTCTGCCTTCGGCATATTCTCCTTGACTACACCTTCAGGTGTACCGGCCTTCTCGACTAGATCCTTGGCTTCCTTGAGACCCAACCCGGTGATGGCCCTTACAACCTTGATAACATCTATCTTCTTCGCGCCGAAGGACTTCAGGACAACCTTGAATTCTGTCTGCTCTTCTTCTTCCTCAACGGCCGCTCCACCGGCTACCGGGGCTGCCGCCACTGCTACTGGTGCCGCCGCGCTGACACCAAACTCATCTTCCAGGGCCTTTACAAGTTCCGCAAGCTCGGCCACCGTCATTGCTTTTATTGTGTTAATGAGTTCTTCCTTATTCATCTTACCACACCTCCGCCTTTATTATTCTGCTTTTTTATCCTTAATTGCGTTCAACGCGTACAGGAATTTCGTGAGTACGCCATTCAAAGTGTAAACCAATCCGGTTATCGGAGCGGCAAAACCGCCGACTACCATGGCAATCAACTGGTTTCTCGATGGTAGCTTGGAGAGTTCGATAGCCTGGTCTCCCCTGAAGAAGCCTCTCTCGAGATACCCGCCTTTGATTATCGGGAGAATCTTGTTGCTCTTGTTGAAATCGATCATTATCCTCAAGGCCGAAACGGGATCTTCGTCGTCGATCGTGAGAACGGCCGTCGTACTCGAAACGGTATTCATCCATTCCGATTCCTCATAGCCGGCGTTGGCGAGGGCAAGCCTGACTAGCGTGTTCTTCGTTACGCTGAACCTGGCCCTGTCGCCGTAGTTCTCATAAAGCTTGTCTCTGAACTGGGTTATCGCATCGACTTTCATTCCCTTGTATTCAGCGAAAAGTATAAGAGAGGCTCTCTGATAACGGTCGGTCAGATCCTGAACGATCTCTTCTTTTCTGGCTCTGGTAAGCATTTCTCGCACCTCCTTTCAAAAAAGCGGCCCCATGAATCGAGGCCGCAGAAGGTAATATAACTTCCACGTACCTCGGTAGGCGGCGATCGGCTCTTAAATACCTACTGTCTTCGGTACCGCAGGTTATCTTTCTTATGTTTCTTGCTATTGTTTCTACTTCTCTGTTTCCCTTGAGATCTCGACCTTTATACCGACTCCCATGGTTGTGGTGATGAAGGCTCTCTGTACGAAACGCCCTTTGGAACCGGAGGGCTTCATCCTGTTTATCTGATTCAGAGCCGATACGAAGTTCTCCAGGAGCTTTTGAGGCTCAAAAGACTTTTTGCCCACGGGAAGATGAAGATTCCCGGTCTTATCGTTCTTGACTTCGATTCTTCCCGCTTTGAATCCCTTTACTGCATCGACGACGTCTGTCGTAACCGTTCCGGCCTTGGGAGAGGGCATCAAACCTCTTGGACCAAGCACCTTACCGAGTCTACCGATGTCCCTCATCATATCGGGTGTGGCGATCGCAACATCGAAGTCTGTCCAGCCACCCTGGATCTGCTGCACCAGTTCGTCGGAGCCTACGAAATCGGCACCGGCAGATTTTGCTGCTTCGGCCTGTTCACCCCTGGCGAAAACCAGTACCCTGGTGTCCTTTCCGGTTCCGTGGGGAAGCGAAATAGTTCCACGAACCTGCTGATCGGATTTTGCCGGATCTATTCCCAGCTTGAGGTGCATTTCCACGGTTTCATTGAACTTGGTGGAAGGGAACTTCTTGAGAATCTCTATACCCTCTTCCACCGAATAAGTCTTCATCCTGTCCACAAGCTGCCTCGCCTGTGTGTATCTCTTAGATCTAACCGGCATTCAGATCCCCCCTCAACCTACTATTTCGATGCCCATGTTGCGCGCCGTTCCGGCGATTATCTTTGCTGCGGCATCTACTGTTCTGGCGTTGAGATCGGGCATCTTCACTTTCGCAATCTCCTCCAGCTGGGCTCTGGTAATCTTTCCGACCTTTGTCCTGTTGGGTATCCCGGAACCTTTCTGAATTCCGGCGGCCCTGAGGAGAAGGAAACTCGCGGGCGGAGTCTTCAGTTCAAACACAAAGGATCTGTCGGCATAAACCGTGATGATTACGGGAAGTATCATACCGGCCCTGTCAGCGGTTTCAGCGTTGAACTGCTTACAAAAACCCATGATGTTCACACCGTGCTGACCCAGAGCGGGACCGACTGGTGGTGCGGGAGTTGCCTTACCGGCCTCAAGTTGTAGTTTAACCTGAGCCAAAATCTTCTTTGCCATTGAAAAACCTCCCTGTGGTCTATCGGGCCTGAGCCCTCCCACTACTTCAAACTATCTTTTCGACTTCGGAAAGCCCGAGGATTACGGGGGTCTCCCTTCCGAAGATACTCACTACAACCTTGAGCTCCTGCCTTTCGGGGTCAAGGTCGGTGATCTTGCCTACGAAGTCCTCGAAAGGACCGGAGTTTATCCTCACTATCTCGCCTATCTCGAATTCGACTTCGATCTTGATCGGTCCAGCATGCTCTTCGTACTCTTCTATGCCAACTAACCTGAGAAGAGCCTTCACTTCCTTGCCCTTCAGTTCAACAGGCTGACCTCCAACGGAGACGAAGTTGACGACGTTGGGCGTGTTTTTTACGAGGTTCTGTGTTTCTTCGTTCATTATCATCTCTATGAAAACATAGCCCGGATAAAGCCTCGTCCGGATTATTTTGAAGATCTTTATCTCTTTTCTTCCGGGAAGTTCCGACAGCTCGACCCTGCCCTCGGTCTTGGAGGTAACCTTTCTGGAATCGCCGAGTACATCACCCCTCTTCACAGTCGTGCCGCGCTTCATAAACCTCACGTCACAACTGTCGGGATGAACGAGATAGACATCTTCTTCACCGTTCACACGTTCGATTACCACGCGTTTCATCTTCTGGGTGTAAACTATTTTACCGTCAAGTTCGCAGAAGTACTCCCCGATCTTCGCAAGAGGCATACCCTGTCTTATCCTCGCACCGGTCTTGACCCCGGTTTCGATCTTGGCACTTTCGGGTATGTAGTAGGTTTTTGTGTAACGCCTGTCGGCCGTTTCGATGAAGATAACCCTGTAATTCTTGACCTCGACTATAGTTCCATCGTTCTTGACCTTTATCTCGAGTTCTTCCGCGACAGGTTCTCCTTTGACGACATCCTGGTTCTCCTTAACAAGCAACCTGGCATTGGCAGGAATTATATGCTTCTCTGCCGCCACATTGGCCCTGTCGAGTTTAGTTTCTTCCGGAACCAGTATTTTACCGAAGAGGTGCGAAAAACCGAAAGACTCTATCTTAGTCTGAATAGCCTCTCTGATAGAGTTTTCCAGGCCCGAATAAGTTTGAATTATGAACCACTTCTTGCGCACTACAGATCACCAGCACACAGGCGTATCAAGCGCCACCGGTGAGAAAACTCAAAAGACTTCCGATAACGTTAGTGAAGAGCACATCGAGGAGCCCGAGGAATACTCCGCTGACGATAAGGATCACGAGAACGGCACCAGTCGATGAGATCATCTGCTGCCTGTTAGGCCATGTAACCTTCTTTACTTCACTTTTCACTTCGGAAAGAAATTTCCAGAATCTTGCCTTGGCCATGGGATTCCTCCTATTTCAACAGATCGTCCCGAACCTACTTGGATTCTTTATGCTCGGTATGTTTTCTGCACTTTGGGCAGAATTTGTTCGAGTCAAGCTTGTACTTCTTCTGGCGATTCTTGAACCTGTAGTAGTTTCTCGTTCCACAGACCGAACACTTCAAAGTCACCAGAGCCTTGTTTCCCTTCGTTTTCTTTGCCATTGCATGCACCTCAACAAGTAGCAAAATTAATGGTGGTAAGGGGTGGGTTTGAACCACCGAAGGCGTTCCGCCAGCGGATTTACAGTCCGCCCCCTTTGACCACTCGGGCACCTTACCACCGATAGTTAACCTTGGAGCCAACGAAGGGACTTGAACCCCCAACCTGCTGATTACAAATCAGCCGCTCTTCCGATTGAGCTACGTTGGCCCGACGCACGATATTTATTATAACCAATGACTGGAGCCCTGTCAACAAGGAGAAGAAAAATAAGATTGCCACCCTTGCTGAACGTAGACCTCCCGGGACTTTACTTGACTTTTGGAACGAGGATCATCAACATCTCCTCGTTTCTGATTCTTATATAACCCTCTTCCAGCTCCTTGAGTGCGATGGTAATTTTATCCCCGGCCGCTTTCACGGTTGCCGAATCGAGTTTGGGTCTGCCAAAGTCTTCGAGATCTTCAGCCCTCTTGGCCGCTGCAACTGGAATTGCATACTTGTGTCTTATTCTCTTCAGTAAAGAATCGTAGTTAATTATCATTCAACTTGCTCCTCAAAAAGAAATTTCTCGCCTTTTGCCCTGATGATTCTATCAACCCGCAGCCTTTCGGCTGTTATTACCGCTTCAAATTGGCTTGCCGACTGTTTTAAGTTATTGTTAATTACCAGGTATTCGAAGTGTTTGACCTGTTCCAGCTCCCATTTAGCATCTTCGAGACGAACTTTAAGAGATTCCGAACTCTCCGTCCCTCTGGAGGTGAGCCTTCTGACCAATTCGTTGTAAGAAGGAGGCGCGATGAAGATATAGATTGCGTCTTCCAGGTTTTTCATGATGGAAATGGCACCCTGTATATCCACATCCAGAAGAACATCGCGACCACTATCCGTACAGCTGCTGACAAACTCTTTCGAAGTTCCGTAGTAGTTGCCGTGAACCTTCGCCCACTCAAGCAGCTCTTTCTCCTCGATCAAAGATTTGAAGGTCTCTTCGGAGACGAAGAAATAATCCTTTCCATCTATCTCTCCGGGTCTTATCTTTCTGGTAGTGTAGGAAACCGAAAACTCCAGGTTGTCGTTCCTAGCGAGAATTTCCTTCAGTATGGTTGTCTTTCCGGCCCCAGATGGACCGCTCATCACGAAGACTAGTCCCTTCATTCCTCAAAACTCTGTCCAGATTCCCGGATCTCCTCGAGAAGCTTCTCGATATCGCTGAAGGTCTGCATGAATCTTGAAGCTATCGTCTCGGGTTGAATCGCCGAGAGAATGATGTGGTTGCTGTCCGTAATAACTATTGCCCTGGTTTTTCTGCCGTATGTAGCATCGATAAGTTTCCCCTCGTCCTTTGCGACTTCCTTCAATCTCTTCAGCGGAGCAGATTCAGGGTTGACTATCGCGATCACCCTGTCTCCAATAATGACATTTCCGAAACCCACGTTAATGAGTCCGTACAAGAAGAACACCTCCCACTACTCTATGTTCTGCACTTGCTCCCTCAGCTTGTTCACCAGAGTTCTGCCCTCAACGGACAGAGCGGATATTTCGAGCTTCTTCGATTTCGAAGCCACCGTCGATAACTCTCTATGTAATTCCTGACAGATGAAGTCCAGCTGCACACCGCAGTCGCCATCGTTAAACAGAGTTTCCCTGAAGGAAGCGATATGAGAATCTAGTCTCACCAGTTCTTCGGATATATCGGCCTTTTCAGCCAGAAGAACCACTTCCTGTTCTAGTCTGTTCTCATCGAGCTCTCCATCGAAAAGCTTTTCGACTCTCTTCTTGAGAAACTCTCTGTAGTAATTCACCATACCATCCGACATCTCTTTCAACTGCGATGAGATTTGTTGTAACTTATCTAGATAATCTTCCAGGGCCTTCAAGAGGTTGAGTCCTTCCCGTTCGCGATCACGATTGAGCGATTCCAGAGCTTTCTCCAGAACTGGAACCACTGCGTTCCACACTCTTCTCGCCAGTTCTTCCGAGGGTCTACTCCTGAGTATCTCCTTGAACCTCGTCATAGAATCTATCGAAACCTCTCCGTCGAGCCCAAGTCTGTCGGCTATGGCCTTCAGAGAGGTGTAGATCGACATTGCCGTACCAAAATCCGGCTTCAAAAGACCGCTGTCTTCAATGAGCGAAATCTCCACTCTGGCTTTCACAGTACCCCTTTTGAGTCGTTCCTTTATGTACCTTGAAACATCGAGTTCCAGTTCGGCGAAGGTCTCTCCCGAGTTGACATCGAGGTTCAGGTACTTCGAATTAACTGTCTTGAGTTCGACAAGAACGTTAATACCGTCAACCACACTCTCGGCTCTCGAATAACCGGTCATACTTCTGATCAAAAGAATCACCTCAAAGACAGTTACGTCTAACTACAGTCAATTATAACCGTTAAGAGCTAAAATTTCAAAAGAGAGACCGATTTCTTCAGTCTTTCTACTAGAATCTCAAGTTCTTCAACCGTTGTGAACTTCGACATACTTATTCTCAAAGAACTGGAAGCTATCCCGGCACCCAGTCCCATGCTATCCAGAACGTACTGACCGCTGTCGCTTCTGGAAGAGCAGGCCGAAGATATCCCCACATAAACGCCGTCGGTGGAGAGAGCATTGGCAAGGACTTCGGATTTCACACCTGGAAAAGAGACGTTCAAAGTGTTGCTGACCGATCTCTCAGCAGTGTTGACAACCCCTCCGATCTTCTCGACCTCCAGCCTCAACCTCTCTTTAAGTCCCTTGAGTTTCGTCGTTGTCTTCTCCATCGAATTGACGGCCCTTTCCATGGCCATAGAGGAAACCACAATTCCCGGAACGTTTTGAGTTCCAGACCGCAGGGCCTTCTCCTGTCCGCCCCCGGTTACAACCGCACGTATGGATGCGCCGCGTTTCACATAGGTAATGCCCACGCCTTTCGGTCCATGGAACTTGTGAGCCGAAAAGGAGGCGAAGTCGCAGAAAGCTTCCGCCGGTGCGAAGGGATATTTCCCTATAGTCTGGACGGCATCGACGTGGTATAGAACCCCTCTGTCTCTCAGCACTTTTCCCACCTCTTCGAAAGGCTGGATGGAACCTGTGACGTTGTTCACCGCCATGAGAGAGACCAGAAATGTCTCTTCATCCACCATCTCGAGCATTTTTCGACTATCGATCACCCCGTCGCGACCAGGCTTAACCTCCACAACTTCGATCTCGTGGGTGTTTTTCAGATCCTTAAGGGTGTTCAAAACTGCTTTGTGTTCTATCGCCGATGTGACGACCTTTTTCCTCTTGCCCCTGAAGGCAACGCACGAGCGTAATATCCAGTTGATCGACTCGGTCGCGCTTGAGGTGAAAAAGATCTCTCTGGGATCTGCCAGGAGAACTTTGGCTACTCTCAAACGTGCCTCTTCCAGCATCTTGTTCGCCCTTATGCCCATAGAGTGAATAGAGTTCGGATTTCCGTACTCTTCGGTACAGATATTCATCATTAGCCCGGCCAGGTCTTTATCCATGGCCGTAGTTGCGTTGTTGTCGAAATAGCAGATCAAAGATCGATCATCTCCTCAAACTCGCTTTCGGTAATCACCTTTATACCGAGAGATCTGGCCTTCGACTCTTTGGAGCCGGCGTTTTCTCCCGCCAGAAGGTAATCGGTGTTCCTGGAAACCGAGGCCGCCACTTCTCCGCCAAGGGAAGAGATTAATTCGTGTACCTCGTTTCTCGAGTAATTTTTCAGGGTTCCCGTTACAACAAATTTCAGCCCTTTAAGAGGCTTCGCAATTCCCGATTCTTCCTCCAGTGTGTTCAAGTGAGATTGGAGCGCGTCGATTTCACGCTTCACGGTTTCTCTGGAGAAAAACTCGCTTATAGAGTTCGCGAGCTCTCCGCCTATGCCCGTAATGGATGTCAATTCATCGCTGGAAGCCTTCTCCAGGGCTTCGAGATTACCGAAGTGTTTCGCCAGATCTCTCGCCAGTTTCGTTCCGATCCCGGGAATACCCAGGGCTGCTATCAGCCTGTGAAGGGGGTTTTTCCGGCTCTTTTCGATCGACGACAGCAAGTTCTCGGCCATTTTCTCGCCCACACCCTCGCCAAGTTTCAGTATATCTTCTTTCCTGAGCCTGTACAGATCGGAAAAGTCGCTCACAAGACCTGAATCCACCAATCTTTCCACGAGTCTCTCTCCCAGTCCCTCTATGTCCATGGCGTCGCGAGAAGAGAAAAAGGTTATGCGTCTGATCAACTTCGCCGGACAGAGAGGGTTGAGACATTTCAACGCCACTTCCCCCTCCTTCTCCCGTCCGACATCGCCACCACATACCGGACAGTTCAAGGGCGTCTCGATCTCGATTTCCCTGCCGTCTCTCATTTCCTGTACGCTCTTTACGATCTGTGGAATTATCTCACCGGCCTTCT
>ENA-OSEO01003451-OSEO01003451.1-sediment-metagenome-genome-assembly--contig:-NODE-3451-length-18697-cov-3.965951_pt1 | contig 18697 bp, 11 predicted proteins | sample MGYA00237883_ERZ534232 | MGnify/ENA metagenome assembly ERZ534232
GAACTCCTCAGAGCCGCGACTGGACAGAATCGCACAGAACCGGGCGCCGATGGAAGATCCTGATGGCCGACGACCTGACACCACGGCAGAAGCGCGCGATTCAGCATCTGTTGGCGTCACCGTCTATTGAGGCTGGCTGCGCGGCGGCCAAAATCTCCCGGTCTACGTACTACGTTTGGGTGCAGCAGCCAGCGTTCAAGGCCGAATTGGACCGGCAGAGGGACGAACTCGTTGCTCAAGGCTTCGCCTGGCTCTCTCAGAACGTTGCTAAGGCCGCAGAAAAGCTCATAGGGCTGCTGGATGCCGGGGACGGCCGGCTAAAGCGTCTGGCTGCCAACGACATCATCGGCCATTACTTGAAATACGCAGAGCTTCATGAACTCACACGACGCGTGGAGGCGGTTGAGGTCAGACTGAATCAACGGCAAGGGTACACCGCGAAGGGCTACGATCCAGAATTAGATAGACTCTCACTTGAAGAGCTTGAGCAGCGACTGGAAGCTCTCAAGCAGAAGGCGCCTACAGAATGAGCCGTCGCCTATGGCCGTCTGCGCCTGAGCCACCACCCAGCATAACTCAGGCCGAGCACACCGAGCACGACGGCACCGGGGACAGGGACGACGGAAAGCTCTTGGATTTCTGTGGCTGAAAGCGCACGGCTATAGATGCGCACGTCGTCGATAGGACCGTCGAAAACTCCCTTGGCGGTGTGGTTGGTGTTGAGGTTCGCGCCGATCATCAGTGGCGCTGGACCAGTATAGGCAACCACCGGACCCACTTTGTTGTTGACCTTATCCAAGGATCCATCTATGTAGAGGCTCAGAGACTGACCATCATAGGTCCCGACCAGGTGATACCACCTGTCAATGTCAGCGACGGACGACACAACAGCGATGTCTGAATCATCCGAGGCTCGTTCGAGCTTGAGAATCCACTTGTCGCCAGGTTGCCAAGCCAATCCGAAAGTATCGTAATTGTGCCCGTCTATTGACGTCTTCCAGATCACCGGCCCACTCGTGCCAACCGAGAGCGAGGTCAACGGCTTGACCCAGGCGGCAATCGTCCATGCGCTGGTCAGACTGAAAGCCCCTCCCGCATTGGGGACCTCGATATAGTCGTCGATGCCGTCGAAATGGTAGGCACTATCGGGGTTGCCAAATCGGTCCATTGTCAGCGTCGCCCCATGAACAGTGCCATCATGCCCGTTGCCAGATGCATCATTGGCATTTCCATCAAATGGGTAATAGGCCACCACGTCAGAAGACAAGTCCGCCCAACAGAGCTGACCGACTGCGAACACTATGATGGCGACACCGATCGTTCTGTGAATTGCCTGCTGTCTTTTCATACAACTCCCCTCCTCACGAATCACCAGAAATCTCTACGCGCGTCACGACATTTCGCCGTTTCCTATGGCTGCCATGCTGTTGGATACGGCCAGTCCCAAGTCATTGTGGCAATGAACGCTGAGAGTCACGCGATCGATCCCGGGGGTGTGCTTTCGCACGTAGGAAACGAGCTGCCCAAACTCATCCGGCATGGCATAACCAACCGTGTCAGGGAGATTGACCGTGGTTGCTCCGGCTTCAATCGCCGCTCCGAAGACCTGACACAGAAAGTCCGGATCGCTCCGAGACCCATCTTCGGACGAAAATTCTACATTATCGGTGAAGCTTTTCGCATACTTCACCGCATTCACAGTTGCCTCGAGCACTTGATCGCGGGTCATTTTGAGCTTGTGCTGAAGATGGATGTCGGATGTGGCGATGAAGGTGTGAATCCTGGGATGGGCGGCTTCGCGCACAGAGGCCCACGCCTTGTCGATGTCTTCCTTTGTCGCTCTGGCCAGAGCCGCAATATGGGAGTTTCGAATCTTTGCTGAAACCGCCCTGACCGCATCATAGTCCCCGCTTGATGCTGCGGGAAAACCTGCCTCGATCACATCCACACCGAGCCTTTCGAGCTGAATGGCCAGGCGAACCTTTTCCGCCACATTCATGCTCGCTCCGGGGGACTGCTCCCCGTCTCTCAGTGTGGTATCAAAAACAATGACTCGTTCTGTCATGATGTAACCTCCTGCACTCAAATTGAGGGATTGGCGAATTCAGGAATTCGATAATGGACTTCCAAGTCGCAAAATTCCCAATTCCTCAATCCCTAAATTCCAAAATTATGGTTATTCCGGGGGTTACATCCCAAGGACCCTCCGCAGATTCCAGGATGTCAAGGAATCTGCGGCGAACCTCTCCTTGCCTTGTGTTTTCATAATCATTTGCCGTTCATCGCTTTTGAAAGTTTATACTGGATGCTGTCTACCAGCGCCTGCCAACTTGCCTCGATCACGTTCTCGGAAACGCCGATGGTCGACCAGATCTCTTTCGAGTCTCTGGATTCGATTTGCACCCTAACTTTTGCGGCTGTGCCGTCGCTCCCGTCAATGACACGGACCTTGAAGTCCACCAGCCTCATTTCCTCCACCTGGGGGTAGAACTTGTTCAGCGCCTTTCGAAGCGCGTTGTCGAGAGCGTTTACAGGACCATCGCCCTCTGCCGCAGTGATTTCATAGTCATTCGCCACGGAGATCTTGATGGTTGCATGGGACGTGCTGGGTCCGGATCGGTTCTTCTCCATGGTGACCCTGAGCGATTCCAGGTTAAAAGGGTCCTGGAACTGGCCTGTCACCTTCTTGATGAGGAGTTCAAGGGAACCTTCCGCCGCGTCAAACTGGAACCCCTGATCCTCCAGCTTTTTGATCTCTTTGACGATCTTCTCGCTGCCGAACCCGTTTCCCCCCAGGTTGATCCCCATCTCCCGGGCCTTGTATTCGATGTTGCTCTTCCCGGCGAGATCCGAAACAATCACGCGCCTCCGGTTGCCCACAAGTTCAGGATCAATGTGCTCATAGGCTACCGGGTTCTTTAGGATGGCACTCACATGAACGCCTCCCTTGTGGGCAAAAGCGCTCTTTCCCACAAAAGCAGCCCGCTTGAAGGGCGGCACATTGGCCACTTCACTGACGTACCGTGAGAGTTCCCTGAGCCTCTTGAGATTCCCCTCGGCCACGCACTCATAACCCATCTTAAGCTGCAGGTTTCCCATAACGGTAACGAGATCCGTGTTTCCGCATCTCTCGCCATATCCGTTGATAGTTCCCTGCACCATGGTCACCCCTGCCTGCACCGCCGCTAGGCTGTTGGCAAGAGCCAGGCCACAGTCATTGTGGGCGTGGATCCCTGTGGGCACAGGAAGGTCTCTCATGGCCTCCGACACAATGCGGTGCACTTCGTTGGGCAAGGAGCCCCCGTTGGTGTCGCAGAAGACCACCACGTCTGCTCCTCCGCGAACCGCTCCCTGGACGGTCTTAAGTGCGTAGTCGCGATTTCTTTTATACCCGTCAAAGAAATGCTCCGCATCATAGATCACACGGCGACCCTGCTTCTTCAAATAGGATACGGAGTCCTCGATGAGGGCGGCGTTTTCATCCAGAGATATGCCTAGAATTTCGGTAGCATGAAGGTCCCAGCTTTTGCCGAAAATAGTGACGGTTTCGATTTCTGTTCTTAAGAGGGCTTGGATGCTGGGATCTTCCTCAGGTCGGATCTTGCTGCGGCAGGTGCTTCCGAAGGCGGTGAGGCGGGTGGTTTTAAAGGTGGCTTTCCGGGCCATCTCGAAGAACCGCGCGTCCTTGGGGTTGGAGCCCGGCCATCCGCCCTCCACGTAATGGACTCCGAACTCATCGAGCTTTTGGGCCAGCCTTAGCTTGTCCTCGGCGGACAGGGTCACTTCTTCGCCCTGGCTTCCATCCCTCAGCGTTGTGTCGTAAAGCGTGATCTTCTTACTCATTACTTTTTTCTCCATGCGCCCCTTCCCCTCTCCCCCAGGTTGGGGGAGAGGGCGGGGTGAGGGGGCTGAATAGCAAACGGTCGAACGCGTTCGTATCAGCCAAAAAAAAACCGTTATCAGGAGGGCCTGATAACGGTTTTTATTAAGGGCTTATTTACATCATCTCTTCATTACCAGGCCCGGGCGTTTTAGATAAACGACCCCAACAAGTAGCAATAGGGATAGGAGGACCCCTATTGCGGTGGTAATGGCGATGATGTTGGTAACGAGAAACATGGTGTTCTTAAACCGATCTCCTTAGTGTGATTTTGTAGTTTAATTGACGATTCTAGCCTCTGTCAAGCGTTTTCTTTCACAATGTTTGAATTTCCCTTTTTGTAGGGGCGGGATTTATTCCCGCCCGCCGTTTTGTCCGTAGGGCGGGCCACTGTGCCCGCCATCTTTTCCGTCATTCCTGTCGAATGTAGCCTGTCCGAGTGAACCCGCCTCTGGAGGGCGGACAAGAACCGGGAACCAGAATCCAATCGAAGATGTCATTCCGGCGGACGCCGGAATCCAGTGTCTTTACTGCTCTTCCCTACCCCTTGCCCCGTTCATTGTCTTTCTCTTCAGTGTCCCGTGCCCCGTGCACCGTTTTCACACTCCCCGCAAGTGAAGTTTGGTTTCTTTCCCCTTTTTCAGTGCCGGTATGCCGAGGGCGCGCGACAGGATGGCGCTGTGGGAGGTGGGCCCGCCGCTGGCGGTGATCACCCCCAGGACTTTTTCCATTTCGAGTTGGGAGGTCTCCGTGGGGGTCAGCTCCTGTGCGAAAAGGATGACGGGGCGGTCGATTGTGATGACCGGTGTGCCGGATTTTCCGGAGAGCGCAATCAGGACCTGCTTGCCAACATCCAGCACGTCCGCGGCGCGCTGCTGGAGATATGGGTCTTCCAGGAGCTGGTACTCCGCGGCGGCGGATTTTACGGCCGCATCCCAGGCAGCAGCAGCGTTGTCTTTCGCCTCGAAGATCCCGGACCGGGCTGCCGCCAGCAGCTCGGGGTCTTGCAGGATGAGCAGATGGGCAAAAGCCCACTCAGTTTCCTGACCCGCCCCAGGGCCTCCTGCAGCTCGGCCAGGAGCCGCTCCCGCTCCTCTTCGGCCCGCTTGCGCGCGGTGACGTCCCGGCCCACGCCCTGACACTCGATGATCCGGCCCTGCCGGTCGAAGAAGGCCCGGTTGGTCCACTGGACCCAGGCCATCTCTCCGTCGGGCTTGATGACCCGATGCTCGATGGTGACGACCGGATTCTCCAGACTCAGAGCGGCTAGAAGCTTCTGGTCTCGGCCGCGGTCCTCTTCGGGAATCAGGGGCATGAAGCTCTGGCCGACAAGATCCTCGGGCCGTCGGTCGAAGAAGCGGCAGTAGGCCTGGTTGACGAAGGTCAGTCTGGCCTCGGGGAGCTCGAAGCGGCAGATCAGCTCGGTCTGATCCTCGACCACGGCCCGGTAACGGGCCTCGCTGGCCCTGAGCCGCTCCTCCATCTCGGCCTTGTGGAGGGCCATCTCGATGACGGCCCGGAGCTCTCTGGCCTGGAAAGGCTTGAGGAGATAACCGAACGGCTCGCTCATCTTGGCCCGCTCGAGGGTCTTCTCGTCGGCGTAGGCGGTCAGGAAGACCACGGGGATGCCCCAGCGCGAGCGGATCTCCTCGGCCGCGCCGACCCCGTCCATCTGACCGGGCAGGACTATGTCCATCAGAATCAGGTCCGGCCGGTCCCTCTCGGCCCTCTCGAGGGCCTGCTCGGCCGAGGTGGCCACCGAGGTGACGGTGTAGTCCATCCTCTCCAGGCTGATCTTCACGTCCCGGCCGATGATCAGCTCGTCCTCCACGATCATTATTCTTGCCTTGGCCACGGGCTAAATCCTCTGCCTGTACCTCTTGGGTTTGAACCTGACGGTGAACCTGGACCCCTCGGCCCGGTCAAGGCTTATCCCTCCCCCGAGCTGATCCTCGACCAGGCCGACCACGAGTTGGAGCCCAAGGGTCTCGGTGCGGCGCCAGTCCTTGTCCTCGGGCAGGCCGGCGCCGTTGTCGCTGACCTGCAGCTCGATCTCCTCGGCCCCGAGCGCGTGGGAGGTGATGAGGATTTCACCCTTCCGGCCGTCCGGGAAGGCGTGCTTGAGGGAATTGACCACCAGTTCGTTGAGGACCAGCCCCAGGGGAACGGCGTGATCCATGCCCAGTTGTATTTCTTCTACCTCGACGTTGAAGGCGACCCGCCCGCCGGGGGGCGCGTAGGCCTGGAACAGGTTCGTGGTCAACCTCAAGGCGTATTCCTTCAGGTCGACCACGGCCAGGGTCTCGGACTGGTAGAGGGCCTCGTGGATCAGGGCCATGGCCTGGACCCGGTCCTGGCTCTCCCGGAAGGCCTCCAGCACGCGGCGATCCCGGGTGGTCTCGGCCTGGAGCTTGAGCAGGCTGGAGATGACCTGCATGTTGTTCTTGACCCGGTGGTGGATCTCGCGAAGGAGGACCTCCTTCTCCTCCAGGGCGGCCTTGAGCCGCTCCTCGGCCAGTTTGCGTTCGGTGACGTCTACCAGGACGCCGTCCCAGAGAATCTCCCCCGTAGCCACCGGGTGGGGCGCGGCCTGGGCGTGGATCCACTTCAACTCCCCGTCCGGCTTGATCAGGCGGAACTCGAGGTTGAAGCGGGTCAGGTTGCCGGCCGATTCCTCCATGGCCCGCTTCAGCTCTTCGAGGTCATCGGGGTGGACCCTGTCGTAGGCCAGGTTGGCGTCCTTCTGGATGTCTTCGCTCTTGACCCCGATAATCTCTGAGGCGCGCTGGCTCATGAAGGGAAAGCGGCTGGTCCCGTCCTTTTCCAGTAGCAGCTGATAGACCAGGCCCGGGATGTTGTCGGCGGTCTCCCGATACCTCTGCTCGCTCTCCCGGAGGGCCTCCTCGGCCCGCCGGCGCTCTGAGGTGTCATTCAGGAAGGCCAGCACCGCTTGCCTGCCTTTCCAGTCTATGAACACCGCGCTGGCCTGGACCCAGCGCACCTGCCCGGATTTGGCCAGGATCCTGAATTCGTAGACCGGCGGAACCGGTTCGCCCCTGAGGCGGCGGGAGTGGATAGCCGCCACCATTTTCTGATCATCGGGGTGGACGAAGTCGGAGAAAACGCCCGAGCGGAGCTCCTCCAGGGAGCGGCCGGTCCAGTCCATGGTGATGGGATTGGCGTACTGAATGACGCCCTCCTGGATGACCAGGATGCTCTCCTGGGCGTTTTCGATCAGGGTCCGGAACTTGCTCTCCGACTCCCTGAGCGCCTCCTCGGCCCGCCGGCGCTCGGAGATGTCCACAACGAAGTACAGGGCCGCCGGCTTGCCCTCCCACTCGGTCGGGACGGCGTTGATCCACAACCACCGGGAGTCTCCGGCCTTGTCCAGGACCCTGAAATCGTAAGACTGAGGGATGCCTTGCCCCTCTAGGCGCCGGTGGTAGCGCTCCAGGACCATGGCCCGGTCATCGGGGTGGATCAGCTCGGAGAGTTTCTTTTCCCCGAATTCGCCGGCCGGCCAGCCGAAGATGACCGGGCCTTTTGAGTTGGCGAAGACGACGCGGTCTTCCTGCATCACGAATATGGCTTCCACGGCGTTCTCGACGACCAGGCGGTGCCTCTCCTCCGATTTCTTGAGCGCCTCCTCGGCCCGCTTGCGCTCGGTGATGTCGGCGACCATGTACATCACCGCCGGCCGGCCTTCCCATCTGGTGGGGACGGCGTTCATCCACAGCCACCTGGTCTGGCCGGACTCGTCCAGGATTCTGAAATCGTACGACTGAGGGACGTCCTCGCCCTTGAGGCGCCGGCGGTGGCGGCCCATGACCGCCTGCCCGTCTTCGGGATGGAGAAATTCCCGCGGATCGAGCTTGGCCAGATCCGCCTCAGGCCGGCCGAAGACGATCGGTCCTTTGGGGTTGGAGAAGACGATGCGCTCGTCCTGGACGACGATTATGCCCTCGTTGGCGTTGTCGATGATGAGCCGGTACTTCTCCTCCGACTCCTTCAGGGCCGCCTCGGCCCGCTTCAGGTCGGTGAAGTCCTCGATGATGGCCTGGACTCCGCCGGCCTGGCCGTCGGCGCCAGGAAGCGGCCTGAGGTGATAGCGCAGGTGAACGGGCTTGCCCCACTTGCTGACGTAGGGTCGGTCGGCGATGATCGGGGCCTGCGTCTCCAGACAGCGGCGGAAGTCCCCTGACACCCCGGCCTCGACCAGGAGCGGGAATTCGAACAAGTTGATGGACCGGGTCGCCTCGACCGAGGGGGAGCCCATGATCTCCAGGAGTTTGGCGTTGGCTTGAGTGATCTGGCCCTGGGCGTCAATGGTCAGAACGCCCAAGGGGGCGCTCTCGACCAGGAGCCGGTACCTGGCCTCGCTCTCTCGGAGCGCCTCCTCGGCCCGTTTGCGCTGGCTGACGTCGGCAATGAAGCCCTCCAGGGCCTCTATCTCACCGGCCGGAGTGAGCACCCCCCGCCCCTGCTCCCAGACCCATTTCTCCTCGCCCGCGGCGGTTACTATTCGATACTCGAGCTCGAACGGCCTGTCTTTGGCCAGGGCCTCCAGGACCATGGTCCTGATCTTTTTCCGATCCTGGGGGTGGATGAGTGAAGCGTAGGCAACGCGCCGGTTGGCGACCAGGTCGGCCGGATGCCAGCCGGTCAGGGCGGTGCAGCCCTGGCTGGCGAACTCCATGGTCCAGTTCTCGTCGCCGGCGCAGCGATAGGCCATGCCCGGCAGGTTGCTCATCAGCGTCTCCAGGCGCCGCTGGCTTTCTTTAAGCTCGCTGGTCAGGCGTATCCTGGCGATGGCCTCGCCGATCTGGGCGGCGGTGGTTTCCAGGGCCTGCCGGCTGGCGGCCGGAAGTTCGGCCAGGGTGTGCGAGGCGGCGGCGAGACAGGCGATCACCCGGCCCTCGTGCTCCACCGGAAGAGCCGCCCCGGCCATCAGACCTTCGGCCTGTCGGATTCCAACCAGCACCGTCATTTCCTCGGAATCGGACCGGAAGATCGGCTCTCCGGCCAGAAGGGACCGGACCGGCGGAGATTGAGCCTCGATATGCGAGTAGGCGGTCGCAAACTCGGCCGACAAGCCCTGGTGATGGGCCAGAACCAGGGCGCCCGCGGCCGGATCGACCAGGTATATCGCTCCGCAGTCTATCCCCTCCACTTCCAGGGCGGCCGCCAGGGAGTGGGCCAGGGCGGTCTGGAGGTCCGTGGTCGCGTTCAGGGCCATGGCCAGGTCGCGCTGGACCAGCCTCATCTTCTCCGCGGCCAGGCGCTCGGTAAGATCCCGAAGGATCATGCTGGTCTTTTCTTGGCCGCGGCGGTCCCTGAAAACGCTGCTGCTGATTTCGGCCGGGAACCTGGCTCCATCAGCGCGCTTGAAGGTGAGCACTCCTCTGAAACCGCCGTAGCGCGCCCGCTCTTCCAGAGCCCCAGCCAGCCGGGAATCGGTTGCGTCCACGACCAGGCCCCGGCCGCCGGCCCGAAGCTCCTCTTCGCTCAGGCCGAAGAGCCGGCAGGCCGCCGGGTTGGCCCTGAGGATTCCTCCGTCCGGGATGGTCAGCAAGACGGCGTCGAGGCTGTTTTCGAACAGGAGACGGTACTGCTCCTCGGCCTCTCGCAAGGCCTCCTCGGCCCGCTGCCGCTCCTCGGCCGCCGAGGTCAGCTCCCGGGTGCGCCGGCCCACGGCCCGGCGCAGGGTCACGATCCAGAAGGCGAAAACGGCCGCGGCGAACAGCACCGCCAGAAGCCCCAGGACCAGGCCGCGTTCGATGCTCTCGGTCAGTTCCTGCCGCCGCCGCACCGGATCGAAGATGAACTGGCCCGCGTCCAGATCACCCTTGACCAGCCCGCCCTCCTTGAGCAGGGCGTGCATCCGCCGCCAGCGGTCGGGGTTGAGGTGACCGACCTCGACCACCGGGTAGAGGCAGAGCCGGAGGACCCCTTCTATCTGCGAGCGGTTGAAGGCTCGCAGGTCCTCCACCGTGATCCGCCGGGACAGCTCGGCCGAAATCCTGTCGGCGATCTCCTCGGGGTTCTGGAGGGCGTACCTCCAACCCTTCAGGCTAGCCTGTACGAATCTTTGGACAAGATCCGGGTCACGATTGAGCAGGGCCTGGCTGGTGAAGAGCGAGTCGCCGTAAAAATCAACCCCGTAGGCGGCCGGCCGCAGGCTGGTCGTCTCCACGCCGAGCCGCTTCAGGAGGTAGGGCGAGGTGATGGTGTAGCCCGGGGTGACGTCCACCCGCCCCTCGGCCAGGGCGATCATACCCGGCTCGATGGGCTGAGATTTGATCAGTCCCGGGTCGATGCCCTCGGCCCGGAGGAGGGCCTGCATCTCCACGTCCATCATGTCGTTGACCCGGCGGCCGACCCGGAGGCGGATCAGGTCGGCGGGCGAAGAGAGCCCGGTTTCCTTGCGGGCGTAAAAGGCGACGGCGCTCTGCTGAAAGACCGAAGCCAGGACCACCAGCGATTCGCCCCTGTCCAGGGCGGTGAGGATGTCGGCCGCGCCCAGGCCGAAATCGGCCCGCCCCCGGGCCACCTCCTCGGTGGCGCTGAGGATGCGGCCTTCCGGAGCCAGGGCCGAGCGAATTTCGACGTCCAGCCCGGCCGCGGTGTAGTAGCCCCGCCACAGGGCGGCATAGTAGCCGGCGAACTGAAACTGATGGTCCCACCTCAGTTGCAGCCTGACCTTCTCGCCCGCCCAGGCCGGGCTCAGGAGAAGGCAGAGCAGCCAGGCGGCCAGGGCGATGGCCAGGCCGAGCCGCCCCGAGCCGGCCGGTCGAGGAAGACAAAGGCCTTTTGTCCTGACCTTGCCCAGCACTGACTCCCCCTCCCAGGCGCCACTAGGGCGTCTCATAAGCTGGGATAGATATTATCAAGAGCAATGATCAATGACAACTTCCCTTTCCGCCCGGCCGGCGAGGCGTCCGCCGGAGGCGGGGTAGGGGAAGCCGTCGGGGCCGGCCCCGGGCCAGCCCGGGGCCGGCCGGAGCGGGCCGGAGTGGGCCGGGTCCTTTTGCTCCTGCCTAGAGCAGGGACCGCCAGTTGGGCTCCTCCATCATCGGCTGGAAGAACATGATGTAGGGGCCGCGAATCAGATGGGCCATGACCCCGTCGTCGTGGATTTTCTTGATCCGGTGGTTGACCAGGACCTTGGCGAAGCCTAATTGGGCCAGCTCGGGGCTGTCCCACTCGGTGTGGAAGAGGTACTCGGGCGGAGAGGGGTTGGCTTCGGGCGTCTGGAAGAGCGGCTTGGGGTCCCGGGGCGGATTGGCCCCCAGGGTCATGAGCGCCTCGCCGGTTGACTTGGGGTCGAGCATGAAGCTGCCCAGGGCGCAGACGCCCATCTGCTTGAGGATCATGTAACCCAGAAAGCCGGTCGAGTCGGAGAGGGCCTCCAGGGTGTCGATGGCGCCCTTTTCGAAGGCCGTCTCGGCCCCGGCCTTGACCGTGTGCGGGGCCAGGGCCACGCAGCGCTGCGGGGTGGCGAAGCGGACGAACTCCTTCTTCTGGCCCAGGTCGGCGGCCAGCTCGGTGATCTGCCCCATGGTCCTGATCGGGGCCACCTTGGCCTTGACCACCCGGTAGACCGGCTCCCAGGGTCCTTCGATGACCATGGACAGGCAGGAGCCGCACAGCTCGAAGACGCGATCGAACTGCTGGGCGTGAAACTCGTCGTGGTCCTGCCAGCGCTTCCACATGGTGTACTGGTAGTTGCCGATGGGGTTCAGCTCCTGCTCCATGTGCACCTTGCCGCCGCCGAAGCGTCCGGCCAGGGGCAGGATGCCGGTCTGGACGTTGGCCTGGAAGCCGACGAAGCCGGGGTGGGTGGCGGTGGTGATGCAGACCCGCGGGCCCACCTTCTTCATCAGCTTGAAGCTCTCCTCGTTGTTGGCCACCTTGGAGATGTTCAGGGCCAGGTAGATCGGGCTCTCGGGCTCCGGGCCTCTCTGCTGGGCCAGGGCCGAGGAGGACCGCCCCAGCAGACCCGCTCCCCCAACGGCCAGGGCGGCGGTTTTGATGAACTGGCGGCGGTCAAAGGCGCTGGTTCGGTTGGACATGGGGAACCTCCTTTGGTCGTGGACTGCCTTATTCCTCCTGAGCCGGGCGGCGCCTCGGCTGCTGGGCAGAATGAGGTTGGAGACCCGGGCCGCCGGGCGGCCGAGCGCCTGGCCGAGGCGGGAATTCTTTTGGCGGACCGCCCCAGGTTGTGATACATTTTATCCATAGTTCGAGCCCTCGCAAAGGGCAAACCGCCCGAAAGGGCGGGACGCAAAGTCACCGGCCTACGGCCTTCGGGCTAGGGCGGCGGGACTGCCAGTGCTCGGCTTTTCCATTGCCCGGCGGCTTGCCGGGCCCGGGCCCAGCGTCCTTCCTTTCGGCGAACCTGACACCGGGAACGGGATCTGAATCTGTGGTCTCGGCTTCGACGGGCTGGTCAGTGCTGAGTTGGGCGAGGAGGTGCGCCGATGTCTGGTTCAGGAATCGTGGCCCACGAGGTCTACGTTGAAAAAGAGATCCTCTCCCCGAGCGAAACCGGCGCCGCGGGTGAGCTGGTCCTGGAGACTTTCTGGCTGGCCGAGCCGGATCCGGACGGCCAGATAGAGATGACCCTCCTGGGCGTCAACGACGAAATCACCGGGATCAAGGAACTGGTCAGCGCCCTGGAGTTCAAGCGCCGCTTCCGCCATCGGCCCGGCTACTTCGACAACCGGCCCTCGCCCCAGGAGAGGCTGCTCCAGAAGATCATCGCCATCGCCGAGGGTCACTACGCCAACCGGGAGTACCACTCGGCCGAGTACGAATTCAAGAACGCCCTCAAGCTGGACGAGGACTCGGTCCGGGCCAACTTCGGCCTGGGCCTGACCTACATGGCCCTGGAGGAGGTCGAGAAGGCGCGCTACGTCTTTGTCAAGCTGGCCGGCCTGGACGCTGTCTACCGGCCCGAGCACAAGCACCTCTTCAACGAGTTCGGCATCAAGCTGCGCCAGCTCGGCCTCTACGGCGAGGCCCTGGAGCACTACCACCGGGCCCTGCAGATCTCCCAGGACGACGAGCACCTCTGGTTCAATCTGGGCCGGGCCCTGAGCGAGAACGGGCGGTCCGAGCTGGCGGTGCGGATCATGCGCAAGGCCATGAGCCTGAATCCCAACTTCTGGGAGGCCAGGCAGTACCTCCAGCGCTATCTGACTCAGGATGAGGCCGCCGAGCCCGGCCGGGCCGACGGCGCCCCGCTGACCCAGGTCGAGCCCGAGCCCTCCCGGGGCCTGAAGGGCGACTTCCGGCTGAAGGGCAAGCGCCGCAGCGACGATAACTGCGACTTCACCTTCGAGCCTTCCTGAGCCGGTCCGGGCCGGCCGCTCGAGCGGCCGGCCTCGGCCCTCCTGAATATCCGGGCCTTTAACTCCTTACAGGACGATCCTGGTCCCGACGCTGTTGAGGATAAAGCCCTCCGGGAACTCCTCGGCCAGGCGGTGGGTGGCTTCCCAGCCGGTGCAGTGCATGGGCACGAGCACCTCAGGCCCCAGCTTCTTGATTGCGGCCACGGTCGGCTCGATGACCGGAGCGAGGTCGCGCCCGGAGAGGTGAAACCCGCCCAGGACGGCGTGGAGGCGCGGCTGGCCGGTCAGGCGCTGGGCCTGGAGGATGGTGTTGACTATCCCTGAGTGGGCGCAGCCAGAGACGACCACCAGCCCGCGGCCGGCCAGGTTCAGGGCCACGGACTGATCGTCGTGGATCGGGTCGGGCAGGACCTGACCGTCCTTCTCCCAGACAGCGCTGGGCATGCCCTTCTCAAAAGGCGTCCGGCGCTCGACCTGGCCGGTGACCAGGAGGGTTTCCCCGGCCAGGAGGGCCGGCTGGATGGTCTCGACCAGCTCCAGGCCCGGACGATCCAGGTCGGCCCGGCTGATTGTGGGCGGGAAGCGAAGGAGGTTGCCGTCGGGCTGGCGGGAGAAGCGCGGCCTGTGGAAGGCGTCCGGGTGGACGGCGATCCGGACCGGCCCGTTGAGGCGCTCCAGGACGACCCCGAGGGCGCCGGTGTGGTCCATGTGCCCGTGGCTGAGAACGATGGCCTCGATCTCCCGGGGCTCGAGGCCCAGGCGGGCCAGGTTGTGGGGCACGGCCACCTGGCTGTAGCCGGTGTCCATCAGGACGGTGTGCTTCTCGGACCCGCGGAAGATGTTCAGCCAGAGGCATAGTCCGTGCTCGGCCAGGAAGGTGTCCTTTTCGATGAACCCCTGCCGGCCGCGCGGCGGCCTGACCGCGCGCTTATCGCTGGGCAGGATGAGGCTTACGTAGTTGTCCACCACCGTGGTGATCTCGATCCGATCAACTTCTCTGAGGGGCAGGATCTCTTGGGGCATGGGGAAACCTCCTTGATCGGCGCCGGAAAGCGAGCCGGCTTGGCGGCCATATTACCCCCTCCGGGGCCCAGGGCCAAGCAATCGCTTCGCCGCGACCGGGCCGGCCGGACGATTGCTTAAGGCTGGCCCTGGGGACCGATCCGGGATAAGTTAGTCTAAGTAGCTGCTCCGACTACTACCGAGAGGGAGGTCCGGGTCGCTCGGGTGAAAAGCCAGTGAGCCTCTACAATCTGGAAAAGATCTTCGCCCCGGCCGCCGTGGCCGTCATCGGGGCCAGCGAGCGGAAGGGCAGCATCGGCCGGGCCCTGATGGACAACCTCCTGGCCGGCGGTTTCCCCGGGCTGATTCTGCCCATCAACCCCAAGCGGGAGGAGGTCCTGGGCCGGAAGGCCTTTCCCAGTCTGGAGGCCCTGGACCGGCCGGTGGACCTGGCCGTCCTGGCCGCGCCCATCGCCACGGCCCCGGACATCGTCGGCCAGTGCGCCCGACTGGGCATTTGCGGGGCGATCATCATCTCCGGCGGCGGCAAGGAGGCCGGGGCAGAGGGCCGGGCCCTCGAGGCCGAGATAAGCCGCCAGGCCAGGCAGGGCTCGGTGCGCCTCATCGGCCCCAACTGCCTGGGAGTGGTCAGCTCGCCGGCCAGGCTCAACGCCAGCTTCGCCCACATCATGCCCCTGCCGGGCAAGCTGGCCTTCGTCTCCCAGAGCGGGGCCATCTGCACGGCCGTCCTGGACTTCGCCCTGACCGAGAACATCGGCTTCAGCTACTTCATCAGCGTCGGCTCCATGCTCGACGTGGACTTCGGGGACCTCATCGACTACCTGGGCAATGACCCGGAGGTGAGCAGCATCCTGCTCTACGTCGAGAGCGTGACCAACCACCGCAAGTTCATGAGCGCGGCCCGGGCCGTCTCCAGGGTCAAGCCGATCATCGTCCTCAAGGTCGGCCGCTCCCAGGCCGGGGCCCGGGCGGCCTGGTCCCACACCGGGGCCATGGCCGGCGAGGACTCGGTCTACGAGGCCGCCTTCAAGCGGGCCGGCGTGATCAGGGTCGAGACCATCGAGGACCTCTTCGGCTGCGCCGAGCTGGTCGGCAAGCAGCCCCTGCCCAAGGGCCGGAGGCTGGCCATCATCTCCAACGCCGGCGGCCCGGGCGTGATGGCCGCAGACTACCTGGCCTCCCGCGGCATCGAGCCGGCCACCCTGAGCCGCCAGACCATGGCCCAGCTGGACGAACTCCTGCCACCCTTCTGGAGCCGGTCCAACCCGATAGACATCCTCGGCCACGCCCCGATCGAGGTCTTTCGCCGGGTGCTCGAGATCTGCATGTCCTCCCGGGACTTCGACGCCGCCCTGGTCATGAGCGCGCCCCAGGCCCTCATCGGGGCGGCCGAACTGGCCGAGGCCCTCATCCCGACCCTCAAGGGCCAGCCCTTCCCGGTCTTCACGGTCTGGATGGGCGGCCGGGAGATGATCCCGGCCCGGAAGGCCTTCAACCAGGCCGGCATCCCGACCTTTGACAGCCCCGAAAGGGCCATCCGGGCCTTCCTGTACATGTACCGCTACGACCAGAACCAGAGGATGCTCCGGGAGGTGCCGCCCAAGCTCTCCCGGACCCTCGAGTTCGACCAGGCCAGGGCCAGGGAGGTGGTCGCCGCGGCCCTGGGGCGGGGGGAGCCGGCCCTGGGCGAGGTGGAGGCCAAGGAGCTGATCGCGGCCTACGGCATTCCGGTCAGCCCGACCAGGGCGGCCGCGGACGAGGAGGAGGCCGTCCGCCTGGCCAGGGAGACTGGCTTCCCGGTGGTCATGAAACTTATCTCGCCGGAGATAACCCACAAGTCCGACGCCGGCGGGGTCAGGCTCAACCTGGGCGGCGAGGCCGAGGTCAGGCGGGCCTTCGCCGAGATCATGGACTCGGCCCGGGCCTACAACCCTCGGGCCCGGCTCCAGGGGGTGACCGTCCAGCCCATGATCCGGCGCAAGGGCCACGAGCTCCTCCTGGGCCTGAAGAAGGACCCGGACTTCGGCCCGGTGATCCTCTTCGGCCTGGGCGGGCTGCTGGCCGAGGTCTTCAAGGACCGCTCCCTGGGCCTGCCGCCGCTCAACCCGCTCCTGGCCCAGCGGCTCATGGAGGAGACCAGGGTCCACCGGCTCCTGGGCGGCTACCGCAACCTGCCCGCGGTCAATACGGGCCGGCTGGAGGAGATCCTGGTCCGCCTGTCGCAATTAGCCATCGACCTGCCGGAGATCGTCGAGCTGGACATCAATCCGCTCCTGGCCGCCGGTCAGGAGGCCCTGGCCCTGGACGCCCGGGTCCTGGTCGAGCCCGCGGCCAAGGCCTCGCCGCGCCACCTGGTCATCGCCCCCTATCCCGACCAGTACGAGTTTCAGGTCGCCACCAAGTCCGGCCTGGAGCTCTTTGTCCGGCCCATCAAGCCCGAGGACGCGCCGCTCATGGTCGAGTTCTGGCACGCCCTCTCGCCCCAGACGGTCTACTACCGCTTCCTCAAGCCGCTCCGGTCCCTCTCCCAGGAGCTTCTGGCCCGGCACACCCAGATCGACTACGACCGCGAGATGGCCCTGGTGGCCCTCCAGGCCCTTGACGGCCGGGAGCGGATCGTGGGCGTCTGCCGCCTGGTCGGGCACCCCGACGGCCACGAGGCCGAGCTGGGCATCTCCATCGGCGACGAGTGGCAGGGCCAGGGGATCGCGGCCAAGCTGCTGGAGATCGGCCTGCCCATCGCCCGGGAGCGGGGCGTCAAGCGGGTCTGGGGCCAGTTCTTCCCGGAGAGCCGGAACGCCCTGGCCCTGGCCAGGCGGGGCCGCTGCGAGATCACTCCGGTGGGCGACGGCCGGATCCTTCGCTTCAGCCTGGACCTGGAAGCGGCCCCCCAGACCGGCGAGAGCCCGGCCGAGGCGGCGGCCCGAGCCGAGAGGTAAGCGTGGCGGACAGGCCCTCCCCCGAGAGCCAGCCGGCCGCAACGGCCTGGCAGTGGGTGGAGCCGATCCGCTTCTCCACGGCCGGCCGGGACCCCTCTCCCCAGCCCGAAACCTCCCGGCTGCCGGTCGAGGCCCCGCTGGTCATCGAGGTCAAGGGCCTGGGCGCCTTCACGGTCATGTCCAGCCCGGAGGAGGGCCTGGCCCTGGCGGCCGGCTTTCTGCTGTCCGAGGGCCTGATCAGGAGCCGGGACGACATCGCCCTGGCCCAGTACTGCCCCGACGACCCGGGGGTCATCCGGGTGACCCTGGCCGGCCGGCCCCCGGCCGGTGACCAGGGCCGCAACCTGCTCATCACCAGCTCCTGCGGTCTGTGCGGCTCCAAGAAACTGGACCAGCTCATCGCCGAGCTGCCCCGGGTCGGCGACAGCCTGCGGGTCTCGGCCGCCGGGCTGGGTGAGCTGGGGCGGGCGATGAGGCGGGGTCAGGCCCTCTTCGGCCTGACCGGCGGCACCCACGCCGCGGCCATCTTCTCGGCCGAGGGCCGGCTGCTCAGCCTGGCCGAGGACCTGGGCCGCCACAACGCCCTGGACAAGGCCATCGGCCGGATGATCCTGGCCGGCCGGCCCCTGGCCGGCCTGGGGGCGATCCTCTCGGGCCGGGTCAGCCTGGAGATGGCCGTCAAGGCCGTCCGGGCCGGGCTGGAGCTGGTCGCCGCCGTCTCGGCGCCAACCTCCCTGGCCCTGGAGGTGGCCCGGGCCTGCGGCCTGACCCTGTGCGGCTTTCTCAGGGAGGACCGGGCCACGGTCTACGCCCACCCCCACCGGCTCCTGGACCTGGAGGGCTGAGGCCGGCCCGGAGGGCGGAGTCCGGGGAAATTTAAACTAACAATTCGATCCTTACTTTCTTCCTCTGGGCTCAACCCGCCGTCCGGGAGAGGGCTCTTCATAACCAAGCCCAAAGGTTTGGGATACCCAATAAACTCATGATATCAAACTGTTAATGTGGCGTCGAGGCCGCGTCCCCGACGCCAGGCCGCAGGCCAGGACCAACCTCAAGACTCATCGCCCCGTCGGCGGGGAGAGAGTCATGGTGAGGAAATATATTAATAATATAGATATGTTAAACATAATAGCCCCCCTCACCTCAGTCCTCTCCCCCCAAGGGGGGAGAGGAAGATAAAGAGAGCCTATCCCGATTGGCCGGAAAGGGCCGATTTCCTCTTTCTCTCCCTCGCCCCGCTTGCGGGGAGAGGGCCGGGGTGAGGGGTAATTTCATAACGATTTATTTATGTTAAGCCTGAATATACAACCGAAGACGCGGGTGAAACTTTGGACCGGACACACGGGTCGCTCTCGGAGTGACGGCCGTGGCGGGCAGGGAGGCCTTCCCCGAGCCTCGGCCAGCGACGCCCGAAAGCCTTGGCGGTGTAATTGCTAAAGAGGTTGTTCACCTGGTTTCAAGGGTAGAGACTGGTGATTGGCGAATCGGTCTCTGACTTGGAG
>ENA-OSEO01003453-OSEO01003453.1-sediment-metagenome-genome-assembly--contig:-NODE-3453-length-18684-cov-12.475681_pt1 | contig 18684 bp, 24 predicted proteins | sample MGYA00237883_ERZ534232 | MGnify/ENA metagenome assembly ERZ534232
CCTTACTCTCAGGGAGGATATCCCCGTGGTACATCCATACTTTAATCCCGATAATACCGTACGTCGTCTTTGCCTCAGAAAAACCAAAATCTATATCAGCCCTGAATGTATGCAGCGGAACCCTTCCCTCCCGGTACCATTCAGACCGGGCTATTTCAGCTCCGGCTAGTCTCCCCGAGCACGAAATCTTCACCCCGAGGGTACCGAATCGTAAGGCTGAAGCAACAGCCTTTTTCATTGCCCTTCTGAATGCAACCCGTTTTTCCAGTTGGAGGGCAATATTTTCAGCAACGAGCTGCGCATCTATTTCGGGTTTCCGAATTTCTTTAATATCTATGGCAACTTCTTTTCCGGTCATCAATTTGAGGTCTTTCCTGAGTTTTTCAACTTCTGTCCCTTTTTTGCCGATAATGATCCCGGGCCTTGCAGTGTGAATAATCACCCGCATGTTCTGCCCGGCTCTTTCTATCTCTATCTTCGGGACCCCGGCATGGAAGAGCCTTTCTTTAAGAATTTTCCGGATAGTGAGGTCCTCGAGAAGGAACTCACTGTAAGATTTCTTTGCGTACCATCTAGAGTCCCACGTCTTTATTATTCCGAGCCGATTCCCAATTGGGTGTGTCTTCTGACCCAAATCTACCTCCTGATTACTTCTCTTCCGACAAAACCACTGTTATGTGGCTTGTCCTTTTTTTGATAACGTTTGCCCTTCCCATTGCTCTCGTGTCCATTCTTTTCAGTGACGGACCCTGATCAACAAATGCCTTAACAATTTTCATCGCTTCAGGGTTAACAGCCTTTTTCTGTTCGGCGTTTGCCATCGCAGATTTGAGAATTTTTTCTACAAATCGTGCTCCCCGGTAAGGCATGAAGCGGAGAAAAAGCAGAGCATCTCCTGCATTCTTGTATCGAATGAGATTGATAACCCTCCGCGCCTTCCGTGGGGTAATTCTAGCGTATTTTAAAACTGCCCTCGATTCCATTGCAGACATTCCTTATTCTTACCCTTTTACCTTGTCAGAACCTGCATGGCTTCTGAAAGTCCTAGTTGGCGAAAATTCACCGAGTTTATGGCCGACCATATTTTCCGTAACGTATACCGGTATGAATTTCTTTCCGTTATGGACTGCGAATGTATATCCGATGAATTCCGGCACAATAGTCGAACGCCTTGACCACGTTTTTATAATCTTCTTTTCACCACGCTCTATCATTAATCTTACTTTTTTCATGAGTTTTTCATCTACAAACGGCCCCTTTTTTAATGATCGCGCCAACTTACTTTCTCCTCTTCTTAATAATGAATCTGTTGGTTCTCTTATTCCGCCTCGTTTTCACCCCTTCAGGCTTCCCCCATGGGGAGCATGCCGGGCGGCCACCAGAGGCCTTCCCTTCGCCTCCACCGAGTGGGTGGTCTATCGGGTTCATTGCAACACCCCTCACATGGGGTTTTTTTCCTAACCATCTTACTCTTCCAGCCTTACCATACGAAATATTTTCGTGGTCGGGATTGCTCACCTGTCCGATGGTCGCCATACATTCTGCGGGGATGAACCGCACCTCACCAGAGGGAACCTTGACCTGGACATAGGTATCCTCTTTTGCTATAAGCTGCGCTGACGATCCTGCACTCCTGACAATTTTTGCTCCTTCTCCGGGGCGCAGTTCAATATTATGTATAAAGGTTCCCAACGGCATGTTCCTCAATGGCATGGCATTTCCGACCTTTATTTCCACTTCCTTACCCGAGACCAACTCCTCCCCCACGTTAATTCCTACCGGTGCAATGATATATCTTCTCTCACCGTCCCGATACTTCAGGAGGGCTATGCGAGATGACCGGTTCGGATCATATTCTATGGTTTCCACTCTTGCTGGTATACCTGTCTTATCCCTTTTGAAATCGATAATCCTGTATGTCCTCCTGTTGCCACCGCCTCTGTGCCGGACGGTAACGCGTCCATCGCTGTTCCTCCCGCCGGTCTTCCGGAGAGGCTTCAGCAAAGACTTGTGTGGCATATCAGTAGTTATATCAGCGAAATCAGAAACCGTCTGAAATCTTCTTCCCGGTGATGTTGGGTTATATTTTTTTATTGCCATTAGACGCCTTCAACGAAATCAAGTTTTTCACCCTTCTTGAGGGTTATTATTGCCTTCTTCCTGTCAGGTCTCTTCCCCACAGACCTTCCGAATTTTTTCCATTTCCCACGCGTAGTAATCGTGGAAACCTTCTCAACCTTTACCTTGAAAATATCTTCGATAGCTTTCTTTATATCAATTTTATTCGCATCCCTTGAAACCTCAATGAGTATTTTATTCTCTGTTTCCTTGAGATTACTCCCTTTCTCACTAAAAAGAGGTTTCTTCATTACTGCGTAGGGATTCTTCATTCGTTCTCCGCACCCTCCATCTGTATCATGGCATCTTTTGTAACAAGAAGCATATGATGAGAGACAAGCATATAGGTATTGAGATCTCTTGCCTCTGCGACATGAACACCGGGGATATTCCTCGCAGACAATACAACTGAATCATCCTTTTCCCGGAGTACAATGAGGACGCTTTTTCGATGAAGATTAAGGTTTTTCAGTATTGCCACCATCTCCTTTGTCCTTGGCTTTTCGATTGAAAACCTGTCTATGATGATGATTTCACCGTCGGACAGTTTTCTATTGAATGCTTCCTTTAAAGCGCCTTTTTTTACCTTTTTAGGTATGGTATAGCTATAGTCTCTCGGCTGCGGACCAAATACCGTCCCGCCACCTCTCCAGATCGGAGACCGGATACTCCCGGCCCGTGCTCGTCCGGTATGTTTCTGCCGCCACGGCTTCCTGCCGCCACCGCGTACGAGTCCCTTTGTTTTTGTTGCATGGGTACCCTGTCTCTGATTTGCACGAAAATTAATCACGACATCATGGATGACGACCGAGCTTTTACGGACACAACCGGTGTCATCAGAAACAGTAATTGTTCCCGTGGTGTTGTTGTTTTTATCTTTTACTTCAAGCTCGGGCATATCAGTCTTCCTTCTTAATCTCTACCAAAGAACCCCGTGCTCCGGGAACTGAACCCTTGATGAGCAGGAGGTTTTGATCGGTTTTGACGTCAATAATCTTGAGGTTCCTTGTGGTCACTTTCTCAGATCCCATATGACCGGGAAGCCCCTGGTTTTTCCATACCCTTGATGGGAATGAACTGGCACCGATAGAGCCAGGTGCCCTGTTAAACATCGAACCGTGCGAACCTGGTCCGCCTGCGTAGTGAAACCGCTTCATAACACCCTGAAACCCTTTCCCCTTGGATATACCGGATACTGAAACCCTGTCACCTTTTTCAAACTTATCAACAGTCACAAGATCGCCGACTCTTAATCCGCTCATGGGATATTCCCGTAGTATTCTACAGGGTTTCACTCCCGATTTCTTGAAGACGCCCAAGAGCGGTTTATTCAGCCTTTTCTCGTCTATTTCAGAAAAACCTATCTTAACAGATTCATATCCGTCCGTATCAAGGGTCTTCACCTGAATGACACAGCATGGTCCTGCTTCTATGACCGTAACAGGATATGCCTTGCCGTCTTCTGAAAATATCTGTGTCATGCCAAGTTTTTTCCCTAATATTGCTATCATAAAATTCCCTCTGTCAACTGATCACATATGCAGCGTATAATTCTCTACAGCTTAATCTCCACATCAACTCCCACAGCAAGTTCCAGTTTCATAAGTGCATCAACAGTCTGAGGAGTCGGATCAACAATATCTATAAGCCTTTTATGAGTCCTTATCTCAAATTGCTCTCTTGATTTCTTATCAACATGAGGAGACCTGAGAACCGTTACTTTGCTTATTCTTGTTGGTAGCGGTACGGGACCTGATATCCTCGCTCCAGTCCTTTGAACAGTATCAACAATCTCCTTCACGGACCGGTCGAGGATCCTGTGATCATATGCTCTCAATTTTATCCTTATCTTCTGGTTCACTCCGTTCTCTCTTCTTTTCCTCTATTCATTGATTTAGTGTTACTCCAGAATCTCAGTGACAACGCCTGCACCGACCGTCTTTCCACCCTCCCTGATAGCAAACCTGAGTTCCTTCTCCATCGCTATCGGGGAGATCAGCTCTATAGAAAGGTTTACATTGTCACCGGGCATCACCATCTCTACCCCCTCAGGTAATTGCGCTACCCCTGTAACATCGGTCGTCCGGAAATAAAATTGAGGCCGGTATCCCTTGAAAAACGGCGTGTGCCTGCCACCCTCTTCCTTGGTCAGAATGTAAACCTCTGACTTGAACTTCGTGTGCGGCGTTATACTGCCGGGCTTCGCCAGAACCTGCCCGCGCTCTACCTCGTCCTTGCCTACCCCGCGAAGCAGTACCCCGATGTTGTCCCCGGCCCGGCCTTCATCAAGCAGCTTCCGGAACATCTCTACACCCGTGGCTACCGTCTTGCGCGTCTCGCCCAGTCCTACTATCTCTACCTCTTCCCCAACTTTCACGATCCCGCGCTCTACCCTGCCCGTTACCACCGTGCCGCGCCCGGATATGGAAAATACATCCTCTATAGGCATCAAAAACGGCTTGTCCACCGGACGATCAGGTGTCGGTATGTAACTGTCTATCGCATCCAGTAATTCCTGTATGCACTTGAATTCCTCTGCCCCAGGATCAGTGGCCGCGCTCTCCATCGCCTTCAGCGCACTGCCCCGTACAACCGGTATCTTGTCCCCCGGAAATTGATACTTCGTCAAAAGTTCCCTTACCTCAAGCTCTACCAAATCCAATAGCTCGGGATCATCTACCATGTCAACTTTGTTCATGAATACCACAATGTAAGGTACCCCTACCTGCCTCGCCAGCAATATGTGCTCCCTCGTCTGCGGCATCGGCCCGTCATTGGACCCTACAACCAGTATCGCACCGTCCATCTGCGCTGCCCCTGTGATCATGTTCTTTATGTAGTCCGCATGCCCGGGACAGTCTACATGCGCATAATGCCTCTTTTCCGTCTCATACTCAACATGAGCCGTCGCTATCGTTATCCCACGCGCCTTCTCCTCCGGCGCATTGTCTATGCTGTCAAACGAGCGTACCTGTGCCATCCCCTTTAATGATAAATATTTCGTCATCGCTGATGTCAATGTCGTCTTGCCGTGGTCTATGTGCCCTATCGTCCCTACGTTTGCATGAGGCTTTACTCTCTCAAATTTAGCCTTTGCCATAATTCCTCCTCATTTTAAGCTGTTAGTTATACCATTATTTATTAAAAACTAACAACCAAAGACTAATATTACTTATAGTATTAACCTTTTACAACGGCTATGATGTTATTGGAGACCCCTTTAGGAACCTCGCTGTAATGAGAAAACTGCATCGTATATGTAGCCCTGCCCTGTGTCTTTGATCTCAAATCAGTAGCATAGCCAAACATTTCCGACAAAGGTGCCTGTGCCCTGATGACCTGAACACTCCCTCTTCTTTCGATATTCAGAATCTTTCCACGACGGGAACTCAGATCTCCAATGACATCTCCCATATATTCTTCAGGAGTCACAACCTCAATCCCCATGACAGGTTCGAGAATAACCGGCCCAGCCTTCTTTGCAGCTTCCCGGAATGCCATGGACGCAGCGATTTTAAAGGCCATTTCAGAGGAATCAACTTCATGGTATGAACCGTCATACAGCGTCGCTTTTACGTCAACGACCGGATAACCCGCAAGAATTCCCCTTTCCATTGCCTCCTTTATTCCTTTTTCGACCGCAGGGACATATTCCCTCGGAATTGTTCCCCCGGCTATCTTATTCACAAACTCAAATCCCTTCTCGGAACCAAGTGGTTCTATCTTTATAAACACATGTCCAAACTGTCCACGCCCTCCGCTCTGTCTTACAAACTTTCCTTCTGCTTCTGATAAAGACCGGACGGTTTCCTTGTAGGCTACCTGAGGTTTCCCGACATTTGCGCTCACTTTAAATTCTCTCAGCAATCTGTCGACAATAATTTCAAGGTGCAGCTCGCCCATACCGGATATTATTGTCTGTCCGGTCTCCTCATTGAAAGAAACCTGGAAGGAAGGATCTTCCTGGGCAAGTTTTGCAAGAGACTGGGAAAGCCTTTCCTGATCTGCCTTTGTCTTCGGCTCAATTGCTACAGCTACAACCGGTTCCGGGGATTCTATCGATTCGAGGATAACCGGATCTTTGTCGTCGCACAATGTATCGCCTGTCAGAGTGTTTTTCAGCCCGACAACAGCTGCAATATCTCCTGCGGAAACCTTCTTTAACTCTTCCCGTTTATTCGCATGCATTTTCAGCAGCCTTCCGACCCTCTCTTTAATATTCTTTGATGAATTATATACATAAGAACCGGCATTCAGGACACCTGAATAAACCCTTATAAAAGTCAGCTGCCCGACAAACGGGTCGGTCATTACTTTGAACGCAATCGCTGAAAACGGCTCTTTATCATCAGCGTATCGTACTATTGTATCTTTCCCATCTATCGTTGTTCCTTTGACAGGTGGTATTTCAAGTGGAGAAGGAAGATAATCAACAATAGCATCGAGCAGAAGCTGAACACCCTTGTTTCGAAAGGCAGAGCCACAGAGTACAGGTGTCAGTTTCCTTTCCAAAGTGCCTTTCCTCACTGCTGACTTTATTTCCTCCACGCTCATCTCTTCTCTACCAAGAAATTTTTCAAGAATATTTTCGTCAATATCGGCAAGTGCTTCGAGCATTTTTTCCCTGTGCTCCAGAGCATAAGGCATGAGATTGTCCGGTATTTCGGTCTCGGTATATTTTGCACCCAGCGTCTCATCGTCAAAATATATTGCCTTCATCCTGATAAGGTCTATAGGCCCCCTGAAGTCATCCTCAGTTCCTATTGGTATCTGAACGGGGACAGGTTGAGCCCCAAGACGCTCCACCATGCTCTTGACACTCATAAAAAAATCTGCACCGACTCTATCCATTTTATTCATGAATGTTATCCGAGGTACACTATATTTATTAGCCTGCCGCCAGACAGTCTCTGACTGTGGTTCAACCCCGGAAACAGAATCAAAAATTGCGACAGCACCGTCGAGTACCCGTAATGATCTTTCTACTTCGATAGTAAAATCGACATGCCCCGGAGTATCTATAATATTGATCTTACAATCTCTCCAGGAACATGTGGTAGCGGCGGACGTAATGGTAATACCCCTCTCCTGCTCCTGAACCATCCAGTCCATAACAGCAGTACCCTCGTCTACCTCTCCAATCTTGTAAGTAACACCTGTGTAATAGAGGATTCGCTCTGTGGTCGTAGTTTTCCCCGCATCGATATGTGCCATAATTCCAATGTTGCGAGTTTTTTCCAGCGTACGATTCGACAAATGTCTTCTCCTCTATTATTCCTACCATCTATAATGTGCAAAGGCCTTATTGGCCTCAGCCATCTTGTGGGTGTCTTCTTTCTTTTTAATAGAAGCCCCCGTATTATTAAAAGCATCCAATAACTCTCCTGCTAATTTCTCCCGCATGGTCTTTTCACTTCTGGCTCTGGAATATTTTATAATCCATCTGAAGGCTAAAGCAGAACGTCTGTGAGGTCTTATTTCGACCGGCACCTGGTAGGTTGCACCACCAACTCTTCTCGGCTTGACTTCCAGAATAGGTTTCACATTTTCAAGTGCTGTCTTGAATACCTTGAGAGGATCATTGCCCGTTTTCTTTTTTAATATTTCAAAAGCACCATAACAGATACCCTCAGCTGTGGACTTACTGCCGCTTTCCATTAATATATTCATAAATTTGCTCAAAACCTTACTGCTGTATTTCGGATCAGGTAAGATTTCTCTTTTTGCTATGACTCTTCTTCTCGGCATGTTCTACACTCTTACTTGGGCCTCTTCGCCCCGTATTTTGACCTTCCCCTTCTTCTGTCTGCAACACCCATCGAATCCAGAGTTCCTCTGATAATATGATATCGCACACCCGGGAGATCCTTCACCCTTCCGCCCCGGATCAATACGATAGAATGTTCCTGCAGATTATGCCCTACACCGGGTATGTAAGCTGTCACCTCCATACCGCTCATAAGCCGCACCCTTGCAACTTTTCTCAGCGCAGAGTTGGGCTTCTTGGGTGTCGTCGTATATACTCTTACGCATACTCCCCTCTTCTGCGGGCATCTCATGAGCGCAGGACTTTTCGTCTTGCCTTTAACAGCCTGACGCCCGTTTCTCACTAATTGCTCTATGGTCGGCACTCTTCCTCCTGAGATAACATATAATAGATTAACTGATTTAACAGCAAGTGAAAATATTACCAAAGAAGTATTTTTTTGTCAAGCAAACCTGATTGCATAAAAAACAAAATTATTTCCTAATTATACATAAGAAAGGGTTAATACTTTAAAAAATTCTTCTTAATAAGTAAAATACAACCTGTTCTTTGACTCATTGAACGATTTTTTTATAAAAGGAGGATAACTGTGATAAGACGAATTAATCTAGATGCAAAGGATATTCCTAAACAGTGGTATAATATTCAGGCAGACCTGCCCAACCCTATTCCACCCCCTCTTAATCCAGGAACCGGCCAACCTATAACGCCCGACATGCTTGAAGCAATATTCCCGATGAATATCATTGAGCAGGAGGTGAGCGCTGAGAGATGGATAAATATACCTGAAGAAGTCCTCGAAAAATATCTTATCTGGAGGCCGTCACCGCTCCACAGGGCATATTTCCTCGAAAAATTCCTTGGGACACCTGCCAGGATATATTTTAAGAATGAAGGAGTTAGCCCGCCCGGAAGCCATAAGCCCAATACCGCGGTAGCTCAGGCCTATTTCAACAAGATCTCAGGGATAAAAAGACTCGCAACGGAAACAGGAGCCGGCCAGTGGGGCAGTGCGCTTGCCTTTGCATGTAGCCAGTTTGGGCTTGAATGTAAAGTGTATATGGTAAGAATCAGTTATAACCAGAAACCCTACAGAAGGGTGCTCATGGAAACCTGGGGGGCAAACTGTGTTCCGAGTCCAAGCCCTGATACCAATGCGGGAAGAAAGTTCTACGAACAGGACCCCGGGCATCCTGGAAGTTTGGGGATAGCAATCAGTGAGGCGGTTGAGGATGGTGCAACTTCAAAAGATTCAAAATATTCCATCGGGAGCGTTGCGAACCATGTACTTTTGCACCAGACAATCCTTGGCCTTGAGGCACACAAGCAACTCGAAATGATCGGTGATTACCCTGATATCGTCATCGGATGCGCCGGTGGAGGAAGTAACTTCTCAGGCCTTGCGCTTCCATTTGTAAGGGATAAAATACACGGAAAAGCTATCAAGATAATAGCCTGTGAGCCTGCTTCGTGCCCCACGATGACAAAGGGGCCTTATACATATGATTTTGGAGATACTGCTGAAACAACACCGCTTTTTGCGATGTATTCCCTTGGACATAAATTTGTGCCGGCACCTATCCATGCCGGCGGTCTCCGCTATCACGGCATGGCACCTATCGTCAGCAGGCTCCTTATTGACAACTTGATAGAAGCGCGTGCATACGGTCAACTTGAAACCTTTGCCGCAGGTATCACATTCGCGCGTACGGAAGGGTTTGTCCCTGCCCCTGAAACAAACCATGCCATTACATGTGTTATAGATGAGGCTAAAAAGGCCAAAGAGGAGGGGAAGGAAAAGGTGATCCTCATGAACTGGAGCGGACACGGCATCATTGACCTTGCTGCCTATGATGCGTATATTTCAGGAAAACTTGAAGATTATATACTCCCGGATGATGAGATTGCCAAACTCATCAAAGACCTGGAAAAATTTCCGAAACCGTCATAAGGTGCCAAGATATGAATTAAGGAAAGGAGGAAATCTCCTTTCCTTAATTTATAAGAGAAGACCTATGGACATTTACTGCCTTCAACTAGGGATGCTGGTAGAATTCTCTTACTGTACTTCTATGAATGATAACCTGCCGTGCAGGAATATTCTCGGTTGCTGGAAACACAGAGGGGATATCATTTCTATTCTCAGGGAAAAGTTCTCTGATGAGGAATTAAGGAAAGTCTTCAGTGCCCCTCCGAAAACAAGGATCGAGCGTATTATCGAAGCTATCGAAAAAGAAGATCAGCATTAACCCGCATTTCATAAAGCGAGAAATTTCTTGCAGCATTTGAATCAATTAGAAATATTAACAGGGATACCCTTCTTTTCTTTCAGGGCCCAATAAAATTTCTCTGTGTTTATATTTTTTAGAAGGTTCTTTTGTTGCAATAATTTCACTGCCTCATCAAAATAATCGAAATCTGAATATTTGTCATTGTGCACTTCGATGTAAACGTTTTCATTTTCCATACCTATCTTTATGGGTTGACGAATGATTACTACCTGCGTGCCGGTTGGGACGAGTTTAAAGAGTTTCGGGATGTCTTCAGGATATAACCTGATGCAGCCGTGACTGACCCTTCTTCCGATACCGAAAGGTCTGTTGGTGCCGTGGATAAGGATAGTCGGCAATGAGAGCCTGAGTGCGTGAGAACCGAGGGGGTTGTCGGGACCGGGGGGAACAACCTTGGGTGAATCCGGTCTTTCTTTCAAGATGGATTCAGGAACGTGCCAACTCGGCTTGACTGTTTTTTCTATAACAATAAAAGTCCCTTCAGGTGTATTGTTCCCCTCAGTGCCGATACCGATAGGGAAGGTTTTTACCAGATTTGATTTATGCTTCTTGAAAAAAAAGTAGAGCCTCATTTCTGAGAGATTGATAACTATACCATTATATGAAGATACATCAGGCAGTATCCAGGAGGTAGGTATTATGACTGTTACCCCGTCTCCGGGGATAAAGGGATCCAGCCCAGGGTTTGAATCAGCAATTTCGTTAAAACCAAGGTCATACTTCCGGGCTATTTCGATGAGGGATTCTTCATCTCTTGCCATATGCTTCTTTATGGATCCGATTACTGTATCATATTCCTCAAATCTGTAAACCTCGGCACTCACTGTGGGTATTGCGAACAGGGTGAATAGTATTGTTATAAGCGTAATCCTCATATGTACAGATGATGGTAACTAACTTGCAATAAGAAATGCAAGAAATTATAGAAACTAACAAATTAAAATACGGATAGGATGGCATAAGAATTTCAGGCCCTCTTACATACTTTATGATGACAGTTACAACAGCGTTTCTTTGATGAAGAAAGAAACGCCAAAACCCGGATTGCCTCATAGGTTATATGGCCTCTTTAACCCGAAAAATGCATTTAACCCAAAAACTGCATTTATCGGGTTAACGGAAATCTGCGTACAACCGCAGGAAAACAAAAGGGGCTAAAGAATTTTCAAATCTTTAGCCCCTGGATTTAATATGCTCAACTATTGTTATTTTCTCTGTTGCAACTCAAATGCCTTTCCGGCTTTCATCGCTGCCTGTTCAGCCCTGTCAGCAGCATCTTCTGCTCTCTTTACTGCAGCATCAGCCCTGTCACAGCAATCCATAGCTGTTTTCATTGCCTCCTGGGCCAAGGCCTTGGCATCACTCGCCTCCTTCTTAGCCTCATCAATTTCAGCAAGCTTGGCTTCCATCGCATTCATTTTTGATTCAAGATCATTTACCCTCGACTCAATAGATGTAACCCGTGCATCTAACTTACTAATTCTGTCTACCAAAGGATCAATCTGCTGTCGTACATAATCCCTCGACGCACAGCCCAAGGAAAACATAAGCAATACAATACATGTAACTATAAGTACTTTTTTCATTCTTTACACCTCCTTTCAATTAATGCCTTTTGAACAAAAAATTCCTGACGTGTGATCAATAACTACTTCATCTGTTGTAACTCAAACGACTTTTCACACTTTTTTGCTGCCTCCTCTGCTTTCCTGCAGCAATCCAAAAGTGGATCCACCTGCTGCCTGACATAGTCCCTTGACGCACACCCAAAAGCAAACATAATCAATGAAGCAAAGACAATCGCATATGCCTTTTTCATCCTAACTCCCTCACCCTCTTTTTATTTTTTACAACTTTTTTGCAATGATATTGTGATATTGTGATCAATTTATTATTTCATTTGCTTTAATTCGAATGCCTTTCCAGCCTTCTGTGCTGCATCCTCTGCCCTCTGTGCTGCATCCTCTGCCCTCTGTGCTGCATCCTCTGCCCTCTGTGCTGCAGCAGCGTCTGCCTTGTTACAACACTCTGCCTCAAGCTTGCTGATCCTGTCTACCAATGGGTCTGTCTGTTGTCTTACATAATCTCTCGATGCGCAGCCCAAGGATGCTGTTAATAATAATAAAAGAACCAGTACAATAACTTCCTTTCTCATATACCCCTCCTCAAACATTTAGTATCACTTATAGCAAAAAATACATTTAATGTCAATGAATTAAACGCTTAATTCTAAAAAATTATGCATAACATGTCAAGTATTGTATTGCGCTTTCTCGCAAGTTTTCTAACTGTTTGTGAGCGTGCAAACGCGTTCCGTCATTCCCCGCCGGAATGATCCACGATGAGGGATGCAGATGGTTGTATAATCATCCATTTTTACAAAGGACCTCATTGCCCGTATGTAATTCCACAGGGCTCACGCTGAGCTCCTGTAGCAGTAAGACGGATACAACCCACATTAGTAACTCTGGCTGTGGTAGTATGGTGCATGTCATTGTTAAGACTCACTGAAGAAAATGTTACGCACGTATTACATCGTGCAGTTGACACATTGATGGGAGGTGGTATTGTCGCATACCCGACGGAGACGTTCTACGGCCTTGGTGTGAAATTTGACCGGGAGGATTCGCTGGAAAGACTTCATAAGATCAAACAGCGGCCTCACGATAAGGCACTTCCAATCATTATTGGGTCAACAAACTTACTTGCCCAGCTTGTATCATCCATTAATGACAAGGCAGAATGCCTGATGAAAAAATTCTGGCCGGGCCCCCTTACCCTGATAGTATCTGCAAAAGAGGATCTTTCGATATTTATCACCGGAGATACTCATACAGTCGCAGTCAGAATTCCGGGGGAATCATTTGCTCTGAGACTCGCAGAATTTGCCCGGTTCCCAATCACTGCTACAAGTGCCAACCTGTCAGGAAAACCCCCTGCACAGGATGCAGAAACTGTTCGTAAATATTTCGGAGATACAATTAATCTGATTATCGATGGGGGACATGCAAAAGGCACCCTCCCTTCAACGATTGTTGACGTAACCGGGGAAAACTTACATATAGTAAGGGAAGGGGCGATTAAACGCGAGGTGCTGCTTCATTGTTTTGATTAAACGAGGGTGATACTGTATATGCTCTTCTATCCCACGCGTCATAATCTGGGTGAGATATCCTCTCTGTTCTCCTTATGAGACGCTTTCATTTTTAATAACATTACAATAAGTATTCCTGCTATAACCCCGGCGATTACTGTCAGAAACAGCACGATTGCGAGCGATGCTTCAAATTTCCAGAAAAGGAACGTAATCGCAACAGGCGCAGCATTTTGCACGGAAAATATTGCCACAATGACGACGACAATTAATAATATGACGAATAACACCAAAGCCCCGTGTCCTCCCTTTTATGAAAAATCCGTCAGGAGAATGACCTTATTTTTCATAGAGAATTATTTCTTCTTTTGTGTTTTTTTCTGACCTGTTGTCGCTTTTTTCGGATTTTTTGCTTCTTTCCCTTCCAGCTTCGCTAACCTCACTTCAAGTTTTTTAATCCGGCTTATGATTGCCTTCACTCTCTTATCCTGCATCAGGCTCTTTTTTTTCGAATCCAGATCGTAGACTCTACCGCCGAGATCTGCAATCTCACGCTGAACCCTTGACTTTAATTCATAAATCTTATAACGCTTTTTCCCCTCATCAGTAAGTTCCTCTGCCTTCACTTTAACAATAGCTGCACCCTCTTTTAAAAAATCAAGCCCTTCTTTTAATCCTTTCTGCAAGTCCTTTTTGACATTCTCCCAAAAATCCATAAGTATACCTCCTCTTTCAGTATCTCTTTTATAACAATTTTACCGTTTAATAAGGATCTCCGAAAAATATACATGGAAATCTGCAAGGGAAGGGTGGTTGTGTATTGCAGATAGTTTCTGTCTCTAATTTCGGGATATGTCTGCCCTTGCATTTTTTCAAAGTTTACCAGATTATAGAGTTGGAGTAAAGCTCAATGAGAAACTCGATCATTATAATCATTGTCTTCATCTCTGCCGGTCTCCCTTCCCCTGCTGTTCACGCAGGCGCAACGCCGGATCGTATCATCTCTCTTGCTCCGAATATAACGGAAATCCTCTTTGCTCTGGAGCTCGGGAACCATGTCATCGGTGTAACAAATTTCTGTGACTACCCTGAAGAGGCACGGAATAAGCCAAAGGTTGGTGGCATGGCGAACCCGTCTCTCGAAGCAGTCGTTTCACGACATCCTGACGTCGTAATAATGACCACTGACGGAAATCAAAAGGAGTTTGAAAAAAAGCTACGTTCGTTAAAAATCAAAACGCATGTTTTCAAAGCAAGGAGAATTGCAGAACTTCCGCAAGGGATAAGGGACATGGGTAGAGCACTCGGAGTACAGGAGAGGGCAAACCTGTTAGCACGTGAGATTGAAACATCCATGAACGTCTTCAAAGTCCCGGGCCCAAACGCAAATCTCTCTCCACCCCATCCGACCTTTGACAAGGGGCTCACAGGCGACAAAAACAAGGTTCTCTTCGTTATCTGGCCTGAACCACTAATTGCTGCCGGCCCTGGAACTGCAATAGATGATATCATCACACTTCTTCATGGTGACAATATTGCATCACAAACACGGGTACCCTATCCCAAGTATTCCGTGGAGGAAATCATTCGTCAGGCGCCGGATTATATTTTTATCGGAGAAGGGCATAAAAATGTAAAAGAGATTTCCCGGGGTCTTTTAAAGAAAGTAGCACTGGTGCCGGCAGTCAGGAACGGCTCAGTTTGCTTTGTGAGCGATACAATTTACAGACTCGGCCCAAGGATTGTGAAGGGCATTGAGGAAATGGCACAATGCATAAGGTCAGAATCTCAACAGTAGTAGTCATTGCAGCATCCATTCTTTTTGTCTCCTTGTTTCTTGGACCAAAGGCAATAAATCCATTTGCAGCAAGCGTAACCGAGAAAAATATACTCCTGTCGATAAGACTTCCACGGGTTGTCGTTGCAGCCCTCGTAGGAATTGCCCTCGGTGCATCCGGGGCCATCCTCCAAGGTATTCTCAAGAACCCCCTGGCTGATCCGTACATTCTCGGCATATCAAGCGGTGCAGCACTCGCCGCAGCAGTGGGTCTCTTATCAGGCTCGTATCTCTTTTGCACATTTAGTATCCCTTTCACGGCATTTATTGGTGCATTGCTTGTCAGTCTTCTCGTTGGCTTATTCGGGTGGAGACGCGGGGGGATATCGCCGGAACGACTTCTCCTCGCAGGGATAGGTCTGAGCTTTCTCTTCTATGCACTCCTCATGCTCCTCATCACTATCTCTTCAGATGCAGAAATGAGGCGGGCTGTTCTCTGGATATTCGGTGATCTCTCTCTTGCAGACTGGTCATTAATTCCCTATGGTCTTCTCCTGATTGTCTCCGGGCTCTTTCTATCCATCTCCAGGGCAAAAGCGCTCAATGCATTAATGCTCGGTGATGAACTTGCACACAGCCTCGGTTTCTCTGTTCATAAGGAGAGACTGCTCTTTTTAATTGCTGTAGCACTCATGACTGCTGCATCAGTAGCCCTGGGAGGAACGATCGGTTTTATTGGCCTCCTTATCCCTCATATAGTGAGATTCCTGACAGGTGCCGACAACCGGAAATTAATACCGTTATCCGCATTATGTGGTGGTGCATTTCTTTGTATTGCAGATCTCATAGGAAAGTCAATGATGCATCCGGCGGAGATACCATCCGGAATTATAACTGCCATTGTCGGTGCGCCGTATTTCCTTTTTCTCTTGAGGAGGAGAGATGTTCTTAATATATAATATAACCATCGGTTAAGGTTTCAAAAAGGCATTCAAGTATTTTTTATTGTGATCATGATATCTGCAATTCAAATTCCCCTCACCCCCCTTTTGCTAAAAGGGTGATAAGGGTGATTACTCATTCTCCTGTCAATAAAGAAAATGTATTATTAACTTATCAGGGAGACATATGAATTATCCCATTCTTGAGTTTAATAGCGTTGTTTTTCAGTATTCTGAAAATAAAGCATTCATCGACGGGCTTACGTTCTCATTAGCCAATGGAGAATTCATCGGGCTTCTCGGTGCCAATGGCTCAGGAAAATCAACAATCCTCAAACTTGCATGCGGCATATTAAGGCAGTCTGCGGGCTCTGTCTCACTCTGGGGGAAACCTTTAACTGCTTACAGGAATAAAGACAGGGCAAAATTACTCTGTTACCTTCCTCAGCTTCTTGACATGCAGGTGCCCTTCAGAGTTAGAGAATTAGTCGGTATGGGATTATACCCGTATGACATACCGCCTGGAATAACGGTTGATGAGGCATTAGAGATTGTCGGGCTGACAGATAAATCAGATGTATTCGTCACGAACCTGAGCGGCGGCGAAAGGAGGAGGACATTCATTGCAATGACACTTTTACAGGAAGCAGGGCTCATTCTGCTGGACGAACCTCTTGCCAACCTCGACATAAAATACCAGATCGAGCTCCTGAGATTACTCAGGGACCTTCAAAAGGAGAAGAACATTTCGATAATCATGGCACTCCACGATATCAACATGGCCCTGCACTTCCCGAAGGTCATGCTCATCAAAGAAGGAAAAATCCTCAGCATCGGTAACCCTGAACATGTGCTGACAAAAGACCTTTTAAGAGAGGCATTTGATGCCGGGATTGAGGTCAGGAAGGATCAAACCGGTGCAACCTATATGAGCTATGAGAATATTCGATAAAACAAAAATCCCTGCGCGAATAGTAAGCATGTAAACTGTGGAAAGACCGTGAAGCGTGAACCTTGGAAAGACAGAAATTTTATTCTCGTTCCCCGTACCTTGAGTCTAGTTCCTATATGGATATGCCTGTCAGTAATTGCATTTTTCGGGGTTATCCAGTAAGCTTTTTGAACTCCCTACCGGTTTTCCTCTCAACGATCTCGTGGAGGCTCTGTCCGTATGCATCCATTGTCACTATGGCTGGAAAGTCACGAACTTCAAATAACCACATTGCGTCGGTACTGCCAAACTCCCTGAGCTTCCAGACGTCGATCACTCTTTTTACCCGCTCAGCAAGGTGCGCAGCAGCACCGCCGATGGTATGAAAATAGACACAACGGTTCTTTTTAAGGGCTTCGAGTGTTTGTCTCCCCATCCCGCCTTTTCCCATCACGCCTCTGAGTCCGTAATCTGCGATGACACGATGTTCATACATCTCGACACGCATACTCGTTGTAGGGCCTGCGGCAATGATTTCGAAATCCTTCCCTGCTTTTTTTATGATAGGTCCGCAGTGATAAAGGATTGTGCCTTCGAGATTGAAAGGTATCCTTGCTCCGGAGAGCCTTTCTTTACATAGAAATTCATGTATTTTGTCTCTGCCGGTTACTATCTTCCCGGTTATCAAGACCATGTCCCCGATGTGCAGTGACAGAACATCCTCTCTGGTCAAAGGAAGGTTGATTCTTTTAACAGCCTTTTTTTTTGATTTTGGATTTTGGATTTTGGATTTTAGATGTGCCATATCAGCCTCGATCTTCTGTCTGCCCAACAGCATATGGAGACATCGACAAAATATGATGCGGGGTGTCTGTGGTTCACCCCCACTTTTACTCCGATTGCTGTTGTCTTGCCACTCAAACCAAGCGGTCCTATCCCGAGCCTGTTGCAGTCATGCATAATCTTTTTCTCAAGTTTCGCTAAAACTCCATTTTTATTTTCGTCCTGAAGACTCCTCAGGAGCTGCTCTTTCGAAAGCCTTGAAACCTGGTCTTTTGCAGCACCGACTCCCACTCCTATAATATATGGCGGGCACCCCTTACCCTGTGCTTTATATACGGCATCAAGGACACACCTTCTGACCCCTTCGAAATTACGTTCTGCTTTCAGTTCCACATGCGGCAAGCTGTATAACCTGCTTACATTTTCGCTGCCGGCACCTTTGAGCATAAGGTCAACGATCAATCTCCCTCTTCCTGTTTCCTCAAAGTACATTATCGGGAACCCGATCCCCGTATTGTCACCGGAATTCTTTTCTGTGATGACGTCAACAGCATTTGCCCGCAGGGGGACCTCCCGGGTAGCAATTCTTGTTGCCTCGATGATCGTATTTCTTAAGTCACGCTGGCTTACACTGACAGGAACTTTAATAAAAAATACCGGGACACCTGTATCCTGGCACAGTGGCCTTTCAGTTTTTCTTGCTATCCTTACGTTCTCAAGAAGTACCGACAGAATAGACCCGGCAACCGGACTCTCTTTTTTATATGCGGATATCAGGGCAGCCTCAACATCTGCGGGTAATGATGTTGCGGCCTTCCTGTAAAGATCGACGAGAGCGTCACGGAGTTTCATATGACACTATTATTTCACAATTCCTATTTTTTTAAAATCCAAATGATAAAATCGGTAGCGTAAAATCTTCTGTGTAAAAATCTTGAGGTAAAAAATAAAAGGGTGTATTCTCCATTGTTCTGACAGGAAC
>ENA-OSEO01003455-OSEO01003455.1-sediment-metagenome-genome-assembly--contig:-NODE-3455-length-18677-cov-4.179839_pt1 | contig 18677 bp, 13 predicted proteins | sample MGYA00237883_ERZ534232 | MGnify/ENA metagenome assembly ERZ534232
CACCGACCTCGGCGGCAACCACTTCAATAAAGCGGCGGGACTTTCCGGGAATGCCGTCAGCTACAGCCTCGGCACTCTTGTCCACAATCTGTCCGCTCAGCGCCCTGCTCTCATCCGCAGCAAAAGACCCGGGACGAATGGTAATGACGGCGCCTCCGGAAAGATCACAACTCAGATGCGTACTGACCTGACCGGAGTATTCCTCCCGAACCGCTTTGAGGGTCCCCGCCGTAATTTCTTCAAACCCGACCGCATCGGGCAGATACGCCGCATCCAATTTAACGGCAAGGCCCGGTGCCAGATCCATTCCGAAATGTTCATGCGGAATCAGGATGATACTTCCCTTGGGCAGCATACGGACCAGCATTCCCCGCAACACTTCCGCATTGACATGAACCAGGGCCTCATTTTCAATTTTCCAGACGGTTTCGTAGGAAGCGGCCGCCTGACTGCAGACCGCTGTCAGCGCTTCGCCCGCACCGGCGACCAGAGCCGTAACGGAGGATTCCGGATCAATTTTTTTCGCAGCGGCTGCCAGCTCAAGTGCGGAGTCGTCTATTTTGCCTTCCCTGTGGATAATATAAGCAAAAATCTGTTGAGCCATTATTTGAGTCCTCCTTTGGTTTTTAAAATTTCAACCAGCTTTTCCAATTTCTCTTCCGGACTGCCTTCCAGCATTTCTGCGCCTTCGCCCAGTTCCGGTCTGAAATAGTCCAGCCGTTTCACTTTTGCGCCGGCCGCACCCACCGATTCCGGCGCAAGACCCAGATCAGCGGCCGTAAGGACAGGAATCTCAACAGACGCCACCTTGCGGATTCCCCGGATACCGACATAGCGGGGTTCATTAATTCCGGTCTGGATGGATAGAACGCAGGGAAGATCCATCTCGTTCATCTCCTGGTTTCCTCCTGCAATCTCACGCCCGACCTTAATACGCTTGTCATCCAACACCTCTAAATAATTCACCAGGGATGCATAGGGCCAATCCAGCATCGCTGCCAGCATCCCGCCGATCTGTCCGGCGCCGTCATCAGCCTGTGCGCCGGTCAGAATCAAATCATATTGACCTTTTTCAACTGCGGCTTTGATGATACGGGCAATGCCCTTGCCGTCAGATCCGGCAAAGGATCCATCCGACAGGAGAATTCCCTTGTCTGCACCCATCGCCATTTCTCTACGCAATACTTCTTCGGCATCTCCATCTCCCACTGATACGACCGTTATACTGCCGCCGACCTTGTCGCGGATCTGGATAGCCTCTTCAACTGCGTAATTGTCCCATTCATTAACTGAGTAAACCAGATCGCCGCGTTCAATGTCGGAACCGTCACGGCTGACTTCAATCTCGTTTTCCGCAGTATCCGGGACCCTTTTCACACATACCAAAATTTCCATTTTTTCCTCCCAGACATTGATATTAAGTTCATCTATTCGCGTAAGCCCTTGTCATTCTGTTAAAATCTCTTCACGCATATGGCCGGCGGATGCCCCGACCGCGCGCTAGGATGTTCTGATCAGGTGGCGATCGATTAATTCAACAATATCGATAACCTGCATTTGCCCTTCCAAGCCGCTTGTTTTAATGGCGTCTTCGATATTTACCATGCAGAACGGACAGGCGGTCACGATCACGGTTGCACCGGCACTTTTGGCCATCTCAACCCTTAATTTTCCCATGCGGGTCTCTTCAATCGGTTCATAATAAAGCATCAGTCCGCCGCCGCCGCAACAGAAAGAACGGTCTCTGCATTTTTGCATATCCACTCGCCGGATGCCCGGAATCGCGTCGATGACGTCTCTGGGGATGTCATAAATGCCGTTGTGGCGTCCCAGATAGCAAGGATCATGGTAGGTATAAACAGCCGCGGGATCTTCAACCGCTTTCAACTTGATTTTTCCGGACTTTAACTCCCGCGCGATGGTCTGGCTGATATGCTCCACCGCTGGTATTCCGGTATAATCGTGTTTCAGGGCGTTCATGGCATGCGGGTCCGATGTAACAATGTTCGCAACACCGGCGTTTAAAATCGCTTCCGTATTGCGATCTTTTAAATCCAGAAAAAGCATCTCTTCCCCAAACCGCCTGACTTCGTGGCCGCTGTCTCTTTCCTCCGGCCCCAATATTCCGAAATCAACCTGGGCGGCGGCCAACACGCGCGCCGTTGCCTGGGCAATTTGCTGAATGCGATCATCGTATGAGGTGATGCTGTCGACAAAATAGAGCGTTTCAGCGGTTGTTTTTTTCTGGAGAATCTTCACCGGGGCATCCGGCGCCAACCCGGCTGTCCATTCCGCGCGTTTCTTCTCCATTTTTCCATAGGGATTGCCCCGTTTTTCGATGGCTCCCAGGGGTTTTTGCAGGGATTGCGGCACCAGTCCCTGCTCCACCATGTATCTTCGCAAATCAACAATCTTGTCGATATATTCGATCATCAGCGGACATTCTTCTTCACAGGCGCCGCAGGTCGTGCAAGACCAGATTTCATCCTCTTCCAGCACATGGCCGATCAGCGTACGGCTTTCTGTCTTTTTCCCCCACAGCGGATATGATTGATAGGCGTAATCACGACATTTGATGGAGATGAACCGTGGCGAAAGCGGCCGGCCGACTGCATTGGCCGGGCATTGATCCGAACACCGGCCGCAGTCCGCGCAGGCGTAAAAATCAAGCATGTGTTTCCAGGTGAAATCTTCAAACTTGTTCACGCCAAAGGTTTCCAGCTCTTCGATTTTATCTTCGGTAACCCCCCAGCGCACCGGCTTAACGGTCCCTTTGTTGAGTTTCATGGAAAAAAGAGTGGGGATCGACGTAATCAGATGAAAAAACCTGCCGAAAGGCAGATAGATTAGAAAAGCGAAAAATGCCACTTCGTGTAAATAGTATGCGCCCAAGTGGATCGTCTGCAGTTTCTCAACCGGAACCGTGGTCAACAAATGCACGGCGAACCATACTCCGGTGGCGGGTACCATCAGCGGCCGCCCCATCCCCTCTTGCATACCGGCAGCCGTCTGACTCCCCTGGAAAAACATATCCGCAACCATCAATACCGCAATCAGTAGAAGCGCAAACAGTGTTTCCCATGTCCGCTCCTTGCCATATCGGGCGGGCACGCTGTATCTTTTGGGACGGAATACGCCCCGGCGAATGATGGCGACCGTACAGGCGATCAGAACAAAGGAAGCCACAAAATCTTTTATATTGATGTAAATGTTCCCCAGCAGCCCCCAAAACCCCGGCAGTGCAAAACCGTCGAATATGCCGATCAGCGGCAAAGTGATCCAGCGCAGCGATATGACGATGAAACCGGCCAGGATCGTGATGTGGATGGCGCCGGCCAACATATAACGGGGCATGCGATGATGGGGATACATTACTGTATTGACTGCCCGTTCTGCGATCCTGTCTGAACGCGGATCGGGCGCACCCTGGAATAGCGGCGCAAGCCGTTTGTAGATCAAAAAAATGAAGACACTCAACCCCGCCAGAGGAATCAAAACAGAAAAAATAACAGATGGAATTCCCATAATCGTTGCATTCGCAGGTGAAATCAGTACCGGTTCCATTTTATTCTTTACTCCCGTTGCAAATTGCGGTAGATAACTCCTTAAAATTGAATGAGCATTCATTCATAACTATAAATTGTTCCAAGCTCTGTCAAGAAAAATTTTCCTTAACATTATTTGCTGAAAAAGAAAACAAATAACTTAAAAGGAGGCTTTCATGACGACGCAATCCCGATATGCTGAAAAACCGTGGCTGGCCCATTATGAAGAGGGAGTCCCGGAAAGCTTGCGATATGAAGAAATCTGCCTGCCGGGGATTCTGGAAAGATCGGCCCGCGAATTTCCGGATCATATGGCCCTCCTGTTTCAAGGGTATTCGGTGTCATTTCGCGAATTAAACGAAATGGTCAATCGTTTTGCAACGTGCCTCAATGATTTCGGTATTCGCAGAGGCGACCGCGTGGCCATTCTCCTGCCCAATGTCATCCCCTGTGTGGTCGCTTATTACGCCGCTCTTCAAATCGGCGCCGTCGTTGTCATGAACAACCCGCTGTATGCCGACCGGGAATTGGCCCATCAGTTTAATGATTCGGAATCCAAGATACTGGTTACGCTTGATCTTCTAACAAATCGCATGATCGATCTGAGACCCGCGACAAAGATCCGGCAGATCATCTACACGTCCATCGGCGATTATCTGCCGTTTCCGAAAAGCCTGCTCTTCCCGCTGGTTGCCAAAAAGAAAAAATTGGCAGCCGACGTTAAACCGGCCGATAATGTTTACAAATGGAAAACACTTTTGAATCAATCGGACGCAATGCCGCCCGAAATTAAATTGTCCTTTGAAGACACGGCGATGTATCAGTATACCGGCGGCACCACCGGGGTTTCCAAAGGTGTTATTCTCACCCATGCCAATCTGAGCAAACAGGTCCAGCAAATTGCCGCCTGGTTCCCCAAATTTGTCAAAGGGGCTGAAATTATGTTGGGCGCGCTCCCTTTTTTTCATGTCTTCGGACTTTCCACCGCCATGAACTTTGCCATTTTTATGGGTTGGGGAGACATATTGGTCCCCAAACCTCAGCCGGAGCAGCTGCTTGAAAGTATCCGAAAATTTAAACCGACGTTTGCACCCCTGGTTCCGACCATGTATATCGGCATGCTGAACCATCCCGATATTCACAAAACCGATTTGACCTCCATTAAAGGGTGTTTTTCCGGAAGCGCACCGCTCCCGGTCGAGGTGATCAGGGCATTTGAAGAAAAAACCGGCGCAGTCATTGTTGAAGGTTACGGATTGACCGAAACATCACCGGTAACTCACGTCAATCCGTTTAGGGGCGGCAAGCGCAAGGTCGGCAGCATCGGCCTGCCGATTTCCGATACGCACTGCCGAATTGTTGACCTTGAAACCGGACGCACGGATGTTCCTGTGGGAGAGTCCGGCGAAGTTCTTATTCAAGGACCGCAGGTGATGAAAGAATACCACCATATGCCGGATGAAACCGCCGCAACCCTGACGGACGGCTGGCTGCATACCGGCGACATCGGAAAAATGGACGATGAAGGCTATTTTTATATCGTCGACCGCAAAAAGGATATGATTATATCCGGCGGCTTCAATGTCTACCCCCGCGACATCGAGGAAGTCTTCTATGAACACCCGAAAATCCAAGAAGCCTGCGCCATCGGCATCCCGCATCCGCACCGGGGTGAAGCCGTCAAGGTCTTTGTAGTTTTGAAAGAAGGTGAAACCGCAACCCAGGATGAGCTGCTGGATTACTGCCAAACCAAACTTGCCAAATTTAAACTGCCGACTGAAATTGAATTCAGAATCGAACTGCCCAAAACCAATGTGGGGAAAATATTAAAAAAAGATCTGAAGGCTGAAGAAAAAGCAAAAAGAAGTCAGACCTGATATGTCGACACCAAGGGGACCGGTCTTGGTTGGCCCCCTTGGAAATTACAAATGTCAAATAGCAAATATCAAACAAATACCAATGACCAAAATTCGAAAATCCAGACTATGTTTGGAATGTTTCGGTATGGAAAGTTCTGATCATTGATCATTAGAATTTGAAATTTGTTTGTCATTTGATCTTTGGAAGTTGTATTTTTTGACATGCGGTTTGATCGGTAACCGCTATCCCTATCCAGGGCGGGCAGACACTGTCTATCCCCCGAAAGCCGCTTCCGGTATTTCAATGGCAGCCCCATTGGTATCGGCTATGGCATTCAGCCTGCCAATCGTAACCGGCAGGACGGAATGGATAAAAAATTCAGCGCTGCGGATCTGCCCCTCATAGAAAGCCGCATTTTTATCGGTCCGGGCCTTTTGAAGCCTGATGTGGGGGTCACTGCTGCCGGCCAGTTTTTCAAGCTTGGGAGCTGCTATTGACGCCCGCCACAAAAGCATCCAGGCCATCACAATATCGCCGGCCGCCTCCATGAAGGGGTGCGCAAAAGCAAACGCATTCAACACCTTGGGAGACATGGCCGTCGCCCCCAGGTTCAGCGCCACCTCGCCGAGTCGATTCAGGGCCTTTTCAGCCTTGGCGGCCATGTCTTGCAGCCCTTCAATTTTTTTGGCGGCGGCAATTCTTTTATGTACCTCTCCGAAAAAATCCATTACGGGTTTGCCGCCCTTCATGCCCAGTTTCCTGCCCAGAAGATCCATTGCCTGGATTCCGTTGGTTCCTTCATATATGGGGGTGATCCGACAATCCCGCAGAAGCTGTTCAACCGGATACTCTTTGATGTAACCGTAACCGCCGTAGACCTGAACCCCATGGCTGCAAACCTCACAGGCCTTATCGGTGACATACCCTTTGGCAATCGGAATGAGCACATCGATGATGCCTCTGTATTTTTCTTTCTCGGCGTCATTGTCACTGGTCTCTATCTTGTCATAACACAGGCCGGTATAGTAAATCAGGCTGCGCATCCCCTCGGTCATCGTCTTCATGATCATCAGTTGGCGGCGTACATCCGGATGCTGGATGATCGGAACCGACGGTGCGTTATCATCCTTGATATTCAATAAAGATTTCCCCTGAACCCGTTCGCGGGCATAATTCAGCGCATACAGATAGGATGCGCTCGCAAAACCGAACCCCTGAAGGCCCACCAGCAGGCGCGCTTCGTTCATCATCAGGAACATTTCGCGCATCCCCTTGTTTTCTTCCCCCAGCAGGTAGGCACGGCATTTTCCCTTTCCCCCCAGCGTCAGCGAACAGGTTGAATTGCCATGGATTCCCATTTTTTCTTCAATACCGGTACAGACGACATCGTTAAATTCAGCCAGGCTGCCGTCATCGTTCACCCATATTTTGGGAACAACAAATAATGAAATTCCTCTTGTCCCCGGCGGGGCGCCTTCGATACGCGCCAGAACCGGATGAATGATATTTTCCGACAAATCTTGCTCGCCCCCGGAAATAAATATTTTATTTCCGGAAATCGAATAAGTGCCGTCCGGATTTTTTACCGCCGTAGTGGTTAAGGCGCCCACATCCGAACCGGCTTCCGGTTCGGTCAGGAGCATGGTTCCGCACCATTGCCCTGTATACATTTTTTTAAGAAAAATTTTTTTGAGTTTTTCACTACCGAACGTTTCAACCAGTTTGCCGGCTCCGTGGGTAAGTCCTACATATATCATAAATGCGCAATTGGCGCCGAAAAAATATTCACTGGCCGCCATCGCAACCGTGCGCGGCATTCCCTGCCCGCCCCAATCCGGATCCTCAACCATGGCAACCCATTCGCCTTCCTTAAAAAGTTCATAGGCTTTTTTAAAGGACTCCGGCACGGTTACTTTTCCGCTCTCGAACTTGCACCCTTCTTCATCACCAAGCTTACATGCCGGCAAAAGTTCCTTGATAGCCAGATTGCGCGCTTCGGTAACAATCAAATCGACCGTCTTGCGATTAAACTCAGCAAACTTTTCATGTTTGCTTAATTGTTCAACCTGCATCTGTTCATGCAACACAAAGTCGACATCCCGTCGATCCGCTATTAACTGTGCCATAATAATGATTCTCCCTGTATGATGGATTCATCTCCTGCCGGAACGATACTAAACCGCTGCGGCCGTCGTGTGCCGGTCTGTTTCCCTGAAACTGCCGATTCCCCTGATAAAAAGATCAACCAGCGGATCGGCCATAGAAACGAGATCATATTCGCGCTCGGAATGCAGCCAGGTGTTGATGACTTCATCAATTGCGCCCAAAATATAGCGCTTCACCAGGCCCACATAGAGCTCTTTGCGGATCGATCCTTCTTGCTGACCCTGTTCAACGATCTCCGTGACAATGTTCAGATACATTTTGGACATTTCCTTGATTTGCGATTCCACCAGCCGGCTGTTCTGATGAATTTCAACCTGATAAACTACGGCCATATTCCGGTCCCGCTGAAATTCATCCAGATGACGGAACGTCAGCTTTCTTAATTTGTCTAAAGCGTTTTCCGCCCCTTTGACATCCTCTCGGAAACGATCAAATATTTGCTTGGCTTTATAACTGAAAAAATTGACTAAAATATCATCCTTGTTTTTAAAATACAGGTAGATGGTGCCGTCCGCGACACCGGCCGCTTTGGCAATCTGTGAAATTGTCGATTGGAAAAAACCCTGTTCGGCAAAAATCTGAATTGCCGCCTCCAGAATGCGATGGTATTTGTCGTTATTTTTTCCTTTTTGATTAATCTTCAGCCTCCTGAATATAAACAAAATTTGTTATTATGAATGAATGTTCATTCATTTTAATGGGGAAATATTTTCCTGTCAAGAAAAATCAACTGAAGGATCATTTTTACCTATAGTTTAAATATTATATCTCAATATCAATTGGTTATGGTTATATGTTATTTTTTTCAATAAACATTATTTTATTTGACCTTCTGAAATCAGAATGAGTTTAAATTCACTTTTAAAGATATTTCTGCACAACCGCCTCCTGTTTGAGTTTTTCAATCAATTCGCCCGTCTCCTTGCGAATGGCATCCTGCTTAAGGTATTGCTCAATTTTACCCTTGACCTGATCAAACGGCGCCATGGCTTCAGGTTTTTTATCAAAAACCTTAATCAAATGATAACCAAAATCGGTTTCCACGATGCCGCTCACTTCACCCGGTTTTAACGTAAAAGCGGCATCTTCGAAAGATTTTACCATCTGACCGCGACCGAAATAGCCCAGATCTCCATTTTTGGAACTACTGGGACCCTGTGAAAATGATTTCGCAAGAGTTCCGAAATCTTCACCGGCATCAAGCTTTTGTTGAACCTGTTCCATCTGTTGACGCGCTTGCGCTTTTTGAAGGCTGTCTGCCTGGGAATCCACCTTTATCAAAATGTGGCTGGCGCGAATCTTCTCAGGCTGTTTGAAAAAATCAGGATGATTGTCATAATAGGCGCGTACGTCCGTTTCAGGCACCGAAATTTTCAGGGAATAATTTTTATCGATAAATGCTTTTAATTCCAGCTCCTGCCGGATCTGTTGTTTTATCTCCGCTTCTGAAATATTCATTTGTTGCAGTGCCTGATTAAATCCGGCCTCGCTGGGAAATCGCTTTTTCAACCCGTCATATTGTTCCATGACTTCCGATTCCTTAGCTGAAATTTTCTGACGTCGGCACTCCTGATAAATCAACTCGCGGTTGATCAGACTTTCCAGTAAATCCTTTTTTATTTCGACAAGTTCGGATTCGGTGATCTGCCTGCCCTGACCGGCAAGTCTCTGTTGAACCTGCGTCAGCTCACGCTCAAGCTGTTTCATGGTAATGATGGAACCATTTACGCTGGCGGCTTTTTCCGGCGCAGCTTTTTTCTCTTGAGCCAAAGCAGCCGTCCCTAACCCGACCGCCAGACATGCGATCCAGATAAAACAACCCTTTTTAAGATATTTCCCGTTCATTACCCAACGCCTCCAATTTATAATGATTTGCACAAAATTTTTGCCTAAACATAAAACTCTTTTTAATGGATGTAAATATAAAGCGGCCGGGGCCCGACAATTTTTCAACTACCGGGCGCCGGGTGTCATGCTCTTCAAAAAAAGCTTGACATCTGAGAGCTATTTGGAATTTATTCAGCAACGGGGCGCATCGCCGATCGCAAGATCTCCCTATGCGTGTATTGCAGGTCCTTCTTTAAAAAGGAGACGCCATCCATGTTCGTTATCAAAAAAATTGAACTCAGAGACATACCGGCTGCGTTGGAACGATCTGAACGTTACCGCCTGATGGATGAGCCCTGGGCGGCGGAAAGCGTTTGTCTCGACGTATTGGCCGTTGATCCCCACAACCAGCCTGCCCTGGTCAATCTGTTGCTGTCACTGACCGCACAGTTTAAGGAACAGCTTTTCCCAGCCTATAACCGTGCCCTGGAAGTACAATCCATGCTGGTAAACACCTATCAAAAAGCCTTCTACTTAGGTATTATTTATGAAAGACGGGCCAAGGCGCATTTAAGAAGAAGAGGGTTCAGCACCGGCCGGGTTGCATATGAATGGTTTCAGAAGGCAATGACGGCTTACGAAAAGGCAATCGCAATCCGTGCCGAGGGAAATCCGGATTCCATCCTCCGCTGGAATTCATGTGCTCGGATTTTGATGGAAGACAAGGAGGTGGAGCAGCCTTCCACCAAAACCTCCGAAAGCATGCTGGAATGAGCAACGGTTCCGGCATGCAACCAGGCGAAAGGCTTCACAAAGGACATGTCGATCTGCGGTGATACAGAAACATGTGTACGCGAACCGCAATCATCGCGGCAACCAGTCGGGGAATCCATAGCCAGAAAGGATTAATCCCTAACGCCATAAAGAGAAGAGGATCGTCCACCATGGAATGATTGATCCCGATGGACAGGTGCAATCGGGCAAGTTCGTCCGGGGTAAATTTACCCTCACGGGTCTCTTCAACAATAACGGCCGCACCATAAGACAGACCGAACAAACAGGCCGTCAGCCAAATCAGTCCCACCCGTTGACTGAGCCCCAGCAGTTTTAGCAGCGGCTGCAAGACCGCAACAATCCGCCCGGTCACATTAAAATCTTTCAATATCTTTAAAATTATCATCAGGGCCATGATAATGATAAATATTTTAAGACACAGCCGTATCGTCTCCACAGCCCATTTTTTCAGTAAGACCCCGAACGGTTGCACAACAGTGGAACCGACAGAGACGGCGCCAGGCACATCCCCTTCGCTACCCAATAGTTTTGCCATCAGCATGACCATCATGATCGCCGCTAACAGGCGTGTCACTGTTGTGACAACTGGATTCAGTCCGGACTGACTCTGGATAATGCCTTCCTGTATAAGATTGTGGGCAATCAGAACAAACACGGCGATCAGGGTCATGTGAGTAACGCTGAACGGCATGGCGGCCAGGGCGGCAAGCGTCCCATAGACACCCGTCAGCAGCCCCAACAACAGGGGAATTACAGCCGTCGGCGGCAGTCCCAGGAACCCCATGGCAGGAGTTAAAATAAAATCAATCCGATGAATACAGCCGCTGGTATCGATCAGGAACGACAAAAAAGATATAGGCACAATGATTTTGAGCATCCAGAGGTATCCGTTCCAGCCTTTGCGGATACCTGATTTAAAGCTTGACTTAAATATTGAGTAAAATGGGGTCATCATTCCAATGAAATATCACCTTTCCATTATCATTCCGGTGTTGAATGAGGCCTATATCATAAACAACACCCTCATGCATCTACAAAATATGGAAGGCGGACTCAAGGTAGAAGTGATTATTGTGGACGGCGACCCCGGGGGCAGCACCCTCGCAGCCGTCACCGCTGCTAGTGTAAAAAAAGTCCGGTCTCCCACCCGGGGACGCGGCTGTCAGATGCACCGGGGCGCCCGGCTGGCAACGGGTGAAATTCTTCTTTTCCTGCATGCCGACGTCGCCCTTGGCAAAGAGGCGCCGTTAAAAATTGCGGATGCCTGCCGTCCCGATGATGTAGCCGGCGGCGCTTTTTCCCTGGGTATCGATTCGGACAAACGCGCTTTTCGCCTGATTGAAAAGGTCGTAGCGATACGGTCACGCCTGACGAAAATTCCATACGGCGATCAGGCCATTTTCATAAAAAAAACATTTTACGACAAAATCGGCGGTTTCAGACCCCTGCCGTTAATGGAAGACGTCGATTTAATGCGACGTCTCAAAAAGGCCGGCTGCAAAATTGTCATCCTGCCGGAAATGGCGTTGACCTCACCCCGCCGATGGGAAAAAGAAGGCGTGCTCTATTGCACCCTGCGAAACTGGTTGTTGATCAGCCTGTATTTTCTGGGGATCGCTCCGGAGCGGCTGGTCAGGTTTTACCGCTGAACCGACAATTGACAATTTTTAACCCATTAGTTTATTTCGGCCTCTAATGCCTCAAGGATGATGGCCTTGTAAAAAGTCGAAAATACGCCTTGTTTTTGCGGGTTTGTCAAATTCTGGGCACTGACACAAACATTCTTGATATTTCGGACAAAACTGCGCTATTGTCATCCTTGGCAAGGAGTTCTCACCTATAACAACTATGATTTCAAATATGGAAATTTTTGACAGCCATCCGGAAGGGATCAAACAACACCGGATAGATTTATAAAAGCGAGCGCTCCTCCTCGCTAAGATTACAATATTCTATAATATAGTTGAGGGGATTGTGTCTATAATTTTAGGTACTGAGGACGAAACCCTCTCCCTATTTGGTTTTGGCCTTGATTCCTTTGTAGAGGTTTTGTCGGGTATAGGTATCTGGAATATGATTAAGCGGATCGCACTGAGTCCTGAAGCCGATCCAGGGTTTTTTGAAGTAATGGCGCTTAGAATTACAGGCGCTAAATTTTATATACTGACAGCCGGGCTCTTAATTACCGCCGGTGTCAATTTATACCAGGGCCATCAACCTGAAACCACATTTTGGGGGATCATAATTGCGGCCATATCCATTTTCACAATGTGGGCTTTGATCCATTTCAAAGTTCAGGTGGGCAACGAATTACAATCAAAAGCAATTTTGGAAGATGCCAATTGTATAAAAGCCTGTCTCTATTTCTCTTTTACCCTTCTATTTGCCAGTGTAGCATACGAATTGACAGGTATTGGAGGTGTTGATTCTTTAGGAGCCATACTTATAGCAATATTTTCGTTTAGGGAAGGAAGGGAATCTTTTGAAAAGTCGCGTGGCGAATGTTGTCATTGCGATGCTGCACCCGGGGGACTTAACCTTAACGTTGCATAAACAACATGGCAAAGAGTTGCAAGTTGTGCGAAATCCTTAACGAAAAGCTTTCAAATCATCTCCATCTGAGGATTCAACTACAGGTGTATTTTAAGGATGGGATCAATGGTTGCCATGTCGTTTACCCTTTGGGAAAGTCGGAGGGCTCCAGATCCGGCGTTGTCAGGGGCTTGCAGTAGATGGACTACGGCTTCACCCCTGGCGCCTTGGCTCTGAAGCCCATCCGACTTTTGCAACGATAAGGTTAATTCTTAATATTTTTAAGATTATCAAATAAAGTCCTAAGCTATGCAGACAGGTTACACTATTGGCAGGACTGGCAAGGAGTCTATCTTAGCAGGCTGTTGAAAAACCCAGAAAACCGGCAAGGTTGAAATGAAATAAAGGTAAGCGCATTTTGTATCCTAATGATTTTACAGCATATGGCATTTTCATATAGACCCAAAATGTTGATGAACAATACTTTTTCAACAGCCTGTTAAAGGCACTTATATAATATTTTGGTTTCCAGCACTTCAAAGACTATTGCTACAATGCCTTGCTTACTCTTTTCGCACTAAAAATGGAGGCTATAAATGAACAGGTTTGCGGTACTACTATTATTGATTACTTTTGTATCTGGATGCGCTTCTCAAGGAACAAACAAAGTCAAAGTATCTCAAAAACCACTTTACCAAATAATGCGTGAACACTACTTCAGGATATCACCTGAACTAAGTGAGGATATAAAACAGAAAATAATTCAAAGAAATATCATAGTAGGAATGACGCCTGCGGAAGTTCGACTATCTCAGGGAGAGCCCGATTATAAAAGCCGTGTTATTTTGGGAGAGATAGAGATTTGGTCATATGAAGCAAGATATCAAGCGCCGAGAAAACTTACCTTTGAAAACGGCAAACTTATAAAAATAGAAAACACAAAAAAAATTATGCTCGTTAAATATGGGTCAAAACCAAAAAATACCTATAACATAACCGGTATAAAAAGCGCGGCCAAGGCTGAAACAAGCCAAATGGTAGACACATTTGTAGATCGTTTATTTGACCGCAACCGGTTTGATAAAAAGCCCTTTGAAACAATTAAATTTTATGAAGATAAACTTATTAAAAGAGGATTTGAGTTAGAGTATAATAAAGAAAATAAAAAAACAATAATTAGACCTGTAAATAAAGAACCGGAATTTTTGGTTAGCAAAGCAATAGATGATATAATACCCGGGTTGCCTGATAAAAATATTGCCTATTTAGAAATCGATGCAATAAAGTTAGCAGTTTTAGTATCTGGTTACCAAGACAATTATGCGGTAAAATGCCGGGAGGAAGCATCCAATGGAAGAGTTAAGGAATATGATGTGGTATTGAACTGGTATCATTCACCTCTGAGAAAACCAGATGTGTTTAAAACCTCATTGAGTACTAATATTATAAAAGAAAATAACATTTATAAACCTTTAGGGATAATCAATTCATTCAAAGTAAAATCCAGTGAAAAATTCTTTTTTTTAACAGACTTTTTAGATGCTGAAGGAGGCAAGACGTATAAATTCCTTTCAACTATTAAATATCCGGATGGTGTTTTATACAACGTTGGCAAAGAATTTGAACAGAAGGCTGTTGGTTATCATATGCAATATTGGATTTCTCTTGACCCCAGTAAAGATTCGCGTATGATACCGGGAGAATATGAATTAAAAATATATGTAAATACCTTCTTAACTGATACAATTAAATTCACAATGATGGAATAGTACGTATATACTGTATATTACAACAATGGATCTAAAATTCCTCAAAGATAAGAGAATTACATAGGCAACCATTGATTAATATTTTAGAAGGAAAAGAAGGCATGCTCTATTGCACCCTGCGAAACTGGTTGTTCATTGCACTTTATTTTTTGGGCGCCGCCCCGGAGCGTCTGGCAAAATTTTACAACTGACCTTTTCATATTCTGAAAAGCCGCATCCGATGGATTCAACAATCAGCGGTCTCAGTTTCTGGTATAGACACCCATAAGAGTAAAAAAGTCTACCCTTTTCATAATTCTCCTCAACCATTTTCCGGCGATACACTGCATCCCGCAAAACTTTCCGGGTTTTTCGAATTGCCTTGTCGGTAACATAGCCGTTCATCTCGATCACATTGAAATTTTTGGGTTTGATATCCATCTGGTAAATGGAATAGGTATTGACCACGATCGGTTTGCGAAAGTAAATGGCCTCTAAAAAGGCATTGCCGAACCCTTCGAAGGTTGACGGATAGGTGACCAGATCGGCGTGCGGATATACATCGTCCAAGGTATAAATCTTTCGGCCGTCCGCCGTCCGCCCTCGGCGTTCATTAATAATTTTACAGACGAAGTTCGTTTCCACATTCATCAGCTGAGCATACTTTTTGACGCGGCGCTCGTAATCATGGCCTTCGTCATCGGATGCGTGCGAAATAATCAGTTTGGCTTTCAATCCCAGACGATGGACCAGTTCGATGGCATTTTCGATGCCTTTGCGCTTGACCACCCGGGTCGGCTGCAGGATGAAAAGTTCATCTTCATCCAGCTCAAGGCTTTCCCGAACATCCGACGCGTAGCTGTCCATCGGCGGCGGCGGGTTGTCAAAATCCATCACATTGGGAATAATGGTGGCGGATATGCCGGTCCGCAGGCTCAGCTGGTTGTCGGCCGAAGAATTGATGACCACATGCTGAATATTGGGCAAATGCGGGGGAAACGCCATGTTGAGATAGTCCCAGACGGCATTGCTCATAAATGTCTGCCGTTCCCAGAAAAAATCATGATGATGGGCGATCACGGGAATACCGGTCTCGACGATGAGTTCGGTCAGGGCGATACCCAGGGGGATATTGAGCGGAATCGTCAAGGCGTTTTCCGGAACCAGGATGTCAATTTTGAATTTTTTGATAAATTTATACAGATGATTCTTTAACCTTCTTTTTGACGCATGAATTTGCCGCGTCACCGAACGCTTGCGTGTTTGAACCCCGAAAACACGTTTATAGATATCCCTGATGTCAGGATGCTTGAAATGGGCTTCTTTCACCAGGTAGGAAGACTGCGGGGAACGATCCAGTTCCCCGGCAAAATAAAAGCAATTGTACCCTTCACATTCAAAAACTTCCGCCCATTTTTCGGCTTCCAGAGATACACCGTCTGTGCCGGCAAACCGCGTGGATACGAAGCCGACATTATGTCTTTTACCGCAGGTCTTGCAGTAAATCATCTAAACCTCCTTGAAAACTTAAACCTGTTGGTATCGAAAACACCCCACCACATGATCGTTTACCATGCCCACCGCCTGCATGAAGGCATAACAGATCGTCGGCCCCACAAACCGAAAGCCGTGCTGCTTTAAATCTTTGCTCATTGTGTTGGACTCCGGCGTTTGAGCCGGTATCCGGGTTTCTGCTTTCCAACGGTTGCGGATGGGCCTTCCTTCGACAAAACGCCAGATGTATCGATCGAAGCTGCCGAATTTTTCCTGAACTTTTTGAAAGGCCCGCGCGTTTTGAACCATGGCTTCGATTTTCAGCCGGTTGCGAACGATTCCCGGATCACCCAGCAGCGCCGCGACCTTGGTGATACCGTATGCGGATATTTCCGTAACATCAAAATTATCAAATGCGTTGCGGTAATTTTCCCTTTTTTTCAAAATAGTCAGCCAGCTTAATCCGGCTTGAGCCCCCTCCAGCAACAGAAATTCAAACAGTTTGGCATCGTCATGCAGGGGAACGCCCCACTCGGTATCATGATAACGGATATAAAGCGGATCGGTTCCGGCCCACCGGCATCGTATCGGCATGGTATTTTCTACCCTAGCAGAAATGCTTATTGTTTGGGTCATTGAAATTTTTGTCATTATGTATTGTTTGCGGCTAAACGCCTTGAAAAAAGACGGATTTCGAAATTCGTGCTTCGAATTTAGAGCTTTCTCTTCCCGCAAGGCAGAGCCACTGAACTCTGACCTGGCCTTGAAGACCAAGTTTTTTCGTGCGGGAATAAACATGACAATTTAAAAAAACTGTATGGACCAAATTCAATGAACGGCCGCCCAGTTGTCGCCGAATACGATGTTGACCTTCAGCGGCACCCTCAGCTCCCAGATGTTTTCCATGACCGTCTTGACCAGCTGTTTCACGGTTTCCAGCTCCTGGGGAGGCACTTCAAAAACGAGCTCATCATGAACTGAGAGCAGCATCGCGGCTTGAAGCTTTTCGGCTTTAAAAGCGGCATCTACTTTGATCATGGCCATTTTGAGGAAGTCCGCAGCAGTCCCCTGAATTGGTGTGTTAATGGCCGTGCGTTCGGCGAATTGGCGCACATTGCGATTGCTGCTGTTGATGTCCGGCAGTAGCCGTATCCGGTTTAGCAGCGTGCTGGTCTTTCCGGTCCGGCGGGCGGTTTCAACGGTATCTTGCATAAAATCCTTCACGCCTTTATACCTGCTGAAATAATTTTTGATGTAGGTATCCGCCATGCGTTGGCTGATATTTAACTGTTTGGAAAGACCAAAGGCGCTCATTCCATATATAATACCGAAATTGATTGTCTTGGCCTGCCGCCGCAAATCCTCGTTCACAAAAGACGGAAAGACCTGGAACACCTCCGAAGCCGTGCGGGCGTGGATGTCTTCATCTTCTGCAAAAGCCTGCATCAGAATCTTATCTTCGGAATAATGCGCCAGAATCCGCAGCTCAATCTGCGAATAGTCAGCCGAAACAAGATGCCAGCCGCTTTGGGGCACAAATGCACTGCGGATTTCCCTGCCCTCCTCGGTTCTGACCGGAATGTTCTGAAGATTCGGGTCCGAGCTGCTGAGACGGCCGGTAGCCGTCACCGTCTGGTTAAAGGAGGTATGGATGCGGCCGGTTTGCGGATCGATCAGTTCCAGCAGCGCATCGGTGTAAGTCGACTTGAGTTTTGACAGGGTGCGATGCCTCAGAATCTGTGCCGGCAGTTCATGGTAGCCGGCCAAAGTCGTCAACACATCCACATCCGTCGAATAGCCGGTCTTTTTCAGGGTCTTTTTCTGAACCGGCAGATTCAGCTTCTCGAAAAGAATATGCCCCAGTTGCTGGGAGGAATGAATATTGAATTGTTCACCGGCAATCCCATAGACGGTGTCTTCAATCTTCTCCAGTTGATGCTGAAAAGATTTTGAAAGCATCTTCAGCCGGTCTTTATCCACACAAATTCCCTTAAGCTCCATGTTCATCAGAACGGGGACCAGCGGCATCTCCACCGTCTCCATCAATGTCAACAGGTTGACTTCTTCCAGTTGCGGCCTCAACACCACGGATGCCGAAAAGGTGATGTCGGCATCCTCGCAGGCATAAGTTGTCGCCGTCTCCAGGGGGACCTGGGCAAAACCGCTGATTTCTTTGCCCTTGCCGGTGATGTCCTTGAATTTTATTTTGCGATAATTCAGAAAATCCAGGGCAATCTGGTCCAGATTGTGGGCCCTTTTCGAGGGGTTGAGCAGATAAGATGCCAGCATGGTGTCAAACTCAACCCCAGCAAGGTTGATGCCGTGGCGTTTCAGGACCATCCAGTCATATTTTATATTCTGACCGATTTTCCGGATCGTGCCGTCCTCCAGAACCGGTTGCAACCGCTGCAGCGTTTCGGCCAGCCCAAGCTGCGCGGGAACGCCCGGATATTCATGCGCACAAGGGATGTAAAAAGCTTCCCCCGTATTCATCGCAAAGGACAGTCCCACCAGTTGCGCCTTGATCGGGTCCTGGGAGGTGGTTTCGGTGTCCAGGGCAAAGCAATCGGCGGATTGCAGGCGGCTGACCAGCGCAGACAAAGCGGATGAGTCCAGAATTGAACTGTATTTTTTTCGACTATGATCTCCTGTCCGCGAAACCGCTTGCTGCAACTGCCGGAACTCGAGCTCCTGGAACAGGTTTGCAAGA
>ENA-OSEO01003458-OSEO01003458.1-sediment-metagenome-genome-assembly--contig:-NODE-3458-length-18664-cov-3.675365_pt1 | contig 18664 bp, 15 predicted proteins | sample MGYA00237883_ERZ534232 | MGnify/ENA metagenome assembly ERZ534232
TCAAGCGGGAATGCATTCGACCCAAAGTGCCACTGAACCTGGAGGATGCACGGCGCATTGTGGCCGAGTTTGTGCACGCGTACAACACGCAACGTCTGCATAGCGGCATTGGTTACATCACGCCGCAAGATCGCTTGCAGGGACGAGAGCAAGTGATCCAAGCCGAGCGGCAGCGAAAGCTGGCAGAAGCACGTCACAGCCGACGACTCGCCCAGCGTGGCGCCGTGTCTGAGAAACTGGCAGCTCAATCTGAACCTGCCGCTGTCGAGGCAGTGACCACCGCATCTGTCGCAGCACTATGTTAATGACATGAGGCGAAATTCCATTTCACGGTGAACCAGTACACCGGAACCTCACATCGTCGTCCAGCCGCTTCCTGCGCCAGTCTACCCGCAGCCTTTCCAGCCGCAGGGATGCTATAATTGCGCACCATTACCGACGTACACTGATCGCTGCCAGGGGGGCTGGGGTACGTTTGGCACGTACGAAAATTGGGCGCGGCAATTCACTCACGAACACGGGCGCTACCCCAACGATCAGGATGTCCGCGATTTTTGGTATTCACAGGGTTATGCGGCTACCCATTGCGGGCAATCACCCTGGTAGTGGGTTGGTCTGGCCGATCCCCTGCCGGTTGTTGATGCGAACGCCTGACGTTTGACGATCCAAGATGCTGCGCGCGGGTGGGACAGGCTGGCCGCCCTCAGACCATAGCAGGTGAGTCCCGGCGTGTCCCAGGTGCACTGGCGCGTATGCTCTGCATTGTAGTGTGTGTGCCCTATTCTGATCCGCGAAGGAGAGCCTTCATGAAGTCAACGACGGAATACCTGTGGTTCAACACCGCTCGTCACCGTGAGTATGTGAATATCACCAACCGGGTGCAGGAGGTGGTGGACAAGAGCGGTATCCGTGAAGGCATGGTGTTGGTCTCAGCGATGCACATCACTGCCGGGGTGTATGTCAACGATGCCGAGGATGGGTTGATTCAGGATATCGATGCTTGGCTTGAGCAGCTGGCGCCGTTCCGGCGCGATTATCACCATCACCGGACGGGTGAAACCAACGGGGATGCTCATTTGAAGAGCTTGCTCATCGGGCACGAGGTGATTGTGCCGGTCACTGCTGGTCAGCTCGACCTGGGTCCCTGGCAACAGGTCTATTATGCGGAGTTCGACGGGCAACGCCGCAAACGGTTGATCATCAAAGTCCTCGGTGAATGAAGGCTAACTGAAGTCACAGATGAATGCCGACCCCATCCAGATCGCAGGTGAGGTCGCATTGGGCTGTGGCTTTTTGTTGGTGGCTTAGCTGCTATCGCTTGGAATGGCATTGGACGAACCGGGCAAAGGACCGGTCGTAAGTGCGTTCCACCTCCGGTGGAAAGACGCAGCCGGGCAATTCGTTGTATTTCAGGTGATAGGCGATACATTCGCAGCAGATGCCTTTGCGCGAGCACGGTTCATAAGTACATGTACAGCGTTTTTGATTCTGGGGCTGCCTGCATTCCATAAGACGCTCTCCTTGCACGATGCCTGTGGTTACGGAGTCGTGGGTATTATAGCTGAGGTGTGTAGAGTATGCAATCGAGTAGCCTGGCTTAGTCCCCTTACCCCTTTCCTGCGACGGGAAACCCGAAGAAGTCTTTCGGATTAACATGCCGGATCTCGCAGAGTCTGCTTCAGCAGGCTCGTACTCCTGGTTCGGAACAGCCACTCCGCGGCCACTTCCGCAATTGACGGTACCGGCGAAACCTGCTAAGCTTGGCGTGCGCGTTGGATTGGTCGTGCGTGGTGTGAATCCTGCGAGGTGCCGATGAGACGATTCGCGGTGTTGCAGTTGTCCGGTTGTGCCGGCTGCGAGGTTGCGCTGCTCAATGCGGATGAGTGGGTCGAGCAATATCAGTTGGTGTACATGCCGCTGGTCGTCTCCGCCTACGATGTCCCGGACGTGGAAGTGCTCATGGTCAGCGGTGGGGTGCAGACGGATGAAGACCTGTATAATCTGCGGCGGGCTGTCCGTTGCGCGGGGCAGGTCATCGCGGTTGGCACCTGCGCCATCTCGGGTGGTGTGTCCAATTTGGGCAATCGAGACGAGGTCAGGGATGTCTTCCTGATGCAAGAGAACCGCCGGCACGTGCCACGGTTGCTGCCGAAGTGTCGCCCCATCGACATGGCGGTGAGTGTGGACGTCTATTTGCCTGGGTGTCCACCGACGCCCAGGCTTTTCATGTCGGCACTGGGCACAGCACCTGGCTATCAGCCAGTCCGAACCGTGTGCCAGGAGTGCGGTCGCCGGAAAGTCAAAGAGATGCGTCCGAAACACTTGCTTGGCTTTCAGTACGGTGAGGTGCTTCCGGACGTTTGCCTGATCAATCAGGGCTATCTGTGTGTTGGAAGCTCGACGCGTGGTGGTTGTGGGGCGCTGTGCACCCGTCCGGGCCATCCGTGTGTGGGCTGCAGAGGGCCTTCCGATGCGTTGATCGAAAAAGAATCCGATGCCTGGTTTTCCAGCATTCGCCGTGTTTTCGAGAGCATGACCGATGTTTCGGGTGAGGAGATCGATCAGGCGTTGCGTTCGCCGCAGCTCGCGCTTTTCCTCTTTCAATTTGCGGATTATGCCGGCGTCGATCGTCCAGCGCGGCACAAGGAACAGATGATATGACTACACTGACCTTTCCACTCAGCCGGATCGAAGGACATGCTCAGGTCGTCGTGGAGGTGCGTGCGGGTGAGGTCGCGGCGGCATATTTTCAGGCGACTGAGATACGCGGATTCGAGTATCTGATGCAGGGTGTGCCGGCGGAACAGATGCCGGTTCTGGTACCACGCATTTGTGGGGTGTGTTCTACCGCACACCACGTGGCGGCGGTGAAGGCACTGGAGAGCGCGTACGGTGTGACACCACCGCTTCGGGCCCGCCGGTTGCGCGAGCTGCTGATGCTCGGACAACTCATCCAGAACCAGGCGACCTCGCTCTTTCTGTTCACCATGCCGGACCGTTTGGGTCTGGCGAGTCTTTTTCAGCTTGCCGCCGACGATGTCCCGGAACAGGTCGGAGCGAACATTGCGCGTAGTGCACTGCGCGTCAGAAAGGCGGGCACCGACCTGATCTCGCTGGTCGGCGGGCAGTTCATCCATCCAATCAAAGCGGTGGTAGGTGGAATGTCAAGCGGTATCGGGGAGGAACGTGCTGCAGCGGTACAGGACGAAATCGAGCAGATCCTACCGCTGGCCTGCGAGCTGGTCGAGTATTATATCGAGGTCTCGTTGGCGATGGGTGAGCGGCTGGGGACATTGGGGGACGACACGCCAGCGTACTATATCGCTGCGACCGGTTCATCCGCACCGAATTTCGATGGTGACCTGCTGCGTGTCATGAACGTCGATGGCGTCGAATGTGATTGTTTCCCCGCTGCTGCGTTTCACAATCACCTCATCTACCAGGACACGGATTACAGCTATGCCGGTCAGACGAGCTACCAGGGACAGGTCATGCGTGCCAACAGTCTGGCAAGGATCAATATGACACATACGATGGGAACACCACGGGCGGATGTATACCTCAAGGACTTTCGATCCGCATTTGGATGTCCGGCACACGCGATTCTGCTGTTCGATCTGGCGCGGGGTATCGAATTGGTGTACGCGTTGGAGCGAGCCGCGGCGATTCTCGCAGAACCGTTCGACACAACAGAAGTTACTGCATCCTACACACCGCGAGATGGTGATGGCTATGGTCTGGTCGAAGCACCACGCGGTCCGCTGGTTCACCATTACCGGATCGAAGATGGTCTGATCCGTGCGGCGGAATTCATCATTCCAACTGTACATAACATGCTGGCTATCGAGCAGGCCTTGCGCGTGGCTGCACGGAGGTATGTCACACCGGAACGTGTGGACCTGGAACTGGAGCGAGCAGTTGGCCGGGTCGTGCGCGCGTTCGATCCCTGCATCGCCTGCGCGACGCACTGAGCTTCTCGTGTGCCGCCGCGTTGCCGGGCTTGAGTCGATTTGCAGCCAGGGGCATAGCTTGCCTTCCGATTTTCTGCTATGCCCCCAGCATATTAACCATTTCGCGGTGTTCAGGATAAGTCGGGGGATTGCACTTTCGATACCTTGACCTTCGTATCATAAAAGACCGCGCTGCCACCCACAAGGTCACGCAGACAGGTGTTGGGATTATGTGTATCGGTGCGCATGGCGGCATTGAGATGCAGGCCGGTGATACGGCGCGGGTCGCCTTTGATCGTCGCACCATCTACCATAATGTCCATCCCGCCATAGGCCCAGTGGCCGTGCCCTAAGGAGAAGGCCACTACCCCGGGGCGGATGCCTTCGACGACCTTGAGTTTGCCGGCCATCGGAAGAAGCAACCCGTTACCCAGGTTCCACACGCCATCCGCGTTGGTTTTCGAACTAACCCACACCTGCTCCCCATCGCCAATACCCAATCGAGCGGCATCCAGGCTGTTGATGATAACAAAATTCTCCGGCAACACCGCCTGTAGCCAATAGTTGCCGCTGGTGCGGCTCTTGGTCTGGGCGACCTCTCGATAGGTGATCAAACTCAAGTCGTATCCGTCCTGTTCGTCCTCCAGCAAGTTGCCCAGGGCATCGGTCGGGGCCAGGAAATAACGCGCCACACCCGACCAGTTTTGGCCGGTCATGGAGTCTTTGACCTCGTAGGTCTTTTCGCAGTACATGTTGATCTGTTTGCCATACTTATTGGAGACGATTTCGCCGCTGGTCGACTTGTTCCAATCCTGGAAGCGCCCACCCCGGTTGAGAACGTAAATGATCTTGCGCCACCATTCTTCCCCCACTGCCGCCTGCCATGCTTCAGGATCGAAGACCGTTGTGGGCAGGTGTTTGCGGGCTTCCAGGAAGATACGCACCTCTTCGTCGTCTGCGTCGGGCACGATTTCACCCTTTTCGCCCTTCGCAGGATCGGGTTTCTTGTCTCCAAAACTCAGATTAGCCACTTCTTTCAGGTACAGGTCTTCGCCTCGCAAGAACGGCTTGCCTTCCCCGAACCCATCGGGACCGAAACCGGATAGCCCCAACCTCTCGGCTATGCCGAGCAGCAGTGTTTCCAGGCTGGCCGGCTGCTCGACGCCGAAAACTGTCACCGTCTCGGTCAGAGGGGCAATGGCCGGTTGCCGCACTGGTGCGTTCTTCACGATCACAGAGGGATGTGACTTGTGGAATTCCCATCGTTCAAGATAGGACAGGTCAGGGAAGATGTAATCAGCGTACATGCTGGTCTCGCCGACGGTGATGTCCGAACAGATAAAGAGCGGCAGTCTCTTGGGATCTCGCAAGATTTCTATGTTGGTATGGCCGGCCGGCAGGGCGTAAACAGGCGATCCCATGTATAAAATGGCGGCTTTGATGGGGTACGGGTAGGCGTCTCCGATGGAGGGAACAATCTCCTGGTAAATGTCTGAAGACAGGGGATACCAGGGGCGCTTGGCAGGATAACCGTCACGATCATATAGCGTGCAGTCCTGGTATTTGCTGGTACGGATGATGGTGACACCGAATTTGTCCATCTTGCCGGGGTGCATCTTGGCAATCGGGAAAGGTTGTCCGTCCTTACCCCCAGATTGATCGTAGGCGCTGGTCTTGACCATTCCGCCTGCATAATCGTAGTTGCCGGCAAGCAGGTTCAAATCATACCATGCCTGGACATTGTAATAGCCATTGGTGTGTTGGCTGGCACCTCGATGGAGGTCGGCAGAAGCACGGCGACCATATCTGATCCATTCCACGGCAATAGACCGAAGATCATCAGCGGATACCCCACAGATGGCAGCCCACTCTTCGGTCGTGTGCTCGTTTGCTGACTCGTACAACACTTGCAGTGCGCTTTTGACCCGTATCTGTCCGTCTTTGCCAGTTACCTCTCCGTCTACCAGCAAATCGCCTTCCACCGGATTTTCGGGGTCGTGGGGGTCAAAGGTAACGGGCTGACGGTCATTCAAAACGACGAAAGGATCAAAATCCCATTGGCCCGAACCGTCCGCTTTGTCTCGCTTTTCCGGTTCGATGCCCAGGTCAGAAGCCCGCAATAACTTGCCCGGTTTCCCCTTGTCATCTACTTTGACCAACCAGGTGGCATTGCACCAGGTCGGTTCCTGATCGGCCTTAGCGGCCGCCCGATTGGCGTTAGCGAGAAAAGTTTTGTTGTACCCTTCGCGTTCTATTACCTCACGGATGAGAGCCAGCGCCAATGCTCCCTCAGTACCGGGCAGGGCCGGCATCCATTTCCATGCTTTGGCCGCCGTCTTGGACAGGCGCGGATCGACCACGACATATCGCAAGCGGCCAGAGATCAAGCCCTCGCTGATCTTGCCCGCGCGCAACGGTGGGCCGTAATTCCCTTCAAAGGGCGAGGCGCCGACGAAAATGACGAACTCGGCGTTAGCCAGGTCGGTCTGCCAATAGAACTTGTCGCCACCGGCCCATTTGCCCTCGTCGAACTGCTCGCTCATCGCTTTGCCTGTGAAATAGAGGCTACCCTGACAAACAGTGGTGTGCCCATGAGCGTTGACCGACCCGAAAGCATCACCGGTGAAGCGCTTGATTAGATCACCTCGCCCATCTTTCAAACGCCCCCAGATAAAACAGAACTGGTTGTTCTTTGGCCCCAGATCGGGATGATCGGGATCGATCAGCTTATCCAGGTTGGCGCTATGTTTGACCTTGAACTGCTTGACCAGAGCCTGGCGTTTTGCCGGGTCTTTTTCTTTAGCGATCTGGGCGATATCCCCGGACATGAACTTGGCCACTTGTGGATCGCGCAGGGCAAACAGGTCCTTCAATCCGTCCACGTGGCCCTCACCGAACAAGTCACCGCCATTGACGATTTCGTCCAGGGCCTGATCGAAGGGGACAGACTCCCATCGATTGCCGCCGCGAGGCCCCTTGCGTTTCAGAACCGTGCGGATACGGTAGGGGTCGTAAGCGGTTTGTATGCCGGCCTGCCCTTTGGGACACAACCAACCTTCTGTCGCAGCCATTTCGTGGAGCGACGTTTGATATGGTACATGAGGCCACATCGACATGGGACTGTATGGGCTACCGTCAATTTTGACCGCTACCCCATCCAGAATTTTGACTTTGATGCCGCAACCCGTGTTGCATTGCAGACAGCTCGAATAGATCTGCGTCTCAGGGCGGGCAAACGGGTAGGCGTTATCGCCCAATTCGCCTGCAGGCGAGGCCGCTTTGCCGGCGAGCCAACGTTGTGCCTCTAAAGTTGGCTGAATCGTTTCGGCAAAGAGAACTGTACCTCCCAGGAAAGCTGTCGTCTTGAGGAACTCTCGTCTGGTAACTTTCATGATTCACCTTGGTCACCATCTCAAATGAAAATGCCTATTTTGTTGGAATAGGATTACTCCACTGCCCCAGCCTTAAAGGCCGCTTGGTGTTCATGAACGTTCGGCTCTGCTCCCAAAGGCAGGACCCAAGAGCCGAGGGCGAATACTACCAGAGCCACGCCAATGAGGAATGTGGCAACCAGCCATTCCATCGAAGTCGGAACATACGGCCCGTACATCCAACTCGGCTCGAAGAAAGCTTGGCCGATGCCAGGCAATTCTTCTACCGCAAAGCCGGGCATGATGATATTCCAGCGGACACCCACGAAACCCACGGCTGAAACCAGAGCCGCCAGGCCGGTCCACAACGCGCTTCGCCGTCCAACCGTGGTCAGGAGGATGAGCGGCAGGAGCAGAGCGAAGCCGGCGCCCATAATCCAGAAAATGTACCAGTTCGGACCAAAGAGTTGGTCGTAGATGGGGATGAAATGCGCCGGAACAGTGCCATACAGACTGACCAGTATCTCGGCGATTTCCATCAGCACATCCGCGAAAAGGAGCATAGCCAGCAGTTGTCCCAGCCCGATAACCAGGTCCTTGTGTTTGGTGAGGCCGTTGGGCATGACGAACGCGGCGATGGTTGTTAATAGAGCACCCCCCGAAGCCAGGGCAGAAACCAGGAACATGATGGGGAAAAGGCCGGTATACCAGTAGGCCCGGGCGATAGTCACCGCAAAGACTGAGCCGACGCCGCCGTGAAAGACAATAGCCAACGGCACACCGATGGTCGCCAGAATCTTCAACAAATTGCGGTCTCGCAGCAAGCTCTTCTCGCTCAAGTCTCGTACGCCAAAGGTGAGGATACCGTACAGAAAGGCTTTCAAACCTTTGCCATTGGAACCTTCGACCAGGCTCGATCGTATCGCCAGCCAGGTCTCGGCCAGAAGCAGAATGAAATAGATCGTGTATAGCCACACAATCCAGGCCAATGGCGACGAGAAAGAAGGTCTCGTCAGTACCAGCGCAGCCCTCTCCGTATGTCCCAGGTCAAGCGCTATGAACAGAAGGGACGTCATAAGACAAACCAGCGCAGTGAAGAGGGCCATTCGTCCGACGGCCTCGAAGCGTTTGACCCCAAACACATAGATGAGAGAAGAGATCAAGAATGAGCCAGCGGAGAGACCTATGAAATAGACGTAAAGAACCACCCACATCGCCCAGGGGATGGGCGTTCCGTATCCCGCATTCGCATGACCGTGAATTAGACGATCAGCAATGCCGGGGGTTCCGACTGCCAGTAAGACAATGCCCAGGATACCGATACCGATGACTCGCCAGTTCATAACCGCCTCCCTAGAGAAGATAATAGACACTCGGCTCAGTGCCCAGTTCTTCTTTGAGCCGCATAACGTGCGGTGACGCAGCCTGTTGGGCAACGAGGCTCTGCGGATCATTTAGATCGCCAAAATATCGCGCCGCGCCGATGCAAGTCGTAATACAGGCTGGCAACATTCCGTTGTCCAGGCGATGCAAGCAGAAATGACATTTCCGGGCGTTGCCTTGCGGTGAGTTGTGTGGCCCTTCTGGGTTTCTCCGCCATTCTCTGCCGTAGTCGTAGCTTGGCGACAGATCATACTCAGCGACTGTTGGCGTTTGCCCAGTTGTGTAGAAATGCCCAAAATCAGACGACCTGGCTCCGTAAGGACAGGCTACCAAACAATAGCGGCAACCGATGCACACTTCGTAATCGACGACGACCACGCCATCTGGCCGCTTATAGGTCGCATTCACTGGGCAAACACGCGTACAAGGAGGTTGTTGGCACTGCAAGCAGGGCCGGGGCAAAAAGCGGCGAGTCACATTAGGGTAACGACCAATCTCTTCCTCGATGACGATGTTGTAGGTCACGCCGGGCGGAGTGTTATTTTCCACTTTGCAGGCCACTGTGCAAGCGTTACAGCCGACACATTTTTTCAGGTCGATGACCATTCCCCAATGACGCTCGGGCAACGGCTTTTGTAACGTCCGTCGCAGGTCTGCCTGCATACGCAACAGCGTATTTTCGGTAGTCACTGCAAGTTGCATACCGTCCCTCCTTGGCCTAACAGGCCGCTTCGAATCCAACTCTCACTCACCATTATATCAGAACGGAGACCCGCTGTGTAGCAGGTAAACCTTGACCCCCGTGTCAGACAAAAACCGCATTATAATCGAGACCTTGTAAGGTATTTCCCGATATGGGAAGAATGGCGCCTTTATTTGTCTGGGGTTGGATTAGCCAGAAGGCCTCGGTCGAGCGCGTAGCGCACCAGGGCGGCCCGCGTAGCCAATCCCAACTTGCGCATCAGTCGTCCGCGATAGGTTTCGACTGTCTTAATGCTCAGGCAAAGCGAGTCTGCCACTTGCTGGTTGGTATAGCCCAGTGCCACCAATTGTAGCACCTGTCGTTCGCGTGCGCTGAGGGCCTCGTAGACTTCTCGCTGGGCATCTACAGCGTCTTCCCCAGTCTCTCCTGTGCCCTGTAAAAGTATGGCGACGTGTTCCCGATGCAGATAGGTGCCATCGCCTGCAACGGCACGGATCGCCGATACCAGCTCAGCATCCGCTGCACGTTTCAGTACGTATCCCGCACTGCCTGCCTCTAATGCACGACGCAGATAACCCTCATCGTCGTGCATGGTCAGCACCAGTATGCGCATGGCCGGATCGACCTCGCGGAGTCGCCGGATGACCTCCAGCCCACCCATCCCCGGCATCGAAAGGTCCAGGAGAATGACATCGGGATGCTGTTGTCGCGCTTGGGCGACCGCATCTTCGCCGGTGTCAGCTTCTGCCACCACGGTCATGTCCGGCTGGACATCCAGCAACATGCGCAAACCCGCCCGCAAAACGGCGTGGTCGTCAACGATCAGCAAGCGGATGTTCATCTGGGTACCTCCACAAAAACCGATGTGCCGCTTTCTGGCAGTGACTCGATGGTCAGGCGACCACCAACCAGCGTGGCCCTTTCCTCCATACCATACAGCCCAAGGCGATAACGCATTTCGGAGCGAAGGACGCTGTCCACATCGAATCCCTGTCCATCATCTTCGACGATGGCTACTATCGTATCCTCGCGACATTCCAGCAAGACGCTGACTTGTCTTGCTCTGGCATGCCGCGCCGCGTTGAATAGAGCCTCCTGGATGATACGGTAGAGTGTAATCTCTATTTGTGGCGCGAATCTTTGACTGTCCACACCAACCGTTTCAAAATCGACAGCGATGCCAAACCGTGTGCTGTAGTCTTTCACCGATCGCTGCAAAGCGGCCACCAGTCCAAGATCGTCCAATACGGCCGGGCGCAACTCCACTGCCAGATCGTGGACAGTGGCAAGTGCATCCGCTGCGATGGTTTTCAAATCGCGCAGGTGGTTGCGGACCTGGTCGTCATCTTTGGTTATCTCTATCGCCTTGAGACCCACAAGCAAAGAAGTGAGCGATTGGCCTGTCTCGTCGTGTAGTTTACGTGCAATCCGTTTGCGCTCTTCTTCTTGGGCCGAGATAACCTTTGCCAGCAATTCGCTGCGCAGGGCCTCCTTACGCTGTACTTCTTCACGCGCGCGCGCCAAATCGTCCAGCATGGCATTGAAGGACACTCCCAGCGTGCCAATTTCGTCGCCGGCCCACCACGGCGCGCGCTGCGTCAGGTCTCCCTGCGCTACAGCACTTGAAATCCTGACCAATGTATTGACGGGACGGGTCAGGAACCACGTCAGGGCATATCCTCCGACAACGCCAATCATCGAGACAAGAACCGTCGTAAGCAGCAACCGCTGCGTCATGCTCGCCATCTGTTCTCGCACGAAATTCTCGGAGACGCCAACCCGCGTGTAACCAGCCTGACCGTCGAAGATTGGTATGCTAATATCGTAGATCAGCCCTTCTTCGGTATCGAGTACCACTTTTGTTTCTCTTTCGCGCTCGTCTATCGCGCTGCTCCAGCGCTGATCTCGTTCGTCGGACTGGGGGGTGTGTACGGTGAGCAGGTCGGGTGGTACTCCTCTACTGAACGAATGGGCCAGGACACGCCCATCAGCGCTGAGCACAAAAGCATAGCGCAAAACATCGTTGCGGCTCGCCGTATCGCGCACGAGTTCGTGAAGTGCAAAGAGATCGTTGGTCAAAATGAGGTCGGTGCTTCTCGCTGCCAGATCGCGGGCAAGGGCGAAACCCAGTTTCTCCAGATCTTCGGTTAACGTCTGCGCCAGCGCAGCCCGTACCTGCAGCGTGACGCCCAGGCCCAGCAGTAACACCAGGCCCAGCACGATGCCCATGATCTTGGTGCGAACGCTGACGCCCTTGACAGTGGCCCACATCCGCTCCCACCAGGACTGTATTTGCGCCATCACGACGTCTCCCTGATCTGCCTCAATGCGTCGCGAATGGAATCGTAGGCCCGGTCTTCAAGGGTTACAAAGCGGTCGATGAAAAGAGGGGCCAGTGCTTTCCGTCCGGACTCATCCTGGTGCATCGTCAACAACACGTTCTGCAAAGCGGTTTTCTGAGCAGTATCCAAACCAGGGTGGACGACGACCGGGGGCATTGCGCTCGGGCCGAGACGCGCAATGACGCGAGTACGGTCTGCTAAACCGGGGTCTTGGCTCAGGGCGAAGCTGTAGACAAGGCTGTCTACCCCCGCTCCGTCTACCAATCTATCCGCTACCGCTTGGATGGAATTGTCGTGACTGTACGTATAGATTGTGTGGGCAAAAAATCTATCCGGTGTTTCACCCATCTGACGGAGCAACAGAACCGGCAATAGCCAGCCGGAATTGGACAGGGGATCGGTGAAAGCAAAAGTTCTGCCCCTTAGATCGGTCATCTGCCGTGCCGAACTGCGGGCAGGCGTGATAATATTGGAATAGTACCAAGTCTCACCACCTACTTCAGGCACTGCCAGGATTTCCATTCCAAAATCATCGTGGCCCTGAACATAGGCCCCGCTGCAAACGAAAGCCAGGTCCACGTAACCATCGCGCAGAAGATTGTTGACCTCGATATAGGTCCGACCTTGGACCATCTGTACCTGACGACCGACTTGCTGACCGATGTAGTTTACCAGAAGGGTATAGCTCTGTGCCGTGCTACGTGGAGAGATGACCGCAGCGATGGCAACACGAAGCACGGGATCGCTGTTGTCTGAAGCGCGCGTCGGGGCGGAGTCCGGTAGTGGTTCGACGAGACTCACGCGCGGATAACTCGGGCTGGACACACACCCACCCACGAGTATCGTTACCAGGAGCAAAAACAACCACAGACCGGGTACACTCTTCACTAGATTCTCCCCTCCTGCTTGTCCATTGCCAATACCATTATACAACTGCGCTGAAGATGAACAAAAACCTGACCAGGTCAAGGCAGTCGTCTTGGGATTGTCGCGCGACATTCCGATGTTCCCCAAGAAGACGAGAATTCAATTCTGTGGTATAATGTATTCTCAATAGCACAGAATACGCGTGGGCTTATGTGACTATTTGCCGTTCTGCCTTCGCGAAGTAGACTGGCCGCAGTGCAAAACAACACGTGAAAGGGCAATTGCGAATGGCACAACCTATCATCATCGGCGTCGCTGGTGGTACCGGTTCAGGTAAGACCACCGTGGTCAAAGAAATTGTCCGGGGGGTCAGCGAAAATGAGGTTGTCGTCATCCAGCACGACTCGTACTATCGCGATCAGAGCCATCTGCCTTTTGAGAAGAGAGCCGCGCTGAACTACGACCATCCCGATGCGCTGGAAACCGAGCTGTTGGTTAGCCATCTCGAACGGCTGCTCGCCGGAGAAACGGTTCCCGTTCCGGTCTACAATTTCTCGACGCACCTGCGGGAGAAAATAACTCACCCCGTACCTCCCCGGAAGGTGATCATCATCGAGGGGATTCTCATTCTGTCGGACCGTGCGTTGCGGCAGATGATGGACATCAAAGTCTTCGTGGACACCGACGCGGACATCCGCTTCATTCGCCGCCTGCAAAGAGACATCGCTGAACGCGACCGTACGCTGCAATCAGTGGTCCAGCAGTATCTCGGGACGGTGAAACCGATGCACGAGGAGTTCGTGGAGCCCAGCAAACGATACGCGCACGTAATCATCCCGGAAGGAGGATACAACCAGGTGGCGGTCGATATGTTGATGACGAAGATCCGTAGCATCTTGTCCGCACAAACGCCTGAGGGTAACAACGCATGACGGCAAGAATCCCGAATAGCCAGAGCAGCCCAATAAACGCGCCGAAGAGAATCCTGATAACGGGTGGAGCGGGGTTCATTGGCTCCCATCTGGCGGAAGCGTTGCTGGAACGCGGCAATCCAGTCACGATCATCGATAACCTCTCCACTGGCCGGTTCGAGAACATCGCCCACCTGGTCGGGCGGGCGAATTTCCGTTTCGCGCTGGAGGATATCACGAACGAAGTGGTTCTCGACCGTCTGGCAAGCGAATGCGACATCATTTTCCATCTCGCCGCTGCGGTCGGCGTGCGGCTGGTCGTCGACGATCCGGTGCATACGATCACGACGAACGTCATGGGGACGGAGGCTGTCCTGAAGGTCGCTTTGCGTTACCGCGCCAAGGTGCTCGTTGCCTCGACCTCTGAGGTCTATGGCAAGAGCGATCGTGTCCCATTCCGCGAGGACGACGACGTCGTGCTCGGACCGACGTGCCGCAGCCGCTGGTCGTATGCCACGTCGAAGATGGTCGATGAATTTTTGGCATTGGCGTATTTCCGCCAGAAGGGCTTGCCGGTCGTGATCTTCCGGCTGTTCAACACGGTCGGCCCGCGCCAGACCGGACGCTACGGTATGGTGGTGCCGCGATTTGTCCGGCAGGCCCTGGAAGGCGAACCGCTCTCGGTGTACGGCGACGGTGACCAATCGCGCTGTTTCCTGCACGTGCGCGATGCCGTCGATGCGCTCGTGGCACTCGCCGATTGTGAGGGAGCGATCGGGCAAGTATTCAACGTTGGCTCCCAGCAGGAGATCACTATATTGGACCTGGCCAGAACTGTGCTACAGGCGGTTGCCGCGAACGGCGAGCGCATCGTGTTTGTCCCGTATGACGAGGCTTATGCCGAAGGCTTTGAAGATATGCGGCGCCGGGTCCCGGACATTGCCAAGGTGTACCAGTTCACGGGGTGGAAACCACAGCGTAATCTAACCACGATCATCGATGATGTCATTGCGGATCTGCATTAGGTACATCGTTTCAGGCTGAAGGTGACCGGAGCAGCGCTATACCCGTATGGTAAGGAGTGAGAGTGATGCTTATTGAAATGTCAGCTGATTGCAGCCATGCGCTGCTGGAGCGAATCACGCGCAAGGATGTCGCGGTCGGAATAATCGGCCTGGGCTACGTCGGCCTGCCCCTGGCGATCGCGTTTGCCGCGGCGGGGTATCGCGTTACCGGCATCGATGTCGACGCACAGAAAGTGGCCGGTATCCGCAGAGGAGGGAGCCACGTCGCCGATATCGATGGTAAGCGTGTTGCCGCGTTGGTCGCGAGCGGCCAGCTGACGGCGACTACCGATTATGCGGTGCTATCCGAGCTCGACGCGGTGAGCATCTGTGTGCCGACCCCTCTCAACAAGACCGGTGATCCGGATATCTCGTTCATCGTGAGCGCAGCGGATGCCATCGCCAGGCACCTGCACCGCGGGATGGTCGTGGTGCTGGAGAGCACGACCTATCCGGGGACGACGCGGGAGCTGATCCTGCCGCGGTTGGCGGCCAATGGCCAGGCATTGCAGGTGGGCGAAGACTTCTTTCTGGCGTTCTCTCCGGAGCGCATCGATCCCGGGCGCGAGGACTGGACGACGGTCAACACCCCCAAGGTGATGGCCGGGATCACCCCGGCCTGCCTGGAAGTGGCCCGGGCATTGTACGGCGGGGCGATCGAGACGATCGTGCCGGTGTCCTCGACCGACGCGGCTGAGATGGTGAAACTGCTCGAGAATACGTTTCGAGCAGTCAACATCGGTTTGGTCAATGAGGTCCTGCTGATGTGCGACCGACTCGGGCTTGACGCGTGGGAAGTGATCGATGCAGCAGCGACGAAACCCTTCGGTTTCATGAAGTTCACGCCGGGACCCGGATTGGGTGGACACTGCATTCCGATAGATCCGCTCTATCTGAGCTGGAAGTTGAAAACCTTGAAGTACACAGCACGGTTCATCGAGCTGGCGGCTGAAATCAACACCGGAATGCCAGCGTATTGGGTCGAGAAGGTGCAGGATGCGCTCAACGAGGCGGGTAAACCAGTGAAAGGAAGCAGTATCCTCGTGCTGGGCGTGACCTACAAGCGAAATGTCAGTGATCTGCGGGAATCGCCCAGTCTGGATATCATCCATCTGCTGCAGCAGAAGGGGGCTGAGATCAGCTATCACGATCCTTATGTCCCGGAGTTTGCTGTGGATGGGTTGCGCCTGGTGTCGGTGGCTGATGTGAACCAGGCTGTGCACGCTGCCGATTGTGTGGTCGTTGTGACCGACCACGATGCCTACGATTGGCGGCTCATCCGCGAGCAGGCAAAGTTGTGCGTGGACACACGCCACGTGCTGCGCTGAGCGTTGCCTGCGCCGGGCGGACCTACCGTGGTGAGCGTGTCGCCGGTCGAATCGACCGTGCTGCTGAAAACTCTCATGTTCGGATGTTGTCTGTGACTGGGCTCGTCTGAATGATCGTTTTGTGGCAAGGAGCCTCGTGATGTCAGTTGCACCTGTCGCTGAAAAATGGCCTGATTCCCGCGAATTCTGGGTGCACCGTCGCGTCGTCGTGACGGGCGGGTCGGGTTTCCTGGGATCGTATATCGTCGAGAGGCTGCGCGCGCGGGGCTGCCGCGAGGTGTTCGTCCCGCGTAAGGCGGATTACGACCTGCGCGAGATGGCAAACGTGCGCCGGATGTACGACGACGCCCGCCCTGACGTGGTGATCCATCTCGCCGCGGTCGTCGGCGGCATCGGCGCCAATCGCGAGCGTCCCGGCGAGTTTTTCTACGACAATCTGATGATGGGTGCGCAGTTGATGGAGGAAGCACGTCTGCGTGACATCGAGAAGTTTGCGGCGATCGGCACGATCTGTGCGTACCCCAAGTTCACCCCCGTGCCGTTCAAGGAAGAAGACCTGTGGAACGGCTATCCCGAGGAGACCAACGCCCCCTATGGCCTCGCCAAGAAGATGCTGCTCGTGCAAAGCCAGGCCTATCGCCAGCAATATGGCTTCAACAGCATCTTCCTGCTGCCGGTGAATCTCTACGGCCCGCGCGACAACTTCGATCTGAAGACCTCGCACGTCATACCGGCGCTGATCCGTAAGTGCGTGGAGGCGCGCGAGCGCGATGACGACCACGTCGTCGTGTGGGGCGATGGCTCGCCGACGCGCGAGTTCCTCTACGTCGAAGACTGCGCGGAGGGCATTCTGCTTGCGACGGAGCGCTACGACGGCAGCGATCCGGTGAACCTGGGCAGCGGGCAGGAGATCAGCATCCGCCATCTCGCCTTCCTGGTCGCGCGGGTGACAGGCTTCGGCGGCGAGATCGTGTGGGACACGAGCAAGCCCAACGGCCAGCCGCGCCGCTGCCTGGACACGACCTGGGCGCTGGAGCTGTTTGGCTTCAAGGCGGGTACGCCGTTCGAAGACGGCCTGGCGCGCACCGTCCGCTGGTACGAGTCGGTCCGTAGTCAGATGAGTGCCTGATCGCTGTGATGCGGGGCTGGATAGTCGCGGTCCCGCGTCACCGGTAATCGAAACCCACTGCACATAACCGTCCTGCTGCGTCCATAGCCCGCGACGATGGGGCGGCACATCCTGCGCTCGATCTCGAGCGTGTGGTCTCATTTCCCGAGAGAAAGGAAGATGAATCATGAAGCGAAAGCTGGTCTTCAACGTCAAGGATGTCGAGGCGTTTTCGCCGCCGGATGCGGACGGCGCGTACGAATCCCGGATGCTGGTCGATTCCGAAAACGCCGGTGCGGACACGTACGTCATCAATCACTTCACGCTGAAGAAGAGCGATTTCAGCGATCCCGGCGGGCGGCACCCCGCGCCGTTCGACGAGACTTACTACGTCCTGCGCGGCACGGGCCGCCTCTCGCTGGGCGAGCCGCCGGAGCAGTTCGACCTCGTGCCCGGTACGGTGGTCTTCATCCCCGGCGGGACGTTCCACTCGATCAACAACCTCGGTCCCGGCGAGCTGGAGATCCTCACCGTGATGACCGGCCCGCTCGCCGCAGGCGCCAACCCCCTCTACGATGCGCGCAAGAAAGCCTGGGGCACGAGCTTCCGGCTGCGGAGTGCGTGAGGGGGGTGGGACTCCTTTCGGCGAAGTGGAACGATAGGCGGGGATTTCACTTGCGGGCTGATCTGAACTTGCTACACGCGTCTATCTTGTGTACTGTGGGATGTCATCCTCCTCACATTTCTTATCGCTCTTCGGAGGGATGGTAATGGCCGTGGAATACCATATGAAGTGGTGGCATTAGAGGCGTTTGACTGATGGCCTGAATCACAGGGGTGAGAGCGCATGAGTTTTGACTATGAGTTACTGGGAAAGAAATTGAGGGAAGCCCGTGAGGGTCTTCTGATTGAGCTGGAAGAGGCTGCCGAAACGCTGGAAATGAGCCCCTATGACTATGTTGAAGTCGAGACGGGACAGAGGCATCTCACAGGCGATCAGATCGTTCTACTGGCCAATCTGTACAGACATGACTTCAGGTACTTCGTGACCGGAGATTATCCTTCGGCGGAATCGCAGATCCAAGAAATGTTTCGCCTCAATGAGAATATCTCGCAGGCAGACCGAATTGCCATTCAGGAGTTTTCTCGGCTGTGCGAATATCAGGCTTTTCTTGAGGAGTTGCTTGGCAACCAGTATGACCCTCTTCCGGATTATGGCCAGCGTGATTTTGGGCATAAGTACTACAAGCGTCAAGGCGAGGAAGCGGCAACGTGGGAACGTGATCGCCTGATACTGGGCAGGCAACCGATCCCAAACATCTTTCAGTTGCTCACAAAGCAGGGGATGCGGGTCTTCAGGCGAAAGCTAGAGGATCGGAACATATCTGGACTCTACTTGCGACATCCGGTGGCAGGGCATTGCATCCTTGTTAATTCTCTGGACGACATTTTTCGACAGAATTTCTCAGCCGCACACGAGTACTGCCACGCGTTGTTCGATTCAGGAAGGCAACAGCAAGTCAGCTATGAGAACGGAGCTACAAAGCAGCACGCCCCAGAATTGGAGTGGCGGGCGGATAGCTTTGCCGGGAATTTCTTGGTTCCCAAGGCGCGGCTGGAGCTGGATTTCACGCGGC